>Ga0115008_10003800_pt1 | contig 12505 bp, 17 predicted proteins | sample FraStrMetagenome_FD_87164 | JGI IMG/M metagenome (GOLD analysis project Ga0115008, IMG submission 87164) | Marine eukaryotic phytoplankton communities from Arctic Ocean - Fram Strait ARC3M Metagenome | ecosystem: Environmental > Aquatic > Marine > Oceanic | place: Fram Strait | collected...
CTAAATAATAATCGTTCTAGCTCAAAAACGGCAGATCCATTTAAATGGCCGACACATTTTTCAACGTTACGGGAAATGGTTTGCACGATCTGTGGAAAACGCAAAGATTCTCGAGTTGAAAAGCTACACATGCTGACTTTGGATCAAAAGTACTCGCCAAATACGTTACTTACTGACCTTGAGACGTCCTTGGAACACTACTTCAAGCCAGAAACTTTGATTGTAAATTGCGAAGGCTGCTCTACGACCTCGGACGGCGGCGAATCGGGGGGATCCTCCGTTATGCCAAGTTTCGATTCTTCTCCAGAAATTTCGCTGCAAGACAGTATTCACAAAAAAACTCTTTCCTTTGCGTCTCTTCCAAAATACTTGTGCATTCAAGTCACCGCCTTATGGGATCCTGTATCTGGCAATTCTTTTCGCAATTTGCGGCCATGGAGATATCCAGACTGCTTGGATCTTTCAAAATATTGCTTTCTTCAACAGTTCCAACCAGATAAAATTATCAATTCAAAAATATATCATCTTGAAGCAATTATTGTACATGTCGGTTTTGATAACTGTGGACACTATTATACACTTAGAAAAATAGATAACGCTTGGTACATGGTAAGTTTTTAGTTTACAAAAAGAGCTTATCTATTTTCAGTGCAACGATGCGTTGATCCAAAGAGTTCTAACTGGTCTCAATCAGAATGGTGCTTATATTCTGCTTTATACGAGATAAACTGTCGACCCAGCTGCTTTTGAATGCAAAAATCATTAAACAAGAATTAATAATTAATTTATTAAGAATGCAGATTATTGTCTACCCTTCTATATTGACTTATTATTTCAATTAAATTAGTATGACGATCGGCTGTATATTGAGGTAAGATATATGTTTTCCTCCTTGATTTCACTCATTCTCTTTATTTTTTTACAAACTTATTTTTCTATTTATTTAAAACAAAAAGACACCTAAATATTATATTAATAAAAACAATGCTCAAAAAAGAAAGTCTACTCTCCCGGGAGTGAGCTCAAGAGTAACCATGTAGAATTTATTTAAATGGACAAGCTTCTTTCGCATTCTAAAAACCAGTTCATTAAACGCAAAGCATCATACAGGTTGCAAATATCTCCACAGGGCTTAATATGATTTGATTTTAATTGGATTCCTACTAAAACGTGCCACTTTGTAATGAGGTCGCACTCAATGATGCTCGGGGGAAACAGAGACAAAACTCATTTCTTTGGCGCTTAAATTAATAGAGATCCTACTTGTGCTTTGAAAAAGCGAAAGAGAATAATATGAAAGTGAACTCTTCGGATATCAAATATGGAACAAATGACACTAGTTACTATTCGTATGATTATGGTACTTGAATAAACGTTTTTATTAATTGTTGACTCTGAATATGTGTTGGTAAATGCATTTTTAAGCTTATCAAAGCAACTGCACAGACACATTGTGTATCCTCGATGAAAATGGTCTATCTTTATTCTGGCTTGTCGGCTTCTTATTTATTGTCGTTTGTATGCTCGCTTGGGTAAGAAAACCGATCAAACTATTTATAGTTAATTATCTTTTAAGACATTCCAATATCTAAACGACTGGCCGAATAGAATGCATAGAAAGTTCGACCCAAACGTGAAGATAGCTCTTATTGAAAGATCAATACTATCAACCCGTCGGTTTTCTAATTTTGCTTGCAGAATTTCAAGGCTTTCCTCTAAAGCCAATGTTCTGAATCCAAGGTATGCCTTTCAAGTAGAAAACTCATACCTGATAAGACCTGCTTTTTATATCTGATTTCGAAGAAACTTTGTAAAATTAAAAATTTATAAATATCCGCAATAACATTGTCGAAACCAAGTTCCACTTTTACAGTTCATTTTGAACTTTTATTTACACAAATTCTTTAGCAAAAGACGGGAAAGTGATGGTACAGGTCTAAATTACTCGACACGCGACACGATCAAAAGCAATTCGTTTTCTTCCTCCAAAGCAGCGTTTCTCTGAAAGGATTTTCCGCGAACGGAAAAACTATTTATTGACCTTCGACATCTGTTTTGCTTTTGAGAGTTCAGAAAGTCTTTGTTGACCTCTTTTATCATCCCTGTATAAATAATTGATTCAATTCTTGTAAATTATTGAACCCTTGGCATATGCTGCAATTTGATCCCAGTATTTTTTCGAAAGTGGATTTGACGACAAAGGATAGTCGATCAGATCGCAAGACCACATTCCAAGCCCTGCTAGTCCATGACTTATCGCCATCTTGTATTTTTCTGCCAAAGTATCTTCAAATACAGTCTCAAAAATGTCCTGTGGTAAACTCTGTTACCTGGCGTGTCGAACCAGCGCTGACGGTAATGTCCATCCTCGCGAGTAGAACAGTAGACCGTGTGCGAATCATTATCGTAGTTGACTCCGTCAAATGCATTTGTTGAGCAATTATGAAGAGTGTTTGAAAGTGAATCAATTAATCTATGAGCGAAGTCGACGACGCACGGCGGGATCGGGTCCTTATTCGTTTTATTGAATCATAACTTTTAATTCGCACTTACATCGTGTCGATTCATATAGACACATGGATATCGATAACTGGCCCAGTGCACGCCAAGGACTAATTTTTCCTTCGGAATGCCCATTTTGAGATAGTTTTCGACTCCTGTTGTTATAACGTTTAATGGAGACGACGCTGAGGCTGTGATGATGTTATCCTGGCTATCGTAACCCATAATAAAAAGCGTATCCATATGTTCCGCCATTTTATCCCAGAGTTTGCAGCGACCAGATAAACATGCAAGAGGCTTTAAAAAAGATTTAACTTTGAAACCACTGTAAACATTACCTTTGGGTCAAATGGTACCGCCATAGACAGCGAAATGTCTGGTCCGATTTCGAGTAGGGCCTCCCGTGTTTCTTTTATTAACGATACTTTGCTTTGGTTCAACAAAAGACTGAATTATTAAACAGCAACAAGAGTCTATCGGACAATAACAGTTGTAGAACCGTTCCGTATGCCTCTTTAGTTTCCTCATCGAATACTGGTCCTTCTGCGTCGAAAACAGCTCCATCAAAGCAATCTTCATCGACGTTCTAAATCGATAAAATAGGAAAATATGACTTTTAAAAATAGTACCTTGACAATGTAATCGACAATTCCCTTCCGATATGTTGCATTATTGAGATCAACAAAGTCGATGGGCGGATTTCCAATACAGAACTCAACTCTTAGAAATAATTTTATTACTTTAAATTTGACTCAATTTACCTTATTCCATTTTCGTGAAAGAAGTGATTATTCTTTGAACCTTTCCACTGTGCTATTGTCGTTATGTTTTCAAGCGGATACAAGTGCGGATCCCTATTTAGTGGCCAGGCGTAGACTTCAAATTCTCGTCTCGGTTGTCTGTTACATTTCACGCTCTTCGCGCTATTTCCAATCACAATGCCTAGAAAAAGCACAAGCATCTTTTCACGCCTTTCTCTTTGAATCCCGTGATTTTTTGTCGATTCGATTTCGAAGCTTCTGATCAATATTGTCTCAGTAGATATTATTTAAAAATCGCGACGTCTAGAGAAATAGGGCTACCGTTTTCAATTGCGTATTTATTCGGCCAATACCGTGAATTTTTGTCATTATTTACTCGTTCTGAGTGAATAACACGATTCTTTGTTTAGACAGAAGTCGGTGCTCGGCAACTGGGTTCGGTGAAATGAGCGCGCAAGATTTGAGGATGAGTTTTCTTAACTCGCCAGATTGGGAGGATCGTTTGCGGAGGACGTTTCTTTATCCTGGAACTCAATCCTTGGATGATGTGATGCCACTTGACATTTCAGGTAAACCAGCGCTTTGGCGCATTATGATAACTAATAATTCAGAATTCTGTGTCGAGCACTTTCGAGAGCTCGCCCCAAAGAATGCCGGAAAACTGGGGCCTAGAATCGCGACACGTCTTATGCGGAATACCGCGCTCTGTCCGTCCGCCATTGTCGCCGCCTTAATTTATCTACAACGCCTCAAAGCACACAATCCAGAATATTTGAAGAAAGTGGAATCTTCAGAATTATTCATTGTCTCAATGATGGTCTCCTCCAAATATCTCTTTGACGATGGAACTGACGACGAGTGCTACAATGATGAATGGGCATCGTGCCTTGGGATGGAATCGAAAGACTTGAATAAGATGGAACTCGCTTTTCTTACGGTAGCCATTTCTATAATTTTTTTAAGCGAGTTTTTTAGTTTAATTTTTCCCACAAGGGTAAATTTATTCTTAGGCGATCGACTGGAGCTGTCATATAAGAAACGAAGACTTTATGGAAACCCTTTCAAAGCTCGAGATTCAGCTTGCGATGCAAACAATGCAAAAAGGCGTTTTTACATACAATACAGCTGTCAACTTGCGACTTATGCGTACGATATGCTTTTTTTTTCTTTTTGCTAATTTTATTTTAGTCTCCTACTGGCAATTCTTCAAGGATCTCTCCAAGTTTTACTTCGTTTCCGCCTTGACATTGCTCAGTCTCGCTTCTTCAATGAATCTTGTTGGCTTTCAGTTGTCGGAAATAAATAATTCTAGCGGTCAAAACGCTCTTCATGTAAATCTAACAGACATTCGAAGCGGCCGTGTGCCAGAAAATGGTGAAGAGCTACAAACAGATGATGATCTCGAGTGCTCAAATCCAGCCGACATCAATAACCATAGAACAAGTTCAAAAGACGTCAATGTAGAAAGGAAGCAAACTTATCAAATAATAAAAACTAAGGTCAAAAATCAAAAAGGTGATGAGAACTGTTACACAAACGCTTATAACGATTTAGCGATGTGCATTAAACCTCTTGTATTACTTTAATTTCTTAACTACATTTCTAATTCTCAAAGGTGTCACATTAACCCTTCTGGGAAAAGTAATAATTTTTTTGTAATTTTGAATTTGGCTCAAAAGAGCGAAATCAAGCTGAAGTATATTGCGCGATGCTTTTTTAGGTCCTTTTACCATATGGTAAAAGTCCTACAGCTACCGTCCGGGGGTATTTATGCGCAGGCTGGGCTGGTAAAGTAGAAGGGAAAACAGCGAGCGCTCGTCCAATTCTCATTTTCAGATTTCCCTTTTGCGGAAATTAATTGGCCAGGCAACTGCGCATAAATAGCCCCGGAGAGTAGACTCTGGCATTTTTGCCAAATTTGAATTAACAATAAATTGGTCACTTTCCCTGCATGTGTTAACAATAAATATCGGTTTCCCAAGAAAATCCTCTCTTACTCACAGTTCACTTCTTAACATACCCAATTTGTTTGACCTCTGCGCTTATGTTAAGATCGTTAATGCCCTTTTGGTGTGTGAAATCTCAGTTTTTAATAAATTCCCAAAAACAAGATATCGCGTCGTATGTTTTTTTGGCAGGATAATCTTGAATAGAGCAAACTTGAATGTGCACTGCGAATAACTTTAAAATTGCTTGACCTGGGGCGTTGAGTAGCCGATCAGAGACACTTTCTCGGCAAAGAATTTCTTCTCCCTGCTTGCACCAGAGAAGATGGATAGATTTTTTAAAATAAATATTATCTTTAAATCAAAAGAGCGAGCATTTATTAAAAATTGCCATTTGTGCTCCCTAAAATTTTAATGATAGACACGATATAGTATCGGATTTATCGATCGGAGCATAAACTGTAGTACAAGAGTTCTTGTTTCAGATAAATAACCAATTTTATGTTCAGATGAATCAGTAAGCATTTTTTCACCCAGTTATGGGAAATGAACAAAGTACGAACAACGAGCAGAATGTCGAAGACCTTTTACGGCACAATGTTCCAATCAAACTTCCTATGGGAAAGGTAAGGAGTAAAACTTCTATTATTTTTCTAAAAAGATTTAGAATGGAGCACCAATGCCTGATAAAGAAGAGCTCGATGAGCGATTCGCCAGTGTTATGGCCAGCGTTAATCTCAATCCAGAAAATGCGCAGTTTCTCATGGAATATGACGACAAGAAAAAATGGAACTTAATTTTGGAGCATGATGGAATGATAGTCAAGAAATCTCCCCAAGTTTACACTGCCCGGCTAAAGGTAAAAATTTTTTATTCGATACAAAAAATCAACACGCAATCAAAGTCAATCGTCAACTCAACAAGTAAGAAAGAATTCAAGCGAAGCGCTGCAGATACCGCAAATCTTCTTAGAGAACTTGAAATTTCTCTGCGAACTAATCATGTCGGCTGGGTGAAGGAGTTCCTCAACGAGTATAAAGGTCTCGATGCTCTCGTGGATTTCATCAAATTCGCGTGTTGGGGTTTCGTTGCTACAAGTATACAAAACTCGAATGCAAATGCAGAAGAAGATGATGAAATTGACCTTGAGCAAGGTGACAAGGATGTGAAAAATGTTATTAAACAATTTGACACTCTGAGAAGGTGTGTACCAGCTCGATTAGAATATTGAAATCAACAAAGAGAATTTTCATATTTTTTTAAGATCGACGCGCTTACCTTCCAAAAGAACAATCAAAAACTCTGTGTTTCTTCTTGATCGGGATGAAGTTCACCTTTGTATATTATGCTTTCGCGCTGTGCTGAGTTACAAGCATGGAATGACTGCTGTTTTCGCCCACAAAACTGCCATGAACCAAATTTGCCTTGCACTCAACACTAATAACATCCGAACAAAGGTATACCGCCAGCCTTCATGATGTATCTTAATTCATCTTTAGGCACACATTCTCGATATGCTAGCTGGCCTGTGCCTGGTTGACGGTGGACACGAATACGTTCTTCGAGCATTTGATAATTTCAAAGAAGTCATGTCCGAGAAAATTAGATTTTCGAAAATGATGGGATGGTTCAAACAGCATCAGGATGATGTTGATTTTTTACATTCATGCTTGCAATTTATAAATCTTGTCATTCACTCAGGAGAGGATTATACTCAGGACATACTGTATATACATGTGATCAAGTATACTGTTGATCAAATGGGTTATAATTTATCCTCGAAAAGTCAACGATATGAATTTCCGAGTGCACCTTCAATTCGAATTCCAGACGCTTGGCTTAGAAAAAGTGCTCAAACAACTCAAGGGAACCAATTCTGATAAGATAAAAGAACAGCTTAAAGCTTTCGAAGATAACATGATGGATGTTTCTATTCTGGCCGAGGATGCAAATGCAAAGCTTCAATCGGAACAGCAAGTTACAAATTTATACAACAGAGTCGACGATCTGACTGCTGCAATTCAAGGTTAAAAAAATAAGGCATTTTTTAAATTTATGTCTATCTAGATAATGAGTACGAAGCTATGTCGAAGATCTGTGAGCTGGAGAAGCAACTTGCCGGTCGTCAGGAAGAAATTGAAAAAATCAAAGGCGGAGGAAGAGGAGTTTACGCTCTTCCCGGTGTTCACTACGCTGGAAAACCTGGAGAAGGTCTTGGTGGCCTTGGACCTGGCCTTGGACCCGGCGCCGGGGGAGGAGGACCCGGCGGCGGCGGCGGCGGGGGAGGAGGAGGCCCTGGCGGAGGATTCGGTCCTGGCCTTGGAGGAGGCCCGGGCGGTCCCGGAGGAGGTTTGGTTGCTAAATGTGGCATCGCGCGCTTTAAATGGCTTTGTGTTAAATAATAACTTAAATGTCTAACTGCGGCTTACTAACTGCTCGCTAGCTTTTCAAAAGTAGAATACCTATATGTATTTTGATGTAACTAGAACCAGTGCCACCTGATGCGCAACCAGAAGCAGGATTCGGCGGACCTGGAGGACCAGGAGGAGGACTTGGCCCTGGCGGCGGCGGCGGACAAGGAGGAGGACAAGCGGCTGCACAAGCACAGTATGCACAGCAGGTTCAAGCTGCTCAAGCGCAAGGTTTGGCACCACCACCACCTCCACCTGGATTGGGCTTACCACCAGGAGCAAAACCAAAGATGCCGAAAATGCCCGATGAAGATGAGAAAGAAGACAAATTTAAGGTCAAGACCGCCAAGTTGAATACGAAAAAGAAACTTGATGATCTTGAACCGCCACAACCTCCACCACAGAAACCTGGTGGACCACCTCCACCACCACCACCCGGCGCACCGCCACCACCTGGCGCTCCACCACCTCCGGGTGGCGGACCAGGTAAATATACAATTAAATTTATTGAATTTGAATTGATCTTATAAATAATATTTAAACAAAATGTTTAAACCACTTCTTTAGGAGGACCCCCACCGCCTCCACCAAACCTGCCTTTTGGTGGTGCGGGGCTGAAGGTCAAAGCAAGACATCAAACGAAATATCGTCTCCCTGTTTTGAACTGGCAAGCACTGAAACCGACCCAAGTGGCGGGTACTATCTTCAATGATCTGGATGACGAAGGAGTGCTGAGTCAGATCGACATGTCGCACTTCGAGGAAATGTTCAAAACTCGAGCGCAAGATACTCAAGCTGACAGGGAGCGTATGGAACGTCTCGCCAGAATTCAAGCGCGTCGAGGAACAACGCTTATTGACACGAACAGAGCTCGAAACTTGGCTATTACACTACGTAAAATTGGCTTAGATACTGAGAGGTGGACTGTTTTCTTGTTGTCGCGCTGTAACTCTTTTAAGTATCTGTAAAGCCGTTTATAATTATGATTTAACCGCGCTGCCTCTGGATTATGTCGAAATGTTGCCAAATTTCATTCCAAACGACACAGAAATGAAGGCCATCAAAAAGTATGAGCGAGACGGTAAAGATATTTACGCGCTCTCAGAAGAAGATCAGGGACGTTTCAAAAATAATTCAGTCTCAAATATTCTTGATAAAAAGGAAAAAGCAATTTTTTGAAATGTAAAATAGTTTATGTGGGTCTTCGGTCGAGTGGAACGTCTTCAGCAGCGTTTGAGAGTTATGATTTACATTGGAAACTTCTCTGACCATACTCGAACTATCGGGCCTCAGGTAAAAATTATTCCAGATAGATAATTCAAACCAAAATCTTAAGCTGAAAGCTATTATTTCTGCGTCGATGTCAATCAGAAATTCTGAAAAGCTAAAGAAGATCCTTGAGATCATTCTCGCCTTTGGTAATTACATGAACTCCGGAAAGCGTGGCTCCGTCTATGGCTTCAAGCTCACATCGCTCGAAGCGCTTGTCGAAACGAAATCGACCGACAAGACGCAGAACTTATTGCATTATATTTGCAACGTTGTCCATAGCTACTTCTCCGAATTTGCTGATTTCATGCTCGAAATTAGATATGTCGAGCAAGCCGCAAAAGTGTCTCTTGATCAGGCCGTTCGAGAAGTATCAGATCTCAAAAAGGGTATGGATACAACGCGAAAGGAATACGAAGCGCATCAAAATCAGGTTCTCGGTGCTTTTCTCGCTGAAGCGGGAAATCGCGTCGAAGCGCTAGAGCAGGACGCGCTAGAAGCACAAGAAGCTTTCCGCAAATGCGTCGTGTACTTTGGAGAAACTTCGAAAACAATGCCTCCAGACACTTTCTTCCCTATGTTCGATCGGTTTATCAAAGCGTATGATAAGGCTGAGACGGACTTGAAAAAGTGGGAGATGATTCAAAAGAAGAAAATCGAAAAGCTCGAAGCGGTAAAATCTCAAATGAGACTCTCGATAAACCTTTTTATAGGCCAGATCAGCAGCTATGGCACAGCAAAAGGCTGAAGAAGCTCAAGCTGAGAAAGCACAGACAGAAAAGGATATGATCAATGATATCAGAGAAAATAGGCGCAGAGATAGAAGAGTAAGCTTTTTATTAAAAAGCCTTTTAAGAAATAAAAGCAGAATTTTACCTTTACTCTTAGGCACCTGCTGATGGCGCGTTAGAAGCAAACATGAAACAGCTTGAAAAGGAACCGTACCGCCGAGCTGATGCTGTTTCCAGAAGTTTCAGAAGACGACAGACCGCACGCGCCGATAACGTCAAAAAGGGCGCGTCAACGATGCTTTAATTTATATCCGCTAACTTGTGAAAAATACTTTCCTTCTCATCAATCGCTCAAAGTGACAATCACTCGGTATCTTGCAATCTACTGTACGAATTATTTTGGTATCGACTTTCTCTTTTTTATACATTTTCTAAAACTCCTAAATCATTCTTATTCTCCGCCATCCGAAATTTGCCTATCGCCATCAAGTGCCTTAGATTAAGAATATTAATATGAACGTACTATTTAAAAAAAAAACATAGATTCTAACAAAATGGCTCGTTTCTGCACCCCAAAAATCCCATTTTCTTCCTTACATTTAATTGCTCGTTTATCTAGCCTAAGACTTCCTGTTCCAAGTAATTTTATTTGCTCGTTTCACTTGGCCTCTGTTCAAAATCTGAAATTACTGTATTATAATTAACCTAGAGTTGCATCTACTGTATTCTTTATTCCTATTCTATAATCATCTTCAATCTTTGCACTAACTTTATTTTCGCTCCATTTTGTTCTTGAACCAAATGCAACTGATAACTTCTCATATTTTATTAAAATTATTGGTTATTTATCCACGCGATTGTCACTCATTCTCAGAAATGAGTGAGAACTCATGTCTTCCTGCTTCTTCGTGTCACGTGGTATGGCATGCTCCAGCAGCGAAAGGAAAAATAAGAGATAGTTGGACTTTTAAAATTTCATGCATAGAAAAGGTTCACACTCAATGCAGAATAACAAAATGCTATTTTCTGAACCTTATTAGTGAAAGAGTCTTTTCCTTGTACTTATTTCGCATTAATCTGCTATGATGATGGGAAGCACGGTGGATATGGAGGGGTTCAAACTCTTGATTCTGGCAAGCATGCTCTTATATTTTCAGTTTGGGTAAAATATCTCTTCAATACAGATAAAAACTTAACCTCAAGGACGGCCCTGATAAGAAAACGAAGGCAGTTAAGTCATCAACGGTTGACTTTGGCGGAGAGGGGACTGGACAAAAGTGTCTTGTCGAGTTTCATTGGAACATTGGTGATGTAGTTACTCAAAAAATCGATGCTAAAAAGATCAACTGTGACGGCAGAGAAGAGACATGGCATATTTCATCGTCGTTTATCATCTCTGGAGAGTCGAATCCAAGAGGACAGGAAAGATTCATGAGCACTTACGAGTGGACTGGCTATGGCAATCCGACGAAGGGACCAGAGTTTTACAGCTTCATAGAAGACTGGGACAGGCGGAATGGCAAAACAGGACATCTGAATTGTCGCAACGCGGAATTTTTTGACGCATCAGTTGAAGTCGATGGCATTTCTTATCAGGCTAAAAAGAAGGCGTTCACAAAAGTAGAACATGGACCAGAAAAGCTCAGTATGCATAAGGTAGTCCAAGAGGCGTCTACCTGTGGAGCATGTTGTACGATGTCAACTGGAAGAGCTGACTAGTCGATCGGATATTTGTCTTAATTTTATCAATCATTGTGCAATAAAAAAATTATTATTTTTCTTTATAAAATTATTTTATTAATAGTTGCTCTTCGATAGTTAATCTCAGTTCGGAATGTTTCAAAAAGTAAAGGGACAAGTACGGATCATTCTTTCAGTGCAATCTCTGTCCAACGGCCACAAATTTCGTCTAATTGTGATTTTAAGTTACTGTTCTTTATTCTTAAATCCTCGTTTTCTACCATCAGAGCTTCATTTTTTTCGGATAGTTCCTTTATAAGTTCATCTTTATTTGTGGCTGCTCTTTGCGGGGGAATCAACATTTTGCCAGCATAATATTTTGAAGCTTAATTTTTCCGTTTCCTTTTGCATTTTGATCGCTGTTGGTGCCAAGAATGCTCAATTATGATCTTTCTCCACCTTTCATATCTAGACAGGACGCAATCAAAGTCTCATAACAATAGAAAGGTCTTACCGGAAGCTCATTGCAAATCGTAAAAATTTCTCACTGTGTTCATAATAGCTCGGCCCGTCGCCCTCTTCTGGTAAAGTTCGTATGGCAAAATGTGCTGGTAGAACTGATCGGAAATAGTCCATAAAGTCGTCGACTTCGCACTCGAATATTTCGCTTCTGTGATAAAGCAGCATCGAAGTCGTCAGTTTCATCAACAGTTCTTGCGTATCTTCTGGCTTCAATAACAGCAGGTCAAGGACACGCTTCGAAAATGCAAGAGGAAAGCGAGAGGTGAAGCAGGAAAGAAGCCATTGTGTCGCGTACATTCCAGGCTCGATCATTTGATCGTCAAGATGTGCTTTCAATTTGCTACTTTTGACGCGAACTGTTTCAGATAAAAAATGCAGCTGACGTTTTAGTCCTTCGCATTCATTCAGATACAGAAATCGTAGACTAAAAATTCTGATATACTCAACAAGCGATGGCCTATGAATACTTGAATCTTTTCATAAGTGAAGCAAAGACGGCAAATGCACGTTCTTCAGGCATCATGAGAACGATTGTTGCGGCGATAAAATTCGTCCCTTGACTATATCCGAGCTCCGGGTCGAACAAACTGTAAGCTGTCAGGATTCTCAAGAGTTCCATCTGTGCCTCGTCCCCCTTTGCAAATTTAGGATGGCCAGGAAATGTCCTTGTTATGTCACTGAAA
>Ga0115008_10003801_pt1 | contig 12499 bp, 12 predicted proteins | sample FraStrMetagenome_FD_87164 | JGI IMG/M metagenome (GOLD analysis project Ga0115008, IMG submission 87164) | Marine eukaryotic phytoplankton communities from Arctic Ocean - Fram Strait ARC3M Metagenome | ecosystem: Environmental > Aquatic > Marine > Oceanic | place: Fram Strait | collected...
CCACTGCTTTCTTAAGCCACTCTCTCGGGCCACTTTATCGGGCCACTTTATCGGATGACTTTATCGGGCGAATGCCTGCGTTTACACGCCGCGGTGGGCACCCAAGATACCATCGTCATCGCAGGGCGCAATCCTATAGCGATGACTCGGTAACCATAGAGCCGCGTGTTTTGAGTTATTGGCTTCGAGTCGCTGGCATAGAATTATTGCACAGATGAATTTTTCGGCAACACCGATCTCGGCACCAGAGCGACAAATAATAACCCCGATGAGTCGCGCACCGGGCATAACATCTTTTGTTACACGCAATAAAAACACCGCCAAGGTGACATAACTGCCCATCATCTGCTCATACTCTGGTTGTTGCGGGGACCAAAATCAACCGCTGGGCGACAGCGCCAAACGGGAGTGAGTGGGTTACGTCATTGGATCATGTAACAATATAAAAATATCACTTCAAACGAAAAACTAACCACGGGGACCAACAACGCAAATTTCAGCGCTCTTGGCGTGTCAAAATAGAGCATGAATCGGAGCATTCCAAAAGGTATAACGACATACAAGCAGTAGCCCAACAAAACCAACTTAGTTGGTAGTTCGAAGATAGCCAATCCTGCAGCCAGTAACCAGATAATCATCTTTGGAGCAAAAACGAACAGCCCAGCGATCCACCAATCAACCTGTGGATCTTAGTCTTTGGGCACTCTTTTACGATCCAAAAAGTGATAGATCCCCAAGAGAATTAACCCGGACAGGGCCGCTTCAAGTACTAATAAAATCATTTTGTCTGCCCCAAGAAAGGTAAAAATCGACTCCGATTGGAGCGTCAACTGAAGCGGCAGGCTGCGAAGTTCCGCGATTGATGCGCAACACCCAGACGGCGATCCCCGCCACGCTATTAAAGATAGTCTAATAAATCTTCAAACAAGGCGTTATGGTAAAAAATATTTTTTATGTAACAGCGCAGCGCGCTCAAGCGCTGAGTGTCTCGATCGAGCCATTCAGGCGTTGCTCGCTTGAGGTTGGGCGATGTCGATACAGCGCCCAAGCGGTTGCCTAAGTTAACTATTACCACCGTAAAGCCAAAGCTAAAAGCTAAGAGGAACGGTGGCGGGCATTTAGGTTACAACATCGCATCTCCAGGGGATAATTTCGCCGCTCTTGCGGGGTGCTGGGTGCGGGGTGAGAAGTGCGGGGTGAGAGGTGCATGGGTGCTGTTTTTTAGAGGCTCTTTTTCTAGGGGCGCTTTTTCTAAGTGCGCTTGTTTAGGCGCAAGTCTTTAGGTACGTTTTTTAGGGGCTCTTTATATCTAGGGGCTCTTTATCTCTAGGAACGCTTTATTTCCAGGAGCGATTTATCTCTAGGAACGCTTTATCCCTCGGAGCTTTGCGTCGCTCCGAACCCGCACAGCGCCCTGCGGCAAGGCCTTTTGGCTGAGGGGAGACCGGCAACGACGCGGCGGTATTCGTGTGCGGCTACTCGTGGTCGCCGGCCAATTGTTGCACCGAGGAAATACTGCTCACCAGCTCTTTGAGAATGCCGTTTTCAATGCTGTAAATCCAGCCGTGAACCGACAACTCGGCGCCATTTTCCCAAGCTTTTTGCACTACCGATGAATTGCACACGTTGGTCACTTGTTCGATCACGTTGAGCTCGCACAATCGATCCACACGCTGCTCGCCTTCCAGCGCTTCGAGTTGGTCGGCGTTGAAGCGATGTACGTCTTTGATGTGCCGCAACCAGTTGTCGATTAGCCCGTGGGATACACCGTCGAGGGCGGCTTTAACGCCGCCGCAGCCATAGTGCCCGCAGACCACGATGTGCTTGACCTTCAAGATTTCCACCGCGTACTGCATTACCGACAGGCAATTTAGATCGGTGTGAACTACCACGTTGGCGATGTTCCTGTGCACAAAAATCTGACCCGGCGGCAGGTTGACGATCTGGTTGGCCGGCACTCGGCTGTCGGAGCAACCGATCCATAAATACTCTGGGTCCTGCTGTTTTGAGAGTTGGCTAAAAAAATCTGGCTGTTTCTCTTTAATCTCGTCAGCCCAGGCCTGATTGCTGGCAAATAACCGTTTTAAATCACTCAAAGCGACAGTCTCCTTGTATGCTCGTCGATATCGCGTCTATGGTACCCTGCCGTGGCCGAGTCCGCACCATAGAAAGCGCCTTGGGTGCCACCTGTTATCGATTGCGCTGTCATACAGAGACAAAACTAATTCAAAGAACAGATGCAAACGCACATGGCAAAGTCGATAAAAAATGCCCGAAAAAATGGCGACCCATAGGCCGCCTTTTGCGCTCAAACGGCGGCTAAATAGCCGCCCTTACATTTAACCGCCCTTACATTTAGCCGCACTTACATTTAGCCACATTTGGAATCGCCGCAGTTGAGGCAGGTCATGCACCCGTCCATCAGTATCACCGCTTTCATACTGCATTTTTTACACACCTCAGCGCTCGACGGAAAATCCCCCGCGGGTGTATTTTTGCCGTCGTACTCGGCGCGCTTTTCATCCATGATCTGTTGTTGGTGCTCGGGTATCTCTGGCACCGTCATCAGGCCGATCTTTTGCAGGTGATCCTCTACCGCCCAGCCAATTTCCGCCACCAACGAGGGCATAAACTTGCCGCCGGGCTTAAAATACCCCCCCTGTGGATCAAACACCGCTTTGAGCTCTTCGACCAAAAAGGTGCAGTCACCGCCCTTGCGAAACACCGCCGAAATTACCCGCGTCAGCGCAACAATCCATTGGAAGTGATCCATATTTTTTGAATTGATAAAAATTTCAAAGGGCCGACGCAATTCGTGATCCGTGCCCTCGTTGAGAATGATATCGTTAATCGTCAAGTACAGCGCGTGATCCGATAGTGGCGTCTTGATTTTATAGGTACTGCCCGACAGCGCCTCGGGTCGAGATACTTTTTCGTGCATCTGAATAATGTTACTTTCGCTGATGACCGGCTTCTCTTCGGCCACCTCGTCATTGTTCGCCACCTTGTAGCCGACGATTTTTTGTTCGATTTTTCTACTCATGTCAATTCTCCAAAGATCCCGATAGCAACGCCTCTGCGCGCTTAAAATTTTCCGTAATAGCCTTCTTTTAGGGCGTCGAAGAGGTTCGCTGCGGTGTGCATTTCACCGTCGTACTCGACTTCTTCGTTGCCTTTAAACTCGACGCTGCTGCCATCCTCGAGGGTAAAGCTGTAGGTGGTATTTTCGAGATCCTGCTCTTTCACCAAAACCCCCTGAAAGGCCTCTGGATTAAAGCGAAATGTGGTACAGCCCTTGAGTCCTTTCTCAGCGGCGTACAGATAAATATCTTTAAAATCCTCATAATTGCAATCGGTTGGCACGTTGATGGTTTTTGAAATTGACGAGTCGATCCACTTTTGTGCGGCCGCCTGAATGTCTACGTGTTGGCGCGGCATAATATTTTCTGAACTGACAAAATAGTCGGGTAGGGCCTGTTCGGGTTCGGCGCTAAACGGCATCGCCTGCGGATTGATCAGCGTTCGGTAGGCGAGCAATTCGTAGGAGTACACATCGACCTTTTCCTTCGTTTTACGCCCCTCGCGAATCACGTTGCGCGCATAGTGGTGGGCAAAACTTGGCTCGATACCGTTACTGACGTTGTTCGCCAGCGATAGCGAAATGGTGCCGGTGGGCGCGATCGACGTATGGTGACTAAAGCGACAGCCCTCCTCGATCAGTTCTTCCACCAGTTGCGGCGCGACTTGGGCGATCTGTTGCATGTACCGACTGTACTTGCCGAGCAACACCTTACCAGCAATTTTTGCGCCGACTTTAATGCCGTCTTTGGCCAGATCAGGCTGCTTAAAGAGCATTTCGGCGGTCACTTTGAACGCGTCGTTCATGATCGGCGCAGGTCCCTTTTCGCGTGCCAACTCAAGGCCTGCTTGCAGACCGGCTACCGCCATATCGCGCGATACGCGCTCGGTAAATTCCAGCGACTCGGCATCGCCATAGGTCATGCGCAACATGGTAATGGTCGAGCCCAAGCCCAAAAAGCCCATGCCGTGGCGACGTTTGTACTCGATTTCGGCACGCTGTCCGTCCAGCGGTAGGCCATTGATTTCGACCACGTTGTCGAGCATACGCGTGAAGATCGCAACCACCTCGGTGTACTGATCCCAGTCAAAATAGGCCGCTTCAGTGAACGGGTTTCGCACAAACTTGGTCAGGTTGACCGATCCGAGTAGGCAGCTTCCGTAGGGTGGGAGCGGCTGCTCTCCGCATGGGTTGGTGGCGCGAATATCTTCGCAAAACCAGTTGTTATTATTTTTATTGACCTCGTCAATGAGGATAAATCCGGGTTCGGCAAAATCGTAGGTCGACGACATAATCGCATTCCACAATTTTTGCGCGCGGATGGTCTCGTAGATACGACAGGCCACCAGACCCTGTTTGTTCTTGACGTAGCCCTCGGTCGTTGGAAAGGCCTTCCAGACAATATCGTCGCCCTTGATATCGAGGCCGCCATCGACCTCTTTGGCGGTGACCGGGAAGGTCAGATCCCACTCGCCATTGTCGCGTACCGCCTGAATAAACTCTTCGGTGATAAGCAGCGAGAGATTGAACTGACGCAGTCGACCGTCTTCGCGCTTGGCGCGCACAAAATCGAAAACATCGGGGTGGCTAACGTCAAAAGTCGCCATTTGCGCGCCCCGTCGCCCGCCCGCCGAAGAGACGGTAAAGCACATCTTGTCAAAAATATCCATAAACGACAGCGGCCCCGAAGTATAGGCACCAGCACCCGAGACGTAGGCACCCTTGGGGCGCAAGGTAGAAAATTCATAACCGATACCGCAACCGGCCTTGAGCGTGAGCCCGGCTTCAAGATTGCGCTCAAGTATGCCCTGCATCGAGTCCGGCACGGTACCAGATACGGTACAGTTAATGGTCGAGGTGGCTGGTTTGTACGCTTGGGCACCGGCGTTGGAGATGATTCTGCCAGCCGGGATCGCTCCGTGGTTCAAGGCCCATTCAAAGCGTTCCTGCCATAGCGCCCGCTGCTGTTCGTCTTCGACGCTGGCAAGCGCCTTGGCAACGCGACTGTAAGTGGCGTCGATGTCGATGTCGACTGGCTGCATTTGCTTGTCTTTGAGGCGGTACTTTTTATCCCAGATATCCAGCGAGGCGTCTTGCATTTCGATTACGCGGGACTCCGCGATGGCCTTCACCGACTTCAGTTTTGCTACACTCATACTCTCTTCCTTCTTATTTTTGCCGCTGGCGCGATTACCGCCAGCGGGTTGGTATTGTCTGTTTCCACCGATTGGCGCCTGTTCGCTGCCGCTTTAAGCGTTTTATTGTCGCTAGCTAAATCGAACTATGAATCCGAATTCTATCCTACATTTAGTGTTATTAAAATGCCTAAACACTACATCTAGTGTTTTTGTTGCACAATTTTATTATTCATCTTTTAACAATGCCGCGTAAAAGTTGTGGATAACTCGCTCATGCCCACGCATTTAGTGCTTTGCCGTGGGTGGCGTGGGCTGGGGATAAATAGCGCGTTGCCCATTGATGCAACATCTAAGCTTGCGCCATAGCGGCCAATCTTGTGCTGTCGCGGTGACTTGGCTACACTTGTGCGCCGGTTTTTGCTGGTGTCCAGCAGCCACGTCGCGGTTTGGGTCATTCGCCCGTCACCGCGTGCGTGCCGGCGCCGCTCTTCGATTCTGGTCGGCGCTGTTTGGCGGTAAACATTGCCAGCCGCAGCTCGACGAAGCAGGCACCGGACGCGACCCACCACCAAGTAATAAATGAGAGAGATTGTATGGATATTTTTGACTTTTCGGAAGGTCGAGAAGGTTACTATGGAGAGTATGGCGGGGTCTTCCTGCCAGAAATATTACACGCCACCATCGAGGAGTTACTCGCCTGCTTTAGGCAGTGCAAGGCCGATCCGACCTTTTGGCGAGAGTACGTCGAGCTATTGCAAAATTACTCGGGTCGCCCGACGCCGGTGACCCACTTGGCCAATCTTTCGCAGCAGTTGGGGGGTGCACAGATCTACGTCAAGCGCGACGATCTGAACCATACCGGCTCGCACAAAATCAATAATGTGATGGGCCAGGGGCTGCTCTGCAAGCGCCTGGGTAAGCGCCGCGTCATTGCCGAGACCGGCGCAGGCCAGCACGGTTTTGCCACCGCTACCATGGCTGCGCGCTTTGGTTTTGACTGCAAAGTTTATATGGGTGCGGTCGATGTTGCGCGCCAACGTCCAAACGTTTTTTGGATGGAGAACCTCGGCGCCGAGGTCATCGCCGTCGAGGACGGTCAACGCACGCTCAAAGATGCGATCAACGAGTGCATGCGTGATTGGGTCGCCAACATGGCCGACACTCACTACGTACTTGGCACCGCCTGTGGCCCCCACCCGTTCCCCGAAATGGTCAGTTGGTTTCAGTCGATCATTGGGCTCGAGGCGCGCGAGCAGCTTCTCGGCCTTACCGGCAAACTGCCCGATCGCGTCTACGCTTGCGTCGGCGGAGGATCTAACGCCATCGGTATCTTTCAGGGGTTTCTGTCCGACGATAACGTCGAGCTAATAGGCTGTGAGGCCGGCGGTCTCGGCGCCGGTTCCAATTTGCACGCCGCGCGACTGGCGTACAACGATGCCTCGGTCGGCGTTGCCCAGGGCTTTAAAACCTATTTTTTACAAAACGATCAAGGCAATATGAACGAGACCCACTCGATTGCCGCCGGACTCGATTACATTGGCGTCAATCCGATTTTTTCCTACCTGTGGGAACAGGGCAAAGTGCGCTTTGAAGCGGCAACCGATGAGGAGGTCAAAGACGCGCTGCGCCTGTGCATGCGCACCGAGGGGCTGATACCGGCGCTAGAGAGCACCCATGCCTTTGTCACCGCCATCGACGAAGCCCCGAGCATGGGTCGCGATGAAATCATCTTGATCAACCAATCGGGTCGTGGCGACAAAGACATCTTTACCATTGCCGACGCCCTTGACGATCAGAAGTGGAAGGATTTTATATGCGCCAAGGCCGACCAGTACCGGCAGGAGAAAAACTGATGGCGCTGGCCGAGTACATTCACCAGCGACGCGAGCAGCGCGATATTTTGGTCATGGCACACGTGGTCTGTGGTTATCCGTCGTTCGAGGCGAACATGCAGGCGTTAGAAATTATGCACGCCTCCGGTGTCGATTTAGTCGAATTACAATTTCCGTTTTCTGAACCCAGCGCCGACGGCCCGCTATTCGTCAAAGCCAATGAGGCGTCGCTCAAAGCCGGTACTACAATCGATCAGTGTTTTGATTTTATGCACGCCGTAAGCCAACGCTTTTCGTTCAAGGTCATGATGATGGGTTACTACAACACCGTCTACAAGATGGGCGAGGCGCAATTTGTCGAGCGCTTGGCAGACGCCGGTGGCGTCGCCTTTATCGTGCCCGATTTGCCGATTGAGGAATCCGAAAATCTCTATCGATTGTCGGCTGCCGCCGCCATCGAGCCGATCGTGTTGATGACTCCGACCACCAGTGACGCGCGTTTGGCGGTGCTGGGTGAGGCCTGCCGAGGCATGGCCTACGTCGTTGCGCGCAAGGGCGTAACCGGCTCTAAAACCGCGATGGGGGACGATGTTCTGGCCCTGATCGAGCGCTGTCGTCGGCACACCGAGGTGCCCATCGGCGTTGGGTTTGGCGTTTCAAGTCGCGACGATCTCGAGGTCTTGCGCGGCGCGGCCGATGTTGCAATTGTCGGCACCGCCGCGTTGCGCGCCTGGCAGACTGGTGGGGCCGACGGCCTGCGTGAATTTTTCAAGGCACTGATGGCTTGACGGCTAGCGACTATCCGCGGCCTGCGCTACTGCGGCATGCCGCCAATCGTTGATGACTTGCGGGCGAACGTCGTCAAGATTCGGCACTGCGCCCAGCGCAAACCGTTCGATACAGACCAAATGCACCCCGACCGACGAGCTAATTGGCCCACCCCAGCAGGGTAGTTCGGTGCTTTTGCGCGCCAGAGCGACGATCTTTCGACTGGCGTCCATGCCGATCAGATCGCCGAGCGCGAGACTCGATAGATTGTCGTAGTGGCTCGCCAAACTGCTGTTATCGCCCATCGGTTGGCTGCCGTTGCGGCTCGCCTCGAGCGCCTTTGTCGCGGCGATCTGCGCCATGCCCCCGTGGACGGCGCTGGTGTATACCACTTGGCGCAGCGACATCTGCGCCGCCTCTCGATACGCTTCGCGGTGGCGTTGATAAAAGGTGTCAAGTTCGGCTGCGCTGGGTTCCGCGCGGGTGGTGATCGTGCGGGTTAAATGCGTTAAGCGATCCTCAAGGCTGCGTTCTGCCACCTGTTCATCGACCTGCTCGACGCTTGGAAAATACTCGGCGACCTGATCGTCGAGTAATTGGTTTTCCAGCGAGCGCTGCAGATCATCGATACTGTCGGGCGAGTCGTATTGCGCCAGCCAAGCTGGCTCTGGGTTCGGCGCGTCCGACCATGGCGGGTTGATTAGCCATAGTCCGCAGGCGGCCAGTCCGGTGCCTGCGATCAGGGCTAGGGTTCGGCCACTTAGCACAGACGGCTGCGGCGCTGCGCGCAATTGCAGGTCACTGTTTAAAAACCTTGATAATATCGCCGGCGCTCGGCTCACCGGCTGGGTACAGACCATTGATCACGCGCAGGATGTCGACGTCTTTTTTCGACAGGCCAAAGGCCTTGGCCAAGCCGCTAAAGGTGGTGTTGCCGGTGGCTCTAATATAGTGCACGCGCTGGGGTTTTTGCCCGGCGATTTCGGCTCGCGAGATCGGCCTAAAGGTCTTGATGGCGTCCATAAACAGCGCGTCTTGTTCGACAAAATTGTCGCCGTCGACGACCTCACCGCGAAACACATAGGCGTATAATTTGTAGTAGATGACCGCCACGCGAACCGATTTTGTGGTGCTTGGCGGTGTTGCTGCGGGGTTCTTATTGGATGACGCTAGAGGCTTTTCATTGGGCTCTTTATTAAGTGACGCTGAGGGCTCTTTAAGAATGCCGCTGAAGCCCTTGAGGCGGGCGGGTGCGATGGCTTCGCCGCTCTCGACCGCGGCGACGTTCATTTGGTTGTAGAGAAATTCTTCTGGGCTCTGCGCGGTTCGCGCTAGGCGCTGCATACTCAGCGTCGCGAGTCCCTCGGGTTGGCTGCCGACGACCACAACCGGCGCCGTGCCCGAGGCCTGCGTCCAGCCTTCGGGAAGATCAAAACGTACCCGCCACGCCATGTTAGAATAGCGTTCGGCGGGGTTTTCCTTGGCCAAAAAATTCTCGCCCCAAACCAACCCTTGCGTTAGATTGCGGTAGGCCGCCGCGCCGTCGTCGCGCTGCACGTCAGAACTCAGTGATTTGGCCCGCGAGACCACCGCACGCAGTCGCGCATCGTTGCGCGGATGAGAGGCAAACACCCCATGATAAGTCGGGCGCACCGCGCCCTTGGCGCGGGCCTGGTTCTTTTGCAAGATTTCAAAGTCCTTCATAATCGACAGCATGGCGAGCATTTCATCGACGTCGTAGCCGAGTTTGGCCATGTATTCGGCACCGCTGCCGTCGGCCTCCAACTCGTGGCGGCGACCCAGCGAGCGAATCTTAGAATTTCCGTAGGCCATCCCCGCGCTATACACTTCGTCACTGTTGGCCAGCACCGCGGCAATCGTCGAGATGACCTTGGTGGCGGTGGCGCTCGACGACTGCTGGTTGACGTGTTTGCGCGTGATGTGGGCAACCTCATGGGCGATCACCGAGACCAGTTGCGCCTCGTTACTGACGTAGTTGAGTAGGCCACGATTGACATAGACATAGTTGTCGGCGGTGGCAAAGGCGTTCAAGTCGGGGGAGTCGAGCAGGGTAAAGGTAAATTCTTCACCGGCCATCTCCGACACCGCGACCACCTGTCGGCCGAGGTCTTCGATGTAGGCGGTCAATATAGGGTCTTTAAACAGCGGGGTGCGCTTGAGCGTTTCCGCATAAATTTCGGCGCCGCTGGGTGCCGCCACTGCCAGCGGCGTGGCAAGGCATGCGAGCAGCCATCCGCCGACCAGCCAGGCGCGACGCGCGGTCTGCCGACGGATCCGCAGCGCGCTCATCCGTCGCTCACAAATAGCGCTTTTAACTGCTTGCCGAGGCTCTTGCAGGCGTCGCTTTTTACCGGCGTAAGCAGCGGGATCGGCGCCACCGCGCCGATCAGATAAGAGGTGCCTTCGGAGTCGACCCTAACCCGCGCGACCTCGGTGAAGTCGGACAGGTCCCAGACGATCGCCTCGTAAATCGACGCCTTGTCCCACTTGGCGAAGCCAAAACAACCGGCGCCGCCGGGTCCCGCGGCGCAGCTAATCGAGCCGCCTTTATCCAGGGTTTCGGTCGAGCCGTCGAGCCATACAAAATAGCGGATCGCCTGATCGGCAATCACCTTTGCGACTTGCGGTTCTTGCATTAACCGGCGCATACGCAGCAATCCCTTGGGCGCAGTACGCGGCTCTAACCAAGGGTACAGCGCGTCCATAAACGTCTGCTCGGGCATTACCGCAAGCATCGAACTACGCAGTTTATCGCCGACGCACTCGACGAATTCAGCGTCGGTTTCATAGTGCCCGGCGTCCCGCCGTCCGAGCAGGACAACGCGATCGCCGCTGGCGACTTGCAATTGCTCATCGCTACTTCGGTACTCGTCGATGGTGGTGGTGGTGGCGCAACCCGCCACGCCCAGCAGTGCCAACCATAGGCCGATAACTTTCATCGTGCAGCCTCCCGCCGGCGCTCGTCGATATAGCTTTGCAGCGCCGGTATGCGGTAAAAGTCGAGGCTCAGTTTAGCGCCGATATCGCGCAGGGCGATGGTCGTTGCCGAGCCCACAGCCGCGTCTTTTTGCAACATAAAGGCGCTCGCGGTCTTGCCGTAAACCGGCATAAACCAGTTCTCGATCGGGTTGTCGTCGCCGTCGCTGATGGCGAGGTTGTATTTGATCCATACCTCGTAGACATTCAGGTAATTTTCCGATGGCACCGCCACCTGTACTTCAACCACCGAGGGGCGGATGATGATGTCTTGTGGCTGTTCGATCAACTCGGCGGCGTCGACAAATACCACCTCATCGATCAGCCCGCCAAAGGTTTTTTCGAGGATGCTGCGCTGACTGGCACCAATCTCCAGCGTCATATTTTTGTTTGGCGTGGCGACGTACTGAGAAAATTCCGGCGACATGATGACCGCCGCGCGCAGTTCGCGAGGTTCGATCAGTAGCGTCGGGAAGCTGCTTTCTAGTTGCACCCTTGTCATACCACCGCAACCGCCGAGCAACAGCGCGCAAAACACCCAGCACAGTGGTCGTGACGGACTCATTTGTTTGGACATTGTTTTCAACCCCTAATTTAGGCTGTTTAAACCGACAAAGGTTCCACCGTTGTTATAACTTAATTCGCGCATCAATGCTGCAAACTTTATCGCTTGAACTCCCGGCATGGAATCGGCGTCCAGTTGTACCGGAAAGCCAATCGCGTGTATTCGCACCAACCGCTGCTCGCCGCGCTCGGCCTGATTAAGTCCGTCGACCATCGCCACCACCCGTCGAATAGAGCGGCCGGAAAAATCATCGCCGAGGATGTAAATACTAATTTTACGATCGCGCTGATAAAAATTGCGGATCGCCACCTCGATACCCTCCACCGGACTGGAGTTGCTAAAGGGCGCCCAAAGCCTGAGTTTTTCAACAATGTCGTCGCGCATCTCTGGGCTGTCGCTGATCCAGCGTTCGCTGTAGGCTGGATACATATACTGCCCCATGTCGTTGAGTACTTGCAGGCCCTTGACCTCGGGGTAGATGTCGAGAATATTAAGCATTTCCTTTTGCACCTTTTTCCAGGCGTCGCCCTGCATGCTACCCGAGGTGTCGATCACAAAAATAACGTATTCGCTGTCGGCGGGAATGCCGCCCACCAGTTCGTTTTGACTGGCAAACTCTGGCCCCTGCAAGCGTTGCATTTCCTCGCTTAACACCTGCATAACCAACTTTAACTGCTGTTTTTCACGGCTTACCGACTGCGCCTCGGCGCTCGATTGGCTTTTAACGCTGGCCAGCTTGGCCTGCAGGCGGGCGATGCGCTCGCGCAGTTCCGACAATTGCTGGCGCTGTGAGCGCAGTTGTTTGTCCAGCACGATGGCCTCACCACGGATATCGAAGAGCTGGGTTTGCATCGCCTCGAGCGAGCCCAAAAGTTTGGCTTCGACTTCGCGCATCGCCGCTGGATCGCCAATTTTGGCGATCACCAACAGCAGCACTATGGCTCCGAAGCCGCAGCTTATAATGTCCAAAAACGACAGGCTGGCCTCCGGTTGATTCCGGCGTTGGCGTCTCATATACCGACCACCGCGAGGGCTTTGGTCAAGCGGATCATGGCCAGTCCCGCGACGGCGCGATAAACGCGCCCTGAGTATTCAGCGCCAGTTGCCAGAACAGCGCCGC
>Ga0115008_10003803_pt1 | contig 12497 bp, 9 predicted proteins | sample FraStrMetagenome_FD_87164 | JGI IMG/M metagenome (GOLD analysis project Ga0115008, IMG submission 87164) | Marine eukaryotic phytoplankton communities from Arctic Ocean - Fram Strait ARC3M Metagenome | ecosystem: Environmental > Aquatic > Marine > Oceanic | place: Fram Strait | collected 2012-06-18
AAATACCTTTAGATTATATATACCACTTAAAAGATGATTCCAAAATACATGTAGATTTAACGACAGGCTTCGGTATGCTTGTTTTGTATGACCAAAGTATTACGGCTATAGATAAAAATAATAGGCGCTTAGACATTGGAGAAGCAAGCAATCTAAAAACCATAAGTTTTAATATTACTTTAGGGAGCAGATTATCTTACCCTATGACAAAAAAGTTAAATTTAAATGTAGAACCTAGATTTAAGTATTATACAAAAATGTACAGTGATGCCGTAGATTTTGTGCCTTTTAGTATTGGTGTACGGTTTGGAGCAACCTATCAATTTTAATTTGAACTGTATGATTTAAGATCATATATAAATCACACGGCATCAGAATTAATTATAGAATAACTTTGCTCCAAAAACTGTACTAATTCTATCTAGACTTGAAAATAATATCTCTCTAATTTCAATAATTTTCATCGTACACTAGATCTAATAAAATAGATCCTATAGAGGTCAATGCAACACCTCCAAATTAACACAGCTAAATTCAAAAAAAATCATTCTAATTTAGTAGAATCTTGACTTTTAATTATTCAGAATACAACAAGGCTGTAACATGCTGCGATCAAATTCATTGAAATGTTTCGTTTATGAAACCCCTCAAAAGCTACTATTATAACGGCAACTCATTAGAGATAATTGCTACACTAACATGACGAAGAAATAATTTGTAAATTCACAATTCAAATAGGTTAATTTTAGAATTAATATTTGCTTGAAAATAATTCATTAAGAAACATAAAATAATCTAAGGCATGAGAATTATAATAACATTCGTACTTATGAGTATTACAGCATTTTCTTTTGGTCAGCAAAGGGATAGCATACAAAAAAAAGGTACAAAAAAAATTAAAATTATTCCCTATGTAAGTTATAACAGAACTTATGATTTCATGTTTGGAGCTGTTCCAATGATTATGTACAAAATTGATAAAAACGATAGTATTTCGCCTCCCTCAATTTCTGGCGCAATGGGCATTTACACAACAAATAAAACATGGTTTACTTTGGCTTTTTCAAAATTATATTTTAAAGAAGATCAATGGCGAATGACAATAGCAGCGGGCTTAGGTAATGTCAACTCACAGTTTCTTCAAAGTGGAACAACATCTGAATTTATTAATTACCAGACGGGAGCTAATTTTTTCAAAATAGAAGTTCAACGTAAAATTGGTCATGGTCTTTATATAGGTGGTAATTACTTATACACGAAGTTTGATAATGAATATGCGTTTGAAACTCCGGTTGAAGAAGAGGTAAAACTAAACGGATTAGGACTTGTATTTCTTTGGGACAAAAGAGATGATGTTTATTACCCGAAAAATGGTTCTAAATTCAACTTCAACTTTACCTCTTACCCCGAATTTATGAGTAATGAAGACGCATCAAGTCAAATTGCAGTTCAATACAATCAATATATAAATACAAACAAAACAAGAGATGTGCTTGCATTAAGAGCGTATGGCGGTTTTGGATTGGGCGAAGTTCCTTTTAATAATTTAATTGTTGTCGGCGGTACAGATCTTAGAGGCTATTCTATGGGAGAATACCGAGGAAAGCAACTGATCGCTTTTCAAAGTGAATATAGATATAATTTTAAACACAATATGGGGTTAGTTGGATTTGCTGGAATAGGAACTATTTTTGAATCAAATATAGAATCAAATAATGGTGAACTATTACCAAGTGCAGGTTTTGGCTTTCGTTATACAGCATTCCCAGAATACAAGATGAATGTTGGTTTAGATATAGCTGCAGGCAAGGGGGATTGGGGTGTCTATTTTAGAATTGGAGAATCATTTTAAAACAAAGCTGTATTTAAAACATGCTATAGCTGTACAATGAATTGGTAAAAAAGAACACTTAAGAGCTCCTAAAGCATATTGCAGAATTACTTTTAGTGGAGGCTATAACAATTTATGGGTTTAAAATTTATAATGTAAGCATATACTAGAGTAGTATAATTCTAAAACTACAATTAGATGGTGTTTGTATGTTTGTTTGTATACCTCGTAGGATAACAGCAGTAGTGAATTTAATTTCCGACTGAAGTCAAAAGTAAACCTAACCCTTTTAAAGACGTTTTCAAATAAAATAGGCTACACGAATTAAAAATACTAAGTATATAGTTAATAACTCTGTATAAGTCCATTCAATTAAACTCATACATTTTCCTATTTTGCAGTACCCAATAAGTTTAAAGTAGCACGTATAATATTGAAAGTCTGTATTGCCGAAAAGCCTAGTGTAGCGCTCGAAATCGCGAATGTTCTCGGAGCCACCACAAAACGTGATGGGTACTACGAAGGTAATGGTTATGCTGTTACCTATACCTTTGGTCACCTCTGTACGTTAATGGAGCCGAACGACTACAAGCCGTATTGGAAAAGTTGGGATCTTAACAACCTCCCTATGCTCCCCGAGAAATTTCAAACCAAAGTAGTTAGTAATACGGGGATTAAAAAACAATTTAATGTTGTAAAATCATTGTTCGATAAAGCTAATCTTGTAATCAACTGTGGGGATGCCGGTACAGAAGGAGAACTCATTCAAAGATGGGTTCTAGAGCAAGCGCATTATAAAGGGAAAGTACAACGCTTATGGATATCATCGTTAACAACAGAAGCGATTACCGAGGGGTTCAAGAATCTAAAAGATTCTAAGGATTATGATAATCTCTATTATGCTGGTTATTCTCGTGCCATAGGGGATTGGCTTTTAGGTATGAATGCTACTCGTTTATATACGGTAAAGCATGGTGGCTATAAACAAGTCCTATCTGTTGGTCGTGTACAAACACCCACATTAGCTATGGTTGTTAATCGTTTTAAAGCTATCGAGAATTTTAAGCCACAACCTTACTGGGAATTGCAAACCCTCTATCGCGATACCTTATTTGCCTATGAAGATGGACGTTTTATTAAAATGGTAGATGGAGAAATTTTAGCCAACAAAGTAAGAGAGGATCAGTTTGAAATTATATCTACAACCAAAAAGAAAGGAAAAGAATACGCTCCTAAACTTTTTGATTTAACAGGCTTACAAGTGTATTGTAATACAAAATTCGGATTTTCTGCAGAAGACACTTTAAAAATTGTTCAAAAATTATATGAACAAAAAGTAGTCACCTATCCAAGAGTAGATACCACTTTTTTACCAAATGATGTGTATCCAAAAGTACACGGTATCTTATCAAAACTTACTAAGTATGCAATACTAACTCAATCGTTGTTAGGCAAAAAAATTAAGAAATCTACTAAGGTCTTTAATGACAAAAAAGTAACCGATCACCATGCGATTATTCCAACTGGAATTGAGATTAACTTACAATATAACCAGCAACAAGTTTATGATATTATAGTGAAGCGATTTATTGCTGTTTTCTATCCAGATTGTGATGTTGCAAACACTACTGTTATTGGGAAGGCTGCAGGTGTTAATTTTAAAACTACTGGAAAAGAGCTATTAACGGATGGTTGGAAGGTGGTGTTTAGATTTGGAAAGTCGGTATCATCGAACCCTTCTGACAAACAGATGCTACCCACATTCACTAAAGGTGAAAAAGGACCTCATAAACCTTCATTTTTAGAAAAACAAACCAAGCCACCTAACCAATATACTGAAGCCTCTCTCCTACGCGCTATGGAAACTGCAGGAAAACAGGTCGATGACGATGAGTTAAGAGATTTAATGAAAGAAAATGGTATTGGCAGGCCATCTACACGTGCAAATATTATTGAAACCTTATTTAAACGTCAATACATTAAACGCAATAAAAAGCAGCTCATACCAACGGCTACAGGTATTGCACTTATTGATACCATACAAAGCGAACTCTTAAAGTCTGCTGAATTAACAGGTCGATGGGAAAAACAACTCAAAGACATTGAAAAGGGAACTTACAGTGCCAGCCTATTTATTAAGAATATGAAGACGATGGTTGATGAATTGGTGTACGATGTACGTAGTGAAAAAATTCGCGCCAATATTTCACAAGCCCGTATTACAAAAGAGAAACAAGTAAATATTAAGAAAAACATTATCACAGGTATCACATCCAAAAAATGTCCGAAATGTAAAAAAGGTACTATTTTAAAAGGCAACTCTGCCTATGGCTGCAGCGCATTCAAAGATGGTTGTCGTTTTGTATTACCTTTTGAAAATCACAAAAAAAAGATTTCAGAAAAGCAGTTTATTCGTTTACTTGAAAAAGGCTCAACCATTAATTTAAAAGGTTTTACCTCTGAAACAGGAATAACAGAAGGTTTATTGCGTTTTGATGACAACTACAACCTAGTTTTGGAAGCTAAGAAAGGAAAGGTTAACACATCTAAAGAAAAAAATTCTAATACACATACATGTCCAAAATGTGGCAAGGGCCAAATTCTAAAAGGTAAGACGGCTTACGGATGTAGTAATTATAAATTAGGGTGTAATTTTAAAATAACGTTTAGTGATATACGTATAAAAGCAAAAGACGAAAAACTTACGAAAGAATTAGTGTATACCATCATAAAAGGAGAGCACTAGCATGATACATAAACACTTTAAACTCTTTAAACCATACGGGTATTTAAGTCAGTTTCGAACAAATGCTAAACATGAAACCAATAAGAAATTCTTAGGTGAACTTTATAATTTCCCTGAGAATACTATGGCTATTGGCAGACTAGACAAGGACTCTGAAGGTTTACTATTACTAACTACAGATGGTAAAACAAGTTATGACATTACGAGTTCTAAAACAGATAAAGAGTATTATGTGCAAGTAGATGGCACTATGACTTCAGATGCCCTGAATCACCTACGAAAAGGGGTTATTATCAGTTACAAAAGCGAAACCTATAACACAAAACCTTGTAAAGCCCATATATTGGTTGGCAATCCAAATTTCCCAGAACGTTTAAAGAAAATACGAGACGAACGTCATGGCGACACCTCGTGGATTTCTTTAACTATTAATGAAGGTAAGTTTAGGCAAGTAAGAAAAATGACAGCAGCCGTTGGTTTCCCGACGTTGCGATTGGTTAGAATTCGTGTTGGTCGTATAACCTTGGATGATTTAAAAATGGGCGAATCTAAAGAAATTTTCATCTAAAAGGTAGGGTATTAAGTGCCCTAACTCACAGTTCAATCCTTACAATACAATCTAAAAACCCATCATGGACAACTTACCCTTTAAAAACACAGAGTATTATTACAACTCCTAACATATCTTTAAAAGTTAAGCTACCAATAATTTTTATGATTAAAAAACATAGAACGATACTAGGCGTGTTAAATAACTTTTACACGTACCGCATTCATACCACGATTTCCTTTCTCTAATTCAAACTGCACTTTGTCATTTTCATTAATCTCGTCAACTAAACCACTAACATGACAGAAATATTTTTCTTGATCTTCGGTATCTATAATAAAACCAAATCCTTTGGAATGGTCAAAGAATGACACTTTACCTTTTCTAATTGGGTCGTATTCTTCTTCCTCAATATCTTCTTTTTTAGGCACACCTATAACGATATTCTTAGCCTTGACTTTAACTTTATCTGCTGGATCTGGAGGCGTATCGGTAAGGTTTCCAAATTGATCTACGTAAGCAAAAGGAATACTTTCTGCTCCACCATTTTCATCCTTTTGACTTTTACGCGCTTCCATTTTTTTACGCTTATCCTCTCGTTTTTTTAAACGCTTCTTTTCTTTTTCACTTTTACTAAATGTCTGTTGCGACTTTGCCATTCTTTATTATCTGTAATTTTTAATATTTTCACGCTCTGTGCGTCAATGATTCAAAGATACGCTATATCTGTGAAAATATCAAAGTCCTCTAATAATATAGTTAACAACTACTAGAATATTTTGTTCAAAAGTGAGATTTATTTAACTGGAGATCAAAAAAGAGATGTTAGAATAGCGCTCACAATAGTAAGTTTCAGAAATTTTATCAAAAAATATATGACTTCTAATTTTCTTTTTCTTTTGGTATTGTCGCTGATAATTTTCGAGTAATTGGATTAGCATCTTTCAAAACAATAACTGTTGCCTTTACACCTGTAAGAAGATTCCATTTTTTTGAAGACGCGAGACTACCATCATCATTATAGACTATAAATTCGGCTGTATTAGGCCCGGAATCCCCTTGATTTAATGCTCTGAATTCAATGATGTTACTCCCTACAACAAGAGGCACATTAAAGCCTTTGTAACCGCCAGTCAAAATTAATCTAGGGATAATAACGTCGCCATTAACTTTTACTTGAACCATATCACCATCGGGATATTCGTGATCTCGGCAAACAATTCTAACAAATGCGCCATTACTTCTAATTTCACCTAAAAATACATCAGCCATAGTTTCAATAGACAAGCCCTGCTCCACAGCAACCTTATTGAAACGCTTTTCAAACATTTCTCCTGGATTTCGCAATTGATTATCATCAATCATAGAAAACTCTTTTTTAGGTTTGCTAATAGATATTTTGCGCTCATTGGGCACTTTGATACCTGAAATACTTTTGGTTGTATTCGTAATTGAAATTTTAGAATTTGGTGTTATATCAAGTTTAACAGATACGGTATCTTTCTTTTCTGTCTTTTTAGCAGGGATTTTTATAGATTTCTTTTCATTCCTATCCTGCAACGCATGACTTTGAAATGCGAACACAATAAAAAACAGTACAACTAGTTTACGAATCATGACATCAATAATTTACAAATAGGATTTCAAAAATCATTCCTACTTTCAAAAATAATGGGTTTTCAATGTAATTATTTAAATAATACGTTAAAACTTTCCATTAAAGCTCAAACGCAATCGACGTATATATTCTTCTAAAAGCCATTCTTTATAGTTTTTAGTACTATTCATTATACAATAACAATATTGCTTTATACGATAACAAATATCGTCATGAAGTAATTTTGAAAGTGATCTTGCCTCGAATATGTCGTTACTATTTGCAATGACTAATTCCGAATGCTGTTTGATGCTATTTTCTATAGCTTGCATCGATTTTTTACCTTCCCGTATTACTTTTTTGTATTCTATTTTAATATCAAAATCATCATGCGGATTTTTCTTAAAATGCTTTTTAAGAGAATCTGGCATCATATAAACAAATTCTCGCTCGATATCCTCGTCATTTCTCAGGTTTTCTAAATAAAAATCTGGGTTTTTAAAAATATGTTGCCAATCTACAGGTTGACTCCATGCCCCAAAACGCACAGCATTATTTCCAAGATCGATAACATCAAATGTATTTTGGTCTCCATGAACTCTAGACCCCCTTCCTATCATTTGAAAATAGAGCGTTAAAGAGCGTGTTGCACGATTTAGTATAATAGACTCAACAGATGGCTCATCAAAACCTGTGGTTAAAATACTCACAGACGACAGGATACCTCCTGGCGTATTTTTAAACCACTTCAATATATCCTTTCGCTCTTGCTTACTGCAAGTATTGTCTAGATGACGAACATCATAACCTGCCCGTTTAAATGTATAGTATACTTCTTTAGATGTATTTATACCGTTATTAAATATAAGAGTTTTCTTACCTTTTGAAAGCTCTTCGTATGCGAACAGCAACTTCCCCTGCATTGCTGTATTCGTATATAATGCTTCAGAAGACTTTACCGTGTAGTCACCGTTTATTCCTATTTTTAAAGAATTTAATGACACGTCATAGTTGTATACATTTGCTGAAGCCAAAAATCCATTTTTAATTAAAGTAGAGATATTATCACCAACAATTAATTCTCTATAATTATCTTTCATTGGTAATTTAATATTACTGCTCAAAGGTGTTGCCGTCACACCGAGAATAAAACAGTTTTCAAAAAACCCAAATAATTTTCTAAAAGAATTATAGTGTGCTTCATCTATAATAACCAAACCAATATCTTCAAGATTCAATTTACCATCATTAAGACGGTTGTTTAAGGTCTCTACCATTGCTACAAAACAATCGTATTGATTCTGATCTGGCAACTCTTTGACTTTACTGTTAATTATTTTATTGTTAACACCGAAATTATGAAGCACTTTTGAAGTTTGTTTACACAATTCTATACGGTGTGTCAAAATCACCACCTTCTTTTTATGCTGATCAAGGTACTGCCTAACGATTTCAGAAAAAATAACAGTCTTACCACCACCCGTTGGTAATTGATATAATAAATTATAATTGCTCGGCGCAGCATCAAACACTTGAAAAATACGCTTTAAATCCGCAATTTGGTAGTCATAGAGACGTTTTTTAGTTTGCTTTTTTAGAGTAACTTGGAGATTTTCTGACATATGATTACTATATTCTGAAAAAAAAATTCTCACAAAATTAACACATTACACTATTATCAACGCATAATGTTGACAACAAATAAAAAAAAATCAGCGCTTTCATATCAATTAGGTAGATATCAGCTTTAAAAAAGTGATACTTTATAACCTACACCATATTTATCGATTAAATGGCTTGCGTAATATGTTGAAAATTTACTATTGACTATTGCCATGTAATATCTATACCTATTCAAATCAACTCATTTATTTGGTATTATTTTTGATTTATTTACCCCATTATCAATATTTTTTTCAAAACACATAATATCATGAAGAGCTCAAGACGAAATTACCCAGAAATCAACACCGGTTCCACGGCAGATATTGCCTTTCTATTACTTATTTTCTTTCTAGTAACAGCAGTCATACCAAATGATAGCGGAATCAATAGGAAATTAGCCCCATTATGTCCCGACGGAATGGATTGTTCAAACGATACCATTGAAATGCGCAATATTCTTGAAATTAAAATCAATGCAAAAGATGAATTACTTGTCAATAACCAGATTACTTCTATCATTACATTAAAAGATATCACTAAAGAATTCTTGTCTAATAACGGAGATGGATCATGTAACTATTGCGATGGTTTGAAACATAATACCTTATCTGAAAGTCCTAAAAAAGCAGTGGTCTCTTTATCAAATGATTCAAGCACATCATACAATTTTTACATAAATGTTCAAGATCAAATCACAAAAGCATATTACGAATTACGTAGTGACTATGCTTTAAACATTCTAAACAAATCATCGAACGAACTAACATTAGAGGAACTCAAAAAGACTAGAGAAGCATATCCTTTTAATCTCTCTGAAACTCAAATTAAACATTAATTGAGGGTATAATCGAATTATTTTTTTTGCTTTATTATGCTTATAACTAGCATTATCATACTGTATAAATCATTGCATTAAAGAATTAAGTAAATGACCATTTGTACATGAATCCGATTTAAAAATCGTTTATTTATTTTGTGTTTTAAAAAACAAAACACTTTCTAAGCCTCATTTTTTTTCTAGTGCACTATGAAATTAATCCACTGTCTTTAAATAGATTTTATGGATCATATTAAATATTTGAGCAAACACACAATTAAACCCTGCTGACATTAACAATGATTTAGGTAGTGGCAATGTTGAAATGTAAACCGCCAGTTGTGAACGCTTTAATATGACTTCAGAATTAATCAGGCAAACTATACCAAACCTGCAAAAGAATAGTTATGGAATGATAATTTTTAATGGTAATAGACAAGACTCTATTTACCGTATAAAAGTATTATTAGAACATAGTTTAAATAATAACAATAACCAAAAAATCATTACAATAAGCGCTATAAAACGTATCGTTTAGTCTCTTACAAATATGGCTTTTTTGAAACAAAACCTTTTGAAAATCCTAAAGCATTAATAATTTAATACGTCTATCAAAGCTTCTTCAAATCTACCTTTTGCCATATACTGCACCTCTAATTGCCCAATAAATGGAATAGGTGTCTCTAAACTAGCAACACGTTTTACCGGTGCATCCAAAAACTCAAAACAATGCTCCATAATATATGATGATATATCACTTGCAATACCCCCAAACAAGGAGTCTTCTTGCAATATAATTGCTCTACCCGTCTTTTTTACAGAATTATAAATAGCCTCGGTATCTAGAGGTTGTAAACTTCTTAAATCGATGAGATCGGCATTGATATTTGGGTTGTTCTCTAAGACCTCTAAAGCCCAATGCACGCCAGCTCCATAGGTTATAATTGTTATATCAGTGCCTTCCTTAAGTGCAGCTGCTTTCCCCAAAGGAATCGTAAAATAATCTGTTGGCACATGTTGACGAATACTCCTATACAAGGCTTTATGTTCAAAAAATAGTACTGGATTTGGATCTTCAATTGATGTGGCTAAAAGTCCTTTTGCATCATATGGAAATGCAGGATATACCACTTTTAAACCAGGCGTTTTTGTAAACCATGCCTCATTCGTTTGTGAATGAAAAGGACCTGCAGCAACCCCTCCTCCACAAGGCATTCTGACCACAATATCTGCATGCTGGCCCCATCGGTAATGCGATTTAGCTAGATAATTTACGACAGGATTAAACCCCGAAGAGACAAAATCTGCAAATTGCATTTCAACAACAGATTTGATTCCTGCTATGGAAAGCCCCATAGCTGTTTCAATAATTGCCGATTCACAAATAGGTGTGTTTCTTACGCGTTCTTTGCCAAAGGCTTTTACAAATCCATCCGTAATTTTAAAAACACCACCGTATTCAGCTATATCTTGTCCCATAAGAACCAAGTTGCTAAACTTTTCCATAGACTGTTTTAGACCTTGTGAAATGGCATCAATTAAACGCAACTCTTCCCGATCGCTACTAGGACTTGTTTCTTTATAATCGAATGACTTATAAACATCATTTAATTCGGTCTCTAAATGAGGTACGATGTCCTTTTCATCATACGCCATTTTTAAATTGTCATTAATTTCACTTAGAATAGCATCTCGTAACACTTGATTTGCGTTTTCATTAAGTACGCCTGTTTCCATCAAATATGCTTTAAAGTTATCTACTGGGTCTTTTTTTGCCCATTCATCCATAAGCGCCTTTGGCACATACTTTGTTCCACTTGCTTCCTCGTGACCCCGCATTCTAAAGGTTTTAAACTCTATTAAAATTGGTCTTGGATGTTTGCGAATACTTTCAACTAATTTTTTGATTTTTATATAAACTTCTAAAACATTATTACCATCTAAAATAAAAGATTCTATGCCATATCCCTTACCTCTATCTGCTAAATCTTTACAATTATATTGCTCACTAGTAGGTGTAGATAAACCGTAGCCATTATTTTCAATACAAAATAATACTGGTAAAGACCATACGGAAGCCACATTCAAAGCCTCATGAAAGTCACCTTCACTTGTACCTCCTTCTCCCGTAAAAACGGCCGTAACTGTCTTTTTGTTTTTCAACAAGCTAGCTAAGGCAATTCCATCGGCTACTCCTAATTGTGGCCCTAAATGAGAAATCATACCCACAATATTAAATTCTTGAGTTCCAAAATGAAATGAACGATCACGCCCTTTTGTAAAGCCATTCGCTTTACCTTGCCATTGACTAAACAATCTATAAAGCGGAATTTCCCGAGTTGTAAAAACCCCTAGGTTTCTATGCATAGGCAGGATATATTCCTCTTGATCTAGCGCCATAGTAACACCTACAGAAATCGCTTCTTGTCCAATCCCAGAAAACCATTTAGAGATTTTACCCTGACGCAATAAAATAAGCATTTTCTCCTCTATCATCCGAGGTTTAAGCATATTTTTATAAATGCCTAATAGCATTTTATTATCAAGATTTTTCTTGTCGTATACAAGGAAACTTTTACTAGAGATTAACATGATATTGCGTGTTGTATTAGCAAGTCAAATGTAAATAAAAATTGAGTTCTAAAGCGTCTAACTTTGTTTTTTTTAAGTCGCATTGAAATCTATGATTTTAGGAGTATTTTCGTTATTTTTGCTATGTTAACTTTTGATTTAATTAGCGATACAATGGATAAAATACCAAGTGTAAATCTCAAAGATTTTATTTCTAGAGACCGTAATAGAAAACAAAAATTTATTAATGATATCGGAAAGGCTTATGAAGAAATTGGCTTTGTTGCATTAAAAGGTCACTTTTTAAATGACAAGCTGGTGGATACTTTGTATAAAGAAATTAAAAACTTTTTCGAACTTCCTCTTGAAACTAAAAGAAGTTATGAAATTGATGGTATTGGAGGTCAACGCGGGTACATTTCGTTTGGGAAAGAAAGTGCAAAAGGAAAAAAAGAAGGCGATTTAAAAGAGTTCTGGCATTTTGGACAATATGTTGATGATGATCCAAAGCGTGCTATAGAATACCCAGAGAATGTAATTGTTGATGAACTTCCAGAATTTAATAGTATTGGTAAGGAAACATTCCAAATGCTGGAAAAGACTGCAAAACAAGTGCTAAGAGCCTTGGCGCTATACCTTGAACTTGAAGAAACTTATTTTGACACATTTATACATAATGGTAATTCTATTTTAAGACCAATACACTATCCTCCCATTTTA
>Ga0115008_10003804_pt1 | contig 12496 bp, 10 predicted proteins | sample FraStrMetagenome_FD_87164 | JGI IMG/M metagenome (GOLD analysis project Ga0115008, IMG submission 87164) | Marine eukaryotic phytoplankton communities from Arctic Ocean - Fram Strait ARC3M Metagenome | ecosystem: Environmental > Aquatic > Marine > Oceanic | place: Fram Strait | collected...
ACGCTGCCAGAGAAGTGGGAATGAGCAGTGCTCTTGCCCTCCATCTTCTCGCTCAACTTGGTCCAGGGGCAAGTAGACATGAGAACATGATCGGGCTTGCAGTTCTTGACTGGAACGTGCGTTTCTCGGTCTGGGACGCCGAAGTTTTGCTGGTAACCGGTGCTGTATCCGGTATCAACATCTCCAAATGTTCTTCGGAGGCCGACTGGGGGCAGAAAAGGCTTGGCCTGCTGGTCGAGGGACTTCTCCTGGAAGTCGCTCATCATGGTCGACAGCTGGTTTGGGCCACCGACAGGCTCACTGCGGGTAACAACTCGCTCAGGTTTGATAAGAGGGTTGTTGTACGTACGATCGTGCGTGGTCGTCATTGAGCTCTGAAAGAAACGCTGGAATCAAGAAAGAGAATAAACAGATTACCTTGTTAGTCAAATCGTAGTGGATACCATTCTCAACAGGTCGGAGAGGATTAACGCGCTCGATTTGCTTGGTCTGCAAGTAGTTGGAAGCGTAGTTGGTCTTGAACGTGTCCAGGGGCACCTTGGTGGGCACGATCGAACCGTACTCGGGCGCGATGCAGATCGGCGCTCGCTTGGAGTTACTAAAATTTTGTCAATGAGAATCTCTAGAACATTTTTGTTTACTTACATGACCTCGTCATTGGAGTACTTGCGGTAGGTCTCACTGTTGACAGATTGGGACGCCATGTTCTTCTCACCCATCTCCATGAACTTCTCGGGAGTGCCGGGTCGGCAAGGCTTTGGTGGCCGAGTGTCGCTCTTTTCCCAGAAGCAATGGGAGTAGGTAGAGCAGTCAGTCATGTGCTTGCTCTTGTCGATGAAGGTGGAGGTGTGGTCCTCTCGTCGGCGGATGGCCACGGGCTGCTGGCGAGGGTGCTGAGCATAAGTGTCCCGGTTCGAGGTAGACAGTTGCCGGTCAGCAGTGTTGTTGCCGGTGAGCCACTTGTTCGCGTCGGACTCCGGCTTGATGGGCTTGGTTCGGCAATCGCTCTAAATTATGTTTAAGACAAGACCTACTAGATAGTTTTGTCAGAAAATTATTTTTTTAACTTACGCCGACTGGGAGGAAGACATCATCGTACTCGGTGCACTTCTTTGCGTCCTTGCAGTTCTCCTCGAAAGTAGAACCGCCCCATGGAGCAATTGGGACACCCCCTTCCTTCTTCATACCCATGAAGTAGCGGACGGGCTTATCTTGGTCTGGAGCGCTCATTTTCTGCTTTTGTTGGGTTTTTCACAAAAATATTTTTAAAAAAGGGATTTTTAATGCCAATTTAATTAGTAGAGATACGTCCATTTTTGCTATTTTCACCCTGCCTAAGACCTGTGATTTGGAAAACTGACGATTTGTGGTAGAAAAATAAAACATCGTCGGACATTCTAGAGATTCCCTAAAATAGCATATTTATTATTTCATATTATTCATTTTTTTCCTTATTTGAGATCTTTCATAAAACAAAATATGAAAAATTCAGGCCTCTAAAATTTTTGGTACTTTTAGATTCATGATTGGGTGCGTGTAAATTTAACGCGCCAATAGAGCGCCACTACCTAAAGGAGAGAAGTGAACCTGTCACGAAGAAGAGGATGAAGATTCATCCAAAAAACATATGGACTAATTAAAAATTGAGCAAACTTCAAATCAAAGTCAATTATCGCTTCACAAGGTAAATATTCAAATCAGAAGAGAAAAAAAAATACACAAATTTTTTATAAAATATTGAATTTTAATTTTTTCTTCTTTAATTGTTGTACGTTATAATAATTTATTCAAGAAGACGGAATTTCTCGCTGTTTATCGAGCGATAGTTATTAAAAATGCAAATTTAAACGTGGTACAGATTTGTTTAATAATTTTGTCTTAGAAGTCCTCATTAATACCGATGAGCTGCCGATTTTATTGCTGACCGCAGGGAACTCCTTTTTTCAAGCACATGCTTTTTCAGAAATGAGGAAAACGTGAGAGAATGGAAGGCAGCAAAAGAACAGAACCGAGGATATTCAAGATTATTGTTGTTGGCGATTCAAACGTCGGAAAAGTTAAAAAATATAGAGTAAACTTTTAAAACTGACTTAAACTTTAAAGACATGTTTGACATACAGATTTGTCGAAGAACGCTTTCCAAGCAATACAGAAGCAACTATCGGTGTTGATTTCCGCGAAAAAAGAGTTCAGGTTGATACAGAAATTATCAGACTACAGATCTGGGACACGGCTGGTCAAGAGCGATTCCGCAAGTCGATGGTCTCACACTATTACCGAAATGCTGCTGCTGTTATTTTTGTATACGACGTTACTTGGTGAGAGGTTATATTGATAAAAGTTTTCTTGAATTTTGTATGTTTTCAGTGAACAAAGTTTTCGTAACATTCCAAAATGGATCACCGAAGCGGACCAGCATATTTTGCACACAGATGTTCCAAGATTACTTGTCGGGACGAAGAACGATCTGGAAAGCCAAGAGGTGATCAGACAGCGTGCCCAAAGATTTGCCGACGCTAATTTTCTGCCCTTGTTTGAAGTTTCTGCAAAGGTTTGTTCCATCTTCGTCTTATAGTCAAGAGGCTCTTATATAAAAGAGAAACTCCCTAAGGACATTCTTCTTTTATAAATATTATCAGAGCGAATCATCTCAAAGCCAGATAAATGCGATTTTCCTCACAGTTGCGCACAAATTAAAACAGCAAAAGCCGCTCATTCCAAAGCCACCTGGTCAAGTAAGATTATTTTTTAACACAGAGAGAATGTAACTGTATTCAAGCCCGTAATGATCGAATGGGAGGAAGACTCTCGCTCAAGTTGCTGTGGTTAAAAAGCTGCAATAAATCTTCATTTCGCTTCATCAGTTCCACCACTGTCAGTACCTGTCTGAAAAATCGCCACCAGAAAATCTGAAAACATTGAAACAACAAAATAAAATTCTGTGACGTTTGCACGCGCTGATATTTAGTTATAGTCGGATAAATATTTGACTTGTAGCGGAGGCTGCTTCAGATTTCTTAACAAAAGATACGAACTTTACTCATGTTGAGATTGCGCTTTTAACAGAGACTTATAAAAACACGAGTAAAATCTTATTAAGCCCTAGAATGGTCAAAAATGGGAGTCACCCAGGCTTGGGTGGACTCGTATCGTCTTATGTTGTCGGACATTTGACAACTTATCCGGTTAACTTGTCCATTACTCCGGACATTGTAAAAGATGCGAATAACAGACTTAAATGTAGGTTAACTGCTCGAAACATCAAAAATGGACGTATCTCTAATATTTTATTAATGAGATAGTGGCAGAAAATATTAAAATTTCCACATCAGAATAATTTCTTGTTTGCTTAATCTGAAATGACTGTCACTTTTAATTAACTGATTTGATATGAGACGATTTTATAAATGTAAATCAATGAAAAATTCCCCATTATTTAACATTTTAGCATTGGAAAAGAAAAACCAGCTTTGGGCACACGATTTTCTGCTGAAAGTTGACGAGTTTGGTGTAGAGCTAACAGCAGAAGCCGATCGTATATCCGAGAAAATCGCGCTCAACCAAGTGAAATCCGTAAAGCAAGGATTTCCGCTTGAGAAGTACAAAGAGATTTTGCTTATTCTAGTAAAAGAAGGCTCAAACTACGAGCTGCAGTGCCTTTCTTGTGTTGATTGTTATGCTCGAGGTAAGAAAAACAAATTAGCAGAAGCTAGCGTAAATTTTTGTTCTACAAGCTTTACAGGGTGGTTAAATGCTTGCTTTCTCAGACAAACTGTAATGTAATTGACTCTTACTTTTCCTACAGGCCCACAATCCTAAAAATTTTAAATAAAATGGACATTTCATTTTCAGAGATAGATTCTCTTTTCAGTTTTCTCGGTAAGTTTTCTCTTAAAATTCGCCTCTACAGTGGCAACACAGACAGAACTGTCTATGTTTACTCGTATCAGTTATAGACAGTAACAATAATATGAGCTTCAAGTCTCAATAATATCGTTAAGACGTTGCGGAAGACATCGAAAGTGCAATAGCTGACTCGAAGCAGAAAAACTCGAACAACTACATAAGACCGGGAACGCTATCACGCCAGCGTCAAAGGTAAACAGCTCCAACAAAATTCCGCCATAAGACTGTTTGAACCACTTTTTAATTTCCCTTTTTAAGAATAAAATGGAACAGAGATACATCAATTTTTTAAGGAGAGAACTAGAAGGCGGCACCTTCGACATCATTCCTCCTCCACCAGCAGTTCCACCACCAGCGCTGCCTGTGTCTGACTCTGTAAAGCAGAAAATAGACAGAATTCGGCAAACGGCGATCTATCATCATCCCGAATTCGATACAAATGGCAATGACTCGGCAGACTATAACTCCTTGTTTCAGTACAGAGTAGACAGGAACGTGCTCATACTCAATCACTGTTTGGACGACATCGAAGCATTTGCCGGTCAGCTTCAAAAGGCAGCTGAAGCTCATAAACAACTTTCTGTGAAGTCAAAAAAATCTAAGTCGTCAACTGGTTCTCTCAGTCGGTCAATTTACTCGCAGCGTGCACGACCGCCACCAAAAGAAGCCTATCTTGACATATTTTCAAAACTGAAATTCTGCTTCAACCTGCTCGGCGAGCTCCAGGGCCATATTCAAAACCCATCAGCAGAAGAGCTCTGTCATTATCTTTTCAAGCCGCTAAAAATGATCGTCGCCTCTTGTGGCGGTCCGCCTCTTGCTCAAGGTGTGCTCACCCCGCTTCATACTGAAAAGGCGCTGCGACTTTTACGCGAAAACATGAACTCAGGCGAAGCAGAACTGTTTTTCTCTCTTGGCGAGCGATGGACGAGAAGCCAAGAATCATGGCACAACCAAAGCGAGATCGAAGAGTACCACCCTGAGTTTAACTCAGGATGGATGGCTCCTCCCATCAAGCCACCACCCCAAGAAATTCCAGAAATCGCGCCAGAAATGATTCAGACGGAGATCATTCTCTTTAATTGCCGCGTTACTCGTGATTTTCAGGGGCGAAACGAAATGGAGCTTTCTGTTCTTGTGGACGACATCGTTTATATTCTTGATGACAATCGACTCTGGTGGTACTGTCGCATGGAAAATGGCCAGAAAGGATATCTTCCGTCAAAGATCTTGTCTCGAATCAATCATAGAAAACCAAGCACAGTTACTTCTGACCAGTCCTCGATTGCGCCTGAGTCTCCTGATCCAAACTTCACAGGTTCTGGCTTTTTGATCCCTTTCGCAGCCTGTAAGTAAGCCCCAGTAACAGCACCTGCTAATATTTTTGTCAGCGTCGAGCTACGCTCCATCCTATGCAGTGCAAACAGAAAGCGTTCATTCACCAACTCCACCGCCGATGAGTCCTCCTCCACCTGCCCCTGTACCTCCACCTCCACTCGCCGCTGCACCCACTCCTCCTCCGCCACCAGCTCCTGCACCTGCTCCAATTGCCTCAACTCCGAGAGCAACGCCTATTCAGAAAACAGTCACAGCCGCCGCAATTTTAGCTAGAAAAGAGCAGCTTTCGAAGCCATCTACGCCAGTTCCGATGAAAGACGTGAATATTATTATTATTTCCTTTTTTTAGTTCTATTTTAGGAAGAGCGACTGGTTGTTGACGATGGTTTCAAATACGAGCTCGATAATCGAGTCAAAAACTCGAACGTCAATCGCCAGTTCAAACTTCCAACTCGAACAAGTGAGTCAATTTATTTGTTTCTAGAACTGACTCATTGTTTTCTTTCAGAATCTATTCCCAGCGCGACGATTACAAAAAAGTCAGCGCCGAGAGAAGTGAAACGATGGCTCCAGGTGAATAAATAAAGCCGCAGCTGACAAAGAGTGTTTTTTTCTTAGTTGTGAATAGTCACACTATAGTTCACACGTTCTTATGTTATCTTCAGTCATCACAATTCTCCGATATCACTGTCGAGTCGCTCGGGGATTTAAACGGCGCTCAGATTTTCAGCTTGACAAAGGATGAGCTTCGACAGGTAAAAAATTCAAGCTCGTTTTTATATAAAACCTTTTCCAGATCTGCGACCACGAAGGAAACGTTGTCTACAGTAAGCTGATGATTCAATCAAACCTCAACCAGCAGAAGGGTACCTTCTCGACAAAAGAACTCCAGGCGATCCTTTCCAAACGCCGCCAAATGACTCATGATTCTGATAACAGTGACCAACCGGTTTCTGCAGCGGCTTCATCGCACTTTTAAAAGTTATTCTCCCCCACTGTATTTATTTTTAATTTACGCTCCTCTGTTCATATGTTATTGATGATTCATTCTGCTTTCAAAATGGCTTAAGAAATACAGAGCCTCGCTCGCTGTAATAAACCACCTTTTCTCTTTCTTCCAGAACTCCAATTGTTCCGAAAATCCTCATCACTTCAACAAAAAAACAACCCAAAGATACTTCTCTCTTCGTGCTTTATACAATCCCACTGTATACTTATTGATAATTCCTGCGTACTATGATTTCTTCTTGAATTCTTCTTGAAATAAATTCTTTGTGGTTTTAGAATGGCTCACGATCAGGTAGTGACAGAAATCGAGCTCCAAAGAGGAAATGAGGGGCTTGGGTTCAACATTCGAGGCGGAAATGATCAGCCGTATGTCGTCGGGGACAATGGTATCTTTGTCTCGCGAGTGAGAGAAACTGGCGCAGCATTTAACGTAAGTTGAGAACGAATAAAAGCTTTTTTACACTCAACTAAAGTCTGGGCTTCTTGCAGCAGGTGATAAAATCCTTGAAGTAAATGGGATCGACATTTCCTCTGTCGACCACCAAAAGGCTGTTGAGATCTTTCTGAGCACAGGCGACAACAGTGTGGTCAGAATGAAGGTGATCAAGAACGCGTACAAGGACATTCAGTTAAAGAAGGACCAAGAACAAGAAGTATTTCAATCTCTTTTGATTTATGATTTTACCACGATTTTAGCAAAGCGCTTCAACAAAAAGAAAGTGGATTCTCTTTGCCGGTTTTCTTGCTGTTGGAGTGGGCGCTTTCTTTGTACACAAGCGTTTCAATCGACGCTAGAACTCGCCTTTGAAGCCGACTCAAAGCAACCTCATATGAGTTAACTCACGAATGCCCCCTTGTGGGAGACTGACCATTATTATTTATTCAATATTGCTAAAATCGTTTTGTTCTTCGAAAAGTCCCACTTTCTGTTCTTTCAAGAGTCCGTGAGTTGATTATCTTTCGCTTAAATATGCCTATACATGTATCATTCAATCCGACCTGTTTCGCCTGGAAGACTTCCAGCTCTTGAAAGACCGCTCTTATTTATTTGCGAGAATTTACACCTTCTCATCCTGTTTGATATAAGTTCAATAAAATAAGTTTATCTCAAGTTCTTACGAATTGGCTTATTAAGACTCCCTGGAATGGAACCCTCAAACGAGGTTAAAGAAGAGCATCAAGAGCCACAAGAGTACGACGTGACGTACCTTTTCTTAAAATGCGGCGCTGCTAAAAATAAACGTGGCTTTTTCGCGGAGCCGCGGGTTGACGAGCATGGAAATCACGGCATTTTTCTAAAAGAAGTTTGGAAAGGATCGACTGCTCATCGAGTAGGAGCAAATCATTTTTTGTAGCTTATTCAACCGGTAGGCTGGTCTGGCGATAGACGACAGAATTATTCAAATGCAAGATGATTCTTTGCTCGGCAAGACAAACGAAGAAGCTCTGGAACGACTAAACGCTCCTGAGTACCAAAATACGCCTTGCCGATTGTTGATTATGCATGGACCACGTGATCGAAGCGTTGCTAAAGACGATGTCGATCCAAGTCTGGACGAGATCTTCCCAAAAAATTTGAGCGCTTTAACATATTACACACCAGCTGCTATTCTAGGATAGGTCCTCAAAATTTCGATTGCTTAAAATAGTGCAAAAATCTTAAATTTTGAAACCGTGTTCAAGCTGGAATATGCGCGTGTATTGTGGCATTCGCGATCAAAAAACGTTGACTTGCGATAAAGAGCGAAAATGGGATGAGCTCTTGCGTATTTCAGTTAACTGCCCATTTACCTCAAATATATTTATTATCCACCTTCAAAAAATATATTCTTCTAAAATGGAGTCGATTTTTCTTTATTTCATTTTTCGTTTAATATAATATAATTATATAATAATTTATAAAGCATTTATATAATAAAATGCTTATAGAGAATCGATTAAAAGTCTCAATACCTATGCTTATTGCTTACTCTCCTCGCGTGGTTTTCTTCACACGTGCCTATTTCCTCGCTCTTCTTATAACGATCCTTTCAAAAATTGAAATTGGTATCACCAAGTTTTCATATCATCCTCCCGCGATGCTCACCGGAGCCTGGATTTTCTACGAAACAGCTGTTTTCAAGAAGTCGAGAGTGAGAATTGAGGTCTACTTAAAAAACACTATTCACGGGTTTATTGCGCTTGTGGCACTGGCGGCATCTTGTTTTGGATACTGGGTGAGTTTTTTTCAATAAATGACAACGCTTTGTGTCTGGTGCAAGGCTAATGTTTAGGTTCATCACACGCGAAAGTTTTGAGTCATTCGTTCATACTTTTTTCAATTTCTAAGTTCTTCTCGATTTTTAAATATTAGACTTTTGTGATGAACATGCTCAGAGAGTTTTTATCTTGACGGTGGACGAGATTTTATGACTCATTCAGTCGTTATTATAAAAGTTCTTATAAATATCGTTTCAGGCTATTTACGAAAACAAAGAGCTCATTGGGAAAGAACACTTTACGTCGTACCACGGACAAGTCGGCATTGCCTCTCTGGCTATGATTTTTGTTAATCAGCTGCTTGGAGCTGCAGCACACTATTTGAAGATAAGTGCTGCTCGGAAGGCGCACAGAATGTTTTCCTTTTTGATCCTTTCTTGCTTTTGTGCCGCGTTGAGCCTTGGATTGTGGTCTGGCTGGGCTGATCATAATTTGCACTGGATTTTAAGATACAGTGGCACTACTCTTGCTACTGTGCCAATACTAATGTGGCTCTAGCTTTCTTTATTTAGTTTTTTTAGTTATTAATTCCTCAGCTGATCTGATGCTCATTATCTTTGAATTAGAAAAATCTAATCAATTCAAAATGCTGCCATGCTTGAACATTTTAGACTAAAATGACTAGACTTGTCTACGAGGGAGCCAAAAAAGATATTGACGTCGATGGAGCTAAATTAAAGTATTTCGACGTCTTGTCCGTTATCTCCCAGGAAAAGTTCGACCGTCTGCCGTTCTCCATCCGTGTGCTGCTTGAGTCCGCAGTGCGAAACTGTGACAACTTCCAAGTTTCTGAAGAAGATGTTAAGAGCATCGTCAATTGGGAGAAAAACCAGGGAAAAGGTGTTATTTCTACGTGAGTAGCTGTAAATAAGTTTTAAGATGTTGAAATCCGATTTCGACCAGCTCGAGTTATCCTCCAAGATTTCACGGGTGTCCCCGCAGTCGTTGATTTCGCGGCAATGAGAGATGCAGTAGCTCGGCTCGGTGGTGATCCAGAAAAGATCAACCCAATCTGCCCGGTTGACCTCGTCATCGATCACTCAGTCCAGGTCGATGTTGCGGGAAACAAAGAAGCACTCAAAAAGAACGAAGAACTCGAATTCGTGCGCAACCGAGAACGCTTTCAGTTTTTAAAATGGGGATCCGACGCTTTTGAAGGGCTAGAGATTATTCCTCCGGGATCGGGGATTGTCCATCAGGTTAATCTTGAATACCTCGCTCGGGTGGTGTTCAACAAGGACGCTACTCTCTTCCCTGACAGTCTGGTCGGCACTGACTCGCACACGACTATGATCAACGGCCTTGGCGTTCTCGGCTGGGGTGTTGGCGGAATTGAAGCCGAAGCGGTCATGCTCGCCCAGCCCATTTCTATGGTTCTTCCTGAAGTTATTGGATACAAAATAAGCGGTGAAATTCCAGATCTTGCGACGTCAACCGATGTCGTTTTAACAATCACGAAGAATTTAAGAGCTGTCGGCGTGGTCGGCAAGTTCGTCGAGTTCTTCGGACCTGGAGTCGCTCAGCTTTCGATTGCCGATCGGGCTACAATCTCAAATATGTGCCCAGAATACGGCGCAACAGTTGGCTTCTTCCCAGTCGACGAAGTTTCGCTTGAGTATCTTCGACAAACTGGCCGAACTCCTGAGAATGTTCGACAAATCCATGAGTATCTCAAGGCTTCCAGCATGTTCAGAAATTACAACGACGCATCTACAGATCCACAATACTCAAAAATTTACGAGCTTGATCTTTCAACCGTAGTCTCATCGCTCTCCGGGCCGAAGCGGCCACACGATCGAGTTTCAGTTACAGACATGAAAAATGACTTCCTACAGTGTCTTACAAATCCAGTCGGTTTCAAGGGTTTCAACATTCCTTCTGATCAGCTCAGTAAAACTGTCCCGTTCATTTACGAAGGGAAGGAGTTCACTCTCAAACAAGGATCGGTCGTTATCTCAGCCATCACGTCGTGCACAAACACTTCAAATCCAACAGTGATGCTCGGCGCTGGTCTTCTCGCAAAGAATGCCATTGAAAAAGGTCTCACAGTTGCTCCGTACATCAAAACATCGCTTTCACCCGGTTCTGGTGTCGTATCTTATTATCTGGAATCGTCTGGAGTCATTCCATATCTTGAGCAGCTTGGATATGGAATCGTCGGATACGGCTGCATGACATGTATCGGTAACTCTGGTCCATTGGACGAAGAGGTCACAAAAGCGATCGAAGAAAATGATCTTGTCGTCGCTGGAGTTCTGTCAGGTAATATTGACAATAAGACAAAGTTAAATAAGCTTTTATTCAGGAAACCGTAATTTCGAGGGACGAATCCACCCACACACACGCGCCAATTACCTCGCCTCACCATTGCTCGTGATTGCATATGCTCTTGCAGGACGCGTCGACATCGATTTTGAAACGGAGCCTCTGGCGCAAGACAATGATGGCAACGACGTATTTCTTCGTGACATCTGGCCAAAGCGAAGTGATATCCAAGAAGTCGAACGCGCCCATGTTATTCCCGAAATGTTCCGAAAAGTATGTAAAGCAGACTCGAATGTTAAAAATTTGTCTTTTAAGGCGTACAGCTCTGTCAAATCCGGGAACGAAGCTTGGAATCGACTTGATGTCGAGGCTGGCGTACAATACAAATGGGAAGCTGACTCGACGTATATTCAGTCGCCGCCATTTTTCGAAACAATGACACGTGATTTACCCCCAATTTCGAATATTTCCGATGCCCGAGTTCTTCTCAATCTTGGCGATTCTGTAACAACTGACCATATCTCGCCTGCAGGGGCGATTTCGAGAACGTCGCCGGCGGCGAAGTACCTTGCTGAGCGGGGGCTCAAGCCACGAGACTACAACAGGTACAGAATAGACCAATTTTAAATATTTCTTAACGTTATATTTTTAGCTACGGCAGTCGTCGAGGAAACGACAGAATCATGGCTCGAGGAACGTTCGCCAACATTCGACTCGTCAATAAATTTGTCGAAAAAGCAGGACCATTCACTGTTCATTTCCCCTCTGAAGAAAAGCTGCCAATTTTTGATGCCGCGATGAGATACAAGCAGGAGAACGTGACGGCTATTATTCTTGCTGGAAAAGAATACGGATCCGGCTCTTCACGTGATTGGGCTGCAAAGGGTCCATGGATGCAGGGCGTTCGAGCAGTACTCGCTGAGAGCTATGAGCGAATTCATAGGTAAATTCGATGCACAGGTCATTTCTGAATATAAAGTCATTGAGTTCTAATATATCATTAGACTAATAAATTATTAGATCTAACTTGGTCGGCATGGGTATAGTCCCCCTTCAGTATATGTCCGGTGAAAACACGGACAAGGCCGGTTTCACTGGCAAAGAAGTCTTCACAATCGAAATGCCGGACAAACTGAGCCCTGGCTGCACAGCAACGGTTCGAACTGACACCGGTAAATCTGTCCAAGTGCTGGTCAGATTTGACACTGAGGTCGAGCTCACCTATTTCCGACATGGCGGAATTCTCAACTACATGATTCGTAGTATGATTTAGGTTTCGGTTCGTCAATCATGTGGCCTTTAACAACCATTTTATAAGATATACTTTACTCCTGAATATATTCCTGAAAAAAGACGATGAACCAAGAAAAGATAAATTGATACAACATAAATGACTATCAAGACAGACTTTATCGGAGGATAAGTCTGTCTTTTACATTCTGACAATGAAAATTTGGAATATTTCAAATATTTCTCTAAATTTGTCACTTTTCCCATTCGTATAATCCGCCAGGTGAAGCTTCTCCACTTTTTAACTAAACTCAATAATCACGATCTGCAATAAATTCTGCTGTCCTACTCCAGTTCATAAACAAAACCAGTGTTCTAAAAACTCCAAAAATTTCCGCGAGCGAGCGAGCGCGAGCGGCACTCTCGATGATTTTTTGGCGAGCGAGCGAGCGCGAGCAGCACTCTCGGGATTTTTCAGCGAGCGAGCGAG
>Ga0115008_10003806_pt1 | contig 12495 bp, 9 predicted proteins | sample FraStrMetagenome_FD_87164 | JGI IMG/M metagenome (GOLD analysis project Ga0115008, IMG submission 87164) | Marine eukaryotic phytoplankton communities from Arctic Ocean - Fram Strait ARC3M Metagenome | ecosystem: Environmental > Aquatic > Marine > Oceanic | place: Fram Strait | collected 2012-06-18
AAATTCACCAAAAAGCCATTGCGGTTGCCGTTGGGCGAGCCAGTGTTGCTGAAATTGATGAGCTCAATATTCTCTGGGCATCAATGTTGGCTATGAAACGAGCCGTTGAGTTGTTGCCGGTTCAGCCAGAGCATGTGGTTGTTGATGGTAATAGAGTGCCCAAGTGGACATATTCTGCGCAAGCCTTTGTTAAGGGTGATCAACGTATTGCCTGTATTAGCGCGGGCTCTATTATTGCTAAGGTCACGCGAGATCGAGACATGTTCGCTTTAGCCCGCGATTACCCGCAATATGGCTTCGATAAGCATAAAGGTTATCCTACCGCTGCGCATAGAGACGCGATTATCGAACATGGGGTTACTGAGTCACATCGCACTACCTTTGGCCCTGTTAGGGCGGTACTTGAACAATCATAAAAAAATCTGTTTCTATTTGGTTTCAACACTCCTGAAATTTGTCTGTTTGTAGTAAACTAACCGGCTTTACACTGCATTAGCATCCGCTTAATTTAATCGCGCTAAATAGATAAGTTTTCAATATGACTGCACCGTTTGTCCATCTTCGAAGCCATTCCGAATTCTCATTGTCGGATGGATTACTTCGAATAAAATCGGTGGTTAAACGCATGGCGGCTCTTGATATGCCAGCCATGGCGCTCACAGATCGTAATAACCTTTACGGCTTAGTTAAATTCCAAAAGTCCGCTTTTGGCAGTGGCATAAAGCCTATTTATGGGGCAGACATCACTTGGGTCACTGATGATGACAATCAGACTCCTTATACACTCACATTACTTGCTCAGAATTTAGTCGGTTATAAGAACTTATTAAAGTTAATTTCTCGAGCCTATCAGCAGGGTCAAGGGCTGCGTGGCCCAAGCGTTAAACACAGTTGGATACTTGAGTTATCTGAAGGTTTAATTGCGTTATCCGGCGCTGTAGAGGGTGATGTAGGTCATGCCTTAGTCACGGGTAAAACCGATATAGCACGTCGCTATCTAGATAGCTGGACGGCGGTGTTTGGTGACCGTTTTTATATTGATATTCAACGCCTCAATAGACCTGAAGATGAAACGCACTTACATGCGGCGGTTAAGTTAGCTGAGCAAGCTGGCGTGCCAGTAGTAGCGACTAACAGCTGCTGTTTTATGTATCGCGAAGATTACGAAGCGCATGAAGTGCGTGTGTGTATTAATGAGGGGCGAGCCTTAGATGATCCTCGCCGTCCGCGTAAGCACACTGAAGAGCAGTATGTAAAAACCGTTGACGAAATGACAGAGTTGTTTTCGGACATACCTGAAGCGTTAGAGAATAGCGTTATTATTGCTTCGCGTTGTAATGTTGAAGTTGAGTTGGGTAAATACTATTTACCCGATTACCCCATTCCAGAAGGCATGACGCAAGAATCTTTCTTTCGTTCAGTTTCTCATGATGGTTTAGATAAGCGCTTAGCTAAATTATTCGATGTTAATGCCGATGATTTTCCTGCCAAGCAATTAGAATATCGTGATCGTCTCGACTTTGAAGTTGATACGATATTACAAATGGGTTTTCCCGGTTATTTCCTTATCGTTATGGACTTTATTCACTGGGCTAAACAAAATGATATTCCTGTAGGGCCGGGTCGAGGTTCGGGTGCAGGTTCTCTCGTTGCTTACTCACTTGAAATTACAGATCTTGATCCATTAGCTTACGACTTACTGTTCGAGCGATTCTTGAATCCAGAACGAGTATCGATGCCCGATTTCGATGTCGATTTCTGCATGGAAAAACGCGATCGTGTTATTCGCTATGTATCTGACACTTATGGCCGTGAGGCAGTAGGGCAGATCATTACTTTCGGTACCATGGCCGCTAAAGCGGTAGTGCGTGATGTAGCGCGAGCGCAGGGTAAGTCTTATGGCTTAGCCGATAAACTATCAAAGATGATTCCCTTTGAAGTGGGTATAACGCTAGAGAAAGCCTTTGAGCAAGAAGAGTCGCTAAGACAGTTTTTAGCGAATGATGCTGATGGTCAAGAAATTTGGGACATGGCCTTACAACTCGAAGGCACAACGCGAAATGTAGGTAAGCACGCCGGTGGTGTTGTTATTTCGCCCTCAAAGCTGACTGATTTTTCACCCCTGTATTGTGATGAAAGTGGTGAAGGCCTTGTAACACAATACGATAAAAATGATGTTGAAGAAGCAGGCTTAGTTAAGTTTGACTTTCTTGGTCTAAGAACCCTAACGATTATTGATTGGGCGTTAGTGATTATTAATCGCCAGCGCAAAGCGCTAGGTGAAGACCCGATTGATATTACTCAAATTCCTCTTAATGATAAAACCATATTTGATTTGTTGCAGCGCGCGGATACCACAGCGGTATTCCAGCTAGAATCGCGCGGCATGAAAGATTTGATTAAGCGACTGCTGCCCGGAAGTTTTGAAGATATTATTGCACTCGTGGCACTATTTAGACCGGGGCCGTTGCAGTCGGGCATGGTTGATGATTTTATTAATCGTAAGCACGGTAGAGCACAGCTTGCCTATCCGCATCCACAGTATCAACACGACAGCTTAATACCTATTCTCCAACCGACCTACGGCATTATTCTTTACCAAGAACAGGTAATGCAAATAGCGCAGGTTATGGCAGGTTATTCGTTGGGTGAGGCTGATTTACTTCGTCGTGCAATGGGTAAGAAAAAAGCCGAAGAGATGGCAGCGCAAGGCGAGTTGTTTGTTGCGGGTTCTATTAAAAAAGGCCATAGCGAAGAGTTAGCTCGAAATATTTTTGACCTAATGGAAAAGTTTGCTGGCTACGGTTTTAACAAATCGCATTCCGCAGCTTATGCATTAGTATCGTACCAAACGGCTTGGTTAAAAACGCATTATCCTGCGCCCTTTATGGCGGCGGTATTAAGTTCTGAATCACAAAACACCGATAAAATTGTAACGCTGATTGATGAGTGTCGTCATATCGGCGTTGAGTATACGTCTCCGAACGTTAATGACGGACAATATTTATTTAGTGTTAATGAAAAAAATCAAGTGGTCTACGGCTTAGGCGCAATTAAAGGCTTGGGTGAAGGCCCTGTAGAAAGTATTCTTGAAGCAAGACAAGATAAACCCTTTACCGATTTATTTGATTTTTGTCGCCGAACCGATGCAAGAAAACTTAATAAGCGTGCGCTTGAAGCACTTATAAAAAGCGGCGCTTTTGATGCTCTCGGTGAAGCACGCTGGGTTTTACTTGCTGCATTACCCGAAGCAATAAAAGCGGCTGAGCAAAGTGCCGCAAATGCTGATGTTGGCATGGTTGATTTATTCGGAGAATTAGCCGATACCAATGCGGATGATTTATACGGTGACTTTAAATCAGCTAAGCCTTGGAATATCCAAAAGCGTTTATTAGGTGAAAAAGAAACTTTAGGTTTATATCTATCTGGACATCCCATTGATGCTTATGAGCATGAATTAAAGCGAATGGTTAAACGTCGTATTAAAGGCGTGCAGGCAGGCAAGGGCAAGCAGAACGTCGCAGGCATGATTATAGCGATGCGCACCATGAAGAATAAGCGTGGCGAGACTATGGCGTTCCTAACCTTAGATGATCGTACAGGACGCATAGAAGCCTCCTTGTTCTCCGAGGCTTATGAAGCCGCGCGTGATTTACTAGTCAAAGATGCGGTTATCTTTGTTGAAGGGGAAGTGCGTCAAGATGACTACACGGGCGGCTTAAGCGTTCGTGTTAATACCGTTTATAGTTTGGCTGATGCTAGGCAAAAACATGCCCAAGCCTTGCTGCTTGAGCTAGATGAAAGTGATTTTGGTAGAGGCTTTTTAAAGTCTATACAGACCATTTTAACCGAGGACTTTCAATTTTCTGGGCGTGGTAATTGCCCCTTAAGGATTCGTTACACCAGTGGCCAAGCGACTACTGATATTAAATTAGGCTATGATTGGCGTGTAGTACCCAGCGATGGTCTTATTGATAAGCTCCGTGATACTTGCGGTGAAGCGAAAGTATCGTTGATGTATCCAGACCCTAATGCCAACCCCTACGCGTAAATAGTCTGCAATATAAACAATTGCTGCACAGGGCTTTTCTTGCGCCCACCAAGTGTATCCATTACAATTTCGGCCGCTGCGCTTGTAGCTCAACTGGATAGAGTATCGGGCTTCGAACTCGAGGGTTGCAGGTTCGAGTCCTGCCAGGCGCACCATTTCTTATTGCTAGTACTTCATTAATTGGTTATTGATAGTTGATTGATAGTTGATTGATAGCCGATCAATAGCTGATGATAGATCAGCAGCTTGAAGTGTTAATGTAGCAAAGCATATTTACCTAATTCTAACTATAAGGCCACACCTTGTCTGACTCCGTATTTTCTGGTTTTACACTTGATCCTCGATTAATGCAGGCTTTAGAAAAAGCGGAGTATGAAGAGCCTACGCCTGTCCAAGCGGCAGCGATTCCGGTTGGCCTAACAGGTAAAGATTTATTAGTCGGGGCAGAAACAGGTAGTGGTAAAACCGCAGCCTTTGTATTGCCAATGCTGCATCGCCTATTACAAAAATCGGCAGAGGCGGGTCGCACTGATAACAGCGGCACGCGTGCATTAATTCTTGTGCCAACCCGTGAGTTAGCGATTCAAGTAGTCAAGCAGTGCGATTTGTTTGCCAGTTGCTCGCATATTAAGACGGGTTTGATTATTGGTGGTAACAGCTTTAAGTACCAGCAAGCCATGTTTCGTAAAAACCCAGAAGTTATTGTTGCTACCCCTGGTCGAATGGCTGAGCATATTGGTCATGGCAGTACTGATTTACAAGACATTGAAGTATTAGTACTTGATGAGGCTGATCGTATGCTTGATTTGGGTTTAGGTGCTGATGTAATAAAAATTGCTAACAATTGTAAAAAACCACGCCAGACGATGCTTTTTTCAGCGACCTTAACGCATAAGGCGTTTAGTGCAATCACTCAAGATATTCTTGTTGATCCTGAAATCATTAAGCTTAATACCGTTCGTGAACAGCACAGCAATATTGTGCAGCAAATTATTTTGGCCGATGACCGAGATCATAAAGATAGATTGCTTGATGGTTTATTTGCCGAGCAGACTTTTGAGAAAGCTCTTATCTTTTGTAATACGCGCGCGCAAGCCACTCGCTTATGCGGCTTGCTTCGTTACCGTTCTTCGGGCACAGAAAAGTTAAGAACAGGCTTATTGCATGGCGACATGGGCCAGGATGAGCGAAAAGATACGGTTAATAAATTGCGCGGCGGCAATATTAATATTGTGGTTGCTACCGATGTTGCTGCACGCGGTTTAGATATCAAAGGTATTGATATCGTTATTAACTATGATATGCCACGCAATGGTACGGATTACACGCATCGTATTGGTCGTACAGGACGTGCCGGAGAAGAAGGTTTAGCGGTTTCGTTGATCAGTGCTTTTGAATGGAATTTGATGTCGAGTATTGAGCGATATTTGCGGGTTCGTTTTGATCAGAGAAAGCTTAAAGGCTTAGAGGCTAAGTATAAAGGTCCGAAGAAAGTAAAGGCTTCGGGTAAGGCTGCTGGTACTAAGAAGAAAAAATCTAAAGATGGCGATGATAAAGGTAAGGGTCGCCATAGGGATAAAAAGAATATTGGTAAGCGACGTGTGGCGTCAAAGAAACCGAGTTCTGATGATGGCCGTTCGAAAGAGGGGCGCAGTCCTTTAAAGAAAAAGGTTAAGCCGCAAGCGCACTTAAATGATGATGAAAGCTAGTTCGCGAATCGTTTATTTTTTGAAAGCTAGACGTTTATAAGCGTAGATTGAAGATTGAGGTTTTAAGAAAGGCTAAAATAACCCATCTAAGTAAAACTCAAAGCATTAACTTTAAAAGCACATTCTTTAAGATAGCGTTCTTTACCAACGAATTAACTTAACAGACAAAAAAGGCGGCTCGATATGTCGGCCACCCTCAATAAATTACCTATCTTGCTCTAAAGGTAATACGGCCTTTACTTAAATCGTAAGGCGTCATTTCAACCTTCACTTTATCGCCAGTCAAAATTCGGATGTAGTTTTTACGCATCTTGCCCGAGATGTGAGCAGTGATGACATGATCGTTTTCCAGTTTAACGCGGAAAGTAGTATTCGGCAGTGTGTCGATCACTTCGCCTTCAAACTCGATATTCTCTTCTTTTGCCATTCTAAGTGTATTCCAACAATTTTCATTTATCGGCGTTAGGGCTTTTTATGGCCTAATGCTCGCGAAGTCGCGCATTTTGCCCTAAATAACAGGCAGAATCAAAGATAAGTAATTACAACTGCTAATTAAGTGTTTGCCAGCGATTATTGAGGAGTAGTTCTATGGGTCGATAGTCGATTTTATAGGACATTTTCCTACATGAGCGTATCCAGTAGCCTAAATAGACGTAATCCAGCTTTTCACGTCTAGCCTCTCTAATCAGCCATAAAACGGCAAAGCTACCTAAGCTGCGACTCGAATATTCTGGGTCAAAAAAGGTATAAATAGCAGAGAAACTGTCTGTTAGATTATCTCTGATACTGACGGCCAGTAATTTGCCGTTAAGGCGAAACTCGGCAAAGCGACTAAAGCGGGTTTGTTTTCCTAAAAACTCTTCATATTGCTCGGGCGTAGGCGGATACATATCGCCATCACCATGCCGCAACTCAATATAACTGGCGTAGAGTTGATAATGTTCTTCGCTAGTAATTGATATTACTTCGTGAACCGTTAAATCTTTGTTCTTATTTTCGATGCGCTTTTGTCTACGTGCAGGTGTAAATGTATTGACGGGAATTCTGGCCGGTATGCAATCATTACAACTCTGGCAATGCGGTCGATAAAAGTGTGTACCTGAACGGCGGAAGCCAATTTCAGTTAGATCTTGATAGGATATTTCATTGAGCTCTGTTTCAGGGTCAATAAAAAGGGTGGTCGCTTCTTTATCATCTTGATAACTGCAGGGATGAGGTTTGGTAGCGAAAACTTTTAATTTTGAGAGTACGCTCATAATATTTTTTCTATCTGCGCATCGGTGAATGCATTGGCCAATTCATAGCTGTTATCCCAATCCAGTGCTTGCCATGCATTGATATCAAGCGAAGGTTTTTTCTCGCTGTAGCCTGGAAGGCTTTTTTTAAATTGCTCTCTCGATAGCGTCGTTACACCAAGACTTTCTAAGTGTGGATTCATGATTTGGCAATCGAGAATTTTATAGCCCCATTTTTTTATTTGCATGCAGGTTAATGCGAAAGCGATTTTCGATGCGTCTGTGCGGCGGTGGAACATGGACTCGCCAGAAAAAACAACGCCGGTCGCTACGCCATAAAGACCACCAATGAGCTCGTCGCCATCCCAAACTTCAAACGAGTGAGCTTGTTTGTGATGGTGCATAGCGATATAGGCTTCAAGCATATCACCAGTAATCCACGTGTCTTCAGCTTGTACATCATCAGCATCTTCGCTTTGCTTTGTGTTTCGGCAAACATCGGCGCAACTACGAATCACTTGTTCAAAATCGCGATTAACCGTTAATTGATAGTTCTTTTGCCGCATATTCTTTTTTAAGCTTCTAGAAAGGTGCAGCGTGTTGAGGTGCATTACGGCACGAGGGTCGGGTGACCACCACATGATAGGTTGGTCATCACTGAACCAAGGAAAAATACCGAGCGAATAGGCGTTTGTAAGCCTTTCGTAGCTTAAGTCTCCGCCTACTGCTAATAATCCATCAGGATCTGCTAGTGCAGATTCCAGAGGAGGGAATAGATTATCAGTAGGCTGTTGTTGCGACATAAATCACATGGTCTCGGTAATCGGAGCTCCCTTTTTGTTAACGCCGCTTTTTTCCTAGTGACGTTTTTTTGATAACGCCGCTTTGTTAATGTTTTTTTATTATTCTTGATGATACCTTAGGTCATTATCATTAGCTGGCTCATCAAAGCCAGCTAATGAACTTAAGCATTGTATTCTAAGCTAGATCATCCAAAAACTTTTCAGCATCAAGTGCGGCCATACAACCAGAGCCGGCAGATGTAATGGCCTGACGATAAACGTGATCGGCGACATCGCCCGCAGCAAAAACTCCAGGGATTGATGTTTGCGTCGCGTTACCTTGAGCACCACTATTAATAGTCAGGTAGCCATCTTTCATATCTAACTGATCATTGAAAATGCCCGTGTTAGGCTTGTGGCCTATGGCAATAAACACGCCTGACAAATCGATATCTTCTGTGCCAGAACCATCGGTAGCGGCTATGCGCATGCCTGTTACGCCAGTTGCATCACCTAACACTTCATCTAATGTGCTGTTCCACTTAATAGTGATGTTGCCATTCTTTTCTTTTTCGAACAGCTTATCTTGTAATATTTTTTCTGAACGCAAGCTGTCGCGGCGATGCACTAATGTCACCTCAGCGGCGATATTCGATAAGTACAATGCTTCTTCAACAGCAGTGTTACCACCGCCAATAACCGCTACTTTTTGATCACGGTAAAAGAATCCATCGCAAGTGGCGCAGGCACTTACGCCGCGGCCCATAAATGCTTCTTCAGACGGAAGGCCTAAATACTGGGCAGATGCGCCAGTGCATATAATGAGGCTGTCACAGCTATAGATGCCGCTATTACCGGTTAAGATAAACGGGCGCTGATTCATATCGACTGCTTCAATATGATCGGAGATAATCTTGGTATCAAATCGCTCAGCATGTTTTTGCATTCGAACCATCAAATCGGGCCCCTGAACACCGTCAGGATCGCCAGGCCAGTTATCGACATCCGTAGTCGTTGTTAATTGTCCACCAGGTTCCATGCCGGCAATAATGACAGGGTTTAGATTCGCGCGAGCAGCATAAACGGCTGCTGAATAACCGGCAGGGCCAGAGCCAAGGATGATTAATCGATGATGTATCGTTTCTGACATGGAGATTGGATCCTTTATTAAAATGTGAGCCTTTATAAGCGGATGGCAATGATAATAGACAACGACGGTTTGGTTAAGCTTTTATTCTATGAAATCGCAAAATCAACAGTATATTGCTAGTAAGTCGCTAGTATTGATTGGCTAGAATGCAAGTGATTGATGATGCACAACAATTCTGCTCTGGGTTGGGAATTGTACCTTGATGTTTGGGCTGTTTTTTAGTTTCCTATACCTCCAGAGTTGATATCTACCGATAGTGGGTAGATTGATCAGAAATAAACCGATTTATAGCGTAAAACCATTATGGCAAAAACTCCAAAAGGCTCAGCTAAATCTCAGCCTACTGATGAATCAGGCGCTTTATTGCTTGTAGTCCGCGAAGGTACATTAATAGCCTTACTCGCGATTGCGGGTTACTTTTTGATGGCCTTGTTTAGTTATAGTGCTCAAGACCCAAGTTGGTCTGCAACCGGCGATCATAGCGCGGTTCGAAACACCGCGGGAATGTCAGGTGCATGGTTCTCGGATGTATTATTTTCTCTGTTGGGCTATACCGCTTATTTAATTCCTTTTGGTTTAATGCATCGCGCATGGCTTATCTTTCGTGATCGCTATGATGCTTTTCGTTTTGATGGTCTAACGGTTGCACTTAAGTTGGCTGGTCTCATTTTAGTGTTAATGGGTTTTACTTGTTTACTGTCATTGTCGACGATTACCGATCAAACGAGCTTACCCTTTGGAAGCGGCGGTTATCTTGGATCGGTTGTAAAAGAGGGGCTCTTACAGGTTCTTCATCCTGCGGGAACAGTTTTGTTAATGTTGGCCTTAACTTTATTTGGTTTAACGTTATTTGCCGAAATATCTTGGTTAGCCTTAATGGATCGTGTCGGGGCATCTACAGTCGTTCTAATTGATCGCTTCATTACTTGGTTTATCGATTGGAATGATCGACGTCGTGAGTTAGCCAGGCAGCATCGTCGTGATAAAGAAGCTGCTCGTTTAAAAGCGCCTATTGCTGTTATAAAACCTGCACCTATCGACGTAGCTAAGCCAGCAGGTATTCCAGAAGAGATTTCTGTTGGTGCAATGATTACGCAAATTAAGCAATCGGCCGAGTCGTTATTACCTTCTTCTCAATCTAAGCCAGCTGCCAAAAAGAAATTACCTAAGCCGGTTAGGCGAGAGCGCAGCAATGGCGAGCCGTTAGAGGTGCCTGATTTCACTCTACTTGATGAGCCTGTAGCTGGTCGACAAATTGGTTTTACCTCTGAGCAGTTAACGCAGCTGTCTGGATTGCTAGAAACTAAGCTAGCTGATTTTGGCATTAAGGCTGAAGTGAAATCGGTATTGCCTGGTCCGGTTGTTACTCGCTTTGAAATTCAGCCTGCCGCAGGTGTTAAGGTTAGCCGTATTAGTAATTTGGCTAAAGATTTAGCACGCTCGTTAGCTGTTATCAGCGTGCGAATTGTAGAAGTTATTCCTGGTAAGTCTTTTGTTGGTATAGAAATACCTAATGAAAACCGTGCCATGGTTATGCTCAGTGAAGTACTGACTTCGCCCGTTTATACCGAAGCAAGTTCACGTCTAACACTTGCTTTAGGTCACGATATTGCCGGTGAGCCCATTGTTGCTGATTTAGCGAAAATGCCTCATTTATTAGTTGCAGGTACAACCGGTTCAGGTAAGTCGGTAGGGGTTAACGCCATGCTCCTCAGCTTGCTATACAAAGCAACGCCAGATGAAGTGCGGTTAATTTTGATTGACCCTAAAATGCTTGAGTTAAGTGTCTATGAAGGTATACCGCATTTATTAACGCCCGTTATTACGGACATGAAAGATGCTGCTAACGGCTTGCGTTGGTGTGTTGCCGAAATGGAGCGTCGCTATAAATTAATGGCCGCTATGGGCGTTAGAAACTTAGATGGTTTTAATAAAAAAATCACAGATGCAACGTCTGCTGGCGAGACGATTACTGACCCTGTTTGGCAGCCCGATCCATTATCAATTATTGATGTTGATGATCAAATACCGCCTAATTTAGAAACCTTACCGCATATTGTTGTTGTTATAGATGAATTCGCCGACATGATTATGATTGTCGGTAAAAAAGTCGAGCAGCTTATTGCGCGTATTGCACAAAAGGCACGAGCTGCCGGTATTCACTTAGTGTTAGCGACGCAGCGACCTTCGGTTGACGTTATTACGGGCTTAATAAAAGCCAACGTACCTACGCGTATAGCCTTCCAAGTATCTTCAAGAATTGATTCGCGTACTATCCTCGACCAAGGTGGTGCAGAGCAGCTGTTAGGTCACGGTGATATGCTTTATTTACCGCCAGGCAGCGGCGTTCCTATTCGCGTTCATGGTGCATTCGTCTCAGATGATGAAGTACATAGAGTTGCGGATGATTGGCGTGCAAGAGCAGAGCCCGATTACTTGCCTGACCTTATTGATGAAGGTGGAGCTGGTGGTGATGGTATTCCTGGACTTGAATCTTCAGAGAGCAGCGATAACGAACAAGATGCACTTTATGATGAAGCGGTGATGTTTGTGACTGAAACACGTAAGGCCTCAATTTCATCAGTGCAGCGTAAATTACGTATTGGTTATAACCGAGCTGCACGCATGATAGAGTCTATGGAAGCCGCGGGTGTCATTACTGAGATGCAGCACAATGGCAGCAGGGAAGTGCTTGCACCACCACCGCCTAGACGATAGGCGGCACCACGGATAATTGGCAATCAATCACTGTCCAATTTTATTCATAATAATGGCACTATTTTAAAAGCCATTTTTCTAGAAATTAAAAGCGCGTTTAATGCGGATCCAGTGTGGGTGTTATGAGGCAGTTAATAATGCGATCTAAAAAGTTCATCCATCGGTTTAAGCTTTTCATCTTAATGCTGGCTATGTCTTTTACTGCGATTCCTCTTTTTGCTAATGATGTGCTTAAAGAGCCTTTAGTGGCGAGTGAATATCAGCAGCTCGCTGATTTGTTATCGAGTAGCACTTATTTTCAAGCTCATTTTCAGCAGACGGTTCGTGATGCTAGCGGTGATATTGTTGATCAGTCGACAGGTAAAATTTGGCTAGCGCGACCGAATCAATTGCGTTGGGATATCGTTGAACCCTTAGAACAAACACTTATCGTTAATGAGCAAGAATTTTTTCAATATGATAGTGATATTGATCAATTAATTATTGAGCCATTATCCGATCAGCTTTCTGCTATGCCGGTATTACTGTTGTCTGGAAATGCAGAGGCTATTGCCAGCCAGTTTACGGTAACAGAAATAAAAGCTGTGACTGCTCAAATAGTCAATAAAGAATCCGCATTGCGGCAACTATTCAATTTAAAGCCGATAGGTAATGAGGGATTATTTGAAGTGCTCTCATTGGAGTTTAAGGATGGTGTGCTGCAAGCGATTTCAATACTTGACGACCTGCAACAAAATAGTCGCTTTGAATTTTCAATCATAGATACAACTACTGTCATTGATGACAGTATATTTGTATTAAATCCGCCTGCTTATACGGATATTATTTACCGCTAATGACTGATACTAGC
>Ga0115008_10003808_pt1 | contig 12493 bp, 11 predicted proteins | sample FraStrMetagenome_FD_87164 | JGI IMG/M metagenome (GOLD analysis project Ga0115008, IMG submission 87164) | Marine eukaryotic phytoplankton communities from Arctic Ocean - Fram Strait ARC3M Metagenome | ecosystem: Environmental > Aquatic > Marine > Oceanic | place: Fram Strait | collected...
CTTCTATAAAAAAATACTCGGGGTGACGGGGGTCTTCATCTTTGGGGGGAGAACGAAAGAAAAGGGAAGGGGGGGGGGGGGTGTGGGGGCTAGAGGAACGGATATTGCTTGCTTGTTGGCTTCCTACTCGAGTAGGTACCACGCGGTGTTTCTCGGAAGCGAAAGTTGCCGCTGCCGCGGCATCTTTGCTCTGCTGGTATCTCTCCCTCGCCTTGTCAGGGTGGCGAGAGCAGCATCCGGTGCCGAGAAGCTTGCCCCAGCAGATTCCAGCGTGCGACGTCATGGAGAGGCCAAAGAAGCCGTCCAACGATCTTCACGCCGTCCGCGTATGCGATATTGTGGCTGGCCTGATCGCATTCGCAAGTGTTGCCACCACGGCGCGTCACCCCCGTGGTTTACTGTTTGTCCACACCGCAATATGACGTAATCTCCCGTGGCTCATGTAGGGCCCTATTGCGTGGAAACTATTTGAGCTCGAGCACTTCTTCGCTCGAGACCTGCACATGCCACCTCGGGCTCATCCGCAGGAGCACGCAGTAGACGACGATTCAATAGTCCCCGCCCGTGAAGCGTTGCGTGCGTCGCGGCAGTTCACATCGTCATGGGAGGCTGCCGTGCGTTGCTGTGATGTGCAGCGCATAGGCTCAATAAACCTGAGGCGCTTGTACAACGAAGTGGAGCCGGCGGTGGTAGAGGGGCTGTGGTCGAGCCGGCCAGCGTTGGGGTGGACGCTGGAGGAGCTGGTGGCACGCTTCGGCGATGTGGACGTGGAGTTTACGGCGATCAAAGGGGGCCGATCAATGAAGAAGCAGGAAGGGAAGCTCACGATGTCGTTTGCGAAGTTCGTGAGGCTCGTGCTGTGGAGCAGCCACGAGAACAATGCTTGGATGCTCAACGAAGACATCATCTCCGCAGTTGCAGAACTAGAGCGTGAGATCGGTCCGTCGCCATCAGAATTTGGCGACAACTGGTTTGAGTATTTTCCGGTCGAGATGCGGGATGGTATTGCCTTGGTGATCGGCGGCACGGGCGGAGCCAGCAGCCTTCATGCCGATGCGTACAACTGGACCGGTTGGAATGTCCTGTTCAAAGGACGCAAGGTGTGGCGCTTCCTGCCGCCGTCGACGAGCGGGGAGCTACTGTGCGCAAAGACGGCGCCGAAAGGGCAGAACCTCACGCGGTCCTGGCTCTCGCCGATTGACCTATTCGAGGTGCAGACCAGCCTCGGTTACGGGCCTGGCCCGGTCTCCGCAGAGAGGTGCCTGGACTCCGAGGGGGAAGCCCGTCTGCGAGCAACGATGCTGGAGTTTATACAGGAAGCTGGTGAGACGGTCCTCATCCCACCAGGCTGGTGGCACCAGGTTTACCATCTGGGTCCCACGCTGGGCGTCGCAGGGCAGTACCTCAACGAGCACAATGCAGAGGCTGTCTTTGGGTCGATGCTGTCGCATGCTGGTGCGGACAAGGCGCACGCGCTGCTGCAAGCGGGCGAAGCACCGCAGTCGCGGGTGAAGCGTGTCCTTGCGGTTGTCGAGAGCGCGCAACATGACACACGCCAGGGGACAATTTACCCGGCGGAGCTGCTCGAGGGTACGTCCAAGGACGGCTCCTTGGTAGAAGTGAGTTCGGGGCCGCTCGACTTGACTTTTGCGACGAGGCTGCCTGCTGTGGAGGGGGCTGGTTGGGACAATGAGCCCTTCCTCCGCCGTGGTCCACTGGAGACCGCCGCGAATCCTCTACCTGAAACTTTCTCCGAGAGGCACGGCGAGGATTGTCCTTCCCGGCACCCAGGTGCCGCGTTCCTCTGGACGCCACCAGAAGCCGCGACCCGCGTAGCGAGCATCAAGTATGCGTACGTGGTGATCGATGGTGGTGTCGTGAGCTTACACAAGGAGTCAAACTTACCAGGTCAGCCAGGACTGTACCACGCATGGGCCGGGGTTGCGATCGACATGCTCTTGAAATCCTCGCTCGCCCATCGACGTGGCACAATAGGGATTCACGTACCGCGTGGGCTCGGCTCCCTTCGCGTCGCCGACGCCGTGCTCGCCACTCGTGAGGCTGGGTTTGCTTCTATGCGACAGGTCGCAGCCAAGGGGTGGGAGTGGTACGACTATCCGGAGCGGCTAGGCGACGGCGTCGACAAGTGTTCAGTCGAGCCGCGAGCATTGGTCCGAGTCTACGGACGAGTTGCGGCCATGAACCGTGCGCTCTCGTTAAACTACTATCACTGGACCATCGACACGCTCCCGTTCATCGCCGAGATTGCGAAACGAGAATCTCAGCTGCCAATCTCAGTCTCGCGCCGCCGGTTGCGCTATCTTACCTACGCCTCGCACTTCGCATCACAGTACCTGGCCGCCATTGGCATTCACGTCGACGATATCGTCACAGTCCGTCCCTGCGAGATCTACTTTGGGAAAGAGGTTCTGGTTCCCATATCAGTGGGCAGTGGTCTCCATCTCTCCCGGCAGCACTACACGATCATCCGCGCGGCCGTGCTTCCCGTCCTGAATTTGCATTGGCCTGTCCCGAGCTCGCCGCCTACCGGGCGCCCCGCTTGCTCACCCGCCATGGTCGTGATTCGGGGGCGAGACTCCACAAAGCGTTCCTGGCTCACAAACGCACCCGCTCTGGCTGCAGCTGTGCGCGACGAGCTACCTCTTCCTCGCGGAGACGTGGCGGAGCAGGTCGAGCTTGGCATGCGCCCGCTTAGAGAGCAAGTGAAGCTCTTCCACGAAGCCGGTTTTGTCGTCGCCATGGAGGGCTCGGCACTCGCGAACATTGTGTTCATGCGCCCGCATACCGCGGCGGTCTCGCTTACCCCGACGCAAGGTCTCGCGAGCGGCTGCGGTGAGACATGTTACTGGCACCTGGCCTCAGCTGTTGGGGTGCGCTTCTGGTCCTTTCTGCTTCCACAAAACGCCTGGTGGGACGAGCACGTGACGGTGCCGATCGATCGATTGCGAGAGTTTCTTTCGGCTGTGGGCAGAGAGCTGCAATGTCAAGGGGAGAGCTGAGGACGGTCCCGTGAAAGCCACGACTGCGGGAGGTTTCAAGAGATTCATTACTCTCTATATACACCTTACGGGGGCTCTCATTGGCGCCTGAAATGCTGTGGAGAAACGAAAATACAATCTAGAGAGAGCCGAGACAGGACTGGCCCCGCCGTGTGTTGGGGGTCAGAGAGATCAAATTTCAAGCCAGGACTTTTACAATTCTACATGATCACGAGTGTCTCACGACACAGTCATGAGGGGCATATGCGATATGCATATGACGTTTTGGTACGGCGGCGGCGGGCTGCGAGAGAGCGACCAGACTCCAGGGCGGTGAGAGAGAGACCGCGCAAGACCACAAGAGCCGCGAGCGTCCGGCACACATGTGTGCGCGCGGACGCGTGGTGTTTTTCCTGCTGTGCCGGTGTGTACAGTGTGAGTCGTGACTCGTGTTGCTTGCTGTGTGGTCCTTTTCATGTTTCATCGCTCGGCGAACTGTGTGCCTCAATGCTCAAACGTATAAGTTCGTAACCCGCCCCCCCCCACCCCCCCTCGCTCGCCACGCAGCCGTGCACGCCTGCTGCACCGCCGGCGCCGCCACCGCGCACTCTCTTCAGGAGCTGGTAGCGTCCTGCTCACGACCAAGCAGCCGTCGAGGCTGGCCCACACGCGACGTGAGCGAAGCGCGAGAGCCGAAACTCAGCCGGCGCCTTGAGCATGACAGGCGTGTGTGTGGCCGCCTTACCCCCATCGCCGAGCTGCCCGCCGTCGTTCCACCCCCATGTGAAGACGTTGCCGCTCGAGAGCACAGCTGCGGTGTGGGCGTCGCCGCACGCGACGCCGAGGATCCGCAGAGGCACCACCCGCCCCAGGGCCTCGTCGTACTCCCGGAGCGACGCGAGCGTCGTGACCGGCCTCAAGCCGGCAATGTGAGAGAAGGCGCGCGCGCCGAGGGCGCCCCACCGGCCGTATCCGCACGTGTAGAGCTCGTCACCACGCGTGGTCTCGACAAGGAAGGCGGTGTGTCCGCCCTCAGTGCCTCCGCCGCCTGCGGCGACGGCTCGCACCCGCCCGTCCCGCCCGTCGGCGAGCCACGGCCCGCTCACAGCCGCCGGGCGTGAGGCATGGGTGGCGCCTCGCCGCAACGCCTTGATGGAGTCGTCTCGCAATCCGAGCTGCAGGTGGCGGTCGTCCCCCCACGCGAAGGCCGAGCCGTCGTCCAGCACCGCCACGCTATGCCCATGCCCACAGGCGGCGCCCACCACGCGGGCGCCGGCCGGCAGTGCCACCCTTGCCGCCTCCTCGGCCGCCAGCTTCTCCACGCAACCGCCGCTCCCGCCGACGCTGTCGCTCGTGCCGCCTTCTTGGCTCCCTTCGCTCCCGATGCCGATGCCGAGCTGGCCCCGCTCGTTTGCGCCAAAGGCAAAGAGCGCGCCGTCCTTGGCAGTCACGAGGACATGCGACTCACTCGCGGCGACCGCCGTCGCTGAGACGGCAGCAAGAGCGCCTCCAAGACGCACCGGCGATGGCGGCGCGGGGGTTCCCGATGCTGCGGCGGTGGAGCACGCCCTGGTGGGCGCGGCATCCGGAACCGCGACGCTGGACCAATGGAGAAGTGCGCCGCTGGAGGTGACGGCGTACAACCCGTTTCCAGAGCATGCGAGGCTGGTGTATCGCCCGCGCGCCAGCCCTAGCCACCGGCTTGGCGCCGCTGCGAGCTTGATGGGCTCGCGGTCCTCGACGTTCCACGCCCACAGCTCGCCCGCGTCATCTAGCGCCGCGCCGTGAGCGACGCCAAAGCTCATCGCGATGACGCCTCGGCCTTGCTCGGACCAAAACCTCACATCGACCGGCGAGCGCTTGCGTGACCGCATGTTATTTGCCTGTGCGACGTCCGCGACGTCGCCGCCGTTGTTCAGCGTGGTGGCTGCAGCGCCCGCAGTCGCGGTTGCAGCGGCAGACGAATCGGTGCTGCTGGTCGAACTCGGCACGCAGCGACCCCAGCACCAAAGAGACTGGGGTGCCGCGGCGGCGGCGGCGTCGCGGCGGCGACGACTCAGCTCCAGCCCGCCTAGCGTCGCGCCCACAGCCACGAGGCTTGGTGCTGAGCGCCACATGGACATGCAGCGACAGTTCTGACGAAAGAAGAATTCTCCAAGTGCTCCGAGAAAAAGCCCCTCTCACAGCGAAAGAAGAATTGCGATCTCGAGGCACGGGACTGGGACTGGGAGAGGTTTGCGCCAGTGAGAAGCTGGAGGCAGGCCGCTAGACTGAGATGAGACTACCGCCAGTGGAGTTGGGAGTCCACCGTGCACCGCGCTGCGAGCCTGTCGTGTCCCTTGTCAGGAGCATGAGAGCCCCAGAGCCCCACCTGCCACCTGTGGCTGTGCCCCTGATCGTCCTTCCAAAACGATCCTGCTCGTGCAGGTGGGGACCCACCATTCCACCATGCACCAACCGCACCCAGGTGTTTTCTCTAAAATTCTCTAGAAAAGGTCGCACGTGTGTTACCGGGCCTCGAACGGGTTGCCCTGCGTGTAGTTGGACAGGTCCATGTGCCCGTCGCTCGCGCTGGCGATGGCGCACCCCGCGCCAGGCCCAGCACGTGGCGTGTCGTCCTCCTCGCTCCAGAACGAGTGCCAAAAGTGTCCCGAGTCTGCCGACCGCGGCTGCAGCACGGTGCGTGGGTCCGAGAAGGTCTTGAAGATAAACCGTGCTGGCTCGGACCAGCCACAGTCCGCAGTCCCACAGTTGACCGTTAGCGACGTGCAGCGACTGTCGGCGGAGCAGATGCGCTTCGCCTCCGTGAGCGTGGTCTCCTTGGAGTACAGCTCAAAGTCCGCCGGAAGGTAGCCGTCCCCTCGCACCCATTTGCGTGGCACCTGTACACGCGGCGGTTAGTGAGGCGCGCGCACAAAACTGGGCCGGGATCGTGCGGCAAGCCTCGATCTTTGGACAGCCGTCCACCCCGCAGAAGCGCCAGTACACCGTGTAGGTCTCGTCGACCATCTCGTTGAGCGGCCACATGAGCACGCCCTGCCCGCGCGCGCCGCGCGCCCAGAAGGAGCACGGCGGGTACTCCGCCGCGCTCGGCCTCTTCTCGAGCTCGAGCGCTTGCGCCGTGCCGTTGACGAGCGCCAAACGCTCCGCAGCCCGGGGCGCGCTATTCGCGCCGGCCGGCCCAGACACCGCTCCAATGAACCACCCGGGCCACCCCGCCGGCTCCAACCGCAACCTGCTGCCGGCCAGCGCGTGCAACCGCCAGCCATGAGGCGACGAGCCGCGCCTTGGCACCTCAAGCCTGAGGGCACCGGCCGCAGACGGGGCGACAAATCGGCCTGGGAGCGCAAACGCCTCGAGCGCTACCTCTCCGTTGGCTCGTGGCACAGCGCGAAAAGTCGCGGCGTTTGCGGCATCGGAGCCTCCGCGCCGCCGATTCGAGAAGCCAGGCTCGGTGAGCCTTCGCAGCTCGACTGCGCTCTGCCCAAGCACAGAGAGGAATTCGCCGCTCTCGGCGGCCCGCAAGCTGATGAGCTGGCCGCGCGCGTCCGCGGGGACGGGCACAATCGCGTCGTCGAGGCGCTCGCGCCTACGCCCCGGAGCATGCGACGGTGAGGGGCGCGCCGACGGGCGCGCGAAAAGGTAGACGTGCGCCACCGTCCGTGCAACTCGGACTGCCCAGACGTCGTCAGGCCGGCGAGCACGAGCGGGCCGTACAGCAGCGCTGTCATCTCCTTGTACTGGCAGCGTGGGTCCTTGAGCGGCTCAACGTGCAGCGCGGCGGGCAGAGAGAGACGTACGCTCACCTCCTCGCCAGTCCGCACAGGCGGCGTCAGCTCGAAGCTCCAAAAGTCCACATTGAGATCGGTACTGCCCGCCGCCACCGCGCCGCTCACCGAGCCACGAAGCCCTCCGTCGCCGCCACCGTCACGCAAGGCGGCAGCGGCGGCCGCAGCGCGTGCCCATCGCGGTATGCGGAGCTTCAGCCGCAGGGAGGACGGCAGCCCAGCGGCGTCCGATGCGCCGTGTCGCTCAGGAGGAGACGCGAGTTGGAGGGGCGTGAGGGTGAGGGTTGCGTTGCACGGAGTGCCGCTCGGCACATCGAGCGCCCCGTTGGCGGTGAGAGTCGCACGGACGCGCTGTTCCGGCCAGACCAGCTCGGTTGGGACGAGCGAGACCAGCCAGAGATCGGCGGGCGACCCTGGGCCGCCAGAGGCGGCGGCGGCGGCGGCGGTGACAGGAGGGGCGAAGAAGAAGGTTGCCTCCTGTAACTTTGCATGGGCCTCGATGCCGGTCCCCATGCAGCAGCTGAAGTACTGGGTGGGGTGGGACCAGCCGCTAGTGCCGAGGTTGATGCCCGCCTCCTTCTTGCTGACCCCTGTGCCGAGGGGGTAGAAATAGAGCATCTGCCCTGGCTGCGTGCCACGCTGAGTGCCGAGCACGCCATTCAGCTGCAGCCGCTCGATGAAGTCTGCGTACTGCGGCTGCCGCGTTGACCGGAAGAGGTCGATGGCGAGCCGCAACGTATTGTGCGTCACGCACGACTCCTGGTGCACCGTTCCGAATGGCGGCGGGCCGAGCAGGTGGCCCAGCTTGTTGGGCGAGCCCCAATTTTCGTGGTGGGAGGAGCCGCCGGTCGCAAACGTGCGCGTCGTGTTGAGGAGGTCGAGAAAGTTCTCAGCGAGGAGGCGGAAGACGGGCTCACCAGTCACCTCATGCCGATGCAGCGCCCCGATGGCGATGGGCACGTGCGTGTTCGCGTGCATTTTTGACAGTCGATCCTCGTGGGTTGCTTGTGGCGAAAGGAAGCAAGGCTTGTCGAATAGAGAGGCCCACCGACGGTGCTCGGGCCGGCCGGTGATGGCCGCCAGCTGCCATAGCACGTCATTCATCCCGCCGTACTCCATATTCAAAGTCGCCCAGTGGTGGGTCAGCCCCGAGGTGGATAGCACCCGCTCTAGGCGGCCGCCCACGTACGCCGCGAGGCCGATGGCGAGCTGCAGCGCGAGAGAGGAGCCGGCGATCGTGTACTGGTCGAGCAGCCCCTGCAACACCTTGTGAAGCGTGTAGTAGGGCGCCCAGACGGGCTCGATGCGCTCGAACCGATCGAGCAGCGACTCTGGAAAGGCAGAGAGGTAGCCCCCGCCCAGGCGCGCAGCGACTTCGGCCATGGCGGAGACGACGTACCGCATCCGACCATCAAGCACGGAGTGGTTTGTTGAAGCCCAGGTCATTGCGCACGCAGACAGATAGTGGCCGAGGAAGTGGCCCCGCAGCTCCATGTGCGGCGCCTCCCAGCCGCCGGCGGGTCTGCCCTTCGGATGCTCGCCCGCATTGCGCCTCCACGCCCACAGCAGGGTGTCGGGGTCGATGGAGAGGAGGTAATTCAGGTTGACCTGCATCGAGGCCCACTGAGCACTGCCTGCGAGCAGCCGCAGTCGCCGCAGGGAGAACTGCTGCAGCGTCGCGGTTGGTGGTTCCGGCAGGCCCTGATACGGCGAGTGCAAGTTTATGGCATGCAACTCGGTGTACTTGGCGCCCGCCTTGCCGAAGCCCGGTCCAGAGTACAGCGGACACGCTATCGTCGTGCCTGCTGCGGGCTCTGTTTGCCGTGGCAGCGCCACCTCTCGCTGCCGCCGTGACTGCGCAGCCAACTCCTCTTCCGTTGCCTTACGAAGAGCAGCGGCTGGTCGCCGCATGTGCCGCTCCAGGCTGAAGAGAAAGACGAAACTCAACCCGATGAGAACGGCGAGAAGGAGCACTGTCGACCTCGGCGGCCCGCGTCTCGCGGCCATCTCTACTTGTCCACTCGATCACCGGTCGGGAGCTCAGTCTTGCTGGCGCTCTGCAGCTGCCTGCGTCAGTAGCTTCCCGCACCAGCGCTGAGATTGCTCGGTCGAGACAGCGCGGCCAGCGCCGGCAAGCAAAAAGCAAAGAATTTTTCGCACGCATGTCTCTTGCCCGTAACCCGATCCCGATCATCCGGCCCGCTGGGTGCGCTTCTGAGCTCCCCGGCCCTGGATGTGAGGCTGCCAACTGCACTCCAAGTGCTCCAAGTGATCCAAAGCTGCCTCGCACTACCTTAAAATCCCTGTGTGGTGGCGGCGTGCCGTCCTCCCATCCCTCCCTTGGGTTGTCTGTTTTCTTTCTTTCTTTTTTCCGCACTACACTGGGCTCCTTCTCCCACCCCTCGTTTGGCGTGCCCGTTTTATTTATTTTATTTATTACACTGGGCACTGGACTGGCTCGCAAAAGAATTTTACAAGCGTCTGTCGCACACGCATGATTCACCCATCCCTCCCTTGGGTTGTCCGTTTTCTTTCTTTCTTTCTTTGATTCACACAAGCAAAAGAATTTGAGCTCAATGATACTCCCTCAAAGCAAAAGAATACCTTCCGGTATTTATACCGGTAGGAAGGCGTGTGGCGAATACAAAGTGGATCCGCCCGCCCGCCCGCCCGCGCTCCCACCTGCTGGCCCATGCAGCGCGACACCGCCTCCGCTCCTTGTTTGGTGTGTCCGTTCTATTTATTTATTTAGCAGACTAGCACCACAAAAGGCACAGCAAAAGAAAACAACAACCCGGCGTCGCCTTCGCGCTGCTCGCTCGCGCTCGCGCTGCGCTCGCTCTACGCTCTTGCTGCTCGCGCTGCGCTGACTGAGGGCAGTGCTTTGTCTCGGGACTCGGCCCGTTTGAACTGATCTCGGCGTTCCAGCGCGCACTCTATCCCGACTACGACGACGGCTAACTAATAACGGTGTGGAACGAGCTCGCGAAGCGGTGCACATCACAGCCTTGTTATTGAGAAGAAAGCACCTTCACACGTTTCCCGGGGTGTGCCCGCCGTTGTCGGTCGTCCGACGCTGGTGTGGGTTCTTGGTCCGCTGCCCGCGCTCCGTGCCTGTCTGCTACCGTGCCCGATGGGCATGCTCTCGGCGCCCGCCGGGCGTGTCGCAGCTATGCTCCTCTTGGCGGGCACGGCGGCGGCTAAGGAGCAGTGCACGTCAACTATGGTGGGCGACTACAACTACAAGACCTGCGGCGCCTTTTGCAAAGAGTCCAAGGCTGCCAACCACTGCCGCTACTGCAAGTGCAAGGCGTGCGGCTTCTGCAGTGGCACCCTGCCTCCGACGGGGGGCGCGGCGGTTTTGTCTCCCAAGGTCAAGAAGAAGCGGAAGAGCACCGCAGTGGCTCAGCCGGCCGCCGCGGCGCGCATGGAGCCCACACCGCAGCCGGCAGCGACGCTGGTGGACATCTGGCGAGCGCCGCCTGCATCCAGGGGTGCGCCATTGCAGGCGATTGCGCCGGCGTCGCAGCCGACAGGGTCCGGAGGGGCGGCCAAGGTGGAGGAGGACAATGCGCTTCTCACGCCATTGTTGCTCGCCGGGGGCGCCGTCTTCGCGGCGGTGCTGCTCTGCGTGTGCTGCGCAGCGGCGGCCGGGCGCGAGGGGGACGGCGGCAGCGGCCGACGTGGGGAAGGGAGCCTGCTCGGCGAGCGGTCGGACCGGTCCGTCGAGGAGGAGGAGCTCGGCGGCCGGCGCGGCTCGGAGGAGGACCTGCTTGTGGATGGCAAGGGCAGCGGCGGGCCGCTGCTCTCGGTGTCGTCCGAGACGGTGGCGGCGGTGCGGCGGCGCACGCTCTGCGTCGCCTGCCTCTGCCTGCAGTACTCTGTCTACGCACTGCTGCGGCGCTACTCGAAGGGCATCCTCCGCGAAAGTTGGTCGTCGGCGTCGGTGCTCGGCGCGGGCGAGGCCATCAAGTTTGCAATCTCCCTCGCGATGATTGCGCACACAAGCAGCAACTCGGAGGCGCCGAGTGGCGCCCTCTCGCAGCGGCTCGGCTGGCTCCTCGCCAACTCGATCAAGATGGCCGTCCCCGCCGCCATGTACCTCGCGATGAACATGCTCGGCTTCATCTCACTCGGCCGGATCGATGCGGGTACCTTCGCCGTCATCCAACAGTCCAAGATCTTCTTCACCGCCTCCTTCCAGCGCGTGCTGCTCGGGCGCACCCTCTCCGTCCCAAAATGGTGTGCCCTCCTCTCCCTCGTGCTCGGAGTCCTACTCATCTCGCTCGAGGCTGGGCCTGACCGGAGGCCCTGCGACCTCCTCGCCGCGGCAAACGGCGGCGCCACCGCCGCCGGCGGGCCGCCGGCGCCTGCTCGCGGCGTGGGCGGGTACACCGTTGGGGTGGTGGCGGTGGCGCTCGACTGTCTCCTCTCGGGCCTCGCGACGGTCTACTTTGAGAAGGTGCTCAAGACGACGCCGCTGACGGTGTGGGACCGCAACCTGCAGCTCGCCGCCTACTCGCTCGCAATCTACCTGCCGTGGGCGCTCTACGACAGCCCGAGTGCACCGTTTGCGGGCTGGTCGGCGATCACCTGCCTCGTTGCCCTCCTCGGCGCCTTGGGTGGCATCCTCGTTGCCATGGTGATCAAGTACGCCGACGGGCTCGCCAAGAACCTCTCGACCGCCTCCTCCATCGTGCTAACCACCGCCGCGGGGCACTACGCCTTCAACGGTCAGCCCCCGAGATGAGGCGCATGCCGCGCACTCCCACACACACGCCTGACTCTTGCCGCTGTCTGGCGGTAGGGCCAATGAATGGGTCGATCATCCTCGGCTCGCTCATGGTCATCGTCTCGGGCTACAACTATCAGACGGTGCGATGAGGACGGGACAGTCCTACATCGAGACCCTCAGAAAAAGGCTGCACTGAGCGCCCACCCGTGTGTGGGTGTAGCGCAAAATGCGGGGAGGGGGCCGAAGTTGCGGCCGGGGTTCGCCCGATCCTCGCCCGAGCCCGACGCGTCGGGCAAACACACGCTACCGGCACACACGGACGCGTTAGTAAAAGAAAAAAATCAAGGAACTGCTCCAAGCAGAAAAGAAAGAAAGAAAACAGACAACCCAGGGGAGGAATTCTCGCCGCAGCGAGCTTTCTTCTCCCTCGAGTCTTCTCCAAGAACGGCGTGTGCGCGCACTTGGAGTGCACCAGTGCAGTCGGCAACATCGCCAGGGCCGCGGCCGGGGAGCTAAGAAGCACACCCAGCGGGCCAGATGATCGGTCCATCGGGTTACGGGCTAGAGAGCCCTAGCCCTAGGGGGTGCGCGTTCGCAGGGAAAGGGCCGTAAAGTAAACACGGGTCTCCGAGGGTTAGCTCCGTGTACCGGGTTTCCCCTAAACTGCAGAACGCGGCCCCCTCTTACCGCGGAGCTAACACGGCCACACCACGCCGTACTCCACGCACGTACACGGAAACACCTCACGTGTGCTCGCCCGACCCCAGTCCCAGAGTCCCGTCCTCCGCTCACCGGGGCGAGCCATCGGCTCGGTCCGGTCCCCTGCTATACACACATGCACATGCATGCATGTGCATGTGCATGTGACTGCCGCGGAACCAACCCCGATGCGTGAGTGCGCACGCCCCCCGCGGCTCAAGCCCCAAAGCGTCGCCACCTCGCCCAGCAATGACACCTGAGGACATTTCCGC
>Ga0115008_10003810_pt1 | contig 12490 bp, 15 predicted proteins | sample FraStrMetagenome_FD_87164 | JGI IMG/M metagenome (GOLD analysis project Ga0115008, IMG submission 87164) | Marine eukaryotic phytoplankton communities from Arctic Ocean - Fram Strait ARC3M Metagenome | ecosystem: Environmental > Aquatic > Marine > Oceanic | place: Fram Strait | collected...
GCTTTGTTATTTTGAGCCGATTGACGAAAAACTAGCAAACCCTTGCCTTACACGTAAAAAATCGAATACAGTGAGAAGTGAGTCATTCGTTTTGAGATTAAGCTCCTCTCTTATAAGCTGACTTTCTTCTGAGGTTAAAACATTTTTTAATTTCATGCTTTCGCAGAGTGTTGATGCAAAATCTCCTGCTGATTTTGCTCTCAACAGAAGCATACCATCGTCAACTGGGCTTGTTTGTTGGTCAATTTGTAAAATGCTTGAGTCAAATGACCTTAAAATAGGTTTTTTTTCAATTAAAAAAGTTATTTTACCTTGGTTTAAAATTTTTAAATCCTGTGTGTATTTTTTGAATTATTTCTCGTTTCGAAAATTTTGATATTGATGACTTTTGAATCCACTCGATGATGGAATTGTTAAAATTCTCAATCTTCGTGAGGTGAGTGGATATGTATTGGTTCACTGTAATGATTTCTTCATCAGAAATCCCAATTTTTCTCTGTATAAAGTCATATCCATCGACACCGTGCTCGAGATTGTACATTTCCAAAAAATCAAAAACCGAAATATCTGACTTTTGCATTTTTTTCGTCTGATGGTACTTTTACTCAAAATTTTAAATCTAAGAATCTCATAAAGTGATGGTGCTCTTGCAATCAACATTTCTTTTTTGGATGACTTTTGCCGAGCTCTTGACCTGCAGCCGAACGAACTTCCTTTGATTTTTTCAGCGAACTCTTACTTGCAAATAAAAAGTCCTTTGATACCGTTTTAGCCTCAAACAAGCTCGAACAATATAATACACAGAAGAGAACCTGCATCTATCTCAATTGAACAAATAAAATCGAATGCTTGTTCCCGGAAGTTATCAGCAAAAAAATAAACAATTTGTCCTGTTTAAAATCGGAACTTCGGAGATACAAGTCAAATAAAAATTCCTGCTTGATCAGTCTTTACTAAATTGACATAAGTCTGGAGAATCTTTTTATTTCTAAGAGCTTGAGAATCAATTTAATGATATAGATCTAAAATAATTTCAATCTATTTTGGGTATCGAATCTTTTTCGTTCGTGGTCGGAGCTTTCTCTGCTGTGGAACTTCGTCTTCGCTTGACGTGTCCGGCAATGGTTTGAGCTCAGGTTTCGCAGCTTCCATTTTCGCTTTGATAATCAATTTTTCACTTGAAGAGATTTAAACCATAGTACCTTTAAACTTCTCAAATCTCTGTTGATTTTCTTTCGCAAGCTGCTCGTCTTCGTTTTTTTCTGCTTTATTTTTTTTTATTTTGCGACAATGAATTAAAATATATTACGTTTGAAGCTCTGTTGCTTATCTTGACCTTCCTCAACAGAGTTGTTCTCGTCGTTGTTGGTGCAGGTCTCGGTATCTGTATTATATTTAAATATTTTATAGCTTAGAATCATTCTTTTTTATACCGGGGTAAGAAGGTGGCGGAAAGCTTGGCTCGGAGCAGCTTGTTTCGGAGTCCGTGTATCGATTAGAGTTTGGTGGAGCGATGTGGCCGTTAAAAGTTTTATTAAACGCATATGTATCCAATAAAGTTTACCTGTGAATCTAAGGTTCTCCATCCTCTTGTTAAGCTCAGCATCAAAATCGTTAGCACCATTGAATGTTGTCTGACCAAATTGTTTTATTTGTTAGAAACTAAGTTTTATTACCATTGGACTGAAAAATTCATCTTCACTGGAGGTTAGCTCATCTTGTTGCATCGAAACTGTTTTAAGCTCTTTGACTGAAAATAATATTTAAATAAAATTTTAAACATGAGAATACTCTTACCTTCCTTTTGCTGAGAAATGTCGTTCTCTGGCGCTTTCTCTGTAAGCTGTTTGATCATCAGACTACCTTTCTCTTCATCTTATTTATGAAATGAGCTGGCTTTCATTATAAAAATTTACCTTGTTCCATTTCGATTTGTTCCGGTTCTTTCGCCTTGATGCGAGGAATGCAGTTCTTAACTGCACCAACCATTGACTAAATTATTTAAGAACTTAGAATTTTTGTTTTTATCTTACATTGTAAGAAGGAATCCCATTGGAAAGCTTTCTTATAACATAACAACTTCCGCTGATTGCAGCGACTCCCCCAATTCCATAGCCCGCACCGCTGGCCACGTTTGTAAGAAAACCTGGCGCTTCGTTTTGGCCGAAGTGAACTTGTATTTGATAAATGTTCTGATTTAATATTAACACCACCTGTATGAGCCGTTTGTTGCACGAGGGAGGGAGCAATTGTTGCAGCTGTGGTAAAGTCAATTGCTTGTCCTTCTGTCAAACCAACCTCAATCACGTCAGGAAGATCGTCACTTACATTCGTTTTTTTCTCATTTTTGTCTCTTAATTTTGTTTCAGTCTCTAATAAATATCAAAAATTTACAGCTTTCGGGACCAGTCTCCATTGAATTCAGTTCGTGAATCCTTGCTGGTTGCATCTGCGCCAGGTTGCTTTCGAGAAGGTCTAGGTATATGATTAAAATCTCTTTTGAAATAGAAACAAGCTTACATCTTTCTTGACCAGGAGTTTGCCTTACGCATTTTCGAAACAACTTTATTCAAAATTTATACTTTTTAAGGGGAATGATATTTGCTGTGTAAATGAACCTGTTTTTTTGCCGTAGCGCCCCATGGACTCGTCAGCGCCATGACCCCGGATTAGATGAGAGCCAAACCCTTCCCACAGATTCATAACAGAAAATTCGTCTTATCAACTTTTTGAAAAGCATTTTTAATCGATCAAAGGCAACATGCTCGTCGAGCATATTCAATTGATACCGAGTGACTTTTCTCACGAGTTCAAGAAGTCTTATCGCAACTTTTCGTTCCTGGGCGCATGTCTCACGCCACTTGAAAGTGATCATGAAATCAAAGAAGATGAACATTCTACGTACGTATTTTATAATAATAGTTCCACGATAAATTGGAAAATCTTCAAAATAATTATATTTTTATAAATACCAGTTTGATAAAAGGACGGTTCTTAAAAGCTTTTATTTTTACGTCTATATTGCTATTTTCATTTTATCTAAATACAAATCTTTAACTTACAAATCAACTTTAAATTTGATTAAGGTATTTCTGCATCAATACCACTCTTGCTTTCGAAGGGAACAACCTGGTCAACTTAGAAATAAGAATCAGGGACATGAGACTGTCATCCAAAAAACTACTGAAAAAGTTGACAAATGTAACTGGAATGTTGTGCCAGTCCATGAAATTTGAAAAAACACGCAACGATGTTCTGAGAATGCACAAATTCTACAGCTCGCCTACTAGCTCCATTTTTTTCATTGAAGACGGTGAAAATCTTGATCCATTGAATATTGGAAGCTACAATCAATTCGCTCTCTACATGGGACATTCAATGTACAAAACGCGTAGCTCGTCAGGCTGTATCTCTCGTTTTCTTTGGGTTAGTCCAAATGATCATTGTAAAGATCAATTTCTCTTCGACGTCGGCGAGATGAAATGCCAAAGTGAATTTAAGGATATACGGAAGATATTGTAAGTTTTATTTTGCTCGGGTTTTTAATAATGTTTATTAGTGATAACTTGACTTACCACCAAAGAAACCGTAACCGACCATTTTCCTACAAAGTTGCACCTGACGCGCTTCGGATTCAACAATCGAAATTAGAGACACTTCACCCGGGCTTTGTAAACAAAGAAAAATGGGTTATTTACGAAAGCTTCTTATCACATGAAATAGAAGAGCTTTCAAGAGATCGTCGTTTAGATATTTGCCTTCAACTGCTCCGCCCTCGCACAGGTGTGCTTGAACTTGGTGTCTTCAACTTAGGACAAAAGCCTGGCACAATCTCAACCTGGTCAGAAAAGAAGCAACGGGAAATGGATGACAGAATTGTTGCAATGAGTATAATTTTGAACCCTTCCAAACCCCTCAATACAATCAACACCATCCGACGTACCTCTTTGAAACCCCAAAATTACGACTCTGACGAGACAAACATTTCTGATGACGATATTCCAAGAGAAGAAGATTTTGCACCGGGCATTGATCACTCTCCTGCTGGCTCAACCAATCTGGACTTCTCTTCAACCAACTCTTTCGACGAAAATGACCTTTTCGACCAGCTTCCAAGGCCTGAACTACTTGCTAGCTATCATTCAGAAGAAATACACGGTTTAAAGCCAATCGCAAACAGCACAGAACTATCTCTTCCTGTAATGTCAATTTCTACACCTGCTGACGTCGTTGATAACAACGCCGAACTTTCTGCAATGTCCCAGGATCTGTTTCCAATAAGCACCCAAACCGACCAAGATTTTCATCTACCACCACTTGAAAATTGGATGAATTTCCGACAAGCTGAAAATCCCATTATTTTCGCTCATGATTCATCTCCTATAAATCACCAGAAGGGACTTGATAGAATGTTTGCTCACGTCTCATCTTCAGAAGAATCTTTTAGACTCAACAAAAATTGTGGCGATCCTAATAATCTCGTCTTTGAAGAATCAGAAGGTAAATGAACAAATTTATTATAAAATTTTAATTCTTATTGAAGATGAAATCGCCCCAAACTTGAGCGACATCGAATTCATTGACGACGAGATAATTTACGAAACTATCCATGAACCAGATTACCAAATGCAAAGAAATCTAGTTATTGAACAAGAACTAGCGACTGCAAAAGGTAAACTTTTTGTTTGTTTGTTCATTTTAAATATTTTTTTTTAAAGAAACAGTTAAAAAGATAAAAGCAAAACACTACAACACTGACAACAGAAAACGCAAACGACCAGGTTTTTTTTATTTTTTGAGTAAAGCTATTTCAAATTTTGTTTCTTAGCGTACAAGAGAATCGTCCAATATTCCGACAGTGACTCAGGCAGTTCCTCGGATATGTCCGTCGAAGAAACACCCTGTCTTTTCTCCGAAAAACGACCAAGAATCGAGATGAAACGACGACGACTCTAAAAAAGCTACCTGAGCTCATTTCATAGTTTTCTATTTCCTATTTCTATAACCAAACGAAAATTATCGTCGATAAAACTAATCCGTTTTTCTATCGATTATCACTGACAGTACAAACGATCACTTTCCTTTATTCAGAATAAAAATCCAATGAATTATTTGTCAAAGTGTCGAGCATGCCGAACAATATCAGAACCACTTATCCGACAATGTGGACACTGCAGATCCAGCTCCTTTATGCACATAAGACTACCTCAACCAACTCCCTGGTGAAGCACAAATAATCCAAAATTAAAATTTGAGTTAAGGGTTATGTACGGAAGAAAGCCTGACGGAACCGTGCCTTGTATCCAATTCTTCAAAAGACAGAATCCATTTGCGCTAACGCATGGCGACATTCTCAACCGGAAAAGCCTCACAGGACAACCGAACCCATCTCTAGAAATAACACCGGATGGAAGAATAGTTAAACCCGATCCGACCGATATCGAAATGCTAGAGGCGAGACTCAACCTTCTCACTACACAATTTTTAGAAGAAGAAAAGAATGAACAATGCAGCATTTGCCTCGATGGACTTACAGAAGCAGTCTCTCTTCCATGTGATCATTCATTTCATGCCTCCTGCATACGCACCTGGCTTACAACGAAAAACACCTGTCCTCTCTGCCAGAAAATTATAGAATGATTATTTTTCAATTACTCTTATTTTTTAATCTTATATATTTCAAAAACAAAATTTCAGAATAATGAGCGGAACTTTTCTTTCGCCAGAATTGAAATTTTTCGAGTCAACTTTCACTGGAGACGTGATAAATTTAAGAGAATTCTTAAGCCAAGATGAGTACGCAGCAGTCGCACTCTTCGAAGGACCTCATCGCCGACTCAAGAGAAATGCAGCCGATTATTTGTGTAAAAACCAATACATCGAATAATAAGTTATTTTCTAGCATTGAATTACAGGAGATGGTCGACAAGATTTCCAATGCCTTATAACTCAAAAGCCTTATCAGAGACAATTGAAGTGACTCAACCCTATTTGAATGCTACAACTTCTTCTGACACGATGAGGCTTATACTTAAAAACATCTTCCTACCAATAAGTGTCAAACTAGGTAAATTAAAGTATGCAAATTATAATTTAAATCTGATTCTAGATTTTTGGTTCTTAACATCAAGTACAGATGAAAACAAAACAGTAGAATACCGAATTATATACCCGAACACCAATTCTGCCGTCAACTCAACCACATATTTAAGTTTTTAAAAATACGTTGCTCTTTTAAACGAAATTTCAGAATCACAAAGTGATATCAATAATATTATGGCAGAAGTTGATGACACAGAAATATATGAAAAATTATTGTCTAGTCATAACCTCGATGATTTCATTTTTAAACGATCAAATATTTCCGTTTCCCGAATTCTAGCACTACAGGTTACAATAACAAAATATCCAAGCTACATGACTTATCACAATGCTGACGACGATCAAATTTCAGAAGAAGCTTCAGAAGAAGAATCATATTCTTCTGACGAGATACATTTTTAATTCGTTTAAATAAACAATTTATTTACGAAAGAATCGTGAAAAGCGCTTGAAAACAACATTTCTGAAAGTTTTTTCTTGAAGTTGCTCCCGCAAAGACAGTAAAAAGTCAAGTCTTTGAGTAACGAATGCAGCAATAATAAGTCTTGTAGAATTTGCAGCACTTCCACCGTAAAGATTGGCACATAGGACTATAGCATCAGAATATTTCAAGAAATTGAGTAGCTCGCTGTTGATGTCAGCTGCAGATGAAAATGATTTTCGATATTTGTTGAAATCGTGGCAAGGTAAAGAAGTACCAACAACAATGTATTCCTCGAGAGAGGCTTTGTGAGCAGAGAGAAACCCCTCACAATCGCGGAGTATAATATCTTGCGACAGAGTTATTTTTTCCTGAGATTCCCAAGACCAAAATGAAGGATCAATTCTCTTAGTAGCGTCAACTTGATCACGAACTTAAAAATCTGAGCAATTTTTTTATTTTAAGTATCTAACCTGTTTGAAAATCCTCAAATAGCTCAGTTGTAGCATTCTCTGGAAGCTTGCCATTAATAAAAAAAGTTGCGAATTCAGCGATGCTCATTTTTTTTGAATGAGCCATTTATACAATTAAAATTCTAGTTTATATTCAAAAGTGCGCCATCTTCTGGGGAGCAGGCAAGCGCATATTTGTTTTAAAAGAGTCATTTATTTTTTGAGTCATTCAAAAAAATTGCAAATCAAAAGTTATGTTTAGTTTTACGAAAACAAATTCAACTGACGTTCTTGGTTACAGAGATTCAAAAATGCTCTACATCCAACCTATAAGCAACACAAAAAACGGACTTGAATTTCTTTTGTCTCCTCAGAAACGATATCTTAAATTTGCAGATTCCGTTTTGGCATTTTCTGTTGAGCTACCAGATAATTATATGCCTGATAATGATTTTTGTAATAAACTATTTGAAAATATCATTGTTGATATCGATCAGGTAAGAAATCTATCTAATACATTTAAAATATTCTTCAAAGGATACCATTTCAAAACGTGGCTCTGAGCTTGATAATCCGATAAGCAGCTTCTTTCTCAATAAAACTATTTTTGATGAAAACTACATGGAGTCGACAATGGCAACGCAACGTGTCTACGACATCTTCAACGACGAGGGAGCCGACATTGACGCCCCTCAGATTTCTGTCAGACAATACTGCGCCTCGTCAGTCAGAAAAGAAATTGATGGTAATGTCCAGCAATGGTTTCGCTATGATTTCCTCCTGCCCATCAACCATGGCCTCGCTCGCCAATTTGAACCACTTCCAGGAAGCACCGAAGTGAGGCTAAAATATCAACGCGCTTCAGCTGGATTTTCAATTATGAAATTGAGAGACACAGTCACAGTTCTTGATAACATCAACCTAACATCAATCAACTATGAGTACCCCGACGCCATTGTTCCGATTGTCAAGCCAGTATTCCGGGCAATGTATCTCCGAAGCGACGAACTCGATCAAAAAATGCGACAGTTTCAGCAATACGCCTTTGAACTTGATTATTTCGACTATGTTATTCGAAAACCAGTTTTAGCGGATAATGAATCAGACTTTACGATCAACCTTACGAAAGGAAAAATGCCAAAATTTGCTGTCTTTGCTCTCGCACCATTGGCTAGACTTGTCGGCTCGCAAGACACCTGTCTAACAAAATTCGACAGACACAATCTTACTTCATTTGACGTGCTCCTGGACAATAATGGCATCGAGGGATTTCCTCTAAAAACCAATGCAGACTTTTACCACAATTTCCTCGTACATACTGATCGGTATATGAATCCATGGTCATCTGGAGTCTTACCATTGTCAAACTTTATGCAAGGGAACTTCTTCATTGTTGTAAACTTCGAAAATTTGGAACGTGAAGACCACAGCCATTTTCATGTCAAGCTAAGCTTTAGTGAACCACTTGCTGAAAAGTTCGTTTTACTTTACATGCCTATTACTCAAAGAACTCTGACGATTACGCCAGACGGTGATGTCCGCGCTGAATAAACACAAAATTCTATTTACGTTTCTTTATTTTTTTGAAAAGTTTGTTAATAATAAGATTATTCTGAGTTTGATCAGCAGAAAAATTTTTAAGGAAGGATGACAAATTTTTGTGAGACAGAAGACGATGGTAAAGATAGGCGATACAGTATTTTCCACAATTTGAAAATGTTGCCGCTTGAATTCTAGGCGAACATCGGAGCTCACGTTTTTGCATATTAATTTTCAAAAAAAGATGAAGGAAATGGAACGAGGAATTATACATGAAACCAAGAGGATCCATGACTTCTATGTATTCATCACTTAGATAAACAGAGACCCAATGTTCTTTCGAATAAATTAAAATACCAACAGGGTAAGAAACAACAGCAATTTGACCAAGATCTGCCGCGTAAAATATTCCTCCGAAATTCGGAAGATCTTTCAGCATTTTCTCAGCACTGAGAAGGACATTTAAAATAATATTCTACTTCTTAGTCCTTCTCTTTTTCCTTTTCTTTGAGCGTCCATTCTTCTTTCTTTTATTTGTTTTTTTAGAAGTTCTTTTCTTTGTCTTTCCTCTCCCTCGGAGAGACTTTGGAACAAATCTCAGCTTACTTTTGCAAAGTCCTTTACGACGAACACCACGTCTCATGAATTTTTTTATTTTATTTAAATGCTAGAAAAATACAGGCCACGAGCAAAACAAACATGATGACTCATCGGTGACGCGATGCCAGGTGCAGCTGGCAAATGACTCATACATCATCCTGATGTACTCTGATTGAGTGAGTCATCCTAAGTCAACATACCTCATATATTCGTAGCGTAATACAAAAATATAGAACTGGCTGTGAAACTCTGAAAGCAAATTACATTTAAAAGTCACTGGTTATTACCTTAATTCTATCATACAAAATTCACGACGCTGAATTAACCACCTATCATCAGAATACATATTAAGCCCTTGATACACATCACCGAGGCAACCTTAATATAATTATAGATAAATAAAAGGTACATTTAACCTTCGGGGTTAAAATCAGTATCCAAAAGCAGATTACAGCAAATCCGAACAGGTTGATATTTTCTTGCTGACGCGAGTGAACAGTTCCTGATTGAAATTGCAGATCCACAAACTGACCGAGGTAGATACCACCGAAGAACTGTGTAGCCCGCATTACCAATATCATTGTTGTTTTCATCCCTACGTAAAGACATGTCAAACCAAGGACCGTCTGTAGCCAAAAAAAGATTAATCATTTTGACCACCTTCCAGTCTAAAATTGTAAATGTGATTATAAATTAACGCTTTCTTATGACAAGATTTAATTCTTTTTCATAAAATATATGTTTTTTAGCACTCGAGTCTCGACGAATCTTAAAGTAGCAGATCGAGCCAGTTCTGTAAGCCTTTATGATCGTAAAAAGCTCAGCTGACCACTTCGCAAGTGTCCCTTTACGAAAAGTCTTTTTGGCATTTGGTAACTCAATCGGAATTCGCACTTGATCACCCACAGAAAATTTACAGATCGTCTTGTAATTATCTTTTTGATTCTTGTATAATTTGTCATAGACACCATGCCAGTTTTCCGAGTTGATTGAATTAGGCTTCATGCCAGTAGTTCTATTTTTAGCATTATTCAACGCATTGGAAAAGTCCTGTAATTTGTCAACCCATCTGGTCGTTTTCTTTTCCATAAAATAACGCTGTATTCTCTCACCGAGCGTCCGACTTAAAAACATTAAAGAAAACAAAAAAGAAACTTAGTTTACTTAAATCGCTCGACCATTGTTGCTTTTGTTTTACCAATAAGACGAAACTCAACCATGCCATACTTATCGACAAGAACTCTTTTCACTGCTTTGTTATCTAACTCAGTTCCAATATCAGAAGACATTGTTCTTGGCTTTTCTGGCATTGATGAGATAATATCTTCAAGCGCAGCAGCTGTTTCATCACCATCTTTTGATTTCAAAGGCCTTAGCCAATTTTTTCTGCTGAAGCAATCCAAAACAACAAGAATATATTTAAAGCCACTATTCTTACGAGCATGTCGAATCAAAAACCTTTAAAAGGGCTTTGCATTTGTTTTTAATATAAACGTAATGATATATTTGAAAGAATTTATTTTGCAAGGCCCTACATTGTATCAACTTGAATTGCAGTATATGGACCATTCACTCGCGTTTTTCTATGATCAAATTTGTAAATCCGTCGACGATGTCGAGAAATGGCCTCATTTTCAAGAATAAATCGCTTAATGTCACCAGAATATGCAGAAGGATACTTAAAGTTCGTAAAAAGCTCATGAGGAGTCTTCTTCGCTTGAGCTTGCATCTGAAGACTCGGTTCCGGACGATTCGGACTGTTCGGTGGAGTCTCCGGAATCTCCGACCCCATTTCTTGCTCCTCCTGCACCATTTCCGACATTTTTGCTTTGCTCGCCTGAGTGCTCGGAGAAGTCGATGAGCCCATTTTCCGTTTTTCCATCCCTCTTTGTTGATTCCTGGTCCGAGGTCGTGTCTCCGCATGAGCTTGAAGAAACTCGTTTCTTTTTCTTTGGTCTTTTTGGCTCTTTCCCTTTTCTTTTTCTGATATGACATTTTTCCGAGCCAGATCCCGTAATTTTATCTTGCGCTTTTCTTCGGTCATCTAACTTAATCTTCTCTTTAAGATTTCCAATAAACACAGAGCCAGAACAAGATGAGGATATACAATGTCGTTTGATATCCGCAAGATCGAAAATAATTTTGCGTCCCATTTTCAAATATAAATTCGAATGTTCACTATTTCCAGCTCGCTTTATTAGCTCAACGGCGCCGCGTAGCGACTTAAACTAGCTGGAAATATGTGTAGCAAGAGAAAACAAATGGAGGTTTGGATTGAATCTCGCTCAGTCGCTTTTTACAGAAATACAAATAGTTTTTGGATTGACGCTTCTATCACTCAAAGATCCGACACAACAAATCCAAAACTAATTGAAGCAATAAGAGAAAATAAAACATCAATAAAATTCACTCCAGACAATCCCAAAGAATTCAGCTGGATTACAACTTGGCCATACTTAGTTTTTCAAATATCTCACTCAGAGACGAAAAAAACTTTTGCTAAATCTGGAAACCAGGAGTACCTTGTTGCGACCGAAGTCACAAAATGCGAACTGTTCAAGGCCACGTCATAAAAGACTTCAAATTCCACCACCCCGCTTCTATAATGATATCAGGAAGCACTGGAACTGGAAAAACACATATGACTGAGAATCTGATCAAAAAAAACATGTTTTCAAAAAAAATCAAGAATATATTTTATTATGGAGCACAGGGAAACTGCACTCTTGAATGGGACCAGGAACTACCTCATGACGTACAAATTCGACTTCTTGAAGGTCTTCCATCAACAAAGGACCTTCTGACACTCCCAAAACGAAGTTTGGTCATCATCGATGACCAGTTTTCTGAGGCTATAGAATCTGAAGCCGTGGCAAGAGCTTTCAAGGTGGACAGAAGAAACCAAAGATTCTCACTGATCCTTATAACTCAAAATGTCTTCGAAAAGGGCAAACATGCAAAAACAATTCGTAACAACACCGAAGTTTTTATTCTTTTCAAGAATTACGGAGATCGCGAGCAAAATAAAAGACTGGCGAAACAACTCGGTTTGAAAAGACGATATGAGATGTGCCTGAAAGATTTCAACAGAACACCTGATGACAAGCACAGCTATTGCATTCTTAATGCTCAACTCAACTGTGAAGATGATGACTTAAGATGCATAACCGGAATATTTGGAGAGTTTTCAAATATCAAGCCTGCGTTCTATCCAATTTGCTACACTGATTAATAAAACACAGATTTCTTATCAAATTGTTCTTTATTTTTTTTTAAATGACAAAGTGAGCCATTCAATGTTGTCAGCCAGGGCTTGTCGTAGGCTTCCAATTCCTCCAAGCGTTCTCAAATAAGCTAAAATCAGTTAAATTTTTGA
>Ga0115008_10003812_pt1 | contig 12488 bp, 13 predicted proteins | sample FraStrMetagenome_FD_87164 | JGI IMG/M metagenome (GOLD analysis project Ga0115008, IMG submission 87164) | Marine eukaryotic phytoplankton communities from Arctic Ocean - Fram Strait ARC3M Metagenome | ecosystem: Environmental > Aquatic > Marine > Oceanic | place: Fram Strait | collected...
AAAGATGCATTAAAGAATTTTCATCGGCGCTTTGTTCCTCCAAAACCAGAAACAGTTTTTGTCGCAGCTGGAGATGGACTTCGTCTTGGAGAAGGCGATGATCTTTAAAATTATTAAAATCCAAGAACAACAGCTTTTAACTTACCGTCTCCCATCGCTGAATCCTTGCGAGTAGCTATTATTCGTATTTGTCCAGCTATTGCCTCCAAACCAGCTATTACCGCCAAACCATCCTCTTCTTCTATTCGATCTTGCTTGCGCATTTCCCGCAGCAAAACCAGTTGCAGCTCCTGCAGCGAAACCAGTTCCAAATCCAGGTCCGTCGTTGGAATTCGACGATGCTCTGTTTCTGCCAGATCCAGAAAACCAGCCGGCGTTGCTGCTTGGATTGCTGCCTGCAGGTGGGATGAAGTCGGGATTGTATGGTGGAGGACGATCATCTGACGATGAGTTCAGATTTGTGACGAGAAGGTAAATGACGAAACCGATAATGATGAAAAGTGCCCAAGAGCCTAAAATAAATTGAGAAAAATAAAAAAAAATTTTAAAAAAATTTGAAAAAAATTTAAAAAATTTTAGTTTATTCGAAATTATTTAAATAAATTCAGAAAACGAAGGGTGCAAACCTTCTTCAGAAACATCATTATTCGAGCTGCTCCAAAAGCTCGTCCCTCCAGTATCTGACGAGTAACTCGAGCTCGATCCAACTCGATCGATAGTGTACTCCAATCCGCAGCTGCCAGCAAGCACGTATGGATCGTCAGGATAGTTAAATCCTTCGCAGGTGACTTGCACTTGTCCGAATTTGTACTTCATTTCCATGTCCGCTTTGCACTCCCACTGAATGTCTTGTCCGTCTGTTCCGCGATTGTAGCATTGGACAACTGTTGGCACGAACGCAGAGCAACCAGCTGAGCCTCCAATGCACTAAATCAGTGAATAAAGAAAGTCATTAAATACTAGTTAATTACCTGAAGCTGTGGAACTGGAGCTGATCGTCTTCCAGTTGTCATCCTCCCTGCATAAAGCGTTAGAACATCGACGTTCTTGAGCTTGACGCTTTTTTGAGCATCCGCAAGTCCCAAAAGGACAATTGTAAATAGTTCAATTATCATCTTCTCGTTTTTTTCTTTGTCTTTGAATTTTTTTTTGTCGAGCTCTGAGTCTGAAAATGGATTTTGTGAAAAGCTCGATGCGAAATATGCTTTTAAAGCGAAAGCGACGTGGCCTTAGGTGCCCGTGGCCGAGTGATTCAGAAGGAGTAATATCTGATGCAAAGCTAGAAATATATGATTCATCCTTTCTCTCACTTCTTAGCTCTTGTAGCCGAACTCTAATACAAAAATGGTCAAAATAAACGGACTCCAGCAGTGATAATTTCACTCTCGAGAGCATGTTCTTTTGTTCATCAGCTTTTGAGTCAGATGATTCAATATTTGATGTCTGGGAATTAATATAATACCATAAAATAACAATAAATATATTTCAAATTTATATAATCAGCTTCAAAAATTCTTTTGCAGCTGAAAATATTTACAGTTTAGCTATATTTATTAAATAATTATAATCGATTGGGCAGAAAAAGAGATTATACGATGCATTTTTTGGTCTTGAAAGAAAATCGTCCAAAAATGAAAAATTGACAATTTTGGATTGTATTTCGGAAGGAATTCGCTTTTTAGATAGATTTATGTCAATAGTTTTTCAAACTCGACTTTACAGAAATAGTGAAAATGGTCGTTTTCGCAATAAATTTACGTTTTAAATGTTTTTTAGATAAATTTCTGGAAGATTGAAATCGCAAAATTGGGATTTAACATGTACAGCTAGAAAAAAGCTTAAAATAAGCGACTCAAGAATAAAATTTTAAAATAATAGAAGTAATTTTTTAAGGCAAGCTAAAACAAGAAAAACGAAATTTGAACTTGGAAGTTTTCTGTTCTTTTCGGCCGTTTTTTGAGAATGAAGTGTGTAATTTTTTTGTAAAGAATACAAAATGGAAGAAAAAAGAATCGGGCGTTTTTAAGCTGTAATCATGTCGTTGTCTTCGTCCGACGAATCGTCGCGGAACTCGCCAGCGGCGGCGCTGCTTTGAGCAACCGAATCGAGCGCTGGAACGTCGTCGTTTGTGAAATTTTGGTAAGAAACGACGGAAGACGCGTTTTGAGATTTTCGGTAAAAATGGAACGCAACGCCGCTGAAAATAAATTTGATAATTCCGCAAAAAAGGGATGAATTTGAACCTCAAAGCGCCGATAACGAGAATGCTGAAGATTGTCCAGCCAGCGTGGGCGCTTTTATTTGACGATTCGGATTTTATTTCTTCCGGATCAAGCTCGTCAATGTCGAAAAAATCACGCCAAGAGCTAAAAAATTGTGACCTCAAATATTTAGAAAAACAAAATCTTACAGAGAATCTTTCATTCCATAATCTTCCGGAACTTCTTGCTGTTTCGGACATTTTGTTTTGAGTGTTGATATTGTGTGATGATATTTTTCTGAAAATAAAATATAATAAATCTTTTTTCTGATAAAGTTTCGATCTCACGTTTTTGAGCTTCAGAAAGTTGTGATTCGTCGCATTCGTCGCCTGGAATTTTTAAATATCCTTTTGAGACGATTTCTTCCTCATTTTCGCCGATGCAAATGTCTCTGTGACCTGCAAAAAGTCAGTTCTCTTCTATGTTCCCAAAATGTTTTTACCTGAAGATTTAAAAGCTGGATCTGGGACGCATTCTGGAGTGTCCGGATCTTTTCTGTAATATCCAAAATCGCATAAATAGTCGTAAGCTGTGCATTTACATTTGCTCGCAGTCTTGGCTGGTTCGTATTCTTTTCCGTTAAAGCAAATCGAATCTTTTTTCAGTTTTTTGTAAGTCGTTTTTTTGCCAAGTTGGCATCCTTCTTCAGATTTGTTGTCTTTCAATTTCAAATCTTGGTGCGCTTCCCAGTTTTCGTAATCGCTTTCGGAACACGCGTTTCCGAGAACTTTTGCGAAATCGAAAGTGAAAACGACCCAGCTTTCGTCTTCGTCGTCCCAACCCCAAATTGCAACGTCGGTTGATTTTTCGCCCGGCTCGGCGACAAGACCTGAATTTTTAGTCAAATTTGGAAAATTTAGGATTGAGCGCCGCCCACGCAGTTGAAACAAACCGGTTATTTTTTTGCGCGGGCGTCAAAATCGTTATTTTAACCGATTGACTACCTGTTATGTCAATTTTTTTCTCCGAAAATTTGAATGAATTCCAACATTGTCCTTCATTGAAGCTAAATTTGATCGTGTCGATTTGCTCGTCGTTCGTGACAGCCCAAATTACAGATCCAGAATCGCCGATCAGGGTCCTAAAATTTTTAAAAAAGTTCAATTATTTCGTGCTTACTTGTGAGGTCCTTTTAACGTTCGAATCCAAGAATAGCCGCCGTCGCTCGAAGCGTAAAGATCTGGCTCGTCAGTCGCAAGTCCGTCGCCGACATTGCCGTGTCCGAAAATCAGTCCAGGCGCGAAATTGGTCGAGTACGGCATTTCCGGAACAGAAACGCCTTTCACTTGCGAAAAAGCGCAATGAACTTGAAGATGGCAAAACGCGTTTTCATCCTTTTCGCAGCCGCATTTTGTCGCGTCTTCGCAATTTAAAGGAGTCGTCAAAGGATCCCACGTCGCGCCCTTATCGTAAGTGATTCGACTCTCGATTCCTTTGTCATCTTTCAGCTGAAAAAAAATTTGACTCTCTTTTATGTCTCCAAATTTATATTTAAAAAAAAACTTACGATTGAAGTAAGATAAACTCCATTCATTGAATCAACTTTAACAAAATCAGTGACGTCATCTCCATTCGGATACAGATTGTTACTGAGCGATTTGCTGAATACAGTGCCGCTACTGTCAGAAACGTAGACAGCGCCTTTGCCTGTATCTCCTTCATCGTCGACGTGCATAAAAATCATGTTTTCAGAAGCGTCCAAAATCGAGTAAAACTGCTCTGAACTGATCGCTGGAAGCTGGACAGCGCGGAAGTTGTCGCCGTTGTCGGTCGAAACATGCATGATGCGCCGGACATCGTCGTCGCCTTCAGCCATGTATCGAACAGAAACGAAAAGGAATTGTTCTTGAATTCCGAAACTCCAGACGTGCTCGGTTAGCGCTTCGCTTGTTTTGCCATCGTCTTTGGAGCGGTAAAGAGTCATTGAAAACCGGTCTCGACGGCCGGAACCGAGAGGATCATGAGTGTAGTAGAAAATATCCTCATTTTTCGGGTCCCATTTGAAAGCTGAAGTCTTTCCAGAATCGTGAACAGCTTTCCACGTTTTGCAGAAATCCGTCGTAATAAAAAGCTGCTGCGTTGTCGCGTCCGTTGCTAGAATATGCGAGCTCTTTTTCGGATGGAACTTCATTTGACTTCCAGACAGCTCAAACGGTGTCTCGCGTCTTGTCCAGCTGACTCCTTCGTCTTCAGAAACGTAAATGTCCGACGTTTCGCCGAATCCAAGCGGGTGATTGTTCACAATCAGAATCACGTGGCTAGAATCAGCCGTGGCGGTTACAGCGCCACGTTTTCGGCGAATATATTCGTTTTTGATTCTGTCTGTGATATCTTCAAAATTTCTTCCGCCATCTTTCGACAAATAAAGTTTGCTTGGATACGCGACAAATGATTCGTAAGTCGTCACAGCTAGAATATGGCCATTGTCGCCAGTCCAAACGAGCGAAATCGACGGATTACTGTCATTCGTGATTGTAAATTTGTTCAAAACGTTTTCTTCTTTTAATTTTGACGTGTCGAAATTGCTGCATTTATTGAAATCGCTGGAGCTTTCCTCCCGCTTATTTCTCAGAAGCGGAAAACTAGAACTTCTGCGAATTCTGGCGCTCTTTTCTGCGCTTCTTTTTGGCCGCTCGAGGGTGTGAACGCGCGAGAATTGATCAGGCTGGAGGTGGTGAAGGTCTAAGCGGTCTTCCCGAAATCCGATTACAGAGCTGACTCCAAGAAGGAGAAACAGCTTCATTCTGAAATTTTTTATCGGTCAGTTTTTATGATTTTTGAACATCAAAGTTCAACTTCATTCCGAAATACTTTCAATAATGCTTTCAATGTGCACAAAATGGGACGGCACGAGCCATTCTTTTAAACTTTCAGCTATTTCTGATCTGCTTTCTTCGTTTTGTAATTTTTTGAGAAACGCAGCACGTGACGTCAATCCGTGAACGCTGAAACATCTGATCAGGTTCGTCGTTCTCTCGTGCAGATTCGCCCATGTTCGTAACAAAACTTAAAAAAAGGTTGAATTATCAAAATTAAGTCATTTTTTTCAGCCTACACACAGAATCTGAACCGGCTCGAATATAATGCGTAGGCGTTTTAAGCATTTTAGTTGTCTGAAGCCGCCTACGCACTATTCTTCAACCGGTTAAGATATAAAAAGTACCTGCAGGAGGCGACAACCAAAACGTCTTCAGCTTTTTAAAAGCTGGAAAGACTTCTCCAATCAACAAACAATGCGCAAAACATCTCAACAACGTCTCGTCTTCTCCCGTCAGCGTCTTCCAATGCTCGCCCAGCGGCGTGTTCGTGCTTGTATAGTAGCAAGTGTACAGTGCTTCGATTTCGCCGGAATTCGCATCGTATTTCGGCGTGCTGTTTTTATTTCGATTGAAAGTGACGTATTCTGGAACGATTCGGACAATCTGCTCTGCAGTCACTTCGTGACAACATTTTAAATATGTGTTGACTTTATGGTTTTCCATCTTTTCTTGGTAGCAAATTATCTGAATTTAAATTTAATAAATACCGAAATTCGGTCAAATTCGGTCAAAAATATCTTTCAAAAAATACGATTCGGTCAACTTCGCTCGTCAAAAACACTTACATTTGGTCGTTTTTTTGCCAACACGCTGCTCGGATAAATCTTTCCTTTTTCGCCAGTCGGAAGTTTGAATTCTCCTTCTTCCGAATGAAACGCAATTTGATCTCCAAAGCCGGCCAAAAACAATTCGCAAAGCAAAGTACATTCTTTTGCTCCCGGTTGCGGCAGTTTTCTTTCAGCGAGTTCTTTTTCTTCTTCTTCGTTGACGATCATCGACCTGACCACGTGCGTTATCAATCTTCGAAGTTTGCGCACTTCTTTCAATCCTTGCGAGCGAACTCCGATTGCCGAAATGATCTTTTCTGGCTCTTTTGAGCTTTCCGTCGCGCCGACAACCGACAAAAGAATAAGCAAATCGCCCAATTGAGATTTCGAGGCATCAGCCCAGATTTCTTTCAACGCCTTGATCTTTTCGTTGTTCGCGTCGACGAGTTCACGAACTGTGCAAGCAGCGACAATGGCGATCGCGAATTTTAGAAGATTCTTTTGCGAAGACAACGAAAGAATTCGACCGAAACGCGGCGAAACTGGAAACGCATTCATCGTTTTACCAAGCGCCGTGATACTTCCTAAAATTCGAATGTCAACTATAATTCCGGTGAAAGCGGCTGAGCGAAGCGAAGCTAAAAGTTATGAAATATCTTGATTTTTGATTATCGACGCCAAGCTTCGCTCAGCTATTTTTAACGAAATTTAAGATGAAAAAATTAACCGGTTCATAAATAAAGCGTAGGCGCATTAATTTCTCTAAAATGTTCTGCACTTACCAGAAACTTGTCTTTTGTGTGGTCTTTTTAGCGCGCCAAGTTTGACGCAAAGTTTTTCTGCGTTTGTCAGCGCTTCTTCATCGGGAAGCGTCACGAACGGAAAATTCTTGATTTCTTCAATTCCAAATGCTTTCATTCCGAGCACGAGATCATCGAGCGGCTTCATCGTAATTTCTGGCGGCGGGAATTTAGCAAAATCTTGAAAAACAGCAGAAGAATAAAGTCTAAAACATCTTCCAGGTCCAGTTCGGCCAGCACGACCGGCGCGCTGGTCCGCAGCTGCTTGCGAAATCCACTCAATCTCGAATTTGGAGACGCCAGTGATTGGTGAGAATTTCTTGGCTTTGTGGCGGCCAGTGTCGACGACGTATTTGATTCCAGGAATCGTCAACGACGTTTCAGCGACGTTTGTTGAAACAACGACTTTGCGAATTGGCTCTTCGAACTCGGCGAAAATGTTCTTTTGCTCACTTGGTGGTAGAACGGAGTAAAGAGGAAGAGCACGCATTGGAAGAGTAGCGTCCAAAGCGGTCGAAGAAAGATCGAAGGAGGACAAGTTCTCGTCCAAGTCGACTTCGCCGAACTCGTCGTCGTCCTCGTCTGAAAAGTTGATGGTAAAAAATAACTCATAAAAAATTCTCTAAAAAGCTTACCTAAATGCAGATCATCATCAATTCCTGGCTCTTGAACCATTTCTTCTTCATTTTTCGGCTCAGAAGTAAAGTTGTCCAAATCAAGAGCTTTTTCTTCCTCCTTTTTGGGCGCTTCTTTTGGAAAAGTTTCAGAAAGCATTTTCACGAGTCGCTTGACTTCGTCTTGGCCGGTTACGAATACCAAAATTGAGCCGGCTGGTTCTTCGCGGTGAATTCTAAATTCAGTTTAAAGAAATTCAAATGTCTTTAAAATGCATGAAAATGCCTCTTCAAAAAACATACTTGCATATTTTTCGATACGCCGCAGCAATATAGTCTCGCAATTCTGTCTGTTTCGCAAACGAGGTTGTCACTGGATATTGACGCGACTCGATTTTCAACACTGGCGGCGCCAAATTTGGAAAAAGCTTTTTATTCGCAATAAAGTCGTCGATTCTGAGTGTCGCGGACATGATGATCAGCTTTAACGGAATGTTCCGTTTTCGGCGAAGCATAACGACGCGCGTGAGCATTCCGATGAGCACGTCGGTGTGGATTGAACGCTCGTGAGCTTCGTCGATGATTATCGCGCCGAATTTTGAAAGCAGAAAGTCGGAACTCATTTGGCTGAAAATAATTTTAAAATTGAAGTTTAAACTTTTAAGCTCCATGATCATGAGCGATTTTACAGGAGTGCCTACTATTGAGCAACCTATGTAGGTTTTTCGAAATTTTATACCTTAATAAAACACCGTCAGTCATTACGCAAATTTGCGTTTCTTTTGTCGTTTTATTTTCGTATCTGATATGATGCGCCACTTCCGCCTCTGTTTTGCACATTTCGTAGCGAATTCGCTCCGCCGCAGACGTCGCAGCGATTCTTCTCGGTTCTGTCATTCCGATCATGCCTCGCACGCAGAATCCTGCTTCGTATAAAAATTGTGGAACTTGCGTCGTCTTTCCAGAGCCGGTTTCGCCGCAAAGAACGACGAAGTCATTTTCAGCGACAGCTTCAAGAACTGTTCCTTCGTCGGACAAAATCGGCAATTCTTGGCGAGCTTCTTGTATTTCGGAAGGACGATTTATTAAAACATAATCGAGTTTTGGATCTAAAAGCTTTTTTGATTTTGATTCTTCTGATTCTTGCTCGTCTTTTTTGATGAGTTTTGGAATTGATTCGGTCTCGAAAGTTTCTTCTTTTTCTGTTTTGTGAGGTTGTGGAAGTAAAGGCTGAATTCAGGTGCAAAATTGCGATTCAAGATGACCTAAAACCGAACTGAAACTGGAAATTTGGGCTAGAAGGAACGAAATCGAAGCCGAAAATTACCGAAAACAAAACCGAGGCCGAAAAGTACTCGACAAGTTCATCCGATCGAAATTTAAAGCCCGATAACGTAGCCGAAAGGCGAATTAAAAGTGACCGACTTTTGCACCATTCCTTTTCTCCATTTTCCGAGTCCGATTCTTCGTCTGTCGATACATCCGACGATTCCGCTTCTTTTTCTCCTTTTTCGTCAATTTCCAATTTCGCTTTTTTCGCTCCTTTTATCGAATTTATTTTTTCTTCTTTTAAAATTTCCGAATCTGGCCTTTTCGCGAGCCAGACCGACTTCTCTTGCTGTTTTTTGTTGCCAATATGCGCGATTGAGTGATACCGCGCCAATTCCGAAGATGGAACGCGCAAATCATTCAACTTTTCGAGCAATTCGCCGCGCTTCGCTTTCTTTTCTTTTTGTTCGACGAGCTTTTCGAGATGTTTTCTCTTCTTTTTCGACAATTTTGGCTGCAGAATAGGCGCGCGCTTGATCGAAACTGTTTTCTTGTCCAAAATTAGAGCGTTACAATCGTTCGATTCGTTATTTTCGCCATCTAAAACATGAAAAGTTGCAATTTTGGATTTTTTGGCGCCTGCGAGTATGTAACCGGTTCAAAAACAATGCGTAGGCGAAAAATGACATTTTTCTTACCTATCAGCGTATTATTTGCTGTAACAACAGTAGCCACAGTCTGATCTCGACCACTTTTATTAAACCGTTTTCGACTGCCTTTCGCCATTCTAAAACGCCATGCATGTTATTTCTCAGATGCCAGGCCCTTTGTCATTTTGTGTGAAAACTAAAAAGACTGATAAGATTCGGGCACTGCTGTGAGTTCAATATGTTTTTTTATCGAGCGATAATTTAATTAAAATAATGTTGAATAATTGAAATCAAGTCTCGTTTTTGAGATCTCATAGGAAGCTTCGTCACCGAATTGTTTCATTGGAGTCAAGAATTTTCGCAGCCATTCTTCGTCAAGAAAATTGATGATAATCTAAAAAGATTTTTAATATTTCTCGGAACGAAGAACATGCATAATTTTATTAACACTTGAAAAACTTGAAGGGACTTGAGCTTAAGATCTGAAGAAGCGCAAATGTGTTCGAAAGAAGGTCAAATAAAAAGTGGTGACATCCGAAAATTGCAGCTGACAATCTTGTCAAGTATTCTGTCTTCAAACATATGTGTATAAATACAAACAGTAAATTCGCCAGCTCGAACGACTTCTTGTTCAAGTTACTTGCTCAGTTGCAAAATGAGCGATAACTCAGATACAGTTTCGAACATTTCAAGAGATGATCTGAATGAAAGCGGCTATCAAGAAGTGAGGAACTCAAAAAGGCGTGTCTGGGTCGTCGCAGGGAGTGTCACGTTTGTTGTGCTTTGTACAATCATGGCAGTAACGTTACCACCAGCTTTGAAAGTTGAAAAGACAACTTCGACGGCTTTCTCAAGCACAACTACTTCAACTGACGCCACGGGCACTTTTTCGACTTTATCAACGACAGCTACAATAAGCATTTTCTCTTCTACAGCAGAATGGCCTGAAAATATGACCACAACTTCCAAAAATAATGATAAAGCCACATTTGCATCAACCGTTCTATCTTCTTCTACATTTCCTACTACTCCGGAAACAGATACAACAACACAAGCACTTCTACCAGTTACTGCAGAACGAACTTTAGTCCAGTCTACAGCAATAACAGAAATACCAGATACTTCTACGACATTAAAACCACCATTTATGTATACGACAAGTTACGAGACTACGACAGTGAGTATTGTCGAGACAGAGGCGGAATGTGAATTTATAAATGAGCTTCTCGAACTCGATATTTGCCTTCTGGACCAAAGATACCCATTAAAACATTGCAACAAAAACAATTTAGGTAGTTGAGTTAAGGGCGTCTTTATTATTATAAATTGAGGATGTTATCAACTTGGAGGAGAATGCGTACACTCGATTTACATGGATTGGACTCTTTGCGGAAATTATTTAAGTTGGGAAGAGTGCGAGGATGGCGCGACAGAGGACCCGGAATTGATTGTTGACTGGTGTAAGCTCACTACCCCGCTTACTTCCACGACAAATATCTTACTGTAGAAATAAAACGCTAAAATATATGAGATCAAAAACTTGGGCTTGTCCCGAAAGATCTCCAATAAATTCGCCCTTCGTGGTTGTAAAAAAATATAAAAACTTACAAGTCTTGTTTGTTGTTTGAAAATGCCGATTTTCCTAAAGAACTTGAGTTATGTGCAAATAAGATGCTGCTAGAACACGTAGTCATGTCTTTGAAAACACTTCTTATATCAGCGCTAGAAGATGAGTTCGGGCCAGTCGAGCTTTTATTGCCAGAAAAGTATTTTCAAAAAGACTCGTTCCAGATACGCTTCTTTCTAGCGCATTTTGATACGAAAAAGCGCAAGTGTATCATTTTCGAGCTTTTCTGAAATTTGAGATAAAGTGAAAATTCAGAGGCAAAAAGGAGATGCATGCATTTAGAAAGCTAGTACGTTTTTCATCAAAAATTGAAGAAGGATAAAATTATTAAGAAACAAAAAAAGTGATAAGATTGTGATAAGGAAACATCACTGATAAGGTGCAGGATAATTTTTAGCAAGAACAAGTTGGGCGAGGGCGGGTTAAACACGGGCTCAAGACAATCTCAAGCTTTTTTTGGCCCTTTTTGTGACATTTTTGGCTGAGAAAGGCAATCTGGTTAATAATTTCTAATTAATTTTGAGGAATGATGTTGTTAGGATTCTGTTTAAACAGTTAATTTGAACCTGAAGCTTATACAAAAATATACAGGCTCTGAAACAGCAGAATTAAGAAGACAAGAATCACATGATCTGGCAGCCTTTCTTCTTTTTATTTTTCTTGAGCGGAACTGGCGGGTTTTTCAGCTTGTATTGCACAACTTCTCGAACGATCTGAATGTAAATTAATTTAAGAGAAACAGTGTCGCTGGAAAATGACGAATTTGTGATCATTTCAATTTCTCTATTTTAAACTGACCTCCGTAAACAAATTCTCGACATTGAGGTTCGTTTTGGCGGAAGTGACGATGTATCTCAGATTAAGCTGATTGCAGAGATTTCTGACTGCTTCTTCATCAAATTTCCGGTTTTCTTTGTCCGCTTTATTCGCCGCAATTATTATCGGCCCGTGTCGTTCTTAAAAATTAAATCAAAAAACGTTTTCGAAAAACAAATTTACTTTCTGTGATTCGTTCAATATCCCCGAAAAACTTTTTAATTTCGTCGAGTGAATTTCTGTTATCAAAGGAGCAGACGATTATGAATCCTTCGCCGCTTTTGTAATAATTTTCGCGAAAAAGTGAAAACTCGTCTTGACCGGCCGTGTCCAAAATACTCAATTTGTATGTTTTTCCGTCAACTTCGTGCCGTTTCACGTAATTGTCCTAAAAAAAGGTTAAAACGCTCCAAAAGATAAGAAAAAGTACTTCAAGAGTTGGATCATATTCTTGGACGAAAACTTGCTGATGAAATTGAACCGTGAGCGCCGATTTACCGACTCCGCCTGATCCGAGAACGACCAAACTCATGTCATTTTGAGGCGAAGCCATTCTAAAACAGTTTTTTAACCCTTGCGAGGAAATTGACCAATTTGTTATCCGTTTGAATTTCACTAAAAATAGCTTGAGCTGAAGCGAAGAAAAAGCGCGAAGCGAAGCGTCGCGTCAAAATATATCAAAATTATAAATTTGACGCGAAGCTTCGCTTCGCGCTTTTGCTTCGCTCCGCGCTTTAGCTTCGCTTAACCCCGCAATACGAGCTTGATATAATAACCCCTCAAAACGAGGCGGCCCCCAGACGGCCGATTTCAAAAATTTCCATTCAAAATTTCGAAAAAGTGGAAAATTTAAATTCTAGAATCT
>Ga0115008_10003813_pt1 | contig 12485 bp, 8 predicted proteins | sample FraStrMetagenome_FD_87164 | JGI IMG/M metagenome (GOLD analysis project Ga0115008, IMG submission 87164) | Marine eukaryotic phytoplankton communities from Arctic Ocean - Fram Strait ARC3M Metagenome | ecosystem: Environmental > Aquatic > Marine > Oceanic | place: Fram Strait | collected 2012-06-18
CTGTTTGCAAAATTTGCGTGTAAGGTACATTTGTCAATGACAGACGTAAATCTGCAAAGTCATAGGCATCAATCTCTGTACCAGTATCGTAGGTTGTTGATGTTGAAATATCCCAAGACATACCAACCACTAAATCACCTTCAGTTAAGTTTGCAATTTCAAAACTCACTGTTTCACTGCTAACCCCACTTACGTTTGCTTCGTTACCTGATCCAATTTGAATTGTAACTGTTTCAGTATCTTCTATGATTTCATCTGCATGAATAGAAATAACGTCAGAAGCACTTAACGATCCCTTAGGTATAGTTAATGAACTAGGCATTGAAAAATCTTCACCAGCTGAAGCTGTACCATCAATTTGTTTTAGATATACAACAACGTCTACAGACTGTGTACTAGTAATAGATACTGTTATGTCGTAACTAGCTTCTTGTTCTACGATTGACTGAGAATTTGGGAATCCCAAACTAACAGACAATGCAGGAGCTGAAACTGTAAGAACAGAATCATTCGTATAATCATCATTTTCTGCACAAGAAAACATTAGTAATAATGTTAAAAAGGAGAAAGATATTTTTATTAATTTATTTTTCATCTTATATATATTTTAATCTATTTTTTAGTTAATGTCTCAAAAAATTCTCTTGTTGCTCCGACTCCTCTAAAATAGCCAACGGTAAATTCTAAGACATCGGCCCCATTTACATCATCGGGTGTTGCAAGTGAGGTAGAGCTATCACAAGGAATACTTTCAAAACTTCCTGTACCACCTGTACAAGTCATGGCTGGTGAACCGTTTAATAGTAGACCAACTTCATCTAAATCAACGTCTAAAACGGTAATAACACCTGTAGAATTATCTACGGTAAAGTAGAATTCATTGTCATCCCAATAAGCTAACCCTACGTGTCTGTATACAGTAGCATTTACAGATTCTATTATTCTTTCAGTACCATCCCAGTTGCCTATGAAACTTCCTGAATTCCAGTATGCACTATTTGCTGTATCGTACACTCCTGCATATCTTGTTCCAACAGCTACTTTAGTAGTTTTAGCATTGAAATTAAGATCTCCCTCAGAGGTATTAGAAGCATATCTTAATTGCCAATAATCTCCGATATTTAAGTTTCCATCATTGTTTGGCAGAGGATTTCCATCTATAACTAAATCTGTTATTAATTCATCATAGGTAAAACTAACTGAGAAATTTACTAGACTACCAATAGACGTTTCGTCTATTGATATTGTTTTTAGTAATACCTCATTACTAACACTACCTGTTGTATTGTTAATAAAAGACTTATAGATATCTACAGAGGAAGTTTGTTCGTTTCCTTGAAATATACTCCCTGTTGCAGAATAGGTAGAACCACTTCCCACAACATAACTAATTAGAGGGTTGTTAACCGATACGTATCCACCAGTAGTTGCATCTCCGGTTAGTTCATCATTATCGTTATCTACACAGGCTATTACTGTAACCAGTGAAAATAATGTAAGTAATAAATATTTTATTTTTTTCATTTTTATATTATTAATTGTTAAACTTATTGCCAAAACAATGGTGCTGTTAAATTATCACCACCTAACGCTTGAACACCCGCATCATAACTTGATTTGTTTAGAGAAGGCTCTGTAGTAGGGTAGTATAAACGTGAAGGTATTTGATCTATATCCCCTTCAGCAGCTGGTACTAAAACAGGAATTTTATTTCTTCTCCATTCCGTCCAACTTTCAAATCCTTGACCAAATAAAGCAATCCATTCTTGAGTTGCTATTTTAGTACGACCATCATTTTGTGTTGTAAAGTCGATTCCTAGCTGTGCTAAATAATTAGCAGCACTTAAACCATTAAAATCAAAGCTCGCTTTTATACCTTCTTTATACCATTCTGATGCTGAAGTAACACCCCCAGAAATATATCCTTCATTAGCTGCTTGTGCAATTAAAAATGATAATTGAGAGTAAGACATTAATACACCAGGAAGCGTTGCAGTCAAATATTTCTCACCTAATGGAGAGATATTTGCATAGGTGTAGCCTAATGTTTCATTTGGTAAGGTAGTTTGAGCTCCAAAACCTGATGGCTTTCCAACGATATTTCCACTAGCATTTTCTCCAGCATAAACCGCTAATCTTGGATCATTTAATCCTGATAACACATCTACCATCACAGAATTTATTTTATATTCTGCTCTGTTTCCATCAACAATAGTTTCCCAAATAGGGTTTGCGTCAGGTGCTGCACTTAAATAAGTAATTTGTGCATTGTCTGCATTAGAGGTAAACATTTTACCCATTAATGTTTGTAATTCTGAATTTACACTTTTGGTAGATGAGATTCTCATCAATGCTCTAAATTTTAATGAATTCGCTAATTTAATCCATTTAGAAACATCTCCTCCGTAAAATAAATCTGAAGAGCTAGTAATTGTTCCAGTACCCGAAGCTAGTAATGCAGAAGCATCTGATAGCATTTGAATGATTCCTTCATAAACGACAGTTTCACTGTCATATACTGGTTGTAATATATTACCATCAATACTTTCTGTAAAAGGTATAGGTCCATAAAAATCTACCAATGTTTGGTATCCTACTGCTTGCATAACCAATCCGGCACCTTTTAGGCTTTGATTACCTTCAGCTTCTGCTAAGTCATACATTGCTTTAGATTCTGCAATAACACTTGAGTACATTCCGTCCCAAATATTATCGATAACCCCTCTTCTTGGCACATATCGTGCTTCATCATTATACTGAACTTTAGACCATTGTTGAGCCCAACATGCTCCCATGTCTCCACCATACTGTGCTGAGTACATCGTGTTCATATATATTCTTTGTGGTCCCCCCAACAATAGGTGAGCTGGAACCGCTGTGGAGTTATTAGGATCCACATTCAACTCTTCAAAGCCTTCATCACACCCGGTGAATAGAACAAAGCTTAAAAAAGTATATAAAATTATATTTAATTTTTTCATAATTTATCTGTTTTGATTTAATTAAAATCTCATGTTAATATTAAAACCAATATTCCTTGCTGATGGAGATTGACCAAATTCTTGACCTTGTTCACCATTCGAACTACTGAATCCTGTTTCAGGATCAATATGTGGAGCATTCTTGTATAAGATGGCAAGATTTCTACCTACAATTGAGAATTTTAATGATTTAAGAATAGATTTTTCAATGAATTTTTTAGGTAATGTATACCCAATTGATACTTGTCTTAGTTTTACATAAGAAGCATCAAAAATAGCACTTGACTCAATCGAGTTAGAATAAGATGATTGATTAAATGATTTTGCAGAAACAACTACATTGTTTGCTACATAACCACCATTACCATCAGACATAACACCATTACCAACTAAACCAGTTTCTCTTCCGATTAATGTTTCAGATAAAGTTCCAGCATATCTACCCCAAGAGTATGTCATACTGTGAACATCACCACCTATTTTAGCATCTATTAAACTAGAAAAATCAAAATCTTTGTAGCGTATAGAAAAGTTTGCTCCACCCGTCCAGTCTGGTGCAATATTTCCAATAATTTTTTGAGATGAGTCTATTTTAGGTAAGCCATTTTCATAAATAACTTCGCCACTGTCAGTTCTTTCAAAATCTCTACCAATTAAACTACCATAAGGTTGTCCAGGTCTTGCTTCTAAACTCAAGCCCCATTGACCTCCTAAAACATAGGTATCTAAGTCTCCCAATGAAGTAACTTCATTATTATTCTTAGCAAAATTTAAATCAATATCAAAACTAAAGTCCTCTTTCTTAATTAATGTACCACCCAACTGAAGTTCAATACCTTTATTACTCATGTCTGCGATATTATCCCACACATTGGTAAAACCTGTAGCTGCAGTTACTTGAATCGGTAATAATAAATCCTCACTTTGTGCATCGTAATAAGTAGCACTAATACGTAATCTGTTATTAAACATCTTTGCATCGATACCAAATTCAATACTTGTTACCGTCTCTGCTTTTAAGTTTGGATTATACTGTGTATTAGGTACACTTGCTTGATTACCAAATCCTGAATTACTTAATCCGTAAGTTTGATTCAGTGCATAAGCACCTAAAGCACCAGTACTACCTACTTTTGCCCAACTTCCTCTTAACTTTAAGAAGTTTATTTTATTTTCCTTTAAGGCTGGAAAGATCTCAGATATTAGAGCAGATCCAGTTACAGAAGGATATAAGAAAGAATTATTCGCTACAGGTAATATACTTGACCAGTCGTTTCTAGCAGTAAAGTCTAAGAAAAACATGTCTTTGTATGAAAACTGACCATAAGTATACAAACTATTGATTTGTTGATCAGAATGATAGTTTCCTAATTCAGCAGTAGAACCTGTTTGTAAATTAGATAAGTTGTACAAATTAGGCAATTCTAAGTTTGGTAAATATCCAGAGATTCTATTATATGTTCTGTTCATATGGTTTCCACCAAAACTTAAAGAAAAACCAAAGTCTTCAGTTAGATTTTTATTATAACTAAGTAAGAAGCTCGCATTTACTTCTTCAAAACGAATTTGTCTTTCTGAGTAAGAACCATTTTGTGCATTGTTACTACCAACAGCTTGTCTGTTTGAGTCTAACTGGCTAAAAGTATCTAAACCTAACTTTGTTGAGAGTGTTAAATCATCGGTTAATTGAGAAGTTAAATCTACATTTCCAATAAGACGATCTTTTTCAAAAGTATTTGTATTGGTTTCTAAAACCCAATAAGGATTGTTTTGGAAGTTATGATTCCAGTTCAATGGCGTTCCTTCTGCAGCAGTTCCAACGGGTGCTAGCGGAAAGTTTCTCCAATCTTTTAAATCTGAGAAATTTACTTGTCTTGCAGACCAAATAAATTGTTGGAATGCATTTTCATTGTTGTAACCTGTTATTGGTAGGTTGTCACTATTTTGATTAACGTAGTTTAAGGAAACACTCGCTTTCAGGTTATCACCAAGTTGCATAGCTCCACTAAGTCCTACAGAGAATTTTTTTAGTTCTGTAAAAGGCATCATCCCTTTCTGATCACTATTTCCTATCGATAGTCTAAATCCACCGCTTGAAATAGAAACATTGTTAGAAATGTTTAAACCAGTATTAAGGAAGTCTTTAACGTTGTCTGGATGTGAAATCCAAGGAGTTGGATTACCATTGTTCGTTAACTGAGAGTCCCATTGAACAAAACTTAAACCCGCATCTAAAGCTGGTCCCCAACTTTCATCAACACCATCACCTACACCAGCACTTGCACCATCAACATAATTAAAGTAATTGGTATCTCCACCTTGTCCATAAGAGTTTTGGTAGTCAGCAAGTAATAAAGGATTAGACATTGTAACGTTTGTGTTTATAGAGATACTGAATTTTTTGTTAGCATCTCCTTTTTTTGTTGTAATTACAATTACACCGTTACCAGCTCTTAATCCATATAAGGCTGCTGCATTTGGTCCTTTTAAAACAGTAATAGATTCAATATCATCTGGATTAAGATCTGAAGCACCGTTTGGTAGATCAACTCCACCACCAGAACCAGCATTACCAAAATTTTGGTTGCTAATTGGTACACCGTCTACAACATATAATGGTTCATTATTACCTGTAATAGAAGAGTTACCTCTCAATACGATTCTTGAAGAAGCACCAACACTACCAGACGTTCCAGTTACTTGAACTCCGGCAATTTTACCACTAATAGCATTTGTAATGTTGCTTTCTCTTGCTTCTGTCATTGCATCTCCTTTGATACTTTGTACAGAATAACCTAACGCTTTTTCTTCTCTTTTAATACCAAAAGCAGTCACTACAATTTCTTCTAGTACTTCACCACCTTCTTCTAGAGTTACGTTAATAGTAGTAGAGGCTCCAACTGTTTCGTTGGTTGTTTTATACCCAAGGTATCTATACACTAATACATCTCCGGAACTTGCTTTAATAGCGTATTTTCCATCAAAATCAGTTTCTACACCTTTGGAAGTTCCCTCAATTGTTACACTAACACCTGGTAAGGATCCTGAATTATCAGAGACTGTTCCGGAAACAGTCTTTTCTTGTGCAAAAGAAATTTGCACGACCAACGCTATAAATAGCGTTAAAATTTGATTAAACTTTGTCTTCATATTTTTAATTATTTGAATTAATTGACACCAAAAATCTTAAATAAAAGTTAATAAAACAACTTTTTTAACACTAAACTGCAATTGTTTATTTAATAATGATCACCAATACTGCTAATTTGTTGCTTTAAAGCTCATGTTTACAAGGAGTTGTTTTTGTTTTTATTGATTCGAGGTTGAGGCTATTTATATTTAATTTTTTTTTATTTTAATATAATTTTTGCTAAATATTTTCATTTTTTGTTTAATCTCCCTTAGATTATGTTAATTTTTAACTTATAATGTAATTATTTAAGAATTAATATTAATTGTCAGTTTTTGGTCAATTTTTAACCATAATGTAGTATTAACATTTTTTTTTAAATTTAAAAGAAGTTTACCCAACTAATATTTAGTCTACTTTTATTAAAGTCAAACTTTTGTGACGAATTTTTTCCTATTACTGTACTTAAATTTATCTGAGCGTTTTTTGCTGTGAAAAGATACCCTAAACCAAGACTAAAAAGATTTTCATTTTTTTGGTTGGTTTTAAATTTTCCAAAATCAGTAATACTATATAGGTAGGATTTTTGTGAGGTTAAAAAACGATACTCCATATTAAAATAACTAAAGCTGCTTGTAAAAATACTTTGTTCATTAAAACCTCTAATAGAATTTGCACCCCCAACTCGAAATAGCTCATTGTCTAAATAATTATTAGAATTTAAGTAAGAGCTGCTGTTTTTAATAAAAACACTGTTTCTGAAATTGATGCTCCACAGATAAGAAACTGATATTTCTAATTTAAATTGATTTGAATTTTCTTGACTTGTTTTTCTTCTTCCAAAACTAGGATTGATTGCTAGTGAAAATAAATCATTAAAAAAGAAATCGTTTTTAGCAATGCTATAATTAAAATGAAGCCCTAAAAAATAATTGTTAAATGCTTCAAGAGTGTTCCTATTTTTTTTATTGAGATTTTCTGATGACTCAGAATTATAAGTAATTGCAAGTTTAACTTTAGGGGCGATGTTGTAAAATAACTTTGAATCGAATTTTGTATTTAAAAAAGTTGAATCTTGTTTGTAGATTGAAAATGAAATTTGAGGGGTGAATTTTGAATTAAATACATATGGGGTCTTGGAAGTTAATTTTAATTCTTGCCTTTCTTCACCAATGCTATTCCAAAATAATTCAAACTGTTCTCCCTTGTTAAAAAGATTGTTAAATTTTAAATCTACGTTACCATTAAATAGTACTTTTCCATTTTCTTTGGAAGTGAAACTTACTATTCCATCAAAACTGTTGTGTTGTTTTTTTTTAAAGTATAGAAATAATAACGTAGAATCTTTTGTAAATAAAACTTCAGGAGGTTTAATTATAGATATGAATCTTAAGTTTTTTGAAGCGTTATTTATTTCAGTTACTTTAAACTGATTAAAAACACATGAGTCACTAATGTTAAAATAATTTTTTAAATACGATCTAGGGAAATTTTCATAGCCTCTTATAACTATGTTATTGATGATTCTCTCTTTAGAGCGTATGATGTTTAAATCAGCAAACAAAGTTCTTTTTTTAATGACGACATTTTGAAGCTGAACCTTAGAAAAAGAAGCTCCTGTTTTGTCTAGGTTGTTTGAGATTTCATGCAATGTATTTTGAAGGTTTTTAATAGGGATGAAGATTGTGTTGTTCTTAATTTTAAAGTTTTTTAGATAAATTTCAAAACCCGAACGGATCTTAATTATAGCATTTTCAATTTTACTGTTTAAAGAAAAATAAGCAGTATATTGTTTATTTTCTTTTTCAATTTTATAAATTGTGTTTGTAAAATATCCTAAGGTCTTAAGATAATCAGAAATTTTATGAACTTCTAAATTAACACTAGTAGTGTCTTTGTGTACTTTAAGATAATCTAATTCCTCTAAAACGGATGTTTCAATTTTATTGTTAGCGATTAATTTTAAAGTGAGATTTTGCGCAAAAAAACCTTTCATAAAAAATAGGCTAAAAAAAAGAGGAATAAAAATTCTTGCTATTTGCTTCAAAATGGATAAAATATAAGTTCAAATGTAAAATAAAATCACAAAAATCTACCAATTTAAAATCATTAAGAAAAAATAACTTACTGATATTTGAATAATTAGAAATTAATTGTACATTTGCGCACTCTTAAAAAAGAGACAATGTTTAATTATAAACGAAAAACAGTAATAATTTAGTATGCCAACTATTCAACAATTAGTTCGTAAAGGAAGAACCAAAATAACTAAGAAGAGTAAATCGGCTGCTTTGTCGTCTTGTCCTCAAAGGCGTGGAGTTTGTACACGTGTTTATACTACAACACCAAAGAAACCTAATTCAGCAATGCGTAAAGTTGCCAGAGTTAGATTGACTAACGGTAATGAGATAAACGCCTACATTCCAGGTGAGGACATAACTTACAAGAGCACTCGATAGTATTAGTTAGAGGTGGAAGGGTAAAAGATTTACCAGGTGTTAAATATCACGTGGTACGTGGAGCATTAGATACAGCAGGTGTTGAGGGAAGAACTCAGCGTAGGTCTAAGTATGGTGCAAAACGCCCAAAAAAGTAAAATTAGTAACTTTTTTAATGTAAAGACATGAGAAAAAGAGCAGCAAAAAAAAGAGTCTTATTACCAGATCCAAAATTTAATGATCAGTTAGTAACACGTTTTGTGAATAACTTAATGTGGAGTGGTAAAAAGTCAGTAGCATTTAAAGTTTTTTATGACGCGTTAGAGCTCGTAGAAGAAAGAAAAGGAGAAGGCGAAGAAAAATCGGCTTTAGAAATTTGGAAAGATGGATTGTCTAATGTAATGCCTCACGTAGAAGTAAGATCTCGCCGTGTTGGTGGAGCAACATTCCAAATACCAATGCAAATTAGACCAGATCGTAAAGTATCTATGGCTATCAAATGGATGATTTTGTACACTCGCAAGAGAAATGAAAAAACCATGGCACAGCGTTTAGCAGCAGAAATCTTAGCAGCAGCGAAAGAAGAAGGAGCAGCAGTGAAAAAACGAACAGATACTCATAAAATGGCAGAAGCTAACAAAGCTTTCTCTCACTTTAGATTTTAATAGATATGGCTAGAGATTTAAAATATACTAGAAATATTGGTATTGCAGCTCATATTGATGCTGGTAAAACCACAACTACCGAGCGTGTATTATATTATACAGGTGTTTCTCATAAAATAGGGGAAGTGCATGATGGTGCCGCTACGATGGACTGGATGGAACAAGAGCAAGAAAGAGGTATTACAATTACTTCTGCTGCAACTACTTGTACATGGCAGTTTCCAACTGAAAATGGAGCTCCAACTGATGAAGCGAAAGATTATCATTTTAATATTATAGATACTCCAGGACACGTAGATTTTACTGTAGAAGTAAATAGGTCTTTACGTGTTTTAGATGGTTTGGTATTTTTGTTTTCTGCTGTTGACGGTGTTGAGCCTCAATCGGAAACAAACTGGAGACTTGCAGATAATTATAAAGTGCCAAGAATTGGTTTTGTCAATAAAATGGATCGTCAAGGATCTGATTTTATGATGGTTTGTAAGCAAGTAAAAGAGATGTTAGGTTCTAATGCAGTACCTATTGTTTTAAATATTGGTGACGAAGAAAACTTTAAAGGAATCGTAGATCTAGTTAAAAATAGAGCTATTGTTTGGCATGAAGAAGGAATGGGATCAACATTTGATGTTGTTGATATTCCTGAAGATTTAAAAGAAGAAGCAAAAATTCTTCGTGGTAAACTTATTGAAGAAGTTGCTGCTTATGATGAAGATTTGTTAGAAAAATATATGGAAGATGAGGATTCTATAACAGAAGAAGAAGTGCATAAAGCATTGAGAGCTGCTGTAATGGATATGTCTATTATTCCAATGATTTGTGGTTCCGCATTTAAAAATAAAGGTGTTCAGTTTCTATTAGATGCTGTATGTCGTTACTTGCCTTCTCCAATGGATAAAGAAGGTATTGTAGGTGTAAACCCAGATACAGAAAAAGAAGAACTACGTAAGCCAGATGTAAATGAGCCTTTTGCAGCTCTTGCTTTTAAGATTGCTACAGATCCTTTTGTGGGTCGTTTGGCATTTTTTAGAGCCTATTCTGGTCGTTTAGATGCAGGTTCTTATGTTTTGAATAATCGTTCTGGTAAAAAAGAACGGATCTCACGTATTTATCAAATGCATGCCAACAAGCAAAATGCAATTGATTATATTGAAGCTGGAGATATTGGTGCTGCTGTTGGATTTAAATCTATAAAAACAGGAGATACTTTAACCTCAGAAAAACATCCAATCGTTTTAGAATCTATGGATTTTCCAGATCCAGTAATTGGTATTGCAGTAGAGCCAAAGACAAAAGCAGATGTTGATAAACTAGGAATTGGTTTAGGCAAGTTAGCAGAAGAAGATCCTACTTTTACAGTTCGATCAGATGAAGCTTCGGGGCAGACTATTATATCAGGAATGGGTGAATTGCATTTAGATGTAATTGTAGACCGTTTAAGACGTGAGTTTAAAGTTGAAGTAAATCAAGGTCAACCTCAAGTAGAATATAAAGAAGCAATTACAGCTGAAGCAGATCATAGAGAAGTTTATAAGAAACAATCTGGTGGTCGTGGTAAGTTTGCAGATATTGTGTTTACTATTGGCCCAGCTGATGAAGGAATACAAGGGTTGCAGTTTAAATCTGTCATTAAAGGTGGGAATGTTCCCAGAGAATTTGTTCCTTCTGTAGAAAAAGGTTTCAAAGAAGCGATGAAAAATGGACCTTTAGCAGGTTATGAAATGGATTCAATGAAAGTGACTTTAAAAGACGGTTCTTTCCACGCAGTGGATTCAGATGCTTTGTCTTTTGAATTGGCTGCAAAAATGGGGTATAAGGCTTCTGCAAAATCTGCAAAAGCAAAAATTATGGAGCCATTAATGAAGTTGGAAGTTTTAACTCCTGAAGAAAACATGGGAGACATAGTAGGAGATTTAAACAGAAGAAGAGGTCAGGTAAATGACATGAGTGATCGTGCCGGATCTAAAGTTGTAAAAGCATTAGTTCCATTATCGGAAATGTTCGGTTATGTTACTGCTTTAAGAACGATGTCTTCAGGTAGAGCAACCTCTACAATGGAATTTTCTCACTATGCTGAAACTCCTTCTAATGTATCTGAAGAAGTAATTGCAAAATCTAAAGGTTAATCTACTAAACAATATAAGATGAGTCAAAAAATTAGAATAAAATTAAAGTCTTACGATTACAATTTAGTAGATAAATCTGCTGAAAAAATTGTGAAGACAGTTAAAAGTACTGGAGCTATAGTTAATGGCCCAATACCATTACCAACACATAAAAAGATTTTTACTGTATTGCGTTCACCACACGTAAACAAAAAATCTAGAGAGCAATTTCAATTAGCAGCTTATAAAAGATTGTTAGACATTTATAGTTCTTCTTCAAAAACTATTGATGCTTTGATGAAATTAGAGTTGCCAAGTGGTGTTGAAGTTGAGATTAAAGTATAAGTAATTATTAACTTTCGGTTTAATTTTGTTAAGCCGAAAGTTTTTTATATTTTTGCAGCCCGAATTAGAATTGGGTACTACTATTTTTGAGGTAAAATTTAATAATAGTGACATGTCTAGAGCGTTTCGCGAAGGAAAAACGGAAAAAACAAAATCAGCGTTGAATTTGTTTTACGCTTTTTTTTTTGAAGAAACTCAAAGGATCAAATGAAACAATAGTTTCAAACAAATAATTATTAATAATAGACGCGCTGGATACTTAAATCTATCGTCTAAAATTTTAACTAAAATGTCTGGGTTAATAGGAAGAAAAATTGGAATGACCAGTTTATTTGATGAAAACGGGAAGAATATTCCTTGTACAGTAATCGAAGCAGGTCCTTGCGTTGTTACCCAAGTCAGAACCGAAGAGGTTGACGGCTACAATGCGTTGCAGCTTGGTTTCGATGACAAAAAGGCGAAGAGTTCTAACAAAGCGTTAGACGGTCACTTTAAAAAAGCTGGCACCACTGCTAAGAAAAAAGTCGTTGAATTTCAAGGGTTTGAAGAAGAGTATTCATTAGGAGATGCTATCACAGTAAGTCACTTTGCAGAAGGTGAGTTTGTTGATGTATCTGGAGTTTCTAAAGGTAAAGGTTTCCAGGGTGTTGTAAAACGTCATGGATTTGCTGGAGTTGGTCAAGCCACTCACGGACAGCACAACCGTTTAAGAGCTCCTGGATCTATTGGTGCTGCATCTTACCCTGCAAGAGTATTCAAAGGAATGCGAATGGCAGGAAGAATGGGAGGAGATAAAGTGAAAGTTCAAAACTTAAAAGTATTAA
>Ga0115008_10003818_pt1 | contig 12478 bp, 11 predicted proteins | sample FraStrMetagenome_FD_87164 | JGI IMG/M metagenome (GOLD analysis project Ga0115008, IMG submission 87164) | Marine eukaryotic phytoplankton communities from Arctic Ocean - Fram Strait ARC3M Metagenome | ecosystem: Environmental > Aquatic > Marine > Oceanic | place: Fram Strait | collected...
CGTGCACGGCCAGTTTTGTGCTCGATCACAGGCTGCGGGTAGTCCACTCCCGGCTGAACGCCAGCCGCACGCAAGACATGTTCAGGCGCCTCCCAAGGAGTGTGAATGTATTTATCGCCCAGGCGAGACAACTCTGGAACATAAGCACGTACGTAAGCGCCCTGAGGGTCGAACTTCTGCCCCTGAATAATTGGGTTAAAAATCCGAAAATATGGGGCGGCGTCGGCGCCACAGCCACCACTCCATTGCCAACCCAATGTGTTACTGGCCAAATCAGCATCAACTAACGTGTCCCAAAACCACTTAGCACCCTGCTTCCAATCATGCAGCAAGTGCTTGACTAACAGCGAAGAAACAATCATCCGAACACGATTGTGCATCCATCCAGTCTGCCACAGCTGTCGCATGCCTGCATCTACAATGGGGTAGCCAGTATGCCCGGTCTGCCAGGCTTTAAGTATCTTGTGATCATAGATCCAAGGAAAACGCGCGTACTCAGTCCTTAGCGGCTGGTCCGGTGTATCAGGAAAATGATACAATACATTGTAGGCAAACTCGCGCCAATAGAGTTCTTTCAAATATGTCAACGGCCCCAAATGAGTTAGGTCGCAGCGTTGCGACAGCGCATGGTAAATTTGACGTGGTCCAATTTGCCCCCATTGCAAATAGGGTGACAGGCTTGAAGTCCCCTCATAGTCGGGACGATCACGATCGATTTGATAAGAGTCAACCGCCCCATCGAGAAACAGCTGCAAGCGCTGCATCGCTGCCGACTCGCTCACCTGCCATCGGCTGGACACCCCCTCACACCAGTTAATTTGCGGCATCAATTCTAGCTGATCCAATGAGACTGATACAGGATTTTTGCGAGCCGCGACCCAATGCACGAAATCAGGATCGACCGGCTCAGCCACCGGACGATCTTTAACTTTTTTCCAATAAGGCGTGTAAACCTTATACGGAGCGCCCGCCCCCGTGCTGGCAGTATGCGGCTCATTTAGCAGACTGCTATTAAAACTCTTCACCTCGATACCGCCCTGGTAGAGCACTCGCTTCACCTCGGCATCTAATTCGCGCAAAGGTGCTTCATAACGGCGATTCCAAAACACCCTCCCAGCACCAGTTTCACTCACGAGATCAAGCAATACGCTCAAACTGGCAGTGGCGGGCCGCAAGACGAGCGAACTGCCCAGCCGACGCAAGCTTTGCTCTAGGCTCTGCAAGGATTGATGTAACCACCACTGCGATGCGGCTCCAGGAGCCCAGCCACCGCACTCAGCTGGCGCCCAAATAAACACGGGGATAATGGGTGCACCTACTTTTACTGCTTCCGCCAATGCAGTGTTGTCTGCCAAGCGCAAGTCTTTACGAAACCATACTAGTGTGGGTTTTTGATTAGTCATTTTGTTAGATATTATAAGCGTACAAACGCCTGATAACTTACAAGGATTATGTAATGACTGAAATAAATTAAAGTATCAGCCAGCAAAACTTGATTCCACTCATAAACAAAACAGTGTGCTTGTAATGAAAACTCAAACAGCTATACGCGAGCGTCGCTCCGTCAAACACTACGACCCCAGTCATCAGATGACGGAAGCAGAGATCAAAGAACTCCTAGAGCTCACGCTGCTATCACCCACCTCTTTCAATATGCAGAACTGGCGCTTCGTTGTGGTTAGCGACACCGCAAGCAAAGACGCAATTCGTGCAGCCGCGTGGAATCAGGCTCAGATCAGTGAGGCCTCGCTCAGCATAGTAGTCTGCGCCGACCTTAATGCGCACGAAGATGCTGGCCGTTATTGGGTCAATGCGCCCCAACCAGTACAAGATATGCTGGTGCCGATGATCGCTCCTTTTTACGCCAACAACACAGTATTACAGCGCGATGAAGCCATGCGATCCATCGGCATTGCCGGTCAAAGCATGATGCTCGCAGCCAAAGCGATGGGCTACGACACTTGCCCAATGATCGGATTCGATCCTAAGAAAGTCAGCGAAATCATTAAAATGCCCGACCACCACGTGATCGGAATGATCATCACAATTGGTAAAGCACTTAAACCTGCCAGCCCACGCGGCGGACAATTGCCCTACCAACAAGTGGTATTTAGTAATAGCTTTGCATCAGAATAAAAATAATCAGGTAAATTCCGCCAGCTGCCCGCACAGATCAAACGCAGTACTCGGATAACTCGCAGCGCCTATTTCATTACGAATCAGGCCGTAGTGCTCACTTCACCCGATTTGCTGCGTATCCGATAGGGCAGTGAATGAGCAATGCATTGCTCATTCACTGCCAGCAGTTCCCGATAAAAAGGACAACAAGCCATCACTTTAAAACGACGTATGTCGCCAGCCCATTGCAGCAGATCGCGAAAAATAAAGCAGCGGCTCTGAATCGCACTAGCGTGAAGCGAGGCCCAGCTTTTCTAAGATCCGATCCAGATCATCGTTACCAAGGTACTCGATCATGATCTTGCCTTTCTTTGCCGAATGCTTCAACGAGACCCGCGCGTTAAAATGGGCCCCCATCCGCTTTTCTAAATCACGAATAGCGCTTTGCTCCGCCGCTGCCGCCTGTCGTTTGGCCGCATCCGCTCCAACACCAGTCGCTGCCTTAATACGACGCACACGCTGCTCAGCGTCGCGCACACTCATGCCAGTTTCAATAATACTGCGGGCCAGTAAACTGCGCTGTTCCTCACTCTCCAAGCCCAACAAAACCTTCGCATGGCCCGTCGAAATTAAGCGCCGACTCAAAAAACCCTGCAACTCGACCTCCAAGCCTAGCAAACGGAGTGAATTCGCGACCGTCGCACGCCCTTTACCGACACGTTCCGCTGCCGCCTCTTGAGTCAAATCAAAATCACGTACGAGACTCGCGTAACCCATGGCTTCGTCAATCGGATTCAAATTTTCACGCTGCAAATTTTCAATCAAGGCCAACGCCGCCGAGGATGCGTCGCTGGCTTGAATAATCCGAGCCGGAATGGTAGTCTGCCCGAGATGCTGAAATGCGCGAAAACGGCGCTCACCCGCGATCAACTCAAAACTTTGCCCCTTGGGACGCACCACAATCGGCTGTAACAAGCCCTCCGACTGGACACTTCGCGCCAATTCTTCGACTTGCTGTGAATTAATATCACGCCGTGGCTGGTAAGGGTTCGCCACTACTTGCGAAATCTCGATCTCACGATAACCCAATGCATTGGGCTCAGCTGAAGCGACTGCAGCATCAGCGGCTTTAACCAGCTTGTCCGCACTGGGCGGCACCACCCGCTTGACCGGCTGGGTGCTGGCCCCAGTAATGAGCCCACCGAGCCCGCGGCCCAATCTACTTTTTGAATTTGCCATAAGTTATTCTTGAATCGGGATAAATATAATCTGCCCCACCTTGAGGTCTCGCGCAGGGTTCACAATCTCATTTGCGTGCTGAATGTACTTAGTCGTCGAAGCATGCTTACGAGCAATACCACTTAGCGTGTCGCCCGAGCGCACGGTGTAAGTAATGCCTGACTGAGGATAATCATTAGAAAAGCTAACTACTGCGTTCACCTCAGCTTGAGTTTTAACCGTATTAGCCACTGATCGGATCACTTGCTCAGTTTGCTGACCTAAGGCATCGATGTGTCGTGAAACTTCGGCGATAATCTCATTTTTTTGCTGCGCATCGGCAACCCGATATTCTCGCCTTAGCGCTTCTAGAGCAGAAGACAACTGCTGCTGAATCTCGCGATCAGAGAGATCCGATGCCAGCTGCTGTCGTAACTGAGCATTCTCACGCCGAACTTGCTCCAAATCTAAAGCCAAGGCCTTGTATTGCTGAGCAATCGCATTCACATCCTGAGTCAAATTAGCGACAGCCACACGGACTGGGTCAGCCTGAGCGTTTGCAGCAGGCTTGATAATAAGGACGCTTGAACACAAGATCAGGCCCAGACACCATGGCGTTTTCATCATATTATTTACGATCCAAGCAGACTGATAAAAGTCAAAGCAAGAAGTTTAATCTTCTTCCACAGTTTTCAGCAACCAGTGCTTGCATTATAAAAAAACGCCGACATAAAGTTAAATTTTGCATATGCCCAGATGGCGGAATTGGCAGACGCGCTAGACTCAAAATCTTGTGCCTTCGGGCGTCCGGGTTCGACCCCCGGTCTGGGTACCATCATTAAGCCCCTTCCTCGGAAGGGGCTTTTTTGTCGGCGGTAGCCTCTAATTTAAGATTGATAACGGGGAAGAAATAAGCTATATTGATTAGGTAAGCGATCCTTTAAACCTCTTTCAATTATCAATAACACAAAATTTCAATCGGCATCATTTGAATGAAATAATGATGCACCCCCCCCCCACACCCCAGCAACAAACAATCACAACCATCGTTGTGTAACGGCTTACTTGGACATTTAAAAAAAAGGCGACAGTTTTCGTCATATGAAATCAATGGATAAGGCAAAATCATCATCCCTATCGCTCCCAGAAAGCTACTGGATACGACTGCAAGAAATAGCAGACACGGAATTTGGCAGCAATCGAACCGCCGCCATCCGAGAAATGATTGATGCCCACCAGTCGCTCTCAGAACAAAATCCAATTTCTGATTTAATTGCTCGCTACTCGCCATTACTAAAAAGTCGCCATAAACAAGCACTCGAATTCGCACTAAAAAGTACCGGCGTAAAGCCTGACGAAAACACGTTACTCCACAACATACTAGAGCAAGCCATCTGCCTAGTGAGCCAGGGCGTGACTCAAAACTTCGCAATTTTGGGCCCTGCAGCTCTCAAGCAGTCTATTAAGAACTGCGGTAACATTACTTCCGAATCCGAGGTCGATCACTTGGTAGATAAAATTATCTTATCAAGTAAAAGCTGTGATCTAACCCGTTCTTCACCGAACCAGCATCACCCGTAAGTGCAAGAGCTAAGAGATTGCTTCCGCGATAGTAGTCAGACGACGCTGCTTGGCTCCAAGCTTAGGAATACAGGCAATTAAAGCTTTAGTATAAGCATGCTGCGGATCGTTTAATACTGCATCCACCGGCCCATGCTCCACGATTTCCCCGCGATACATTACAAGAACTCGGTCGGCGAAGCCCTTTACTATACCAAAATTGTGAGTAATCAACACAACACTCATGCCTAGCTTGGCTCGCAAATCCCGCAGTAAATCTATAATCTGCGCTTGAATCGTGACATCGAGCGCTGTAGTTGGCTCATCAGCAACTAACAGCTTAGGCTCGCACGCTAAAGCCATCGCAATCATCACGCGCTGCTGCATCCCCCCACTCATCTCATGAGGATAGGCTCCATAGCGCTTGCTCGCATCGCGTATTCCAACCAGCTGCAATAACTCAATCACGCGCGATTTGACATCTGACAAATCAGCACGATGCAAACGCACTGCCTCTGCAATCTGATAACCAATGGTGAAGACCGGATTCAAGCAAGCAGAGGGTTCCTGAAAGATGTAAGCAATCCCACTTCCGCGCAACTGACGAATCGCCGCACGATCCATCGCTAGTACATTTTCCCCAGCAAAAAGAATTTCCCCACTAACGGTGCAAGCGGGCTCAGCTGGCAATAGCCGCGTCAATGACAAACAGCTAACACTTTTACCACTCCCGCTCTCCCCTAAAATTGCGACGGTTTCGCCACCAGCGGAGACACTGAAATCAATACCGCTGACCACTTGCTGCGATTTTTCGCCAGAATTGAAGGTAATCTTCAATTGGCTAACTTTGAGTAATTCAGTCATCGGTCAAACCCTTAACAATGAGCATTGGATAGCTTTAAATGTTAGCCTCTTTTTTCAGATCACGGCTCATTAAAGCAGCCAGCGCTTGTGCCGGAGCTTGGCCCTGGTAAAGAATCGCGTAGATTTGAGATAAAATAGGCGCATCCACAGCGCGAGCCTGACACAGACGCTTCATGCAATCAGTCGCACGGTAGCCCTCGACTACACTTTTTTGGCCGCTCAGAATAGTTTCGGCCTTCTCACCCTGCCCGACCCGCTGCCCAAAAGTACGGTTACGGCTCCACTGCCCCGAGCAAGTCGCAACCAAATCACCAAAACCGCTAAGTCCATAGAAAGTAGAACGCTCGCCGCCCAACAGCTCACCTAAACGCACCATTTCGCTCAAGCTCCGAGTCAGTAACGCCGCTTTAGCATTATCGCCCTGTTCAAGGCCATCACACAGCCCAGAAGCAATAGCATAAATATTTTTAAGCGTACCACCCAACTCAGTACCGCGCACATCACGACTGAGATAAGCGCGCAAATTGGAGCTACTAAACGCCTCCTGATAACGCTCAGCATCTGAGCACTTAGAATCCACTGCAAACGCGACTGCCGTAGGCTTGCCCGCAGCCACCTCTCCCGCAAAGGTTGGGCCCGAAAGCACAGCGCAAGCGATCCCAGGAAAAACCTCGTTCACAATTTCTGCTGGAGTTTTAAAACTATCTAATTCCAAGCCCTTACACATAACAACAAACAGCTTAAGCTGCCATGCAGCAGACAGTTTATCTCTTAATGTTTCGCATAATGCCCGCAGCGCCGAAGACGGACAGGCCAAAAAAACCGCCTCGGCTTCCATAAGCACTGGCTCCAGTTCGCATCCGATTTGTATCCGATGCGGCAAATGAAAGCCGGGCAAATAGTCTTTATTCTCACGGCTCGAGGCCATCGAAAGCGCATGCTCAATGCGCCGCGGCACTAAGGTCACGGAATGCCCGCAGCGATCTAGATGAAGCGCGATGGCAGTGCCCCAAGCACCGGCTCCTAGTATACAACAATTCATAAAGGAAACTTATGGTTGCGCACGTCCTCGGCATAATTCGCAAACGCAGCACGCGCAAGCTCTCCAAGTTCGGCATATTTTTTAACAAATGAAGGAACATACTCAGCATTCAGGCCCAGTAAATCATTAGAGACTAAAATTTGCCCATCGCAGTGTGGGCCGCTACCAATACCGATTAATGGCAAACGTAGCTCGGCTGCTATCGAAGCCGCAACAGCAGAATCCAGCATTTCACACAGCACTGAAAAACAGCCAGCCGATTGAAATGCCAAAGCATCTTGTAGTAACTGGACTTTTTCTGCTTCACTGCGTCCAAATTTACGATAGCCTCCCAGCTGATGATAGTTCTGCGGCAACAACCCGATGTGCCCAAGCACGGGAACCCCGGCCTTAGTCAAACGACCGATTGCAGGTGCCAGATTCGCATCACCTTCGATCTTAACTGCCTCTGCTCCCGACTCTTGCATCAAACGACGACTAGCATTAAGCAAGACAGAAAAATCGTCATGCGCCAGTGCAAAAGGAATGTCGGCTACGATCAGAGCGTGCGGCTTTGCGCGCGCTACAGCTGCAGTATGGTGAAGCATCATCTCCAGCGTAACCGGAATCGTAGTTTTAAAACCCAGTTGAGTTGTCCCAACTGAATCCCCCACAAGAATCAGATCCACACCAGCTTGGTCGGCATAACGAGCCATGACCGCATCATATGCGGTCACGGCAACAATCGGGCGCTCGCCCTTGAGTAAGGAAATAGTTTGTGTAGTAATTCTCACAATGCGGGAATTAGAATTGATAAATGATGAAGAACATACGAGCCTGTACATACTTCTGTGCTTTGACAATCTTTGTCTGGCCTAGCAGACTGCCTCTTCGATCGATCGGCCACAAACACTGAAAGTTTTAATCTGACATGCTTAAGCTGTACTACAAGTGGCGTTACAATCGCAGTCAACGCGCAGGCTCATTTAAATTGCCTAACCCACAATTTCACAGGTCAGGCAAATCCATAAATTTGGGCAGCTATTTAAATCAAGACTCAGTCCGTGGCCGAGGCTTCGACCGCTTCGACCTCCCTTACCGCAGTAAATGCGGCTTGAAAGCCCTTATATTAATTGGCATACTAATGACGGCTGTCTGGCTCATTTACGAGAGTTTGCACGCACTGACATTTTTCAGTCAGTAGACAAATGCCAGCGCGTGCAAGAATACGAGACGCCTGTTAGCATACAAATGTCCGAACCGAATCAAAAAGATCAATCGATCACAGGTGTGCTAGAGCGCATCATTTTCTTTAACGAAGAGAACGCCTACTGCGTGGCTGAAGTTAAAGTACGCGAGGGCGGTCCCGCAGTTACAGTATTGGGCAAGCTTCCGGGAGTACAGTGTGGCGAGACATTACAACTCAACGGCCAATGGACCCGCCATGCCAGCCACGGCGATCAATTTAAAATTGGGAATTTCAAATCTCAGCTACCCGCTTCAGTTCACGGCATTCGAAAATACCTCGGCAGTGGCCTAGTGCACGGAATCGGCAAATCCTATGCAAAAAAAATCGTCGATTACTTCGGAGCTGATACCTTGCGAATAATTAGCGAAGAATCAGCTCGCCTGCACGAGATTCCAGGCATTGGAAAAACTCGCGCAAAATCAATCAAAGCGGCATGGGATGAACAAAGTGCAGTGCGAGATGTGATGATGTTCCTACAAACCTATGGTATTACGCCCTCACAATGCGTTCGGCTAGTCAAAAAATATGGTGCGGGCGCTAAACGCATCCTCCAAGACCAACCATACCGGCTAGCTGAAGACATTGATCGTATCGGATTTAAAACAGCCGATAAGATTGCACTCAATTTGGGATTCCCCACCAACTGCAAAGAACGGATCGATGCCGGAATACTGCATACCATGAAGCAGCTGGAGGATGAGGGGCACACCATCGGCACAGAGCATATGGTATTGGAGCAGGCTACAAAACTGCTCGCGGTTGACCCCAGCCTAATTCAGCAACGCATCAAATGCCTAAATAGCGACCAGCGCCTTTTTTCTATTTCCGCCTATGATGAGAAAAACGAATACCTAGGGCCAGCCTGCCAAATGCCGAAGACCGCAGCAGCTGAAAAGCAGATTGCCGATGCCATCGCACGCATTGCACAAACCAAATCATTGCTGCCCGACATCAACATTGAACCAGCAATTGCATGGGCTCAAAGCCGTGCTGGCTTTGACTTTGCAGCGCAACAAAGCGAAGCTCTACGCAACGTATTAAGCTCTAAAGTATCCATCATTACTGGCGGCCCAGGCACTGGTAAAACTACAATCCTACGGGCAGTGGTTGACATCGTCAAAGCCAAGCGCGCGCGCATCTGCCTAGCGTCTCCGACGGGCCGCGCTGCACAGCGACTAGCCGAGGCTGCCGGAGCAGCTGCCTGCACAATCCATCGACTGCTCAAATACGACGGCGCATCGCGCGATTTCACGTATAACGCCGAAAACCCACTTCCCTGCGATCTGCTGATCCTCGACGAAACCAGCATGCTAGACACGCGACTCGCGGCCAGCCTCTTTCAAGCTATTCCGAGCAGCGCACATTTACTTCTGGTGGGGGACTCCGATCAACTACCCTCAGTCGGTGCAGGCAATATTTTGGGCGACCTGATGGCCGCCCCCCCCGCCTCAGTCACTCGGCTAGAAACCATTTTTCGCCAAGGCAGCCAAAGTGGTATCGTCAGCACCGCCCACGGCATACTGGCAGGTGAATCGCACCCAGGTTCGACTTACATTAGCCTACGTGACTTAGAACCGAACAAAGACTTCAGCTTCATCGAAGCCGATACACCTGAGCAATGCCTGCAAGCCATTCGCTACCTCGCTAAAGAATACATCCCGAAAGCGCATAAAGTTGATCCAATTAAAGACCTACAAATCATGTCCCCGATGCACCGCGGCACTGGCGGCATATCTGCTCTTAATTTAGAAATACAAGCCGCGCTCAATCCGATCGAAAAAGCCGAGTCCAGACTGCGCTCAGACCCAGATTACAGCCCTTCAGCACAGACACATTTTAATGAAAAGACACGCAAGCCGCTTCCAGCTCAGCTGGCTTACGGCAGCAACACCTTTCGCATCGGCGACAAAGTCATACAGACCCGCAACAATTACGACAAAAACGTCTTCAATGGTGACACTGGCATCATAAGAGGGATTGCTCCTGACAGCTCGGGGCTGACGATTGAGTTTTCAAGCGAGCACATTGAATATACAAAAGGTGAACTCTCCGAGATACAATTGGCCTATTGTATCTCAATTCATAAAAGCCAAGGCAGCGAGTATCCAATCGTCGTAATCCCTTTGCTAAAACAGCATTTTTTGCTACTGCAGCGCAACCTAGTCTACACTGGCATCACGCGCGCCAGAAAAAAAGTTTACTTAGTTGGATCACTGACCGCTTACGCCCTTGCCATAAAAAACAACGAACAACAGGTTCGCCGCACTCATCTTCGCACCCGCTTGCGCAAGGCTGTTGCAGCTTCAGCCCAATCATAGAGCTCACAATCACGAAATCTGAACAAAAAAGCTGTGCCCGATTGAACGAATTCAGCAATTGCGTGCAACTTACATTACGATCGCCCTAATTGCGGGCTGATCGAAAATAGTCGCCCAACTCTATCAGAGCGGTGCGCGTAATGCGGATTGTAGAGGGCAATTTCCAACGTCAATCCGACTACCGTTGCGATAACGCTCCAAAAGCCGCCTGGACTCTTGCGCCAGCATACGCCGCACCTCCCGGCGAGCTCCCTTTTCCTGCGGAATTTTCATATGATCGTAAGCAGTTGTCTGGTGACGAAACCAAGCAATCGTCGCGGCCTCGGCTCGCTGCTCGATGGGGATGAGCTGAGTGCGAGCAACAGTACCGCTGCCAACCGGTGTCGCATGTTGACTAATTAATTGAGCCACTCGCTCAGCTAGCAATCCATAGCGCGGATGAAAAGCGAGAAAATCACGTAACTTTTGGGTAAAATCATCGACGTAACCCGCCTCTTTAACAGCGCGGCGCTGGCGGCCTTGATCCAACTTTTTTTGGTATGCCGGATCGCTGCGTTCTATTTGTAATGCCAAGCGCAACTTCAGAATGTGCTCAGCTGGTGCCCAAATACCACGCGAAAATTCTTTACGCCCCTTGCGCTCCTTAACCACCCAACTCGGCCCCGCTTGCTTAATACGACGGCTCATTGACGCATCACCAGGCGGCAGCAATTCCCAACCAGTGGGCACCGCCAGTAAGTCACCTTGCAAGGTGAATACATGGCGGGACTTGGGTGAGGGACGAACTTCGCGGCTGGCTGACATGGAGTATTAAGCGTACTAGATCCAACAAAACTTCAATTAAAACCAAATAAAAAAAGCCCGTGATTACTCACGGGCTTTAAAGAACGATCGCCTGTAATTAACTCGCAGGATTGACCTCAATCAATTCACATTCGAAGATCAATGTGTCGCCGGGCTTAATTGGACCACCAGCACGAGGATTGTCGCCGTAACCCAATGAGCTAGGGATATAGAGTACGATCTTACCACCCGCACCCACCTTAGTCAAACCTTCACCGAAACCAGCAACCACGCCATTCAGCGGGAAGCTTGCAGGTTCGCCACGATCATAAGAACTATCGAAAATAGTTCCGTCGATCAATGTACCCTTATAGTGTACCAATACGGTATCCTCCAAACTTGGTTTCACATCAGAGCCAGCCTCAATAACTTTGTAAAATAAACCCGATGGACTCGACTTCACGCCGTCACGTCCTTTTAGGTTAGCGAAAAACTCGGCACTCTGCGCCAAGTTTGACTCGGCGGCTTTTGCATTTTCTGCCGCCATGCTGGCCTCAGCAATTGCAATACGCGCACCAATAAATTCTTGAAATGCAGCCATTTTTGACGTCATTGCTGGGCTCGGCTCATCATCAGTCAACCCTTGTTTGATACCTGCAGCAATCGCATCAGCGTCCGCGGCAGTAAATCCGAGTTCCTTCATCCCTGACTGAAAAACTGTCAAATATCCAAGCATGTGAACCAGTTCAGTTTCAGACACTGTGGGATCACTGGCGGCGGCAGGCTGCTCGGCATGAATTGCGGGGACAAGTGATGCACCGAATAAGACAGTGAGTGCCAAAGCACAGAGGCGTTTCTTAATTAGCATAATGGTAGTTCTTGTTGGATTTTATATTGCAATAACAAAGCGCTAAACAAGCAGCTGAGGCGGATAGGTCAATATTAGAAAATAAATCACTCTCGCCCGTCTAGTCTTGAAGCAAAACTTAAGTCAGCCAGATCCACGCCTATGTTCCATAGAAAAGAAACATATCTCATCAGCCAACATTAGCACCGTAAATGACGCAGTTGGGATTTGATCCAGCGCAGAAACTAAGTTGTCGTAATAAAAACGACATCGCTATGACTCAAAATCAACTACCTGGCACACTCACTCTGGTCGCCGCTCCAATTGGCAATCTCTCCGACATCACTCCACGCGCAATTTCAGTATTGCAAGAGGCAAAACTTATCGCGTGCGAAGACACTCGGGTTACCGGAAAGTTACTCAGCAAATTGGGCATCAAGTACCAAGCTTCATTACTGTCCTATCGCGATGAGAATGAAAACTACATGGCCAGCGAACTA
>Ga0115008_10003819_pt1 | contig 12478 bp, 9 predicted proteins | sample FraStrMetagenome_FD_87164 | JGI IMG/M metagenome (GOLD analysis project Ga0115008, IMG submission 87164) | Marine eukaryotic phytoplankton communities from Arctic Ocean - Fram Strait ARC3M Metagenome | ecosystem: Environmental > Aquatic > Marine > Oceanic | place: Fram Strait | collected 2012-06-18
CAGAGGCTCCTAGGGTACCGCTAATTTGGCGTGGGACTCTTAGTTATTGAAAATGTTGGAGACCACTTCCTCTCTAACTCGCACGGATTGGGGGCATCGATAGGAAAACATGTCCTCTTTGAGCCTGATTTTATGATGATTTTAAAGACAGGCCGCACACCGAACAAAACAGATGACCTCCGAACATGTTCTCATTTGTGTTGCTTGGCCGTACGCAAACGGTCCACTTCACTTAGGCCACGTTGCGGGTTGTTACCTCCCCCCTGATATCCAAGCTCGATTTGAGCGAGCGCTTGGAAACCGCGTCTTGATGGTTTCCGGATCCGATGAGCATGGAACACCGATCACGGTTTCCGCAGAACAGAACGGAGTCAGCCCTCAGGATATTGTGGACACATACCACGCAATGAACAGCAAGGCTTTACTGAATTTGGGTTGTTCTTGGGAACCTCAAGTCGACCCACGGGGCGTGGAATACGGTGGGGCGCTGTTCAACAGAACAAGCGATCCACGGCATAAAAAAATGGTTCAAGATAATTTCACCTCACTCCTCAATGCAGGTTTGTTTGAAGAAAAAACAATGAAGCAGTATTACGAAACAAACGATGATGGAACAGGGCGTTTCCTTCCCGATCGCTACGTCGAAGGCGTATGCCCATCCTGTCAAGAAGATGGGGCGCGCGGCGACCAATGCGATGCATGTGGCGCAACATACGAAGCGGAGGAGTTGCTCCAACCCCGGTCTAAAATGAACCCAACCGCATCGATTGAAGTGAGGGATACAGAACACCTTTTTTACCGCCTTGATGCCTTTCAGTCAGCCCTTGAGCACCATGCATCAGGCCAACAAAAAGTCTGGAAATCAAACGTCAGAGCCATGACAAAACAATGGCTCGACATGGGCCTACGCCCTCGTGCAGTAACCCGCGACCTTTCTTGGGGAATCCCTCTGCCTCTCGAGGGCGAGGAATGGAAGGGAAAATGCGTCTATGTTTGGTTTGAAGCCGTTCAAGGCTATTCCACCTGCGCACGCATCTGGGCAGATACAATAGCGCATGAAGCAGGCCATCCCAAGGGAACGGATGCATGGATGGATTGGTGGAACATAGCAGAGAACGGAGATGTCCCGCGCCACCTCTATTTCTTGGGCAAGGACAACATACCCTTCCACACCGTAATTTGGCCGGCCTTGATTTTAGGGCTGAACCATGCCAAGAAAGGGTTGACGATCGATGATGAAGTCGCCCTCCCAGCACCTGGAGAAATGGCGTTGGAAACCAACGTTCCCGCTATGGAATACTTGATGCTCGCTGGCGGTCAATTTTCCAAATCTCGCAAGCATGCCGTTTGGCTTCCATCATTCCTAGAAAGGTTCGACCCCGATACATTGCGGTATTACTTGAGCATTAACATGCCCGAGAACCACGACACAGACTTCAATTGGCCTGACTTTGTGGAGAAAATAAACACCGAACTCATCGCAGCGTACGGCAATTTCGTCCACCGAGTGTTGACCCTCGGCCACCGATTACCATCGGGTGAAAAAGGACCACTCGAATCCGTTGAAGAGCCGGAACTCACCATGGCTCACCGGGCGAAACTCGAAGAATTGCATGCCTCCATCACAGAATCGCTGCAAAGGCACCGCTACAAAGAAGCCTTGAGAACGGTGATGAATGCATCTCAATACGGGAACCAGATGCTTCAAGCCGCAACACCATGGAAGTACCTCAAAGACGAGACCCCTTCACCCGAACGCAAACAATCACTTTCCGATTTGGCCTTTGGCTGGAGAATTGCGAGGTTCTTAGCCATCACCACTCAACCGTTCATGCCGTTCAGCGCTGCACGCCTCTGGGCCAGCTTAGGCTTGAGTGGGGCAGTAAGTGAAACTCAGTGGGAAGAAGCGGTCAACTGGGACGCTCCGATGGAATGGAATCCGGAGGACCCTCAACCCTTGTTTAAGCGTCTTGAACTTGAGGAAATTTTAGCCTCAGAACAATCCCTTATCGATCCCGATGAAGCATCGGCGGCAGACCCAGGTCATAGCGTCAAAGGAAGCAAAAAAAGAAACAAACCGTCCAAGGAGGAAAAGAAAGTGACAGAAGCACCAGAAGGAACAACATACCTTAATTTTGATACATTCATGGAAGTCGATTTACGAGTCGGTAAAATCATAACCGTTGATGATCATCCGAATGCAGACCGATTGTATGTCGTAACAATTGACGACGGCACTGAAGAGCCCCGCACCATTTGCGCTGGCTTGAAGGCGTATTATTCTCCAGAAGAGATGGTTGGGAAAACGGTGGTCTTTGTGGCAAATTTGAAACCGCGACCGCTTCGTGGTGTTGTCTCACAGGGCATGATGCTCGCTGCAGATGATGGCAATGACAACGTCAAATTAATCACCATTGATGGTGAAATCTCTCCTGGTTCACAGGTACGTTGATCACGAATTAATTCGATCGTGGACGGCGTGCATCACCAATCGAGAACGAGCGGAACATTCCTCTCTCATTCCAGCTGATGCCTCAATAAGCTCGGAAGACATGGTTTCAGGCAATGATGAAACATTGATGTCGACGTTAAACAGCGCCCCTTTAACCGCTGCACTGGCGAGCAAAGATGCTACGCCTACATCGGATGCGGCGTTACCATTTCCATCCCGCGCAAGGTCTTCTAAAACATCCAACAATTTCATGCCCAACTGAGCGGTTTCCAAGGGAACCTCTGCCGCCCTTAGGGTGCCTGCTCGTATTGCAGTGCGCCGGGTCGATTTTTCATCTTCCGTTTCCTTTGGCATTCTAAAGGCCGCCACGACCAGATCAAACGCATCGCTGTCTTCCTGAGCCAGTGGACCCGAGCGAGAAATCACTTCTGCAGCCACTCGACTGGCGACATCTGCTGCTGCCCAACCTGCGGACCATTTTTCCTTGCCAGAAGTGAGGTTGCAAACCATGGCGGTGAGGGCAGCGGCCTGACCAAGAGCGACCGCTGCGGCAGTGCCTCCACCGGGCGTGGCGTTGTCAGATGCAAGAGCATCTTGGAAATCATTCAAACTCATCTCCATCCAATTCATTGGCCTAAAGCCTCCTTGAGTGCGTATTCAATGATTCTCTTTTCTGGAATGAACTTCTCGATTTGATGAAGACCAAGCCCCTCAATCGCTGCTTCGACAAGCGCTCGTTCCTCGGTGACCCCCACATCTGCATACCAGCGTCCCGTTTCCAACATTGCAGAAAGGGGGACGAGTCCTACAAGTTCACTTCCTGGAACTTCGACCCCATGATCGTGAGCGATGCTCTTGCATGCCTCAAAGGCGACGTGCATAGGGCACAGGGTTACGTCCCTCAAATTCATTGATACTTGGCTCATTTGATGGGTTTCTAACGGCACACCCATCCCTTGAACTAGAGTCAACATGCCTGGGACCCTCATTTTACGCCCATCTTCTTTTTTGATGAGCCGACCTGTTGAACGGATAAGCGAACCCACCTTACGCGCCACATCGGCGCTGGGATCGTTCAGGTTGACGTTGTAAGCAACAAGTATGCCACGAGCACCAAAGGTAATGGCTCCGGACTTGGCAACAACATCGTTCCATTGGCGTGGCCCATAGTCGGGGTATCGCGTGTCGTCTTCGTGAATTGAAGATCCTTTAGAGAGCCGTTCTTCGAGCCCTTCATACTGGCCTTTTCGGATGGTCGAAAGCAGCGCTTTTGCAGATGTGGTTGCTGCTTGGCCATAGAGGTAGGTCGGGACGTTGCATGCCTCTGCCACACGTTCAGCCAATGAAGCAGCTAGGTGTGAGCAATCTTCCATTGTGACTCCATTAAGTGGAATGAACGGGCAAACATCCACTGCACCAAGCCTCGGGTGTTCACCTGCATGACCTCGCATGTCGATTTCTGCAATCGCCGTACGCACCAACAGGAAGGCAGCCTCCGATACTGCAGATGGAGCACCTGCGAGCGTGATCACCGTACGGTTGTAGTCTGCATCGGGTTCAACACCAAGCACGGCGCAGCCTTCAATGTGCGATGCAGCGTCGATTATGCGCTGTATTTTTTCTGAATCTCGTCCCTCGGAGATGTTGGGGACGCACTCCACTAAGCCTTCCATATACCTCGTTCGCCTCACTCGGACTTTGAATGTTGACCGAGGTTTTAGATGAAATCAACTGTAAAGTGCTTCAGGAGAGGATGTTCGCCCGCCCGCCGATTTCTTTTCGTTAAGTTTCGTCACTGCCAGCATGAGATCATCATTGGTGACCGAACTTCGCCCGTCTCGAATAGCGATCATTCCTGCTTCAACACAGGTTGCCTTCAATTCAGCCCCGCTGTATCCTTCTGTTTTGTCGACGATACGCTGAATGTTGATTCGTTTGGTCGACATGCTGGAGGTGTGGAGGTTCAAAATAGCCTTTCGTCCTTTTTCATCGGGGCGTGGGATGGTGACAATTCGGTCAAAACGACCTGGTCGCAGAAGCGCATCATCAAGGATGTCTGGTCGGTTGGTTGCAGCTATGATTTTTACATCTTCGAGTGCATCAAACCCGTCCAATTCGGCAAGGAGTTGCATCAAAGTACGCTGAACTTCACGGTCACCGCTTGTCGATCCGTCGAGGCGCTTTGCTCCAATGGCATCGATTTCATCGAGGAAAATGATAGCTGGCGATTTATCTTTAGCAAGCGAAAACAATTCGCGTACCATTCGCCCCCCTTCACCAATGTATTTCTGTGCAAGTTCACTGCCAACCATTCGAATGAATGTGGCATCGGTGTGATTGGCGACTGCTTTTGCCAGTAGGGTCTTTCCACAGCCGGGTGGTCCAACGAGCAGAATGCCTTTTGGTGGCGTTATACCGACCTTCTTGAAGAGTTCAGGAGAAGTGAGCGGCAGTTCAATTGCTTCACGCACTGTTTGTATTTGTTCATCAAGACCGGCGACTTCGTCGTATGTGATATCCGGTTTGGTTACCATTTCGGCACCGCTGACCATTGGGTCCCACGCATCATGAAGCACCTCAATTACAGCGAGCGTGTCTTGATTGAGTGCAACGCGAGTCCCTGGTTTGAGAGTTTTCGGTTCGAGCCTTTGATTGAGTGAAACTTGGAACACGGTTCCGTTGGATGAACGGACGATGGCAGTTCGATCGTCGAGGATGTCTTGCAGGTGCCCGATAATGAGGGGGGGAGATTTCAACAAACGAACTTCATCATCGAGGCGCTGAGCCCTCTTTTTCAGGCTGCGAATATCAGATTCCATTTGGGAACGTTCGTTGATCAAACTCTGTGCTTGATCTTGCAATTCGGAGAAAGCATGCTCCAACGTTTTGATTTCATCCTCGGACGCAACAGAACGTGCTGGAGGCTTTTGTTCAACATCTGTACCCATGGTGCTCAACCAGTCCAAACGGCCAGTTTATTTCAACAAGACGGAACCATACCTTCCGAAACGGCAAAGACGAAGCCTTCAAAGGATGTCGGCATAACCCGGATATTGGAGTTTTGATTCGAATGGCGGACTGCGAATTATGTGGCGCGATGAAGGTTGGCGTACGAAGCGTCAAAACCGGGAAGACAGAAGTAACGGCATGCGCCCGTTGCATCGACAAAATGAACCTTGGACCAAAAGAAACTGCCCCAGGTTTAGCCAAGGCTCAATCGATGCATGCAAAGCCTTCTCATGCCTCTTCATACGCGGCAAGAGGCAAGAAGGGCAAGGATATCATGCTCAAAACAGAAAAGGAATTGGCTTCGGATTTTGGTAAAAGAATTTCTGCAGCGCGCAAATCCAAGGGCTGGAATCACGCTACACTTGGAAAAAGAATGGCTGAAACCGTCAACATTATCAAATCAGCAGAGGCTGGCAAACGCCCTACAGATGGAGTCCTGCGTAAATTCGAACGGGTGCTTGGCATTTCGCTGTGGGTGGTTTCAACGGAAGAGACCACCACACATGTGGATCGCAGTTCAAACCGTGGCATGACGCTGGGTGATTATTTCGATGACCAACCCTGAGGTTTCCCCTGACGTCAAGGTTCATGCTCTTTGGCTTGCTCAAGACGATCCTAAGAAGAATACGGCCGTCCTAGCGAATAAGCGTGGAGATTTAAAACTCCATAAGAAGATCAACACCTTGCCGCGCAGAGGAATTATTTTGGAACCACTTTGTGGGAAAGTGTTTGGCCCAGAAGACCACTCGCTGATTCTTGAGCAAGGTGGGGCTGTTGTCGGACTTGATTGCAGCTGGGCGCACATTGAATCAAGCGTCCAACAAGTGATGAAACGCACCCGCTTACAACCACGCATGCTCCCCCTGTTGTTAGCAGCTAATCCCGTGAATTGGGGGAAGCCGGGCCGACTCACCACGGCTGAAGCGTTGGCTACGGTCCTCTACCTCGTCGGTCGAACCGACCAGGCAGCACGGGTTCTTGGCGCATTCCGCTGGGGTCCTCGGTTTTTTGAATTGAATCAAGAACCACTGGATGCCTATGCTGGAGCCACATCGAGCGCTGAACTCGTTGCCCTTCAATTTGAATTCTTTGACCTTAGCCATCTGGAAGAGGGGGGAGAAGATTGACTGATCTTTCTTTGGCTTTTGGAATTCAGCGGTTAACGACAACAGATGCTTCGATCCAAACTGATGATTTAGCACATGAGGCCCTCATCCGACTCCAAGATGCAAATGGAACCTTTGTATCGCTTCTTGGAACCCCTGAAAACCTTCGGTCTTTGTTTATTGGCCATTGCGCGACAGAGGGCTATGGGGAAATGAACCAAGCCAAATTAACAACCACCACTTCGAAGGAGCATGGCTATGTTGTCCTAAGCTCTGACACGCTGCCTAACCCACCATCGACGGTGAACGCCGAGCGCTATGTTTCAACATCATGTGGAGCTTGCGACTCACCTGGGCTTGAGGATTTAATCAACGGACTGCCGACGTACCTTGGCGAACACCGAGCCGTGGATTTGATCATTTTAGATGCCGGCTTTAGCGCAATGAAAAAAATGCAAGTCGGGTTCCAAACCACAGGTGGTATGCATGGAGCAGGTTTGTTGATGCCCAATACAGGTCTGACGTATGTGGCTGAAGACATTGGACGGCACAACGCTGTGGACAAGGTGGTTGGTATGGCTCTGGTCAACCGAACCATCGAAGCCAAAACCATATTGCTCTTGTCGGGGCGCTGTGGCTGGGATATCGTAGCCAAATCCGCCCGCGCTGGCATTGGTACAATTGCGTGTGTGGGTGCTTGTTCTTCATTGGCTGCCGAAACCGCAAGGGCTTTGGGAATCAGAATTTTTAGTTTCGTGAAACCGAGCTCTTGTGTGGCAATTGGGGCTATTGGTGCTTCTCCGAACGGCAAGCCTTGAGAACTGCAGCCGGCCCGTTTGGCTTGGGGCTTGTCTATGAAGGAACACCTTTCACCGGAAACGCCCAAGGATAATCTCAAACTAAGGCTAGGGAAACCAAAGAAATCAGCAGCGGGAATTCCAGCTGCATTGTCTTCAATGAGCCATGGAATCAAAAAAATGGGCCTCCTAAAAACGGTTCGAACCCTGACCATGGTGAACCAACAGGCAGGCTTTGACTGCCCAGGATGCGCTTGGCCTGACCCATCGCACAGAACGTCGTTTGAATTTTGCGAGAATGGGGCCAAAGCCGTGGCAGACGAAGCCATGAAAGCAAAGGTTAACCCTCAATTTTTCCAAAAATACAGCGTGAAGGAACTCACTGGGAAAAGCGATCACTGGCTGAATAAACAAGGCCGAATTGCCCATCCAATGATTTTGAAAACCGGTGCGACGCATTACACCACAATTTCTTGGAAGGACGCGTTCAACCACATTGGCTCAACCATCTCCAACCTTGACCGTCCCGAACAAGCGGTGTTTTACACATCGGGACGCACATCAAACGAAGCCGCCTTCCTCTACCAAGCCTATGTTCGAGCCCTTGGCACCAACAACATGCCTGATTGTTCTAACATGTGTCACGAATCGAGCGGAAAGGGCTTGGGTGAAACCATTGGCATTGGCAAAGGAACGGTGACATTGGAAGATTTCAATGAAGCAGAAGTCATTTTGGTTATTGGTCAAAACCCTGGTACAAATCACCCACGGATGCTTACGGCCCTGCGCGATGCAAAACATAACGGTGCCCAAATCATACACATCAATCCTCTACCCGAAGCGGGACTTGAACGATTCAAACACCCTCAAGATTACATGAAGTTAGACTTCAAAACTACGAAATTATCAGATCACCATCTGCAAGTGAAAATTGGAGGGGACGCAGCTCTGATGAAGGGATTCATCAAAACGCACATCCAGAAGGGTCAAACAGATGCAAGTTTCATCAAAAATTCCACACGAGGCTATGAGGCGATGTGCCAACAAGCAATCGCAACTTCATGGAAGGAGATTGTTCGAGACACAGGCTTGGACCGAGAGGTGATTGAATCGGTTGGTGCCTTGCTCGCATCTTCAAACGCAACAATCGCGTGTTGGGCAATGGGCCTCACGCAACAACCAAACGGCGTCGCAGTGATTCAGGAAGTCGTCAACCTCTTGCTCATGGGCGGCCATGTAGGTAGACCAGGTGCCGGTTTCTGCCCAGTAAGAGGGCATTCAAACGTTCAAGGTGACCGGACGGTCGGTATATGGGAAGCACCATCTGATGCCTTCCTTGACCGAATGGAAAAGGGCCTTGGATTCCCGATGCCACGAAAGCACGGTTACGATGTTGTCAACGCAATTCGTGCCATGAATAAAGGGAAAGTGAGCGTGTTCTTCTGCATGGGAGGGAACTTCCTATCCGCCACACCCGATACACACCAAACTGCGAAAGGTCTTAGGAAAATTGACTTAACGGTACAAGTTTCTACAAAATTGAACCGTTCCCACCTGATCACTGGAAAAACAGCCATCATCCTTCCTTGCCTTGGTCGCACTGAAATTGATCAACAAGCCGATGGTGAACAATTTGTCACCGTTGAAAATTCCATGGGCATCGTCCACAAATCGACGGGCGGTTTGAAACCCGCATCCCCTGATCTGATGAGCGAACCCGCCATTGTCGCCCATTTAGCAACCGCATCACTGAAAGATGCAAAACTCGATTGGATGAACCTCGTGAATCATTACGATGGGATTCGTGACCTCATGGCTGAAAGCCTTGCAGGGTTTGAACGGTATAACGAACGCGTTCGAGAACCGAACGGTTTCGCACTCCCGAACCCGCCACGCGATACTCGATCATTCGCCACCGATGATGGTTTTGCACACTTTACTGCTCACGCCCTTCCTGACGTGTCTGTACCCGATGATTGCTACGTCATGATGACCATGCGTTCTCACGATCAGTACAACACAACCATCTATGATGTGCACGATCGATACCGAGGCATTCACGGCAACCGCAGAGTCGTCCTCATGAACGCAACAGACATGGCCAAAAGGGGATGGAAAAACCGACAAGAAGTTCAACTTACAAGCCACTTTGATGGCGTTGAACGAAAATCCGCTCATTGGCAGTTGGTTGCTTATGATATTCCGAGCGGAAACATAGCAACCTACTTCCCAGAATCAAACACGCTCGTGCCACTCGATTCCACTGCGGCCGGTTCCAATACGCCAACTTCAAAATGGATCATTGTCTCAATTGATGACAACCTCACGACCAACAGGGTGCATGAGGAAGAATGAAGCAAATCGGTTATCTCGAATTGATTCGAACCAACCACGCATTCAGGCGTCTTTGGTCGGCATCTGTCATCTCGATGTTGGGTGAATGGTTCAACACCATTGCTCTGTTCTTGATCATCTTCGAATACACAGATTCGGAATTTCTTCTCGGATTGTTGTTTACCATGCGCATGCTTTGTTTTGCTGCATTTCAGCCGTTCGGAGGTCTGCTTGCCGATCGTTTCAATCGCAAGATTATCATGGTGTGGACAAACCTCATTCAAGTCGCATTAGCACTCTGCTTTTTGTTGATTGATGGCCCAGAGGACATCGTTTGGATTTACATTCTTACCGGTTTGATGATGATCCTCCACGGCATGTACGTGACCGCAGAACGTGCCGCTCTACCAAACATCGTTCCGCCTGAACATCTGGCGACTGCCAACGCACTTGATGCAGCAAGCTGGTCCACCGCATTGTGCATTGGCGCCATGATGGGTGGTATCGTAGTGGAGTTTTACGGTACGAACGCTGCTTTCATCATCGATGCTGTGACTTTTGCCTTCAGTGCCTTTTTACTGCGCAAATTGACCATTCCACAAAAGATAGATGAAAGCATGAAAGGTCCTCTTTTTTCCACTGCAATATCCAACATCAGAAACGGTTGGGCGCGTATTGCTGGAGAAAAGCGCCTCCAACGGATCGTCTTTGCTAAGTCTTCATGGAACATCGCAGGGGGAGGATTGGCTGGTGTATTCTTGGTGGTTGCAGGATCGGATGTCGACGGATTTGGAATGGCCCTAGGGTTTGGAATCTTCTTCTTCGCAAGAGGTGTAGGGACCGGGCTTGGGCCAATTGCAGCAAGAAAATTCCTCACCAATGAAGAACGATGGCCCACACTAGTGGGGATATTGGTCATGGTTTCAGGGGCGTTTTACTTCCTTGTAGGCCTTACACTCGATTATTCATTATACCTCACCATGGCCTTGGTAATGCTGGCACATTCAGCATCAGGTGCCAATTGGGTCCTTTCAACCATTCTGACACAACAATGGGTCGAGGATGAGGTGAGAGGACGAGTGTTCTCCATGGATATGTTGCTCATGTCGATTGCCTTTTCCATCTCCAGCGCCGCTGCTGGCTACCTTCTCGAACAGGAGTTCTTCACACTGCGGAATGGTTTCTTGATTTTTTCAGTGATTATGATGGTCTCTGGAGCATTTTTCTCTATGTGGCGCGCTGAACCCAACCGAGCATGAGGACAAGACACCCCTCAATACGAACGCTCAAGGATGGGTTCTGTTTGGTTGCGGCATGGGCGATGGATTCCGCGGTTTGAGGGCCCATATTGCAGAGGGCATTCCCCAGGAATTGCCAGTTCATCCCGGTTTAGATCCAAACGTCGATCATGCACCTCACCGTCGTCAAATTCTAACAAGAAAGGAAAAGAAACTGGCCCTTCGCAACGCACTAAGATACTTTGATGACGCACACCATGAAATCTTAGCTCCAGAATTTGCGGAAGAACTCAACACGTTTGGCCGGATTGTCATGTGGCGGTTCCGGCCCACAGAATACGAAATGAAGGCGCATCCAATCGACGCATACCCTGCCCGCTCAATGCACGCCGCATCGATTATGTTGATGATTCAAAACAACCTGGATCCAGCCGTTGCTCAGTTCCCACACGAATTAATCACCTACGGTGGCAACGGAAGCGTGTTTCAAAATTGGGCGCAATACAGGTTGTGCATGCAATACCTTTCGCAAATGGATGACGAGCAAACGTTGGTGATGTATTCGGGCCACCCCATGGGTTTGTTCCCATCGAATGCGCACGCTCCACGGGTTGTTGTCACAAACGGCATGATGATTCCAAGCGAATCAACGCCTGACAACTACGAACGCCTCAACGCAATGGGTGTCACGCAATACGGGCAAATGACCGCAGGCTCATACATGTACATTGGCCCTCAAGGTATTGTTCACGGGACAACCATCACACTCTTGAACGCCGCAAGGGCCCATTTAGGCCTCGCTGGGGACGCGGGCCTAGGTGGGGTGACATTCGTAACCTCTGGTCTTGGAGGCATGTCTGGTGCCCAAGCAAAAGCCGCAGTCATTGCCGGCGCATCATGCATTGTGGCTGAATCAAACGCCCATGCCGCTTACAAGCGCCATGAACAAGGTTGGTTAACAGAGGTAACAGATGAGATCGATGTGGCCATCGACAGGATGGTCGAGGCAGCTGACAATAAAGAAGCAAAATCAATCGGTTTTATTGGCAACATCGTGGAATTGTGGGAGCGTTTAGTCGAGCGCAACATCAACGTGGACCTCGGTTCCGACCAAACCAGCCTTCACAACCCCTTCCAAGGTGGTTATTTCCCGGTCGGGATTCCATACGACGAGGCGGCTGCCATGCTGTCTGATAACCCAGCGGTCTTTGCGGAAGAAGTTCGTAAGACATTGATTCGGCATGCTGAAGCAGTCAACGCCATGTCGAACAATGGAATGTACTTCTGGGATTATGGCAATGCGTTCCTCCTCGAAGCAAGCCGGGCTGGCGCAGATGTGTTGAATGACGACGGATCATTCCGGTACCCAAGTTATGTTGAAGACATCATGGGACCGATGTGCTTCGACTATGGATTCGGACCTTATCGCTGGGTCTGCTGCTCAGGCGATCCTAAAGATTTAGAGATCACCGATAGGATTGCAAAGGAAGTGTTAGAGGAGATGTTGGACACAGCACCCACCGAAATAACACAACAAATGAA
>Ga0115008_10003820_pt1 | contig 12476 bp, 10 predicted proteins | sample FraStrMetagenome_FD_87164 | JGI IMG/M metagenome (GOLD analysis project Ga0115008, IMG submission 87164) | Marine eukaryotic phytoplankton communities from Arctic Ocean - Fram Strait ARC3M Metagenome | ecosystem: Environmental > Aquatic > Marine > Oceanic | place: Fram Strait | collected...
CGATAAGTCAATAGAAATACAGGATAGAAAAAGTAGATTTCTTATTAAATCGTTAATAATTTGATGTTGGGAATCGTTGTATCCAATTTAGCGTGAGTGCTAAACTGACTAATACTTAAAAACATTTGAATAGCTGTATTTGATGTCTAAACCTGTGCCAATAGATCAGATTATTGACCCATCATGGTCCGTTTATGCGGCACCATTGATTACGCTGTTGCAAGTAGCAGAGCAGTTAGATGTGAACCAAAAGGTTTTGTTAAATGAGGTGGGGTTGGATGTAAAAGATCTCAGCATTCCAGATCGCAGATTTCCGGTAATGGTTTATTACCGTCTCTATCAAGCGGTTGCCTTTGCGTCAAACGATCCAGATATAGCCTTAACCGTCGGTCGGATTCATTATCTTAAGGGACTAAATTTCCAGCTTTACATGGCAACGGTATGCAAGTCCTTTAGAGATTATCTTAACCTCATGCCTAGCACCTTAAAATTGCGCGGTGACCTTGGTGAGATTCGGGCTCATCGTGATGGCGAACTCGTGGAGTTACGGTGGGAGCCTCTACTATTAGGTACCCAGCGAAAACGCTTCTTGTCAGATGAAATGTTGTCTGCCTCAGTAAGAATCATTAATTCCATCTGTATCATGCCGGTCAACGTTGTTAAAGCCAGTTTTAGTTATTCAAAGCCTACAAATCTAGTTAATTTGGAGATGCTGTTTGGTAATAACCTTAGTTTTGATCAGCCCCATAGTAGTATTTTCTTTCATAGAGATGCTCTCCACCTGCCTATGCTAAAGCAGGATTACCAAGAGGGGCCAGATCATAGTCATCCGTTTCGAGATTTTTTTGAGGATGAAGACCCATCCGATGAGTTACTGCTTAGTCTCAGGCAATCGATTGCTCAATACTTGCCAGAGGGAGAGGTCACTATCGATAAACTGGCCAGTAAACTAAATGTTTCCCGCCGGACCTTGCAGCGTCGCCTGTCAGATCGAGATACAAATTTTTTAAATATCTTACAAGAAGTTCGATCGCGAATTGCACTGCGTTATCTAGCAGATGGGCGTCTTGGAATTACCGAAATAGCGTTTCTACTCGGCTATGCCGATCAGGGGTCTTTTTCTAGTGCATTTAAAAGCTGGCATGGTGTTTCACCGCGAGATTACCGCCGTAAATAAAGACTTTTGTTGGCGTTTAATCTCAATAAATTGGCGCCCATTAGCTTGATTACACAATAGACTCTACCTAATATCATTATCTTTACAAAATTCTGTCTACGACTCGGTGAGGAATGATTATGTCATTAGATTTTGATAGCGCTCGACTACCCAATAAATCCTTAACGCCAGAACATCATGAATGGCGATCGCAGTTGCGACGATTCTTTGATCGTGAAGTGATTCCTTACGCTGCACAATGGGATGAGGACGGTCATATCCCAGATGAACTGTGGCCTAAGGCTGCGGCGGTGGGTATTTTAGGGTTGGGCTATCCAGAAGAATTTGGTGGTGTGTCAGAAGGTATTGATCTCTGGTACAGCATTATTCTCAATGAAGAAATGGCGCGTGTTGCTGTAGGTGGTGTTGGTGCAACCTTAATGGTGCATGGTATTGGACTACCGCCGGTAATCAATTTTGCTAGCGACGAAGTCAAGCAAATGGTTGCACCGCCAGTATTGGCTGGGACTAAGCGTATTTCGTTGGCAATCACAGAGCCAGGAGCAGGATCAGATGTCGCCCATCTTACAACGACTGCGCGATTAGATGGCGATCATTATGTGGTCAATGGCTCTAAGACCTATATTACTGGTGGCATGAATGCTAACTGGTTTACCACGGCGGTTAGGACCGGAGGTGAGGGCGCAAGTGGCGTATCGACCCTTTTAATTCCAGCAGATACTGAGGGTGTCTCGCGTACTGCCTTAGACAAAAAACAAGGCTGGTGGTGTTCTGATACCGCAACCATTTATTTTGACAATGCACGAGTTCCTGTTGGCAACTTGATTGGCCAAGAAAACAAAGGCTTCAGTGTCATCATGAATAACTTTAATGCGGAGCGTTTGGCGATGGCGTCTTCGATGGAAGGCTTCTCTCGCGTTTGCTTAGAAGACGCGGTGGCCTGGGCCCGAGAGCGTAAAACCTTTGGTCAGCGACTGGCAGATCATCAGGTGATTAGGCATAAAATTGCAGATATGAAAATGCGAATTAATGCCACCCAAGCCTATCTTCAATTAGTGTGCCACGAGGTGGAAGCGGGTAATGAGAATGCCGGTGATATTGCAATGCTAAAAGTTCAATGCAGTCAGACTATGGAGTTTTGTGCTCGAGAAGCTATGCAAATTCTCGGTGGCATAGGGTACATGCGTGGCAACAGAGTAGAGCGAATTTATCGAGAGGTCAGAGTAAATGCCATTGGTGGTGGTTCTGAAGAAATCATGCGCGACTTAGCTGCGCGGCAATTTGGACTTTAAGCATCGGTTTTTCAACGACAGCGAGTCCACGTGTTAGCAAGACCATGATTGGCCAAAACAGCAACTTGAAATAACCTTTTGAATACCCTGCGCTCGTGCGCAAATATAGTGGTGGAGGTGCTCACGAGGTTATTCGTGGTGTTATCAGTAAGCAGATGGGTATTATGCCAAAGCGGAAATAAAAAAATGCCCCGTTACGTTAATAGCGGGGCATCTTAAATTACTACGTAAACTTTTCTTAAGCTAGGATCGGCCCTAGTTTCATGGCGATACTCATATCTCCCTGAATCTTTAGTTTCCCAGACATAAAGGCGGCAGTACCGTCTAGTTTTCCTTCAGCCATTTCCATGAAGTTCTCTATACTAAGCACCATAGTACACTGAACATCGCTATCTTCATTGCTGACTGTATTAGGCACTTGAGTGGCATCTAAAACTATTAGGCCATCACCGCCAAAATCAAACTTTAGCTTTGCGCCAAGTCCGCAATCTTCGCCTACTTTCTCTTTTAATCCTGCTGTAACTGCTTCTAATGACATAATTAGATTCCTTTTAGTTGTTATTCACGTTATCACAATAGGTTGTATGGCGGCCCATGTCACTGGCAAAAGCCATCGCTGCACTGTCATTTGGGTCAATTATGTGTCCTGCGCTTGATAAACTGTGTCTGAGCACTTTATTAACCTACAGCGAAAAAATCAAGGTCAATGACCGTCATAAATTATTTGTGGCTGCTGAGTTAACCCTATCAGTCAGTGCGCTAGACCCTTCTGATCTTGGCGTTATATGCCGCCATAAGCCTTATAACGAAAGTAATTATTAGTGATCAAATTCTGAGTATCACATGAAGTGGCTAGGCAAGGAGATATTCAGTCAGCATAATGCTCCATCAAATTGACAGAGAGATAATGATATGGACTCATCTAATCCGACCATCAACGTTCGTCAAGGCGAAGAAATTGACTCTGAGCAGTTGGATGCAGTGCTCAAGAGGGTAGTTCCGGGGCTACAAGGCACACCGAGTATTAAACAGTTTCCCTCGGGGGCGTCTAATTTAACCTACTTAATTGGTTATGATAATCGTGAGTTAGTGTTACGTAGGCCACCGCCGGGGATTAAAGCGGCTAGCGCGCATTCCATGATTAGAGAGTATCGAGTTATTAGCGCTTTAGAGAAAGAGTATCCTGCAGTGCCCAATGCCTTCTTTTATACCGACGATGAATCTATGTTGGGTTCTGAGTTTTACCTTATGGACAAAATCAATGGGGTGTTGGTCAAAGACAAAATCCCTGCACAGTGGAACTTTACAGTAGCTGATCACAATCGGTTTAGTAAGGTGATTTTCGACAAATTAATTGAGCTACATACAGTTGATATCCAAGCGGCAGGTCTCAGTGAGTTTGGTAAGCCTAAAGGCTATGCTGAACGTCAGATACTGGGATGGAATAAACGCTTTGCTAATGCACAAACGCCGGATGTACCAGCGTTCGAGGATGTTCGTGAGTGGCTAGTGGCCAACATCCCTAATGAGGCGGCAAGTACTCTGCCTGCCGCGCTTATCCACGGGGATTATCGTATCGACAATGTCATGCTCGATCCCAACGATCCTTTTAATGTCGTGGCGGTGTTAGATTGGGAAATGGCAGCATTAGGTGATCCACTCATGGATCTATCTAATGCTTTGGCCTATTGGGTGCATAGTGATGATCCGGCAGCGCTAAAAAATATTTTGAAGCAGCCATCAGATGCACCAGGCATGATGCGTCGTGAGGAGGTGATTGCCTATTACGGCGAAAAAACGGGCTTTGATATCTCTAAATGGGATTTCTATGAAGTCTATGGCTACTGGCGGTTAATTGGCATTTTGCAGCAGCTGTATTTTCGTTATGTCACCAAGGAGACTCTAGATCAGCGTTTTTCTGGCTATGGTGAAGCAACCACGGACCTTGGTGAGTACTGCCGATCATTGATCGCTAAGTCCAGTTTATAAAAAATAAAACAGGGGTTATTAGTATGGAAAACATTAAGACAGCAAAGAGTGCCACAGGGATATTAATCTTTTTATTGGTTCTAAATATTTTAAATATGGTAGATCGGACGCTAATTACCAGTTTTGGCACGTCTATTATTGCTGATCTTAACTTGAGTGACTCACAATTTGGTTTACTGACAGGCCCGGTTTTCGTCTTTTTTTACTCGATTATGGGATTATTTATGGGTGCTCTGGCCGACCGAGTGCATCGCCCACGGTTAATTGCTGCAGGTCTTGTGCTGTGGAGTGTCCTAACTGCTTTGTCCGGTCTGGCTAAAAATTTCATGCAAATCGGAATGTCACGGTTATTTATCGGTGTTGGCGAGTCAGTTATGGCTCCGTCGGCTATATCAATGATTGCCGATCTATATCCCAAGGCTAAAAGAGGTACCGCCACAGGGATCTATTATTTGGGTGTACCTTTGGGTGCTGGCGGTAGCTTTATTGTGGCCGGCGTTCTGGGGCCAATGATTGGCTGGCGCAATTGCTTTTTTGTATTAGGCGCAGTAGGGCTGATATTGGCCCTGGGTTTATTGTTTCTAAAGGACCCCAAGCGCGGAGCCATGGAGGAGCAGGGCACCTCGGTGGAAGAAGCGCCTCAAGCAGGATTGATGACCGGTAATTGGAGGCGAGTTGTTTCTGAGGTGGTTACCACAGTCAAATCTACTCCAGCGCTAGCCTGGACCATGCTAGGCGCAGTCTTTTTACACTTACCCTTGGGTGCAGGCCAGTTCGCCATTGTGTGGCTCGAGCGTGAAAGAGGCTTCGACGTTGGTGAAATCAGTGCGACCTATGGGCTTATCTACATCATATTTGGCACCGCGGGTACTTTTTTAGGCGGTATGCTTAGTGATTGGTATCAGTCTCGCTACAAAGGAGGAAGAGTTAGGTTCCTTGCATACTTAATGCTCTGCATGACTCCATTACTCATTTCTTTTCGCTTCGTTTCGCCCTCATCTTCGTTGTTCTACATTGGCATGGCGGCGGGTATGTTCAGCGTGAGCTCGTTTTATGGCCCGGCATTTTCAACCGTACAAGATCTTACTCCCGTGCGTTTGCGAGGGGTGATGACTGGCTTACTATTGGTTGCCTGTAATCTTTTGGGGCTAGGTATAGGTGCGCTGATGACCGGTGTTCTCAGTGATGTCTTTTCGGCTAATGGGGTTTTTGAACCCCTGACTAAAGCGCTACTAACAGCGGATATTATTTCCGCAGCAGCCCCCTTTAGCTTCATCATGGCCTCAATCTATCCGGAAAGAGCCAAGTCAAAGCCATTAATGCCGGGTTTGGTTAAATAGAGATTGGCATAGGCTCTTATGTTGATGGCATACAATCCAATGATTAAATAGTCACGGCAACGTACTATTTAATCATTGTATGCCGGTCTGAACTATTTCAGGGAGTAATCAACATGAACGATAAAACGATTCGTATTGCAGGTGCTAGTGGTTTTTGGGGTGATGCTGCCCGAGCGACACCGCAATTGCTAAAAGATGGAAACGTAGATTTTATCGTCTATGACTATCTTGCTGAAATCACTATGTCGATTATGGCTCGTGCCAGGGCTAAAAACCCAGACACTGGCTATGCCTTAGATTTTGTCAGTGCCGCGATGAAACCCAACCTTAAAGAAATTGCCCGTCAGGGTGTACGCATTGTGTCTAACGCTGGGGGTGTTAATCCTCAGGCCTGCGCCAATGCGCTGCGCGCGGTCATTGCTGAACTGGGCCTTAATCTCAAAGTCGCTTGTGTGTTAGGTGATGACATGATTAGCCAGCGTGATCAAATTGCCGGTCATGGGTACAAAGAAATGTTCTCGGGTGAGGATTTCCCCGCGGTGGACAAAGTGGCCAGTATCAATGCTTACTTGGGTGCTTTTCCCGTGGCAAGAGCGTTACAAAAAGGCGCTGACATAGTGGTTACTGGGCGCTGTGTTGATAGCGCAGTGACTCTGGGTGCCTGCATTAATGCCTTTGGTTGGGGTCGTGATGATCTCGATCAGCTGGCCATGGGCTCTCTTGCTGGACACATTTTAGAATGTGGCCCACAGGCAACGGGCGGTAACTTTACCGATTGGGAGTTATCGAACAATCTTGAAAATATTGGTTATCCGATCGCCGCTATTAAGGCCGAAGGGAGCTTTGTTTGCTCTAAACCCGAGGGCACTGGTGGCCTTGTCTCAGTGGGCACCATCGCCGAGCAAATGGTTTACGAAATCGGTGATCCTCAAGCCTATATCCTGCCCGATGTGGTCTGCGACTTCTCCAAGGTCACTCTGACTGAAATCGGAGAGAATTTGGTTGAAGTAAAGGGTGCTACCGGTTTGGCCGCACCAGATAGTTATAAAGTGTGTAGCACCTATGCCGATCAGTTCCGTGGCGGCACCACCATGAGTTTTTATGGGTTTGACGCCGATAAGAAAGCCAATAAGCTGGCTGCCGCTATTTTCACCGCGTCACGCAGAACGCTTAAGATGGTCGGCTTGCCTGATTACACTGAAACCAGTGTTGAGCTAATTGGCGCAGAGAGCCAGTACGGCGTTAATGCTGCTGTCACTAACTGCCGTGAACTGTCGATGAAGATTGCCGTAAAACATTCAGATCCGGCGGGTATTGGAATACTCCTAAAAGAATGTGTGGGGCTTGGCCTGGCGACACCGCCAGGTTTGTCCGGATTTGCTGGGGCACGGCCTAAGCCATCGCCGGTAGTAAGGTTGTTTTCCTTCGCACTTCCCAAAGGCTCTATAAAGATTCAAATCGAAATGGATGGCACCTACATTGATTGCCCCGACACTATAGGTACTGCGCTAAAACGAGACCTCATTGAGCGCCCGCAGGCGCCCAGCGCGCCGCTGGACAGCAATACGGTGCATGTACCGCTAATTAAGCTAGCGCTGGCTCGTAGCGGCGACAAAGGCAACAAGGCCAATGTCGGCATCATTGCTCGCCAGCCTGAGTATCTTCCTTATATTTATGCCGCCTTGAACGAGCAGGCAGTGGCAGAGCGCTTTGCACACTTTTTACCTGAGGGTGCTACGCAACAAAGCCTGTGCTATGTCGAGCGCTACCTCATGCCAGGTACCCACGCGATTAACTTTTTAATCCATGATGTGTTGGGCGGCGGCGGTATGGCGAGTATTCGCAACGACGCTCAAGGCAAGGGTTTCGGTCAATTAATGTTGGATGCTTCAATCCCGGTCAGTGCGGCTATTGCCGCTGAAGTTAACGCCTAAAAAATTACCTTACAAGATAGATGGAGAAAGCCACATGGCCGTATTTGCCTCAAAAATAAACACTAGCTCAGAGACCTTTTTGCGTCAGCGCAAAGAGATGTTGGAGCTTGTTGATAGGCTTAATGAACTCAACGGGCGAGGTCGTGCGTTGTCAGAGAAGCGTAAACCACGCTTTGATGCTCGCGGGCAGCTAACACCACGCGAACGTCTGGCAAGATTGCTAGACCCCGGTATGCCGTTTTTAGAGATAGGCAATATTGCGGGCTATATGGTCGATACCAAAAAAGAAGAAAAATCTATCCCTGGATCAACGGTTATCTCTGGTATTGGCTTTATCTCGGGCGTGCGATGCGTCGTGGTAGTTGATGATAGTGGTATTTTAGCGGGCTCTTTAACCACTGCGGGGGGTTACAGGATCCGTCGTGCCGAGCAAATTGCTCTTGAGCAAAAATTGCCCTTTGTGCACCTTGTAGAAAGTGCCGGTGGCGATTTGATGAACTATACCGTAGAGGGCTTTAGTGTCGGCGGCGCGCTGTTTGGTTCGCTTGCACAGTTAAGCAAGGCAGGCATTCCCGTTATTTCCATTCTTCATGGTTCATCTACGGCTGGGGGTGCATACATGCCCGGTCTTAGTGACTACGTTATTGCCATTAAAGGCAATGGCAGGGCTTTCTTGGCAGGGCCGCCACTACTTAAAGCGGCGACCGGTGAAATAGCTACAGAAGAAGAGTTAGGTGGCGCCGAAATGCATGCCACCATTTCTGGTTTGGCTGAATATCTTGCAGAGAACGACGGTCAGGGCCTACAAATTTGCCGTGAAGTTGTCGATCGTCTGCAATGGAATGATAACTGCCCAATGCCACCCAAACGCGCGTTCCTAGAGCCCATCTATGATCCCGATGAACTGGCTGGCGTCATTCCAACCGATTACCGTACACCCTATGACATGCGGGAACTGGTCGCTAGAGTCGTTGATGGCTCTGATTTTTTAGACTTTAAGCCACGCTTTGGCGTATCCACAGTGTGCATTCAGGCGGAAATCTTTGGTCAAGCGGTTGGCATTATTGGTAATAATGGCCCAATTGACCCGCAGGGAGCGAACAAGGTCACGCAGTTCTTGCAACTATTAGATCAGGCCAATATTCCTGCCTTATTCTTTCAAAATACCACCGGCTATATCGTTGGCACCAAGTCAGAGCAAGCGGGCATGATTAAGCATGGATCAAAAATGATTCAGGCGGTACGCAACATTGATGTGCCGCGCATTACCTTTATGACCGGGGCTAGTTTCGGTGCCGGCAACTACGGCATGTGTGGGCGCGGTTACGACCCTGACTTCCTGTATACCTTCCCCAATGCCAAAATGGGTGTAATGGGCGGCGAACAAGCCGCTAAGACCATGTCTATGGTAGCGCGTGGCAAAGCGGCCTCTATGGGCGTAGACGCGGACGAAGAGATGTTGGCGCAACAAGAAAAAATGATGGCCCACATCTTTGATTCGCAATCCGATGCTTTTTATACCTCTGGCCACATGATGGACGACGGTATGATAGACCCACGTAACATGCGTAAAACCTTAGGAATGTTGCTAGAAACCGTGCGTGAAGGTCGCCATAGAAAGTTGCGTCCTAATAGCTTTGGTGTTGCACGTATTTAACGGCCAGTGGAGATATTTATATGAGTGATTTAGCGAAAACACAACTACCAGCAACCAATATGCTGCTGTTAGAGCGAGAGGGCTCGGTCCTAAAGATTTGGTTTAATCGTCCCGAGGCAAAGAATGCTCTGAATGCAGAAATGACAGATGACCTTGTTAATGTGCTCACTGCGGTCAAAGATGATCAGAGTATTCGCACCATAGTACTGCGTGGTAAAGGTGGCTTCTTTTGCGCTGGCGGTGATATCAAAGGCTTTAAGTCAGGTATGCAAACCGTTGATGCCGAACAAGTGGCAATGAGTAATCGCTCTTTTGGTGACGTCATGATCATGCTCAACGAGCAACCTCAGGTGGTCATTATCTTAGTTGAAGGTGCCGCCATCGGCGGAGGGCTGGGGTTGGCGTGTGTTGCGGACGTCACGTTAGTGACGGCAGATGCACGATTCCGCTTGAGCGAGACCAGCTTAGGTATTCCCCCAGCACAGATAGCACCCTTTGTTACTGAACGTGTCGGTCTTACTCAAGCTCGTCGGCTTATGCTCACAGGAGCACGCTTTAAAGGCGAGGAGGCCGTTACGCTTGGCATTGCCCATGGTGTCGCTACTGACGTAAAAGACTTGGACGCACAATGCGCCGTTATTTTGCAACAAATTAACGCCTGCGCGCCCGGCGCCAACGCAGTGACCAAAGGTATCCTTTTTGAAACGTTGCGTCGCCCAAGGCCAGAGGCTTTAGATTTTGCATCTCAAGGATTTGCACAATGTATGCTCAGTTCAGAGGGCGTAGAAGGTGTTGCAGCGTTTGTTGAAAAACGTAAGCCCTATTGGAATGAAGATATCTAAGGCCTCATTAAAAAGCCATTAAAACATACAAAACAATTAGTTAAGGTAATAACTTAATGAATAACTTTAATAGTATATTGATTGCCAACCGCGGTGAAATAGCCTGCCGAGTCATTCGCACAGCCAAACAATTAGGCTATCGAACTATCGCGGTATATTCGGATGCTGATGCTGGAGCACCGCATGTTCAGTTGGCCGATGATGCAGTCCGTATTGGTCCTGGTCCGGTAGGAGAGTCCTATCTGGTGCCAGAGCTTATTTTACAAGCAGCCGCTAGCAGTGGCGCAGAATCTATCCATCCAGGCTATGGTTTTCTTAGTGAAAATGCTGCCTTTGCCGAAGCGGTAGAGAGTGCAGGGTTAGTCTTTATAGGGCCAACGCGTGAGGCCATTGATGTGATGGGCAACAAGGCCGAGTCCAAGCGCCGTATGATTGAGGCTGGCGTACCCTGTGTACCAGGTTACGAAGGTCATGATCAAAGCGATGATGTCTTAATGGCAGAGGGCCTCAAGATTGAGTTACCCCTTATGGTTAAGGCTGCCGCGGGTGGTGGCGGTCGAGGTATGCGTTTGGTCCATGATCAGGCCGATCTTGCCAATGCCATAAAGTTGGCTCGCGCCGAAGCAGAAGGGGCCTTTGGCTCGGGTGAGCTTATTCTTGAAAAAGCCATCATCAAACCTCGTCATGTGGAAATACAGGTATTTGCTGACACCATGGGCAATACCGTCCATTTGGGCGAACGTGATTGTTCAGTGCAGCGTCGTCATCAAAAAGTCGTTGAAGAAGCACCTTGCCCAGTAATGACCCCAGAATTGCGTGAAAAAATGGGCCAGTCGGCCATTGACGCGGCTAAAAGCGTCAATTATCGTGGCGCAGGCACAGTTGAATTTTTACTCGATGACAGCGGCTTCTTTTACTTTTTAGAAATGAATACCCGTCTTCAGGTAGAGCATCCTGTTACCGAGTTAATCACTGGATTAGACTTGGTTGCGCTTCAGATTACAGTCGCACAGGGTGAGCCGCTTGGGTTGAGCCAAGATGATATTAACCTCGAGGGTCACGCCATTGAGGTGCGTCTCTACACCGAGGATCCAAGCCAAGATTTCTTGCCGGCCTCTGGCCCAGTAGATCTTTGGGCACCCGCCTCAGGTGTTGGGGTGCGTGTCGATGCCGGCATATCAACAGGGCAGGCTATTTCACCGTTTTATGACCCTATGGTGGCTAAAGTTATCGGCTATGGGCCAACGCGGGAAGCTGCGCGACTCCGATTGATTAGCGCACTCAAAGAAACCGTGCTTTTTGGTACACCCAATAACAAAAACTTTTTGATCCAGTGTCTAGATAAGCAGTCATTTATTGATGGTGCAGCAACGACCGCCTTTATTGCTGAAGAGTTCTCTGACGCTGAGCTTGAAGTACAACCAGTAAGCTTCGCTGACAGTGCGGTGGCAGCAACACTTGAGCTCTGTTTAGAGAATAAAGGACACTTTCAGAAAAGCCTTCTGGTGAGTAGCCAGCTTCAAAACTGGACCATTGCCAGCGCTATGGTGTCGCGCAAGCAGTACCAGTTTGATGACATTATCCATGATCTGTCAATATCGCCGGTCAACAGCAGTATAGATACCTACCAGGTGACTGACAGCACAGCCGAACAGACTGCAGTGGTTCAAGTGTTATCAATGCAGGCCAACCGCGCCGTGGTGTTGCTAGATGGGGTCAAGTTAGTCGCTCAATTTATGTGGCTTAAGCGTGGCCAAATGCATTGTTCTATTCAGGGTCGTGGAGCCTTCTTTAAAGATCTTATTATCCTTGACGGTGCGGTGGATGAAGCCGTGGGCGGAGGGCGCGTTATTGCCCCCATGCATGGGTTATTATTGGAAGTCTTGGTTAAGCCTGGTGATCAAGTCACCAAAGGGCAAACCTTAGCCGTACTTGAAGCCATGAAAATGCACTACGAGATTCAAGCTGAAATTGATGGCACAGTCTCTGAAGTCACAGCTGTCGGGGGCAAACAGGTTGCTGCGGATGATGTGCTCATTGAAATTAACGAAAATCAAGACGATTAACATAAAAATACAGGAGTTAGTATGGCTTTAAAGCTATGGCATTGCGCCAATTCACGATCAATGCGTCCACTGTGGACCATGGAAGAAATGGGCCTTGATTACGAACTTGAGGTCATGCAGTTTCCACCGCGTTTTCTGCATGCCGGTTACACCGACATAAACCCCATTGGAACCGTTCC
>Ga0115008_10003821_pt1 | contig 12476 bp, 25 predicted proteins | sample FraStrMetagenome_FD_87164 | JGI IMG/M metagenome (GOLD analysis project Ga0115008, IMG submission 87164) | Marine eukaryotic phytoplankton communities from Arctic Ocean - Fram Strait ARC3M Metagenome | ecosystem: Environmental > Aquatic > Marine > Oceanic | place: Fram Strait | collected...
AACACCTGCCGCAGTTCCGATGAGTCCTTGAGTAGAACCAAACCCGCCATCAACTCCTTTTTCAAGTAGTCCATTGCTGTCTCTATAACGATTGTTTTTACAGACTTCTTTCATTACAGGTACATCTTCGTATTGTATTGTTTTACCAAATATTGGGTCTACATCTACAACTAACGCCTGTTCTGCTAGTGCTGTAGTACTTAGTGCTACAAGACCGATTGTTAGTGCTATTTTTTTCATATATTGCTCCTACGCTTTTATGTTACTAAAGTATATTATACACTTAGAATATACCAATGTCAATGCTTAAATACCTTTGTATTTCAATAACTTATACTATGCATTAGGTGATTGACAATACGGCTCCCCATTCATTACCTCTCGAATTACATCTAACTTGCCGTCTTTTGCTAGATCTAATAAGTTCTTGGCTGTTTGTACAGGGTCAAAATTATTAGTAGAACCGTTATAATGTATCATGCTAGGATGATAGTCACTAGGATACTCGTTATATACACAATGTATATTATCAAAAAACGCTCTTAATCGCTGTTCTCTAGGATCGCCCGTCATTCTGCCTAATATATTTTTAGTAAGCTCACAGTATATTTCTTGTTCTCGTTGCCAGTTGTAAGGTCCTTCAGGCCAATGTGGTTGATCAGGTCCAATGGTTTCATCCCAATCTTGCATATGTGTTCGTTGTATATCCCAAAGATGTTCACTCATTGTGTGAGGATAGTATCTTATACCGCATTGGTTTTCTAGCATTGAAAACTCTGAGTATCTGTTGAATATTTCAAATGGTTGTGTGAATACTATATCTAAGTCGCAATACAACATATTGCATTTCTCTGAATGAAATCTGTCATCAAGTAGTTGCATATGATGTTTGAACATTATTTGGTCATGCTTTACTGTTTCTGTATCTATAATAATTTCATCTAGATCTTTAACAAACAAGTGAGCTGACTCTACTAATGTTTCTTCCATTTGCTTATACTTGTCGTTGACCTGTTCCATATCATCAAATATGAAGAATCGATCAGTTAAGTTATAGTTTTTTAAAACAATATAATTTTTAATTTTATCCATTTTTAGTCGCTGTAAGTCCTATATATGCTTGAGCTACCCTAGTTGTACCGCTATAAACTCTGCAATCATAGTACATATAAGAGCCTTTTTTCTTGTCTAGTGTTGCAGAATACTGTAGTTTTGACCCTGGTAAAACGGGTCTTCTAAACTTCACTTTGTCTACTGATGCTAACATAGTGACATACTTTGTATCAATGTCAGTAGAGACGCTGTACATAGCATGTAGGCCTGCTGTTTGACTACACCCTTCTATAAGGTGTATCCCAGGCCATATAGGGAAATGAGGGAAGTGTCCTTCTAATACAGGGTGGTCATATGGTACAGTGTATTTTGCTACAATGTCGGCGTCACTTATAATCTGGTGACTGTCTACGAATAGTATTGGGTGTAAGTGTGGAAGAGTCATAAGTTTCCTGAGAAGTAGATTAAATCCTCACCACCTAATTTGTACCAAGCGGCATCATGTTCATCATAGAACGCAACTTTTTTCTTGCTTAGGTAGTAAGGTCTTGTCATTGCTTGATCTAAATTTACTAACACTATTCCTACAATAGGCTTTTCTAAATAAAACTCTGTTGCAGCAAAGTGCCTACTCATTAGTTTATGTCCTAATGATGTAAGGCGTAATCCTGTTGGTTCGTTATCTACTAATCTAAAGTTTTGAAACAATGAATAACACTGATCTTCGGGAGACTGATCGGTAAAATTTTTGATAGTACGACTTAAATTCTTAGAGATAAATTCTGCTATTTGATATTGTATAGGCTTACTACTGTTTAAGTTCATCCTCAGTTACCTCTATACCTCGCTCTAGTTTAATGACTTTAAATTCAGTTGAGTCAAACATCTTGTTTAATCTTTCTGCTAAATTAAAGGCGTGACCTGGGTTACTAAATGAAACTTTTTTATATTTTGGGCCTGGGTAACTAACTAGTGTGTTTAAGATTCGTAAGTTAATAGGCTTCTGTTGATAAAATACACTGTATATTGCATCAGCACTTAGTACTTGTTCTGACTTGTACGTGTGTTTGTTGATGCTTTCTAGTATAATTGTCGGTGTTGGTCTACTCATTGTATGTGTCTCCTGTATACACATATTTATCAATTTTCAGCCATTAAAAGATGTTTTAATTAAATAATAGACTACTTGCCTTAAACGCTTCAAACTGCTGTACAATGTCATCAATATTAGGCCAACTGCCTTTATAGATGAATGGATCATTGTAAGGTTTCTGTTCTCGGCTTTCTAGTAGTACTACTTTACCTGGAAATTGTTTATATATAGTTTCTGCCTCTAACAATTCTCCTAGCAACTTCATTGAATGTCCTCTATACTCTACTTCATCTAAAGCATCTAAATCAATCTCTTGTTCAACTCTGTGATTACTCCAGTGTTGTGTGAAGGTAGACAGCATAAAACTTTTACATTGTGCTTCAAAGTCTCCCCTAAGATTATATATAATCTCATCAGCATGTTCTATAATTGTCATAATATACTTTTTATGATCAGTACACTCAAACCATGGGAAAATTTTAACACTTGATTTAGGATTAGTTGTTAGTACATTAAGTGTAGGTTCTTGGTCGACTACTACCCACGATGATAGCTCGTGTAAATGTACCCACCCAGGGTTGGGCTTTGCAATATGTTCGTTGTAATAACTTTCACTTCCTGTTCTAGGTAGTGATAATAGTACGATCATAAAAGTTCTGCTAACTCATCCTGTTCATGCATTTCAGTTATAATATCGCAACCACCTACTAGTTCACCTTTAACAAATAGTTGAGGGAATGTAGGCCAGTCGCTTACTTTAGGAAGATTTGCTCTAACTTCAGGGTCTGATAATACATCAACATATCCGAATGGCTTACCTACTTCTTTTAATACATTTACTACCTTAGCACTAAAGCCGCATTGTGGTTGATGAGGATTACCTTTCATAAACAATACTACATCATTAGATGCAATCATTTCTTTTATATTTTTTTCTATTTCGCTCATTCTTTTACCTCGTCTACTAATGCTTTAAATTCTGTGAATCCGCCAATCTTTTTACCATCAACTATAATTTGTGGGAAAGTTCTTGCACCTGGAAATGTTTCCATTAGTGTTTCTCTATCAAAATCTTCATCTAACATCTTATATGTTAGTTCGTATCCTTCCCTTTCCGCCAATGCTTTTGCTTGTACGCAAAATGGACATTGTGGTTTACTATAAATTTCTACTTTCATTTTTCCTCTCTTATGTTAAATCTACTGACAACTTACATCGTGCCAAATCATGTTCATCCTCAAACGTTATAATAAGTGTTTGATCCTTATACCAATCTTCCCTATCCCATTGCATAGTTGGGTGAGGACTAAAATACCAACCCCACTTACTATTACAAATCGAATCCATATACTCCTTAGCTCTCATTGGTAACGCATTTACATGTGTACGCCAATTATACTCTAAGTGAATATTATACCGCCCACCTACTTCTTCGGCAATCTCATATTCTGACATTTATTCGTCACTAAACTTACCGCCATCACCGACGACGTTATTATTAACAGTTCTTTTTTGTGCTACAGGTACATCCTCTAGCATTCTACATAAAAACTCTACGTCAAATGTTGCTGTTGATACTTTTTCTTTCTGTAAGTTTCTAACATGCATTACAAACTTCTCAAACTCATTCACTGCTCTTGCTTACGAAGTTTGTTTAATTGTTTCATGTGTTGCTTACATTCCATCTTGGTCTTGAAAGGTCCTTTAAATCCATATTCAAGTAATGTAGTTAACTTAGGTCCATGTCCTTGTTTCCAACCTTTATCAAAGTTAATACAATACCAACCTGCGGCATAGTATACATCACTACCTTCTGACTTTAAGTACAACGGTACATCATCTCTATAGTTTTTATCACCTGGTTCAATTGGAATAGGATTAGCATAGTCTATTGCATGTCCTTTAATGTAGAACTCATCTGGTACCATTGAAGGCTTTTCGATTTGATCTTCAAACAGTGTAATGTTACCAAAGTGTTCACTTACTTCTTCTTCGGTGTCATATACTTCGATGGACTTGCCTGAGATAAAAGTAAAATGGTTTTGTACATTCTTATTTAGAATACCAATACGCTTTTCGCCTTTTTGCACTATCCATGCTTCGCTACTAATCTGTTGTAATTTTGTTTTCATATCAATCATGTGTGTGCCTCGTTATTTACTTATTTTTTGGGTATGTGTATAACTCTTGCAATTCAGGCTTAGGTGCTTCGTCCCAATTTCCTAATTCGCATTTTTCAATAGTGAAACTATCAATACCATCTTTCATCATTTCCTTATAAGAACTAATTTTACATCCTTGAGCATATGGTTGCTGAGCACACGGTTGTGAGTGGTCAGTCCATTTCATATCATCAAAAGCAGGATCTTCTAATTCTCCGTACATTACATTACGATGAGCTTCACGTTTAAAAATAGTTTTACCTTTGTCAACAGTAGTATACAATGTACCACTCATTCCAAACCCAATCTTTGCTTGGTCGTCACCGTCTAACACAGTTTGACGCCTTTGCATGTGATCTAAGTAGTAACCATCTGGTCCAACTCCCATTGGGCTATGGTCCATTCTATCTTCTGTAGGATGTTTTGTAAACCTTTCGTAATCTGGTTGATAGTATCCAAATTCTTCGCCGTAGTGTTCACTAATCCAATGCTTTTCTTTTTCCCACTCGTCTTGTGTTACAGTTGTTTCTACACCTTCGTAGATTTTTGTGTAACCTTTGTTTCCGCCTTCGTGTGCAATATATTTCAAATTCTCTTCTATTTGAATACTAAGCTCTTGTGTCGGCAAATTAAAATGCCAATCCAATACCAAATGTTTTTTTATTTTAGATACCATTCTTATCTCCTTTGTTAAAGTGTATCGCGAAGTATTCTTCGTTTAGTTTTTGTATGTCGTCGTTTTTATTAAATAACTGCTTATATTTACCACCAAATAACCGACGATATAATGTCTTACCTTTATCAGGTGATTCATATATCCACTTGGGGTCTTTAGAAGGCCATGTGCCTGCTAGTATTTTTTCAGCCTTGTCCATATCGTCCATTAAGGAACTCCGAGTAATCACCTGGGTTTTCACTCATACGCATTAAGTTGTGTCTAGCACAAAACTTCATAAAGTGAATACCAACCTGGCCTATAGGTTCTTTAGTTTTTGCTTCTTCAACTCTAGCAATACACTCTTGTTTAATCTCATCAGGTTGCATTGTTAAGTCAATTAAGATTCTATTACGTTCAAAGTCATCTCTGACTCTGTGTTCTTGTTCTTCATGGTCAACCCAACGTTGTAGCATAAAGTTATTAAAGTTAAAGCCACCTGTATTGCGATCTTCAAATGCTTCACGGATACCTGTTTTGTTCTTAGAGCCTTTAGTTCTAGCACCTGGATATGCACTGAATACATTATCACTAGTATCACCACGCACACACTTTTCAAACAGTATCCAATCGGGGTCTGGTGCTTCTACTGGCAGTTTAGTTTTCTTGTTAATAAGAGGTTCGCCAGTCTTGCCGCTAGTAATACCATCAATAGCAACAATCTTATCTTGTACGCCATCATACTGTGATACATTCTCTGCAATCAGCTGATGAAAGTCACTGTCACTGCTAACAATAACATGCTTGTCATCTGGGTGTTGTTGTATCCAAGTAGCAATAAGGTCATCTGCTTCTGCATTGCCTTGTCTAATCACCGAACAGTTAGTCTTTTCTTGTAGGAATGAAAGCATATCGTTGTATGCTTCAAAGAAGATCTCATCATCTTCTTGCTCTCTAGGTGAGCGTTTGTCTGCTATTACCTTACGGTTTGCTTTGTAAGGTGTGTAAAAGTCTTTACGCCATGAACGGCCTTCTAAGCAGAATATAACATGCGTACCGTCAAAGTCACGCCATGCCTTCTTAACACTGTTAAACATAATGTGCATAGCCATGCCAATCTTCATGTCCATGTCGTTGCCACGAGCAACATGCTTTGCTCTAAAGAACATGTTCATGCTGTCTACTAGTAAGAATGTTTGTTTTTGCATGTTGTTATCTTCCATAGTTATTGTTTCAGTGTCTAATTTTAACATAGGTTGTAGGCTCGTGTCAATCATTTAATAAGTCATCGAATGGTGACTCTTTTAAGTGTTGCTCTCGCAATGTTTCAAAGTCTCTAGCCAAATCATACGACAAGTGTTGCTTGAAGTTTGCTAGTACATAATCAATTTCACCAGCACTCCAACCTTCTAGTTGGGTTTCAACTACAGGCTCGATTGCTTTTACTAATTTAATCAGTTTCGTCTTTGCCGTCTGTTCTAACGATGACATCTGTTGCTCCTACTCCGCTTGGATCGTTCTCTTGTAATCCGTAATCTAAGTCTGCGTTCTCTTGAATAAGAACTGTTCTACATACATCGTTGAACCATTTGTTCACTACTGCTTCATCACTGTCGCCTGTGTATCCATTATCATGTAACATCTTAACAAAGTGATCGTTCCAGTCTAGTTCAATATATCCAGCCTGTGCGTTCTCAGGATTAACACCTAGCTCTAACACATTTACCCAAGGTTCTTCTTTTAGTTCAGCAACCTTCTTTTCAAATTCAACCTTACCAATCTTTTCATTCTTTAAGTCAATTTCTAACTCAGCAACTTGCCCGTCAACTTCGTTGTCAACTTCAATTAGTGCTAATGCTTTTTCTAAGTCTTCACCAACATAGTAGTATTCAGCCTCTGCAATAAGCCTTGACTTACCTTTGAGACCCCAACTTGCTGGTATCATACCAAACGGTATTTTAGTTTTCTTTTTCATTATTATCCTCTTTTAAATTTACATAGTATGTATGACTACAGTATGCATCACAAAATACTTTAGTTTTATCAGCAGTATGGTATTTAATATTACCTACTAACAGAAGTTTATCACATGTATAACACTTTAACATTACTTTCCAATAGCATTACCATATATGTGTGCGTGAACACGACTTGTATAATAATACCCTCGTTGTATTGCTTCGTCTGCAATTATTGCTTCTGTCATCTTTAGTCCTTCTACAGTACCACCGACACCCATAATCCAAACAGGCCATGTAACACCTGCATCTCTAAATGCTTCAATATGCTCTTCAACTTCGTCCCAACTTTCTTGAGAACCGTTTACTACAAACTTTAGTTGACCGTGATTACTTACATTTGCATATTGCCTAACTACTTCAGGCTTAATTGCTCTTTTGTTTTCTTCACCAGCAGTAGTCCACAGTTTAGGAGACACACTCCAATACCATTCAATATCATTGCCACAGGCATCCGGAATTAATCCACCAAACTCGCTACTAATATACATGTCATCTATTAAATCAATTAAGCCTTCTTGTATAGGCTTTGTACCATTTGTTTCAACTGTAACTCTATGAGGGCAATCTCCGCGTTTAGCAAACTCACGCATAATAGCAACCATGCTTAGTTGTGCGTTTTTAAGCATTGGCTCGCCGCCTGTAAACACCATGTCAGCACTTTGTGCTGTCTTAGCATGTTTGAATGTACCTGTGGGTAACAGTGCTGTAAGCTCGTCTACAGCCTCGTCAACAGTCTTATCGGTAATCAAATGCTTATACTTCTTAGCCCATGTATATGAACTGTCGCATCCTTTACTGAATACAGGTAGCTCTTCTACTACTTTAATTTTAGATATATCTATATCTTCATAAGGTAGTTCCCAACTGTCAGGGTTAGTAGGTTCATCTTGTCCAAAGCCATTACATTGTAAGTTACACAAGAAGAATCTTATCCACAAACTAGGAATGCCCACATAAGCACCTTCGCCTTGTGGACTATAGAATGTTTCACTATATCTTAAATTCATGTATTTTGCCTTCAATAATGTTACTATTATACATTATGTACTCTGTAATGTCAATCTACAAATGCTCGTTCAAGCATGAAATCACCTGCTTCACCTACATTGCCTTCTACCCAACCTTGCTCTGTGAACTCTGCTCTGCATTGTTTATTTAGGTCTGTTGACCCACAAACCATAACAGAATCTCGACCAAGTGTAAGTCCACCTGGTAAGTACTCGTCAATGTAATCCCAGAACCTACCCTTGCGTGGGTAGTCTTCTCTAGTTACACTATCTATATACAAGAAAGGTAAATCAGTTTCAAGTAATGCTAGTTCAGGTCTGTATGCTAGTTCAACCTTTTCTCTAACAGTGTGAAACAAAAATACATTTTCGTACTTTTCATATGTTTCGAAGTCTTTAGTAATACTCATAAATGGAGCAATGCCTGTACCTGTTGAAAGCATTACCAAGTTCTTAGTTGGTTTAAGGTAATCAATTACCAAACTGCCTGTACACTTAGGCTTAATAAGTATTTCACTACCTACTTCAATGTTCTGTAACTTACTTGTTAACGGACCATCTGGTACTTTAATACTTAGAAACTCTATGTAATCATCGTAGTTTGTGCTAACAACACTGTATGCTCTGTATATAGGCTTTGGTTCTAAATCCAAGCCTATCATTGCAAACTCACCATTCTTAAAACGGAAAGACTTATCACGTGTTGTTTTAAAACTAAAAAGCCTATTGCTGTAATGTTTTATTTCGGTTACTTTTTCTATGAACATGGCACTTCTTTTACTGTTTCTACTTTCTTCATGCCAAGTAGCACTCTTGCTTCATCGCGAACTTCTGCTGTTACTGCATGACCATACATTTCTGGATCTAGCAGTCTACGGATAAACCTTTCCATCTGTGCTTCTTTGATACTTGTTACTATAACGTCAGGCATAATATAATTCCTACATAAGTTAAAAAATGTGCAAACTGATCTACACCGTGTGTTACCCAATACATTTGGTCTACTGCTGTATAACCTTTGTTTTTCCAAACATTACTTTTGATATAGTCAATATGGTAGTGTAAGACTGCGTCTAATGCTCCTAGTACAAGACTAAAGAACAATGGTGTATTGAACAACGCCAAAACAGCAAAAGTTTGTACTCCATGCAAACCAGCATGAGCCAACCCACCTTTAGCACCGTAAGTGCCTTTGTCTTTGATCATCCATCCATATTGCAAGAAGTAGTCGGCGATGACATGCTTTGTCATTAGGCCGACCATCAACGCCAGTTCCATTATTGATCGCCTTCTTTTACAAAGATACCGTCTATCATTTTACCTTTACGGTCTTTGATATCATGCCATGCTTGGTTCAAACATTCAGTTATACTTACATTGTTGCGTTCTGCAATATTGATTAGTACAACAATCATGTCGCCGATATCGTCCTTAATGTCTTTGCCTTTACAGATGTTATCACTTAGTTCACCCATCTCTTGGATAAGTTTTGCTAGTTGATCTTTGTCTGTTGCACCATCAATTAGATTACGGTCTCTGTGCCATTGTCTAATATCATTGGTGCGTTCGATCATCAATTGTGTTTCTGCATTTGCCATTAGGCCATGCCTCCATTTTCAATGCTGTTTAGAATCACAGCAGGATCAATCTCACCTATCTCTAAAAGAATTGCTTGATATACTGCATTATGCAACTCACTCATTTCAAAGTGATCTTCACCGTTTTTAATATCAAAGTATATGTCTTCGATTATTTTTACTAGTCCTGCATTATATACTACATCCATATCTAATCCACCTGGATCAACACTATGTCCATAATCAATAATCCCAAAAAATAGTGTTTCATTAACACTAATTGTTTCTAGTAGAATATCTTTTTCATTCCCTCTATTAATTAAAGTAATACCATCTGTGTATTGAGTACTCATATCAGCAAGTGCTTCAATACATTGGAATACTTCATCAACTGTTACTGGAAATCTTTTACAGATCCAGTCTAAATTTTTACGATCAATTACTGCATCGCCGATAGAATCAACTGGTACAGCACTACCAGATACAACAAGAATATTATCTATACCTCTAGTTTCTATTCCCATTATTTGTCACACGCATATTGTTGTTGAAGTTTAATGTTATCCATAAATTCCTTCTTTGTGCCTGGGTCGTCTTTAAACGCACCTTTAAGTACTGTAGTTTGTGTTAAACTGCTGTGAGCTCTAACACCTCTATTCTCTACGCAACCGTGTGTGGCTTGGATATAAACACCTAAGTGCTCAGCATCAGTTGCCTTCTGAATCTCTCTAACAATATCGTTAGCAAGTTCTTCTTGCAGTGTGCCACGCTCAGCACACCATTGTGCTATTCTTGTGTACTTACTTAGTCCGATTAGTTTCTCACTAGCAATAATACCTATGTATGCTACACCTCTAACAATCTGGTGATGATGTGAACACATACTTGTTAATTCACTTCGCACAACTAACATACCTTCATAACGATCTTCACTGTCATTTGGAAATGCTGTAGCGGTTGGCATTGGATCATAACGTCCTGCCATTAGCTCGTTAATGTACATTTTTGCTAGACGCTTACCAGTGCCCATGCTGTTAGGATCATTGAACCTATCAATGCATAGTTTATCTAGTACATCTTCAAAGGCTTCTGTTGCTCCTTCAATTAGTGCTTCTTTGTCACCTTCTTGTAAATGTTTGGAGATATTATCTCCTGCCCAGTAACGAGTGTTACTATCTTGTAATCGCTTGATTACTTCCTCATGCTTTTTCATGTTTTCTCCGAGTTTAAGACGTGGATGTCTTGTCTAGTTTAATTATTCCTGTTTCCCAATTTTCAGCAACATCTTCGGCATAGTGAATACTTTTGCCTAGTAATGTTCTACTTTCCATTAGTTTACTACCTTCAAACAAATCTACTACATACGCTGTGTCTGGTCCTTCAGACCCTTTCCCCATGTATGCTACTTTTCGAATCTTTGCTGTTTTTTTAGTGTTCATCCTATTTCCTTAAAGTTCCACCATTGTTCGTAAGGGAAAACTACCCATGGATCATAATCCGGTGTAAGTTCCCTTGCGTAAAAATTTACTTGCTCAAAGTTGCTAGTTGATTTATTAAGTAGTGTAGCATACTTTAGTTGTATGTCAACTACTTCATTACCTGCCCATTCAAATATATAGTCATCAATACTTTGAAGTGTTGTTCCTGTGTCATTGATATCGTCAACAATAAGGATCTTATCACTTTGGTGTTTATCTATGATATGTTCGAGTGTGCTTTCGTCTTGTAGGTTGCCGTCTCTATACTGCCATCTAAAACCTTCAAATGGTACTTCGAAGTAATGACTAAGCATAACACCAGGGAAGTATGCACCTCTACCTGGACCAACAACTACATCTGGTTTGTATTGTGCAACTGACATATCTCTAACAATATGCTGTAAGTCGCCAACTAGAGTTTCGTAGTCATAAAATAACTTACTCACTTCTGTTTCTTCTCCCATTCAAATGAGTGTTCGATGATTTCATCCAACCCGTATATTGGAGACCAACCTAGTTCTTCTTTAGCCTTACTGATGTCAGCATAAGTCTTAGGCGGATCGCCTGCTCGTCTATCAGCTAATTCCCAATTAACCTTCTCACCGGTAACTCTTTCAAATGCTTCAATAACTTGCATTACACTGTTAGGACTTGATTGTCCTAAGTTGAATGTGTTACTAGTACCTTTGTCATCTAAGTAGTTAAGTGCGGCTAAGTGTGCTGTAGCAATGTCAAATACATGAGTGTAGTCTCTTTCAGCAGAACCATCTGCTGTGTCATAGTCTCCACCAAACACTTGTACTGTCTCTTCATTGATGATTGCTCTAGCAATGATGGGCACTAAATGACTTGCTGGCTTTTGTGTATAACCATGCGTAATTTGAGGATCAGCACCTGCGGCATTGAAGTATCTTAAGTTCACAAACTTCATACCATAAGCTCTATCGTAGTCAGGAAGTATGTCTTCAATTATCTTCTTAGTAAGACCGTATGCACTAACTGGATTAGTTGGAGTACTCTCTGTGGTAGGGAAGTCTTGTATGTCTCCATACACAGAACTTGAACTACTGAATATAAACTTCTTAACACCTGCTTCAACAGCATTGTTAATTAAGTTAATCGTATTTGCTACGTTGTTACCGTAAAACACACCTGGGTCGGTAACACTACGTCCTACCTCATGGTCGGCTGCAAAGTGCATAATTGAATCCGGCTTTGTTAGATTAATAACACCTTTCATTTGGTGATTATTTAAATCAAATGGATATTGTGATACTCCTGGTATCTCCTTCTTAACACGATCTACATTTATAACATTGTGTCCTGCGGCTACAAGTAAGCGACATACCATGCCACCTATGTATCCACTACCACCTGTTACTAATACTGTTTTCGCTTCTGCGTTACTTTCATTCATATTTTGCCTTTGC
>Ga0115008_10003822_pt1 | contig 12475 bp, 12 predicted proteins | sample FraStrMetagenome_FD_87164 | JGI IMG/M metagenome (GOLD analysis project Ga0115008, IMG submission 87164) | Marine eukaryotic phytoplankton communities from Arctic Ocean - Fram Strait ARC3M Metagenome | ecosystem: Environmental > Aquatic > Marine > Oceanic | place: Fram Strait | collected...
GAGGGTTCGGTACGCAAAAATTCAATAAATTCACGAAAACTACCCTTAAATTCGAGCTTTTTTATGATCGCATCCATTTCAGATCTTATTCTTTTAACTTCCTCAATACCTCGTTGATGAATTTCTTCAGCACTAATTGATAATGTGGTGTAATGTTCAAGTCGGTTTTGATAAAAGACCTCCCCGTCAGGTAATGAACTTGCAGCAATATTGCTACGGGCATTAAGCTGATATTCATTAACCATAAAATCATAATAGGCCTGATAAGCTGGCATAACTTGATTAATTAAACTTTCTTCTGCTCTTTTTTGTAATATTTTTTGTTGTTTTACTTCAATAAAATTAGAAAAATCAATAAAGGGTTTGTAATAAACACTTTTTGTAACGTCTGATTTAATAAAAGCAGCTATAGATTTTTCAAAACCATTAAGTACAATTTTAGGCTGACTATAACCTTCTTCCAGACCTTTTCTCATCCAATTTATTTGTTGTGAAAAATAATTGGGTAAACTCGCTAAACGGCTTAAATAGTCTTCATAATCCTCGACTGTCGCAAAATTAATTTTTGAGGCAATGGCACTTATTTTGACATGAAAACCAGACTCTGCAGTTAAAGGGGTGTAGTGCGCTTTAAACCTATACTCATCAATTTTATTCTTTAAACTGTACAGCAGCACCGAACGATTAATTTGATTTTCTACAGTTAATTTTTCAACATCAATACGTTTTAATTTGTCAGCAAAGACAACTCTTCGTTGGTAATGAGTTGCCAAGGTATTAGCAGAAAGGTCGGGTAATTTTTTATTATTCCCTCCGACTTCAAGCTTGTGAAAAGGACTTGATGTAAGGTAAAACTGTTCAAAATCATTCACTATAGTTAGTAGCGCCTGATCTTCTTCGTCTATCTGGTTGGCATTCACCAAAGTCACTATACATAAAAAGTTAATAATACCGCATATGATGATATTACTTAGTTTCATTATTAATACTCCCTGGTGAAGGTATGACTAGACGTTTATCGATAACAATAGGCGTTGTATTATGGCTAACAAATAAAGAAGTGCTCCCTATAAACTTTTAATTCAGCAATAGACTCCTTAATGTCATCTAATGCTAGGTGAGCACCAGATTTTACCACATACTCTAGTATCTCGGGCTTCCATCGTCTAGCAAGCTCTTTAACTGTACTAACGTCTAGATTACGGTAATGAAATTGTGATTCAAAATCAGGCATATATTTATTAATAAAACGTCTATCTTGACCAATGCTGTTGCCACACATTGGTGATTTCCCCTCTGGAACCCATTTTTTTACAAACTCTACGCTTTGTTTTGTCGCTTCAGATAAGCTATGTTGACTGTCACGACAACGTTGGGTTAATCCAGATTTTCCATGATGCTCAATACACCAAGGGTTCATATTATTTAATGTTTCATCACTTTGGCTAATAGCCATCACCGGACCTTGTGCTATTATGTTTAAATCACTATCAGTAATAATAATAGCAATTTCCAAGATAACATCTGTTGAAGGCTCTAACCCTGTCATTTCTAAATCAAGCCAAATTAAATTACTGTCATTATTTGTCATAAAATACCCTTTTAAAAATGCACAAGCATTCGATTGAAATTATTAGTATAATACGTTAGAAATCAGATGAATCAAATCAATTACTATGAATGAGTTACATGGCTAAAACAAAGAAGTTAACAAAAGGCCAACAAAGGCGTATTAAAGCCAACCACGACAAAAAATTGGCTACAAAACACTCGAATTCAACAGCTACCACTATTCAATGGGATGATGGTGAATTAGATGCGCCTGAACAAGGGGTTATTATTAGTCGTTTTGGTCAACATGCTGATGTAGAGAACTCACAAGGCCAAATTTTTCGTTGTAATTTAAGACGCTCTATTGCCTCACTTGTTTGCGGAGATAAAGTTCAATGGCGCCTAGGCAAAGAAACAAAACACGCAATAACTGGTATTATAGAAGCCGTTCATGATAGAGAATCAGTACTTAGTCGCCCTGATGTGTATGATGGTATCAAACCAATTGCTGCGAATATAAGCCAAATACTCATAATAGCCTCGGTATTACCTGTCTTTAACAGTGATATTATTGATCGTTACTTAGTCGCCGCTGAACAAACAGGAATAACTCCCGTTATTGTTCTTAATAAAATCGATTTGCTTAGTACTATTAGTGTTATTGAACAAGAAAAAATTGCTCAGCAACTTTCTATATATAAAGCAATCGGCTATCAAGTTATGTATGCAAGTAGCCAATCTATGGAGGGGATTCCTGCATTAACTCTGCAACTTGCCAAGCATACCAGTATTTTTGTTGGCCAATCGGGTGTAGGTAAGTCAACGTTAGTCAATGCGTTAATGCCTAATTTAGGTTTATTAACCCAAGAAGTATCTGAGAACTCAGGTCTAGGTCAACATACTACAACCGTTGCACGCCTTTATCATTTTCTCGAAGGTGGTGATTTAATCGACTCTCCTGGTATTAGAGAGTTTGGTTTATGGCATTTAACACCTGACCAAGTTTGTAGTGGCTTTATTGAATTTTCAGATTTTCTAGGTTTATGTAAATTTAGAGATTGCAAACACCTTGCAGACCCTGGTTGTGCGTTAGTTACCGCAATGCATAATAACCAAATTTACCCCGCTCGATTAGCTAGTTTTCAACGTATTTTAGCTAGCCTGAATGATAATAAATTAACCTCACGTTTTAATGATTAAGGAATAACACGTGTCTTCAACTAATAGCTTTACCGATAAAATTAAAATAACTTTGCAATACATGATGCCAAAACACTTAATATCTCGCTTAGTAGGGAAATTAGCAGCGGCAAGAATGGGTTGGTTTACAACTAAGCTAATTAGTCTATTTATAAAAGTGTTTAAGATTAATATGCAAGAGGCAAAATTAAAAAACGCTCGTGACTTTGATACCTTTAATAATTTTTTTACCCGTGAATTAGAGGATGGAGCAAGAGTAATAAACGATACGAATAATACCATTTGCTTTCCTGTTGATGGCGCAATTAGCCAACAAGGTGACATTGTCGATGGTCGTCTAATCCAGGCAAAAGGTTTTAACTACAGCTTAACAACATTATTAGGTGGTGACGAAAAGGCCGCTGTTCCCTTTCAAGGTGGTAAGTTTTCATGTATTTATTTAGCGCCCAAAGATTACCATCGCATTCATATGCCTATGGCAGCAACACTTCGTGAAATGATATATGTACCAGGTGAATTATTTTCAGTAAATCCTTTAACAGCTAGAAATGTTCCCGATTTATTCGCCAGAAATGAGCGTGTTGTAGCTATTTTTGATACAGAATTTGGTGCCTTGGCTATGGTATTAGTTGGTGCAACTATTGTAGCAAGTATTGAAACAATTTGGGCAGGTACCATCACACCGCCAGCAGGCTCTGATATTTTTAGGTGGCAGTACCCTAAAGATGGTGACGATGCTATTCGGTTTGAAAAAGGGGATGAAATGGGTAGATTTAAGCTAGGTTCAACAGTTATTAGTACGTTTGCGCCTCAAATGTTAAAGGACTTTTCTGCGGGCAATGGCCCAGGTTCTGTTACACGTTTAGGTGATATCTATGCTGAACTAATGCAAAATGATAACGAGCAATGATTAAAAATAATACAGTAACTGCATAAAATAGTTGCTCATTCAATGTACTCAATATAAGCTACTCGTATACTTACGACTAAATTCGTAATTTATATTGGTTACGAAATTTGATGTAACATCGATATTATTAATGAAAGGACAAGGTAAATGGCGCACGAAAATTCTGCAGTTAAGCCTACAGAAGCTGAGTTAACTTTACTCAACGTACTCTGGAACATGGGCCCTGCAACTGTAAGACAAATACATGATGTTGTTAGTCAAACACAAAAAACTGGCTACACTACCGTATTAAAGATACTGCAAATCATGCATGAAAAGGCCTTAGTCATTCGCGATGAAAGTAACCGTGCTCATGTTTACGCTGCAGCAAATAGTCAAATACAAACGCAATCATCTCTTATCAAAGATTTAATTGGTAAAGCTTTTGGTGGTTCTACCTCTAAGCTAGTGATGCGAGCTATTGACGAGTCGACAAGCGAAGAAGAAATCAATGATATTCGTCAACTATTAAATTCTTTGAAAAAATAATCAGCTAATAAAACTATGTTAGAGCAATTATTAAATAACCCTTTTTTATACAGTCTATCGCTAACTCTACTACATTTTTTGTGGCAAGGTTTGTTGGTGGCCGTAACATTAAAGTCTTTATTGTCAATCGTTGCTAACAGTGAATCAAAGCTGCGCTATTCACTAGCAATTTTGGCTATGCTTGCTAACGCTATTTTAGCAGTGTTAACTTTTATTATGGTTTACCCAGATACAAGTTCTGGGGCAAATAGTAACCTAAGTCCAATTGCTTTAACGAGTCTAGTCAGTGAGTTAACTCAGCAAAATCCATTATTAAATTATCAAGAACTTTTACCTTCCATACTGGCTTATTCTCTTCCTTACTTGTCACTTTTATGGTTAGTTTCTATTGCTATTTTAGCAAGTAAGCTGATTATAGAGATTCGTAATGTCAATATTTTACCGATGCGCTCCAGCATTGCTCCATCACCTGAATTGTTAGTTCGATTTAATCAATTAGTCACGCAAATACAACTAACAAAAACACCACAATTACTCATTTCTTTGAAGGCTGAAGTGCCAATGGCAATAGGCTGGTTAAAACCTGTAGTTCTGTTACCTATAGCGATGATTACTAATTTAAATTCAGTGCAATTGGAGATGTTAATATTACATGAACTTGCTCATATTCGTCGCCACGACTACCTAGTTAATTTTTTTCAAACTATAATAGAGCTATTATTTTTCTTTCACCCAAGCGTTCATTGGGTTGGCAAACAAATCCGCAATGAGCGAGAGTATTGCAGTGATGATATTGCTGTTCAACATTGTGGTGATGCTATCGCTTATGCACACACGTTAACAGATACTGCATCATTGTGCTCAAAAAAGCATTTTCAGACTATTCCTCAAATGGCAATGGCTGCATCTGGGGGTGATTTAAAAGCGCGAATTATCAGGTTAGTAGATCATCATTGTGCACCCACTAATTACACAAGTAAATGGCTTGCAGCTTTCAGTCTATTAATTGCATTAAGTTTATTAAGTATTAATCAGCTACTAACGACTCCTTTTGCTCAACAAGTTAATAACAAATTTCCATGGCAGGAGCAAAGCATATCCTCTAAACCTGCTATCATTGATTTAGAATACTTCATACCGGTCAACGATACTTTACCTGCCTCCCATATAAATACAATTTCCAAGGGTTCGATTGCTAAGCAACTAGTTGGTAATAACTTAATTAATACAACAAAAATAACAAATATTAATTCATTAACTGCAGTAATATCACCAGTAAGTTTGCCAGACGAAAAAGCATCTGAAATTAACAGTGAGATAACTATCTTAGATATCTATAAAACAGAAAAATTTTATAGTGACGAGTCGAATAATAATGAAAATACACCTTCATTAGATGTAGCAAGATCAGATAATGTTATTGATACCTTTAAACATAAAACAAATAAAAGTAAGCTAGTATCCTTTAATGAAAAGCCAGAACAAAGGCTATCTAATCTAGCTTCATTAAAGCAAAAAGCACCTGTTCAAGCTGAAACTAAAACTGAGAAAGTTAATGAAATTATAAAGTCGGACTTGTTAAACCTGTCTATTAAAACACCAAACTCAGCTGATGATGCATTGATTCTGAAAGCTTCTCCTATTAATGTCACTTATGTTTCATCAAAACATAAAGTAGATAGCGCCCCCATAATTACACAAACACTTCTGAAAAAAAATCCTTATACTCAGTTATCATACAGCAATGAAATTAACCAATTATCACGCGAAAATAAAAATTATAAAGCCTCAATATCTCCCCTAAACCAAACGGGACAATTGCTAAAAATTAAAGACACAGCTCTTTTTAAAAAGGATGTTTCAGAAGAGTTAAATAACTTTGATGCAAAACTACTTAACTCTGTTAGCCCCGTATACCCTTATCTAGCAAAGCGAAGAGGTATTGAAATGGAAGTAAAAGTGAATTTTATTATTGATAGAGATGGCAGGGTAAAAGATCTCAAATTTGATCAACAAAGCAAACTTATTTATTTCAAGTCAGCGATTCGTTCGGCGATGAGAAAATGGCGATTTAACCCTGCAACCGAAAACAATAGTAAAGTAGAAAGCAGTATGACTAAGATATTTTCATTTAGCCTTCACGCATAGAAATTAATACCTCACAGTTTGTACTTTTATCTTTTTAGATATAATTGTTGAGCTAACATAACGGGTAATTTTTAATTTGTTAACAAAAATAAATACTTTATAATGACATCAGACAACACCGATAAGTTTTGGGCTAATGCAGTTTTCGACCAATTTGAGGGAGTCGACACTGTGATAGTAGAATGTGTTTATTTTAAGCATTTAGACAAAGTTAGTAATAGCATTGTTTTGGTTCCAGGCCGAGGTGAAACCTATAAAAAATATCAAGAACTGGCCTTTATCTTTTTTAATCAGGGTTACAATGTTTTTATTATTGATCACCGAGGGCAAGGCTACTCACAACGATTGTTGAAAAATAAACATAAAGGCTACGTAAAAAAATTTCAAGATTACGTTGACGATTTAGCCTTTTTTGTTAAAAACATTGTGATGAAAGCTTGCCATAAAAAGCCCTATTTAATAGCTCATTCGATGGGAGGCGCAATTGCCACTCGTTATATGCAAGATCACCCTAACGCTATTAAAGCCGCTGTTTTATCATGTCCAATGCTTGGTTTTAATACCGGTATTTTGCCTCAAATTATTGCTAAGTTATTAGTTTGCTCCTTATTAACTTTGAATGACTGGTTAGGGTCGACACCATGGTATTTTTTGGGACAACAAAACTACAAAGCAAAGAAATTTTCTGATAACAACTTAACCCATAGCGCTTCTAAATATAAGACGTTCATAACACTCTATGAAAAGAGTAAACGTATTCAACTTGGTGGTGTCACTAATCATTGGTTGGTAGAGAGTCTTAAGGCTCAACAGACAATTTTTACTAACTTAGATAAATTAAAAACGCCTATAACCGTCTTCAATGCCAGTGCCGATAAGATAGTATGTCAAACAGCACAACAAAAATTTTGCCAAATACTTCATGACCTAGCACCTTCACGTTACCCATTAACGAAGCCTGTCAATTTTGAAGGGGCCTACCATGAATTATTTTTTGAAATTGATATATATAGAGACCAAGCAATTAACCTCAGTATTGATTGGTTTCAACAACATTAAAAATACTATCAAACTAACAATAATAAAATGTAAACACTATATTTAAAGTTCAATCAACGAAATTAGAGCTTATAATTAATACATTATTAAATAATAAAATCAACGATATAACTTATATTGATTTCATCAGACCATCATCCTAGTTTTACACTTCAAGCTTACTAGTGTTTCTAAATTCCATCGTCACTTTACTAAAACTCGATTCAATAGGTTGACCTATTAAGCTACACTTTATTCATAACATGTATATAATATTAAAAAATTTAATTGATGATAATAATTATGTTAGATGTTGTTCTTTTTGAGCCTAAAATACCGCCGAATACTGGTAATATAATTCGATTATGTGCTAACTCAGGTTTCCGATTGCACCTAATAGAACCGCTTGGTTTTGATTTAGAAGATAAAAAACTACGGCGCGCTGGTTTAGATTATCATGAGTTTGCCGCAGTCAAACGTCATAAAAATTTTATTGATTTTATCAAAAATGAACAGCCTAATCGTGTTTTGGCCATAACAACTAAAACTGATAATTTCTATGGTGACACAGTCTTTGAAACGGGTGATTATTTATTGTTTGGCTCTGAAACAGCAGGTTTACCAGAGGAAGTAAGGCAGCAAATCCCTGATCAAGATAAAATTAGAATTCCCATGTTAAAGGGAAGTCGCAGTATGAATTTGTCTAACGCAGCGGCAGTTATTGTATACGACGCATGGCGACAATTAGGTTTTCCTGGCGGGGTATAGACCTAAAAGCCATAATATTTTATTTATATAAGCGAGCTTACAAGGTGCTATTCAAATTTGCGGTCACGAGAAAGTAGATCTGCAGCAGCAATTTTAGCATCCTTGCCAGAGTACAGAACGTTATAAACTTGCTCAACAATAGGCATTTCAACGTTGTGACGCTGTGCTAATGTATGTACTTCTTTAGCATTTCGGTAACCTTCAACTACCTGACCAATACTTAAAATAGCTTGCTCGACTTCACTACCTTGACCTAAGGCCAAGCCAAAGCGACGATTGCGCGATTGATTATCAGTACAAGTTAATACCAAGTCACCTAAACCAGCCATACCCATAAAAGTAGAAGGCTCTGCATTAAGCGCTAGTCCTAACCGAGTCATTTCAGCCAAGCCTCTGGTAATGAGGGCTATTCTGGCGTTTGCTCCAAAACCAATGCCATCGGCAATACCTGCGGCTATCGCAATAACATTTTTCACTGCGCCGCCTAACTGAACGCCAATAAAGTCTTTATTAGAATAGACCCTAAAGAGCTTTTCGCAATGGAGAAGGTCGGACAACTCAGCAACAAATTTATCATCTTCAGAAGACAATGATATAGCTGTGGGTAACCCTAAAGCCATTTCTTTTGCAAAAGTAGGTCCAGAAAGAACGGCCAGAGATATGTTTGAACCGACAACGTTGACAGCTACATCTTGCAATAAGTCACCAGTTTCAGGATCGAGTCCTTTAGTTGCCCAAGCAATTTTAGCATTATCTGATAACATCGGTTTAACTTGCTTTAACATATCAGCAAAGGCATGGCTTGGCACAACAACTAACAGATTATCACTTGCTGATACAGCACGCTTTAAATCTTCTTCAACTACTAAAGTGTCAGGAAAAGGACAATCATTCAGGTATTTTTTATTTTGTCGTTCAGACTTCATTAGCGCACACTGCTTAGCGCCACGGCCCCACAGAATAGTTTGATGGCCATTACGAGCAAAACATATAGCTAACGCAGTACCATAAGAGCCTGCGCCAAGAACTGTAATTTTTGCTTTAGAAGACATAAACTAACCTAAGAGGTGTGAGAAATATTAGGACAAATATAATACTTACTATTAGTGAGTTTCTGAGCTTTGTGGCGCAGATTCTTGTGCGGCACGCTGCTGTAAATATGATGCATATAATGACTCAAAATTTACAGGTGTTAAGTTAAATTGTGGAAAAGAACCACGATTCACTAAACTGGCAACTGTTTCACGAGCATAAGGGAACAGTGTTGTTGGGCAAAAAGCGCCAATAGTATGAGCAATTTGTGCCTCTGATAAATTACCAATAGTAAAAATACCCGCTTGTTGAACTTCTGCTAAGAAGGCAGTTTTGTCTTCTACCGTGGCAGTTACCGTTACCGATAAAACAACTTCATAAGTGTTATCAGCTAGCTTAGTTGACCGTGTGTCTAAATCAAGTTTAATTTCTGGTTTCCAATCTAATTGAAAAACACTAGGTGAATTTGGTGTTTCAAAAGAAACATCTTTAATGTAAATTCGTTGAATAGCAAATTCAGGAGATTTTTGTTCAGCTGCATTGTTGGCAACTTGGTTTTCTTCAGCCATGAGAGGCTCCTATATATAATTATTTTAAAGTAAATATTTTCAATATTATGTGTTTAACAGTGCATCTAATTTGTTAGTACTTTCTAAGGCGACTAAGTCATCACAGCCACCGATATGAGTATCATTAATAAATATTTGAGGAACAGTATAACTACCGTTAGCACGCTCAATCATAAGTTCTCTCATTGACATATCACCATCAATTTTTATTTCGTTAAAATCAACAGCCTTACTCTTAAGTAGGTTTAATGCATGGGTGCAATAAGGGCAAAACATTTTGGTATAAATATCAATTTTTGGCATTTTATGTCTCTATTAATGATTTAAAACAAGTTTATTTATTAAGTCCTTTGAACTAGGCTACTGGCAAACCAGCACCCGTCCAGCTATTCATACCGCCTTTAAGAATATTTACTTTAGCAAATCCTGACTTGTACAGTTTATTCGCAACAGGTGCGGCACTCATTCCAGCGGCGCATACTACAATTATGGGTTTGTCTTTATACTTTTCAAGACTAGTAAAGCCATTTTCTGTGATTTTTTCATTAGATAAGCTAATAGCATCGAGTATATGCGCTGTTTTATACTCTTTTTCCTTACGTATATCTAAGGTTACTCCTTCCTCTCTATTCATTAAAAAAGTTAACTCTTGCGGGCTAATTTGTTTAACGGGTGACATTTTCATTTTAATTGTAGTGACAATAATCATCACCACAAGAGCAACCCAAACTGCACTTAGCATGCCATTATTGCCTGCAAACGTAATTAACTGTTCCATAAGTAAAGACCATATTTATCAAATTTATAATCGGCACATTATACTCAAACCTCCCTAAATTGCGAGCATATACCGCCCCACACTCGTTAGTAACTTAAGTTGAAACATTTCTATGTTAAATCCCTAGTGAATAAGACTATCTGAGCGTGTACAATACTTAGCCATAAAACATTATAAACTTTAACGTAACGGGAAATACAATGGCTCATAAGAAATCAACACTACTGATGATTCTAGATGGTTGGGGATATAGAGAAGACAGCAGTTCAAATGCAATCCAACATGCAAAAACTCCAGTATTAGATAACTTAAAAGCTAATTACCCTAATATGCTCATTGATACTTCAGGGATGGCGGTAGGACTGCCTGAAGGACAAATGGGTAATTCAGAAGTTGGTCATGTAAACCTTGGTGCTGGGCGAGTCGTTTATCAAGATTTTACCCGTATAACTAAAGCAATAAGTGATGATGACTTCGTTAATAACCAAACCCTTTGTAATGCGGTAGATGGAGCGGTGAAACAAGAAAAAGCCGTTCATGTTTTTGGTTTACTTTCGCCCGGTGGTGTTCACAGTCACGAAGAACATATTTTTGCTATGCTTGAACTAGCGAAACAACGTGGTATAAAAAAGCTCTATTTACATGCTTTCCTTGATGGTAGAGATACACCTCCAAGAAGTGCCAAGACATCATTAGCAAAAGCACAACAAAAATTTGCGCAATTATTTGCTGATGATAAAGATGGTGAAGGTCAAATAGCCTCAGTTATTGGTCGCTACTTCGCAATGGATAGAGATCAGCGTTGGGAAAGGGTTGAAGCGGCTTATAACCTTATGGTTTCAGGTCAAGGTTTGCATAAGTACACTAACGCTATTGATGCTTTAGAAGCAGCCTACCAACGTAATGAAAATGATGAATTTGTTAGTGCAACTGCAATTACTTCAGCTTCAGGTGAGGTAATTAAAGTAGATGATGGTGACGCACTAATTTTTATGAACTTTAGAGCAGATCGTGCACGTCAGTTTAGCCGATGTTTTACCGAAGATAATTTTGATGGTTTTGAGAGGAAAAGCATACCAGCAATCAGTGAGTTTGTTATGTTAACCCAATACTCTGCAGATATTGAAGCACCAACCGCTTTTGCTCCAGCAACTTTAGATAATGTTATGGGTGAATGGCTAGCAAAACATAACAAAACACAATTGCGTATTTCTGAAACGGAAAAATATGCGCACGTTACTTTTTTCTTTAGTGGCGGAAAAGAAGATACTTTTACAGGTGAAGAGCGTATTTTAATTCCTTCTCCAGATGTCGCTACCTATGACTTACAACCTGAAATGAATTCTAGTTTGCTTACCGACAAACTCGTAGCAGCTATTGAAAGTGGTAAATACGACTTCATTGTGTGTAACTACCCTAATGGTGACATGGTTGGTCACACTGGTAGTTTTAGTGCCGCTGTTAAAGCCTGTGAAGCAGTTGATAGCTGTATTGGCCGAGTTGTTAAAGCGTTAAAAGCACACGATGGTGAATGTTTTATTACCGCAGATCATGGTAACGCTGAACAGATGGAAGATCCTATTTCAGGGCAAGCACATACTGCACATACCTGTGAACCTGTTCCTCTGATTTACATAGGGAGAAAGGCTGAACCTGCTAAATCCGGTACTTTGAGTGATATTTCTCCTAGCCTATTACATTTGATGGGCATTGAACAGCCAGCCAATATGACTGGCTCTGTATTAATGAAATTAACCGATGAGTAAGCTCTGCAGTATATACGTGTTAATATTAAACCAATAAACTAAGTGATATATTGGTAATAATGATATTTATTAATGTTGAGACTTTTTTATCCCTACCTTAGCTATTAACCTGTTCTACAAGCAACATTTAACCGCAAGCCTATTGATTATAAGCTTGCTGTTTTCTGTTGTCATAGTGGCTCAAGAA
>Ga0115008_10003826_pt1 | contig 12471 bp, 14 predicted proteins | sample FraStrMetagenome_FD_87164 | JGI IMG/M metagenome (GOLD analysis project Ga0115008, IMG submission 87164) | Marine eukaryotic phytoplankton communities from Arctic Ocean - Fram Strait ARC3M Metagenome | ecosystem: Environmental > Aquatic > Marine > Oceanic | place: Fram Strait | collected...
CGCTGCACTGCCTTCACGTTTGAATCCTCGTTTGAGAAGATCGGTTTTGGAGTCATTCTTTGCGATACGGCCTCACTGAATTCGCGGAAGATAAGGAGCCACGAACAGATTTTTCCTCTTCTGTGGTGCAAGCCCCTAATTCAACAGATACGAACACGTCATTTTCGCAGAAACAGCCTAATGGAAGTCACGTGCTGTAAGTCGCACGGTATCGTACGTTTTGGCGAAAAGAATCTGACATCAGAGAAGGTCTTACGTGCAGTTATCCGACTAGGGTGGATTCGGTGAAATTCCGATGTCGCGGCAGGACTTAATTAAACATTACATCCGCGAGGAATCCCATTTCGAATCTGATTTTCATCGCCTTTTCGAATAATTTGTAAAAAACGTCATCTTGTTTGGCACTTTTTGAAGAGTTTCTGTATTGAGCATTATTTCGCCTTGCGAGAAATTTATCAAAAGGGCAAAAGTGTAGTTTTAGAGATGCAGCGCTGGCACTTTCGAAAAAGCCTTGTGACATTTGGCGAAATTTGTCGGACAAATTGCGACTAAAGTGCCTAATTCGCTAATTGATCTGTCTCGATACTATATTTTCTGAATGGTTAACCGTATTCCGTCTTTCAGGATATATGCTTAAAATTTGTTATTTTTTATCGCAATTTGATAAATTAACAATTGTAAAACTTCGAAGTACATTCATTTACGGCTGGGAAAATGTCAAATTGACGATTATTCTAATTGCTGTTATGAAGGCACAATAAACAGTAATTACAGCGTAAGCCACGTTTGGAGGCGCAAGTACATTTTAGTCTAAAAACAAAATAGTACTAATTTTATGTTTACGGTCTAAGCAAGAGTTCATGTCTTATGCAAAGACCAAAGGTTCTCTTCTAGTACTGTATTTCGAACGCGAAATACAAGGACGTGAATCGATAGAAAGCGAAATCTCCAATTATTTTCGTTACTTACTAAAAATGACGTGGATCTGAAAAATTTTAGCATCAAAGGCGGACAATAATTCAGCAAGGATTATCAAATATTTTCACGATTCATTCGCCTTCAACATTAAAGCATTACCGTGTAAGCAAACCGTGAACGTGAATTGTTCGTAAAAAGAGTTTTTTAAAGTTTGATTTATGGTAATCATTTTTCCCGTATCGGGATTTTATTATGAATCACAACTCAGCGAAAATTCGTTTAACATTTAATATTTGTCATCCAAATAAAATGAGCAGTCTAAGTGCCCAAAAATAATTTTTTAACGAGCCAAAGTAAACGCAAATTTTAAGAAATTTTCGCAAAGTTATCAAAGAAACCAGAGTAATTCGAAAGTCTGGCAAGATCGCACTCATAAACTATCTAAAAAGGCTTAAATTAAAGCCGATATAATCTTCCGATAACAAGCTCAGAATAAAATGTTAATCCTCTTATATGAACGGAAAGTTATGAAAAGTTACAAAAAGTCCCTAAAGTCAGATCCATGCACGACTCTGGCCAATAGTGTTGCGCAGGTAATGATGGTGCAAACTCACCAAGATTCTGGAGCCGATGGCGCACCTCTCTAATCCCTCTTGCGGCGAAAATTTCTCAGCGCCACTCTAGTACACCGTTGAAACTTCATCCCTGGTGACATTGACCATTTCAAAATACCAAAAAAGGGAGAAAAAATAGAGAAGAATATTCTTCGTGACCTCACCGGAACACGAAGTGCTTTTCAATCCCAATTTTTTTTATATTGCAGATCGTTTAGAAATATCCGATCAGAGATTAATTTTGAAGATAAAAGAAGACCTTTTATATTTACAGGAATGGCTTATATTTTTGTTACAAAAATCGTAGAAACAATTTTATATAAATAGTTATTTGATGATCAAGAATATTTTTTCCGCTTATGAGTGGTACTTTTTTTTATCAATAATACTCACTCTTTCTAAAGCCGCTGGTATCTTTTGTAAAAATAAACGTCTCAATTCTCACGCTTGCACCTTTCAGAAAGGTCCTTTCTCTAACAAAAAAGCTTCCAATCAAACCAACAATCATCCCCTGAAAGGATTTTCCGCTGCGATTTGTGTACCTGCACGTTAAATTCAAAAATATTCACTAGCAACACCTTTCTTTCCCGACTTATTCTCAGATTGTTCGGAATCTTTTGAGCTTTGTCAGCATTTTCTAAAATAAAATTTCTCCAAAAAAAGATCTAAAATGGAGAAAGTAGGTCAAAAATATTTTTGTGTTTTTGGATTTAGCAAAATTTATCCCCCTCAGCAAACACTCCAAATCAAGTTTTGTAACAACAAAGCAGACCAGGTTTCATGAATATTTACGCGAATTTCCTAAAGCCACAGCGAAAACAAGTACCGCCTACAGGTACTTGTGTTGGTTGCATACTTGCCGCGCGATATGCATTTGAGCACGCTTGAACCACGCTGTTTGAGGTTGAGAATGTAGAAATTTGTTTCGTGTTATTGGAGCAACAGGATTACGCTTTAGGCAACAACTTCTTTTTAGAATAGTTTGATAGAAATGACAAATTGGAAAGCCTTTATTTTCAAACAATTCTCTCCGCGCGTAGAACACGATTTAGAACTGAGTGACCTGTCAATGACGAACTGCTTTAAATGACCTGGTATCTAGATTTTAAGGGGAAAGTTAACAATTAATTGTCAACTTTAATTGTGCTAAAAATGGCTGAGCGGAGCGAAGCTAAAAGCGCGAAGCAAAGCTTCGCTTCAATTTTTTTTGTTGATTTTTTACAAGAAGCTTCGCTTCACGATTTTAGCTTCGCTTCGCTCAGCCATTTTAGCGAAATTAAACTTGAAAACTAATTGGTCATTTTCTCCGCAAAAAAATTGGATAGATAAAAGTCAGATTTGCCGAGTTGCCAGGCAGTTCCGCAGTTCAAGATTTGATTCAATATTCAACGTGGCTCGCGCTGTCAAAAACAGGGGTCTCCCTATTTTTAGAAGATTTTCGTAGTTACTTATTTTGCGAATTCAGCATGCTACAAACCCGCTTTTACGAATTAACATCTCCTTTATCCGCTTCTTACATAGTCAGAGCGGATGCGCCCGATTCTGTGTCATACCAGGATTTTCTTAAATTTAGCGAATGGCACGTGACCTGCCACCTTTTGCGGTAATTTACCTTCCGCCGAAAACTTCCTCAATCTACATGCCCAGACACGTTAACGCTTTTGCTGTACACATGCTTGTTAATCGCTTCCTAGACTACGAATTAAAAACTTATCAACTTTAGGGGTACACATGAAGATAAAGAGCTTATCCGTTTATGAACCGTACACACTTGATAGTAAAGCAATCTAAATAATCTTGCACTCGTGTTGCTCGAAATTCTGCTGTCTTTGCGTTTTCTGGTTAAATTTATCAACAACACTTCTCCGACTTGCATCATCAAAATTGATGCGCCGACGGTTTATGCTGACTCTTCTTAAAATAAACATCCTCGAACCCGCTCAAAAGAACCTCTAACATAAATGTTCCCGCCTAAACTGAGCCAAATATTTTGTTTTGTTCATTTTAACTGGTATTTTATAAATTCGAATATCATCCGTCGTTGAACCACAGCCACGTCCCCTTTGTGGTGAATATTCGGGATTGAAATTCTTAAATCTCTTTTTTGAAAAACGACAGGTCTTCAATTCATTCTGACGCAGCGCACGTTCATTATCGTAGAAAACCGCCTTTTTGACATTCTGTCAAAATCGCGAATTCTCCAAGTTCATCGAAATGCGCAATGCTAATTGCTAGAAATGACGAAAAAGGCAGAAACTTGAATTTGATTTAAATTCTGCTTATTTTTTTTTTTGCTTGACGAACGTTGATGAACGAGACCGCGTGCAGAAATACAGCTTCTGATTAGAGATTAACTGACAGCAGTTATCAGCGCCAAAAATTCTCGGGAGAAGTTATTTTGCTTTCAGCTCCGGCAGGCGCCCATTAAGGATTACGCGGCGAAAAGCTTGAACAGTTAAGATTTTTTTATGATTTGACCGTAAATGCGCCGCACAGCTTGCGAATGATTTCTAAACATAGAATTAGCCGAATTGACTGTAAACCACGTGGATAGCAGATTATTATTCTGATTCCGTTTAAACCGTGTACGTTAAATGGTAATTCTAATTTTAAACTTGAAATAGACAACTAGCTAGCCAAAGAAAGACAAATAAATGGACGCAAAACATGCGGCCAAAGCGCAAGAAGCCGGCTTGTCACCGCCTTCGCCTTCCGAAAGTGTGATAATCGAGGACGAGCCGAAACCTGCAGTCTCCAAAAAATGCTTCTGTATGATCGTCTTTCTCGTTCTAATCGGTGGCGTCGTCGGAATTCTCACAATATTGAAACGTGAAAAGATGCAAAAAGAACTCGCTTTAGCTACAACTACAACAGGTAAAACGGAGAATTGAATTTGTCAAAATGACAGAATTACATGATGATTTTAATTTTTTTTAAGTTCGTAGTAAAACACGCCTGAAAATGATTAAAAAAAAATGTTTACGAAAGCGAGAAAGTTCGCCTCCTCGTTGAGGTATACCCTTAATCCCCGAGAGGCGCGTGTTTGGACAGAGACTTAGAATAAGGGGCTAATAGCTAATCGTGCAAATCTGGATTAGAAAATCACTTGTAAGAGGATGAGCGCTAATTCTGACTTCGACTTCTAAATTACCTCCAATTTCAGCCGCTCCGACCACGATCGCCATCTCAGATCTTGAAGACGTGGACGAGGTGCTCAAACGATGCCAAAAAAGATACACTGCGAAACTTGGGCAGGCCTCGATTGGACTCATAAAAACTGGGTAAGTTTTCACTTTTCCGGAAAATAGATTTTCGATGAATTTTCTATAAAAATATTTTTTTAGCGTGAACGACGACAAAGGCAAAGAGCTCAAAAAAGGTGCATTCTGGCTTCGCGGAGATCTCGTCCAAGATCAGGAAAGCGTTTAAAACCTGTTTCGCTAAAAGTGCTTCTACTTTTGCTCTTTCGGAAGCCCTCTTTCGGAAGTGATAAGATAAGAGTCCCGCAGAGTTTTCTTAATGACGCTCTGCGGCTCAATCAGTCGCTTTTTTAAGTCCACTCATTCTGTTTCAAATCGAGGGGGCTTTGTTATTCTGGAATTTTGAGAAAGTGACACCAGGCTGATAAGACATGGCGTTATCTGATCACCTGCCGGGTGGGGGGAAATTCCGATTGACGGGTAAACGGGAACGCGAGTATTATTTAATGATTTATTACTCAATCGATTGTCAAGATATCATGAATCCCTATTTCGAATAATGGAGTTTAAAAAACACCCCAATTTTTCAGAAGGTTCTTATTTTCGTAAAATGATGCGCGCGGCACTTTTCCAACACGCGTAAAATTTCAGTTCTCAAAGTGGCTCGTATTTTTACAACGCGGAAGCACTTTCACCCGCGCGTTACTATCTTTTTCCCACTAGAAGTGTTCCCTCGTCGTTCTTTCCAAAACCACGGCGCGGGAATGATTTGCAGGTGAGCCAGCTTCGCCTTCAACCACACCCCGAACAAGAACGCCTGACTGATGCTCATTTGAGACAAGTTAGAATGTTAATGTGACGAGAGAATGTGTCTCTTCTATTTGCTGGTAGTTCGTTTTTCATACGAATTTGATTTACAGCGACTCTGTGGCCCCGATTGGGCCACGCAGTACATGTAAGTTCAAACTTAAAATGAAAAATTCTTGATTTATAAAAAAGCGACCACAGGAATTTTAAATCTCCCGCATTTGAACTCTCCGAATTATGTGTAAACGAGCCGCCTTCTCAAGAAAAACATAATAAGAAAAAGTTTCGGAACAAATTAAAAACGCTTCAAAGGCAATATTTAAAGACATCAAAGTTATGGCTTGTCGTGGACAGATTCCGACGGTTATAATTTCTATGCGACCGGCTGGCTACAAGCTGATTCTCAATCAGGACGACTTAAATTTCTACGATGGAGAGCCAATTCATGAGGACTGGGAGAGTTACGACGAGCGTCTCGCCGTGTATAAAAAGGTAATTTTAGAACTCTCGCTGTTATCAATCAAGAGATCTGAAAGAAGTAGAAAACCGGAATTATGAATCATTAAAGCGGATCAAATCCGTCATCATTATTTATAATTCTTCCTCTGTCGTAACCAAATTTCTTTTTAGCAATTACTTGACATTCCGTCGCTCGTCATCCTCGAGCCTAAACTCCTCCAACTGACATTCGACGAAATAAATCTGCAGTACAACTACGAAAACGGCATCTACTTAGACGAGTTCTTACGGCGCGCGCAAATGATGACGAACGCTCTCAAGGTTTTTATTTGTTTCAAGCTTCTCGTTATTTACAAATTTCTAAGAAATCGTGGGTCTACCTCGATGCCGGCGATCCTCACTGGCTCTCGAACGAATCCCATCTCGATTTTGCATCGATGACGCTCGTCCGTCTTCAGGTAAGATATAAATCCTATTTTGCTTGTCAAAAAAAACCGCGAAGATTAGCTCAACGAGGCACAAGTCTCCTCTTTGATCTTGCCTAGCCCGATCTCACCGCATATCTAAACAAGTTCAAAGACTGGCTAAACATGATAAAAACAAGAGTAGCCCCCTAAAAAAAATAGAACATCTCCTGAACTTTCATTTTTTGCTAAAAGACTCGTTCTAACAAATCCACTCAGGGTCTTCGCGGATTCGCAATCAACACCGCCTTCTATGCAAATTCTACAATAGTTGAACTGTTCGCGAGAAAGCTCTCATGCGCAACAAACTTGCATTACATCATGGACACAGGCCGAAACGGGGGTGCTTTTTCACAGAAGAAATCCCTGGAAGAAGCCAGCGAATGCAGATATGACCCTCCAGATATTAGAAAATCCAATAACCCTGGATGGGGATTTGCTTCCAAGAAACCCGTCGACGCGCGAGGACGACGGCGAAGGAGCAGTAGCAATAACGCCATGTCTCGCTCTCGTCGCGGTCTTTATAGCACTGGTTTGGGAGAACAGCAAGTTGTCAATCGCGGCTGGTCCAGTCAACGCCCGCTTCTTAGCCCATACGAAAGAAATACGCTTGCTAACGCGCCCATGGAAGGAATGCCGCAGCTGAAGATGGCTAACCAATTCGGCGGGAATGGTGGTCTACCGTCAAGAACAGCATCTGGAAAAATCCGAGCAATTCAGAAAGCTCCCCGGCCTTCGAACATTGGTACAAGCGCGCCAGGAAAGAAAGCCGCTTCAAAGGGCAGCAACAACGGATTGCTCGACAGGGAAACGGCGGAAGGAATTATGAAGTCGATCAGCATGAAAAACAATCGTATGCGCTGTTTGGCAAAGTCCTCAAAAATGAACTACCACGACGCGTACTTCTGGGCACGTGCGCCGGGAGAATCTGATGGACGGCTCTTTGCTGCTGGAAGCGTGCACAAATGTCTGCTCACTCACGGGCTAACTTGCGATGGCTCGTGTCCGTTAATCACCTCCGTACCGTGCACCTGTTCTGGCGCTCCCCCAATGCAGCAGCAAGGGTGGGGCCAGCCGCAGCCCGGATGGGGCTACCAGCCCAATTACATGCCCCAGCCACAGCAACAGCTAAATCAATGGAATCCCCAGACTTGGGGATAGCTTGCAAATAAATTTGTACTAAAACAAGTCAGATACTTCAGCTGCAAGAAAATTTGATTACAAGAAAAAAAATACTTCCTACAGCTGAAAATCATCGACAAATCATTCCTGGGCATTCTTCAATTAAAATTTATACTAAAACGAACCAATAAAATTTTAAACCGCTGTCTGTATATAACTGCGTTGCTCAATAAAATAAACACCAAAATATTGTCGATTATTTTAGTTTGATTTGATGAGAATTTGTAAGACAGTATCAAGCTTGATTCATTTCCTGTTTGGCATTTCAGCAACAGAAAACTCAACTGACAATAATAAAAATATGAGCACACTTAACGAGATAAACAAGCTTCGCCAAAAGTTCACGAAGGCATCAAAATGGGTCGACGAAAATATCCCAAATTTACGTCCAAAGGATCTCGAAGAATTCTATGGTCTCTTCAAGCAAGGTAGAATAACTCACTTTCTATTTTTTCAATTTTACAGCAACCGAAAACGGTAAATTCGAAGAAGAGAAAAAGCCAGGCCTTCTTGATTGGCACGAAAAGGCAAAGTACAAGTCCTGGAAGAAAGTCAGAAACTTGAGCATTAATCAATCTATGACAAAGTACGTTGAGAATGTTGAATATATCCAAGAAAACAAGCTTGCTGACTTCAAACCGAACAAGAAGGAGAAAGAAGCAATGCTCAAGGAAAGTGCGTCAAAATATTTTTTCAGAGATAAAAAATCTATTTGTTGAATTTTTAATTTTTACACACCAAAAAGTGCGATGCAAACAATCACTGCGTCAATCCAAAGCTTCTTGAAAATATTTCGAAAGAACTTTAATAAAAAGACTCATTTTCCTGTATCGTGTTTTATTTTCGACATAAAGCTTAGTTGAAATCCCATCCGGCAAAAAGGGCATTGTCGTCAGCTGGAGCAGAATCATCAACCTCAAATCCGGAGTCTCGGACTTGTTCTTCTCCTTAAAAAAAAGATTAAAAAAGACATTGAAAACAAATTTTACCTTGAGGTCTTCCGTAGTTTCTCCAGCTCTCTTTCATTTGACGTTTGTACGCTCTCTTTTCTTTGCGAGAACCGAAAGACATCATCTCAAATTCACCACGATTTTGAGATTTTTTATTCTTCTTATTCTTCTTTTTGTCTTTCTTACTGGCTTTCATTTTTTTAGCTAGCTTTTTGATGCACTTCTTTTTTGCTTTCTTTTTAAGGCCGTTGCACTGATTCAATCGCTCATCATAATCGCTGTATTAAATTTAAGCTCGAAGTTGCATTCTTGAAAAATTACCCGAGAGAGTTGTAGTCGTCAACTGGAGTCGTCGTTGTCTTCTTCGTCGTAGTTGTTGTTGTAGTTGTCGTAGTAGTTCTTTTTGTTGTAGTTGGCTTCTTAGCAGGTTCACCGAACATACCCATCAAGTCTGAAAGATGTTCAAATAAAGCAAAACAAATTTGGACTTACCCTGAGTATCGCTGGAAGGAGCACTTGGTGGCTTGTTAGGAAGTCCTTTGCCTCCAGATGTATCGAAAAGCATCTGTGCTGGAGGTCGTCGTGGCATTGTTCCGAGGAAAGACCAATCCCGGCCAGCACCGAATCCGGTTACTCCCTTAGTCGGGCAGTCGCCGACAACGTCTGGAAACTCTTTGATGATAGAGCCGATCCAGTCAGAGAACTGGCGGACATCGGTGTAGACTCCTGGTCGCTGGTGACGAGCGCAACCGACTCCCCACGAGGTTGCGCCAGCGAGAACCCACTTGCCGTTGGGGAGTGGACAGACAAGTGGTCCGCCAGAATCGCCTGAAAAACGAGTACAGAAAGTTTAAATAGATATAAAATTACCAGTGCACGCATCCCGCGCTCCCTCGTTGTATCCAGCGCAAAGCATGCCTTCCAAAATCTTGCCATTGTAGTAGCCTGGCTTGTTGCAATGGTCTGTAGTCATAAGGCGAACAGCAACTTCTCTGAGCAGATTTGATCGTGGACCACCTTCTTCGATGTAGCCCCAGCCGGAAGCAACACATGCTGTTCCTGCAGGGAAGCAGGAGTCCTTGTTGGGAAGACAAGCTGGCTGTATTTTGTGGTTAAATTGAACAGGGCGCTCAAGACGGATGACGGCAATGTCGTTTGTTCGTTGTTTCTTATCCCAACCTTGATTTTTGATATTTTTTGGTCGGAATGATAAGTGAACCTGGATGAGGGTAAATCTCGGCAATTGAAATGTTAACAGCTCCAGGGCCGAAGTATTCATGAGCACCGAGCGTGATGATGCCCGACTGCGCAAAAGGTGGAAGACAGTGGGCAGCGGTGACGACGAATTGAGAAGAAACAAGAGTTCCACCGCACATTCTAGTGCAAGCGAATCCGGATCAAGCCCGAACTCGGACTTGCCAGGGATGGGAAAATGGTCGAGCAACTTGACCTCCAACGATTCGAGCAATTGGGCCTTTAGAAGTTCAAAAATATGTGATTTAATTTAAAATTAACTCAATAAATGTCTTAAAATATAGAACCTCGCCAATACCACTCGGGCCGCTGTTCATGCCTCCCGTTAATCTTCCACCGTCGATCTCTTCAGCACCAGTCTTGTCCCAAAATTCTGGATTTTCAAAATCACCCACAGTTCCATTGATAGGATTCGTAGCTGAATCCGATGATCGACCGACTGGGGCCTGGTCGTAGATGAAGATTTCCTCATAATCAGGTACTTCTGGAAGCGAGGGGTCTTCTGAGGTGTCCCACTCGGATTTATAGTTTCCCTTTGCGCCATCGATTATTCCTGGGGTCATTTGGTAGCTTCCAGCACCGCATTGCTGCCTTTTTTATGCTTTTAGAGTGTCCTTTATCTATTCTCTACCCTCAATTTTCTCTAAAAGCCGTTCCCAAGGGCTATGCCCAGTAAAAATCCAAACAGCCGCATTTTCGGTTGAATTATCACTACGCTGCAGAATCCCCACATTCTGCATCCGACCCCTTCATGTAGCCCAGTGCTACGCATCCTTCCCAAAACCGCTGAGTCCCAAACAGAGAGACTTCCAAAACAATAAATAGATTGCCTCATGTTTTTTTTTAAATTTGGTTTGTCAAAGAAAAAATGAGTACAGAAAGGCATCGGGTTTAGCATTGAGATCCACGTACTCGCACAAATCGTTTTGTTTTTCCCGCGAAGACAACTTTCTTGCAGATTGATCCTCTGCTTGCTCTGCGGTAAGTAGGCTTTCGGTATTGGCACATACTTGTCAGGTATGGATACTTAATAGCAGAGAACTTAAGCTTGCAGACGTCGAAAACTTTGCCATACGTCTGGGCTAGATTTAGTTGAAAGATAAAGAAAAAAAGAATAAGTCTCATTTGGCGAATAAAAATAATAGCTTACTATAAATTGCTCCTCACTGGTGCACCTTTTTTCTTTATATTCATAAAAATAGGGCGAAAGAGTCATCTAGCGGCGCGCAATGCTCATCTTCAGTAGGAGAATAATAAATACGAAATCTACAGCATTCTTGTAAATAATCAAAAATTCATTAATATCAATGAGAAAAGGTTCTTTATAACCTCAACGGTCAATCGAGTATGCATGTCATAGATGAAATATCAAAAATCGACATTAAAAATTCTATTAAACAGATCTGGAAATACTTTCCTTTGATTTTGCTCGCGAAATCAATTGCGAAGTCGCATTCATTACAAATTGCGGAAGCGAAAGCTTGCAAAAAAATGCGAAGCGAATGGGTGGTAGCGCGCTCCCGGTACCAATAGATACCGCTAGTACCAATTTGGTACCGCGAAATTTTTTCTTAAAAAATCGCTCATTTTCTAAATAAATGAAGTAGGAAAGATGCAGTGGCTCCGCGCTGTGAATTTATAAAGTAATCTTGACCTGCTTGCTTTTTATGAGAAAAACGAACATTGAAAATCTGCATTTTGGCCGGTACCAAAGCAGTTTGTGCGAAGCGAAGCGAGCTCGCATAATTCAATTTGCACATTTTCTCGAAATTTTGCAAGCTTGAATCGCAAATTAGGAGCCCCGACTAATTGAGCTGGATCTCATATGAATCTGATGGGCCGCCAGGTGAGCAAACAGATTTTGACCGCGAAATAAAGCGCTATGTAATAAATCGGAAAGCATGAATGAAATATGCTTCGTGTTAATATTTGTCAAAAATCTAGCCCCAGTCAAGCTGGGCCGTATTTCGGAATTTTCCGGAAAACACTTCTTGGCCACGAGAATTTGTTGTGCTTGGCTTAGGCAGGCTTGGAACTAAGGTAAATACCAATATTTGTGTTTTTGGCAATTTGGCGGAATTTCTAGCTCAATTCACCGCACTAGAGATTTTTCCCATGAAGAAAATGATTCTTGGCCTGGCGGCCCTTTTCGGGCTGGCTAGTGCCTACGGCGAGTTCTCGTCAAGGGTTCAATATTAGTATTTAAAAATTATTTTAAGAATTGTATGTACAGTACCAAATAGAAGAAAATTAAATAAGCAATTAACGTTTAGGAACTTAGCGGAACAATATGGTCATATTCTCATGTATTCTCATTATTTTATAACCAACTAAAATAGACTTTCTAAAAATAAACTTCCTCTGTGACGCTAATCAAAAGTAATTATGCTTATCCGAAACCGGCTTATGAGTTTGACTGACAGAATGGAAATATAGTCTATATGGACTGTACAAAAGTAATGTTTCAAGATAATTTGTAGTATTAATATTGCATATTTTTGAACTTACATTTAATTATTGAACCCTCTCTCTTGCTTGAGTACCTTAGCGAAGTGTGCCTTAATGAGCCTGAAATATTTTGTACTTGCGATTCGAGCCAGAACGTTACTCAACCTCCACCAGC
>Ga0115008_10003830_pt1 | contig 12463 bp, 17 predicted proteins | sample FraStrMetagenome_FD_87164 | JGI IMG/M metagenome (GOLD analysis project Ga0115008, IMG submission 87164) | Marine eukaryotic phytoplankton communities from Arctic Ocean - Fram Strait ARC3M Metagenome | ecosystem: Environmental > Aquatic > Marine > Oceanic | place: Fram Strait | collected...
GGTTGGGATTCAATGTCAGATTTTAGGTGGTTTGATTTATTCAACATATGGAATCATCCTATCTTTCTACTGTGTATTACTATTAGTATTGCATTATTTCTAAACGGTATTCTTAGAAAAGATAAAGGAATAGATTACACATGAAACATCAAACTAACTGGAATAAAGAACTATTAGATTCAAAAGACTTTAAATCAAACTGGGACTGGACAGTAGCACATAGTGAATATCACTTTGATGATACAGTTGTAGATCAGGAAGGCGACTGGTTTAAAATTCTAGGAAGATTTGATAATCCACAATCATGGAAATCAGATAGAGATAGATTAGTTGCAGATGCTACAAAATCTATTAACTGGGAAACTCGTAAATTCTTTGGTGATCGTGAAGATGAATCACCAATGCTAACACAAGAAGAATATGATATTGCTCAGGGAGGGGGAGATCCTAAGAAACTTATGTTAACTAACATGATTGATGAACTTGAAAATTACCCTACACTATTAGCAATGAAAGAATACTTTGGCGTGTTGGGCGAAGCAGATGAATTTAAAGTTCGTTCACATGTTCAGCTAACAGGTCAAATGTTCAATCTTCATATTGATAAACTTTGGGATCGTTGCATAGATGATCCAGAGCAAGTATGTCGTATTACATTCTTTTTAGATGATTGGACACCAGGACAGTTTTATATGTATGGAAATTATATATACGAGCGTTGGGTTGCAGGAGAAGCACATATATTTGATTGGGCGAATGTTCCTCATGCAACTGCTAATGCAAGTAATATGGTCAGACCAGCAGTTCAACTAACAGGGCTAAAATCTGACAAGACACGTGAAATTATTGCAAACGGTTCTAAGGACACTATCTTTAAACTATGACAACTCTGACGATTATGACAGGACCACAGGGTAGTGGTAATCACTTATTCAGTAAAGCACTAGGACAAAATAAGAATATATTTGTCTGGCCTGCATTACAAGAAAAGTATTGGGAAGGCCATGATTTAGAGCCATTTGCTGAATATTGGAAAGACCCATCAAAACTAAATGAGTTTGATTGGGAACAAAGTAATCACTTTGTCACAAGTATCAGTTGTCCCTATTTCGATGATGGTATAGAAACTATTCCACATTATAATCAATTCATAAATGAAGCAAAGAAATTTGCTGACATTCAATTTCTAATAATAGGCAGAGATAGAAATATTATGAGATTACAACAAGAACGTGTAAGAGGAAAACACACTACTCCTGATTTTATATCACAGATAGATAGTATAATTTTTAATTTTAGGACTATCTTTTCGAGCCAAGAAATGTTATACTTATACGAGTTAAATTATTTACAGTGGTTAGAAAAAGAATTAGGATTATCGGATAGTGAAATAACAGAAGACAATATTAGATTGATAGAGATATTATCCAAAGACGCAAACGAAAAATATATATCACAAGCGGAATCAGAACTAGACAAAAAAATAAAATTAGCAAGCAGTCAAAAGGGGGCGTTATGAAGATACTTATTATGGGATTGCCGGGTAGTGGTAAGTCAACACTAGCAAAGCCATTTGCTGAACTAATTAATGGCGTTCATATAAACGCAGATGTAATTAGAACAAGTTATGATGATTGGGACTTTAGTTTGTCTGGTCGTATTAGACAGTCTGTACGTATGAAACATTTAGCAGACGGTGTGGTTATGGCAGGTAAGATTGCAGTGTGTGATTTTATTTGTCCTACAGAAGAAGCAAGAAAAAACTTTAATCCAGACTTTACAGTATGGATGGATACTATTTCTCGAGGTAGATTTGAAGACACAAACGATATGTTTGAACCACCTGAGAAAGTAGACTATCATATCGGGGATTGGTTTGACAATGCCCATGAACAACTGTTGCCCGTAGTAAAACGTTGGATGGAGATTAGAAATGTTTGATTATAAAAAACCTACAGCACAAATGCTAGGAAGATGGCAACCTTGGCATGATGGTCATACTGAATTATTCAAACGTGCTTACAAAGAAACTGGACAAGTTGCCATAATGGTACGTGATGTTGGCGGTATTATTGGTGAGGACGCAGGTGCTGGACGCACAGCAACACAAGATGATAACCCTTTTGATTTTGAAAATATTGTGTTTAAAATTAGTTTAGAATTAGGCAAACAAGGATTTAAAAGAGAACATGATTATGTAATATTACTCGTACCTAATATTGTAGATATTAGTTATGGACGTGGAGTAGGCTACACTTTTACTGAACACGATTTAGGTAAAGATATACATGATATCAGTGCAACCAAGATACGAAAACAGATGCGTGAAGATGGAAAGCTATAACTTTAGCATTGACAATAAATAGGATATCTGCTATAATGGATTATACTAAATATATAAAATACTTGAGTGCAATGACAATTTTGTGTGCTATGGCATTACATGTTGCTGGGATTACTCCTTGGAACTCAATACTACAACTACTCGGAGCGGCGGGCTGGGTTTTTGTTGGATTTAAATGGAATGAAAAAGCTATCATTCTAAATTTCTTGCCGCAGTTTGCAATCATCATTCCGATGCTTGTATATCTATACGTTTTATGAGGTACAAATGACAGTAGGTGTAATCTCGGCTATACCCGAGGAATTCTCAAAGCTACAGTGGGACAATGAACCACGTACAGAGACAATAATCAATAAAATTTTTCAATTCGGATCAATCAATGGTGTAGAAATTATCGCTGCTGAATGTGGCATCGGCAAAGTAAACGCCGCTATGACTACTGGATTGTTACTCGGACATTTCGGGTGTTCGTCAATTGCATTCAGTGGTGTTGCAGGAGGGGTCAATCCTAAATATAAAATTGGTGATGTTCTAATTGCAGAACAACTAATTCAACATGACTTTGGTGCGATTGTAGAAGGTCAAGTTATATCAGCAATACCCGGTAGTTTCCCATCTTTAATAGACAGCGATGATGATACTGCATATATGATGTCTCCGGAAATGAGAGCCATACTACAATCAGAAGTCGGTTCACTTGCCCATTTTGGTAGAATTATTACTGGTGATACATATCTTGCATGTACAGAAACAAGACAAATGTTCTTTGAACAATTCGGTGCTGATGCGGTCGAAATGGAGGGCGCCGCAATTGCACAAGTCTGCACTAATTGGCATAAACCATTTGTTGTTATCAGAGTACTAAGTGACTTAGCAGGCAATGATTCACATGTAGATTTTGATCAATTTGTAGATGACAGTAGCAAGAAGGCGGCAGTGATCCTTAATAAGGTACTACCTGTATTAGACGCATGGGAGTAGCTAATAGACCTGATATTGAAAAGTTTGAAGAAACTCCATTCGAAAAAAACAAACAAGAACGCATCATAGATGATCCATATTATGCAGTATATGGTGACAAGTGGCCAGTATGTGATGGCCACTTGCTATTCGTGCCTAAAGAAAATAATTCAAAGTTTATTACGATTGCATTACAGGCTGTAGTACACTACGGCGATAAATTACGTGAAGAAGGAAAAATTGATAGTTATCACTTTGGTATGAATATTGGACCATATGCTGGACAAACAGTAATGTGGCCACATATTCATTTTATACCACGACACGCAGGCGATGCTGAAGGCTTTCCAGGCTCAGTACGTCTCTCACACATAAATGGCCGCGGCGCTAAGTATTATATGCAACATCCAGACTTTAAAGATGAATACATTGAGATACATAAAGATCATAAGGATATAGAAGGATTTATCTAGTATGAATTATAATAGAGTATTTACATTTGGTTGTAGTTTCACTCAATTCTTTTGGCCTACATGGTCTGATATTATAGAATATGACATGAAGTTACCTACACAAAATTGGGGTATGTGCGGTCTGGGAAATGTAGGTATTGCACATAGATTATTAGAAGCAGATGCAACACATAAGTTTACAGAAAACGATTTGATCATGGTTCTTTGGTCAACATGGCCAAGAGAATGCAGAGTTATCAATGGACAATGGCAGCCCGCAGGTAACATATTTAATAATACAGATTTATATAATAGCAAGTTTCGAAAAACTTATTGGAGCGCAAATAATGATATTATAAAAAATGTAGGTGCAATTCATATGGCAGGTAAAAGTTTCCCTATAACATATCAAGCAACAACATACAATCCCCATGAATCGTTCCACGATGACATATACAATAATGAGATTTTTTATAGTACGCTTAGTAAAAATATAGATTATATAAGTTCACTAGATAGATTCTCATGGAACCATTCATGGAAGCATGATAAAAAATCGTTTGATGGTGCGATGCTTCATGTAGATAATCATCCAGATATTGAAGCAAATCTAAAGTTCGTAGAAGAGTGTATCTATCCAAAAATAAATAGAGTGTTGAAGGATTCTACCCGTGAGTATTACATGAGGATGCATAATAAAGTGGTAGATATGGGAAAGTCAGGAATTACTAAAAAAGAAATAACAGAATGGTCTGGACACAATGGTATAGGTGCGTTTTTTAAACGTCACTTTCAATTTGATGGAGAGAGTAAGAGACATGGAATCCCATTTAATAAATAAAAATAAGTCAGTAACCAAAAGGATCAAAATATGAGTAGCTATCAACCTAATACAGCAATCGTAGTGCTGTATAATACAAAAGAATATAAAGCATTAGATAAGAAAACGGGCGGACAGCTATCTAGTGTCTGTGGACTTAAAGGCTTTGCAGATAAAGATTCCGCAGATGTGGTAGTATCATTCCCATCAAAAGTAAACGTAGATAGTATTACTATTGTTAAATCAGACGCAGATACTCCACAAAAATGGAGAAACTTCGGTGGTAAGTATGCAAAAATACACAAAGGGAAAGTTGATACTCTAGTATTTGATATCGATGGTATTAACGAAGCTATCTATGAAGGTGCTATGTTAGTACTATATGACTTTGACAAATATAAATCAAAGAAAAACGACAAGCCACTATCTATTCAGATTGATGCTGTAGTAGATGCTAGTATCCATGAGAGTGTTTACTTTGCACGTGATGTTATTACAGAGCCAGGAAATGTACTATATCCATCGACATATGCACAGCGTATTAATAATGAGCTAACACCACTCGGTATCAATGTACGTATTCTACATGAATCACAACTAGAAACAATGGGATTTGATATGCTACTAAGTGTAGGTCAAGGCTCAGAGAAAGATTCATATGTAGTTGTGATGGAATGGATGAACGGCGGGGATGAACAGCCACTAGCACTAGTAGGTAAAGGTGTTACATTTGACACAGGTGGTATCTCTATTAAGCCAAGTGCAGGTATGGGAGATATGAAATATGACATGGGTGGCTCAGGTGCTGTAGTAGGAGCAATGCATGCCATCGCTTCACAAAATGTAGAACAGAATGTCGTGGGTATTGTAGGTCTGGTAGAGAACATGCCAGACGGTAAAGCAATCAAGCCAGGCGATGTTGTTACATCACTAAGCGGGCAAACTGTAGAAAACTTGAATACAGATGCAGAAGGTCGATTAGTTCTAGGTGATATCTTACGTTATGTACAGAATGAATATGATCCAGATCGTATCATTGATTTAGCAACGCTAACTGGTGCTATTGTTGTATCACTAGCAGGTGAGTCCGCAGGTCTATTCACTAACTCTTCAGATTGGGGCAATATAATCACAGAAGCTGGTAAACGTTCAGGTGAATCATTCTGGAGAATGCCGATGGGGCAGAACTGGAATAAAATGATTGACAGTGAGATTGCTGATATGAAAAACATTTCAAGTGGACGTGGCGGCGGTTCTACTACTGCCGCAGAATTCTTATATCGTTTTGTAGATAAAGAACGTGCGTGGGCTCACCTAGATATTGCTGGTGTGTGTTGGAATGCTAAAGGAAATGACACAGTGCCTGGTGGCGCTGTTGGGTTTGGTGTTCGTACTTTACTTGATGTTGCATCAAAAGTATACGATGAAACTCCTACAATAGATGAAGAAATGAAGTACTAATGTCTAAAACATTTTGCCAAGCACCATGGCACGATATTCATATCGTCACTGACGGCGGCTTTCAAGGCTGTTGTGTTATGGGCGCAGGACCTACTAGTGGTAGATTAAAAAAGGATGGCAAAGATGTGACTATCGCAGATGGTCTTAATGCAGGTGTCAATAGTGATACTGCTAAGTCACTTAGATTAGCATTAATGAATGATAAGTGGCACCCTGAATGTATTCGTTGTATGGATGAAGAGAAGGCGGGCATGAAGAGTATGCGCAACTTCTACAATGAACGTTGGGGTAATCGTTTCAATCATACAGATGCAGTTGAAATTACTGATGCAGAAACAGGAGCAGTACCAGATGATCACGTTCCTTTTTTCTACGATATTCAATTAGGTAATTTATGTAACCTAAAATGTCGTATTTGTGGACCTGCTTTAAGTTCGTCATGGGTACCAGATGAACAGAAAATGAAGGGACTTGGATCTAAATGGGAACAGCCCATTTCTTCTAATAGAGAAACAATTACTATTGAACATTTAGGTGGGAAGAAATATTCATATTCTCCAGACCCTTTTGCTTGGGCAAACTCTGATCTATTCTGGGAACAGATGTCAGATCAAAAAGATAAAATTGAACATCTGTATCTAATTGGCGGTGAGCCAATGATGATCCAACGTCACTTTAAGTTTTTAAAAGAGTGTGTTGAGAGTGGAGATAGTAAGCATATTGTTCTACAGTATGATACTAACCTGACTAATTTACCGCAGAAAGTTATGGAATACTGGAAAGAATTTAAAACACTTGAGATTGGATTTTCAATCGATGGTATGGGGAAAGAATTAGAATACATGCGTAACCCAGTGAAATGGGATCATATATTAAAGAACATTCATAAGTTAGAAGCATTTGCTAAAGAGAATAGCAACGTCAAATTGACAGATAGTGTCACTGTAAGCGTGTATAATATCTTACATATACTAGACTACATTGAATGGAAAGTAAAAGCAGGTAAGTACGATTTCGATTATCTGTGGCAAAGACATGGTAAGCACTTTGGTGTTCACCCATTGCACAGTCCTCATTATCTTAATGTGAGAGTTATGCCATTCAAAGCAAAACGTGAAATATCTAAACAGTACATCAAGTGGCAAAAGAAAATGAATGACTGGATTGATAGCATAGATGATTATACTAATACACAAAATAAAGAAAGTTTGCGTGAAAGCGTGAACACATATGTGGATACTTGGATATCATTTATGAATTCTGAAGATAGTAGCAAACATATGTACGAATTCTGGCAGTTTACAAATGACTTAGATGTTATACGAGATGAAAGTTTTGCAGACGTATTTCCTGATTTGAATGAGTTATTATCTGACTATCATGAAAAGCCAGACTGGTGGTTCCTCCCTACTGAGCGATTTGATAAAGAATAATGTCTAGTACGTTTTGTATTGCTCCTTGGCAAGATATTCATATCACAACCAATGGTAAATTCAAAGGTTGTTGTGTTATGAGTGAAGGTCCAAATAATGGATACCTTGCAACTAATGGAAAAAATCATTCAATACAAAGCGGTAATATCAAATCAGCAATGAATAGTGATACATCTAAAGAGATTAGAAAATCATGTTTGAATGATGATTGGCATCCAGAGTGCATTCGTTGTGAAAGAGAAGAAAACGCAGGCATGAATAGTATGCGTTTGATTTATAATAATAGATGGGACAATATATTTTCTGAAGACAATGCAAGAGAAATAACTGAAGAAGATGGAACTATACCTGAAGAACATGAACCATTCTTCTATGATATTCAGTTAGGAAACTTTTGTAACTTAAAGTGTCGTATTTGTAATTTACAATTAAGTTCTACTTGGTATGCGGATTGGATGGCAATGAAAGCTATGCAACCTACTAAAGAGAGACCTGCTCGTAATAGACATATACAACAAAAGTTTAATTCTGCAGGACAAGAAATACAAGTCACTCATATATCAGGTAAGCAATATGAAGTATTGCCTGATATATATGCTTGGGCTAACAGTAAAGAGTTTTGGTCTGGTCTATCTGATAGAAAAGAAACAATATCTCATCTATATCTAATTGGCGGTGAGCCAATGATGATCCCAAAAGAATTACATCTAGGATTTTTAAAAGAATGTGTTGAAAGCGGCGATGCTGAACGTATCACATTACAGTATGATACTAACATGACTAACATACCAGATGAATATATTGAAGTTTGGAAGAAGTTTAAACATGTATTGATAGGCTTCAGTATTGATGGTATGGGGAAACAAAATGAGTACATGAGAGCACCATCTAAATGGTCACATGTCATAAAGAACTTACACAAGTTAGATGATGCAGTTACGACTGGCGCATCTAATATTGAACTTAATGAATCCATTACAATTAGTATATACAATATTCTTCATATCTTAGACTTCTTAGAATGGAAGATAACTGTAGGAAGATACGAATTTAAGAACGTATTTCAGAAATGTAACAATCATATGTTCGCTCATCCATTACATGATCCAGAGTTTCTTAACACTGCTATCATACCATCAGATGCAAAGCAAGCTATTATACAAAAGTATGAAGATTGGCGTATTAAGATGCATGATTGGATAGGAGAAGATAATACACCATACAGTGACATACAAACAATGGGACAATTGAGAAGTACTGTAGATGCTTTTGTTAATTCTTGGCAAACATATTTGTCAGAACACATGCTACATAATTCTGAAGAAAAGATGCATAAATTTTGGGAGTACAACCAACAATTGGATGAATTAAGAAATGAGAAATTCATTGATATATTTCCCGATTTAAATGAAATAATTAGTTAACTACGAACAAAAGCGTCCTTCAGGGCGCTTTTTTCATAAATACATGTAGTTGTGAGGAGACTAACATGTTTACATTCATTATACGTTATGCCCTTAAATGGGTTATCCAAGGATGGATAATAGCTAAAATAGCGAATTTAATTAGAAAATGGTTGATTAAAAAATACTCAGTAGATCAAAACTTTCAACAGAATTTCACAAAATCACATGAGGTTGATTGGAATAATATACGTTGGTTCGCACGTCTTGCCGCTATGGCGTACAAGAAAGACAATACTGAAATTGAAACGAGATACAAACAGTATAATGTGTATATCAATGAAATAAACGAAATAAAATACATTGTATTAGTAGATGATATAAAAAAAGAACAATACATTTCTATACGAGGTACTAGTAATTCACACAACGCATTACAGGATATTAACTTCTTTAAAGATAAAAGTTATAGACTGGGCATTGAATTGCACACTGGCTTTCATCGTACAGCAGAAATGATTGCCGATGATTTACTTTCACGTTTAGATAAAACATACACGACATGGACGACAGGACATAGTTTGGGAGCAGCAGAGGCACTTATTGTTTCATGGTATCTAGATTATAGCGGTCATACAATATCTGAATGTATTACATTTGGTCAACCAAAAGTAACTGATAGTCGAGGTATTAGAAAGATGCGTGGTAAGATTAAACTTACACGTGTAGTAAATGAAACAGATGTTGTTCCATTAGTCCCGCCATCGGGTACACATATGCATAGATATGCACATCTTGGCGAGATGATAAAATTATTAGATAATGGTAAGTATTGTTTCTTAGAAGAACCAGACAGTTTAAACTTTGGAGTAAATAGTTTCTGGTTATGGTCAGCTAGAGAAAGTTTTTCATTTTACGAAATGGGTAAAGAACTTCCAGATCACTTTATGACAAGCTACATTAAAAACATAGACCATATACTAAAAGATGGCGAAGAAGTAAACTGGAAAGATAGATTTGAATATATTAATGACGAGGGAACACTCGGCGAATGGAGGAAAAAGAAATGACAGATATAAAAGGAATAATAGTGCTAATAATGGCAGTTGGACTAATGCTTATACTAGGACTAATAGTATATGATGAGTTCAGTATGGCAAGTGAGCATGATACAGAATTAGATCAGAGTATCATTGAATTATTACAGATGAGTATTACAGGTGTAATAGGCGTAGTAGCTGGATTTGTAGGTGCCAGAGGCGGCAGTTGCAAGTGTAAGTAAGGAACTTTATTATGAATAACAAATTTAGCATAGGTGTTGTAATTGCAATCGTACTACAAGTAAGTGCATTTGTATGGTGGACAGCACAACAAGCACAAACAATTAGTCAACTTGAAAGTGAAATGGCAGAACTTACAGCAAGAACAGCCGTTGAGAAAGAAGTCACATTAATCAATGATGTAAAACAGTTACGCAAAGATTTAGATGACTTGAAAGCAAAAACACTTGAAGGCATATTGGAGATTGATAACATGCGCATTAGTGAAGACAATAGACTAGGCGAATATATTGATCGTAGATTGTCAGATTTAATTGGTGAACTACAAACAACATTTGCACAACACGAAGCGTGGATTGATGAACTTGAAATAGAAGATGAAGATATTCGTCAACAAATAAAAGACGCTATACAGTCATTAGATAAAAATCTGACTGATAGGATTAAAAAATAAAAATGTATGAATATAGATGTAAAGTATTAAGAATAGTAGATGGCGACACAGTAGACGTAGACATTGATTTAGGTTTCGGTATCTGGATGCACAGAGAACGTATACGTGTTATGGGCATTGATACTCCCGAATCGAGAACAAGAGATTTAACTGAGAAAGCATTCGGACTAGCGGCAAAAGAATTCGTTAAATCACTGATGCCGATCGGTTCAACACAGATTATCAAAACGCAAAAAGATAAGACAGGTAAGTTTGGCAGAGTGTTAGGAGACTTTATAATCGAAGATAAGTTGCTCACAGAACACATGATAGAAAATTATCATGCAGTGCCGTATCACGGAGAGAATAAAGACGCAGTTAATGATGCTCACATGATAAATAGAAGCAAGCTACTAGAGAGTGGCAAGGTCAAATTAGAGGATTAAATTATGGCATACAAACTAAGTAAACGTAGTCTAGCAAGAATGGACGGCGTAGATGAAAGAATGGTAAGAGTAGTACAAACAGCAATCAGTCTTACTAGTATAGACTTTGGAGTTATCCAGGGGTTACGTACTATTCAAGAACAACGTGAACTTGTAGCAAAAGGTGCAAGCCAGACCATGAAGTCAAAACATATTGATGGTCTAGCAGTAGACTTAATGGCATATGTCGGCTCACGTGGATCATGGGAACTGTCATTGTATGATAATATTGCAGACGCAATGAAACTAGCAGCAATCGAAGAAGGTGTTGCAATTCGTTGGGGTGCAGCATGGCATATTCCAGACATTCGTGAATGGGACGGAACCATGCAAGATGCAATGGACGGCTATATCGATCTAAGAAGATCACAAGGAAGAAGGCCATTTATTGATGGCCCACATTTCGAACTTATGACATAAAGTTATGGATATTTAATACTTTTTAACTATCCAAACAACTAACGCAACATAAGCGGCTAGGACTAAGCAGGTAATAATACCATAGCTTAGTCCTACCAGAAATGAACTAGGATCAACATGTGCAATTGCGTATTTAATGTCTCTCCACATAGCTTAGTTCGCTAACGGATTATCTAATGCACGTTGCAAACGTTTGTTAAGTCTTGCTTCTAAGTCTTTTAATTTTCTCTCAGTATCTATACGTAAACGTTCTTTAGCCTGATCATAATCATTTTGTAAAGCATCACGTTTGTTCTCAAAACGTTCTTCTGCAATTTGAATTTGTTCTCTAACTTTTGTTTCACTTTTGTTAACTGAATCTTCTACACGGTCAACAATTGATTCTAATCTAGCAAAATCATCCTTCATATCATTCTTTGTTGTACGTGAATAGTCACGTGTATCTTCAACTGATACTCTTGTATCATCCATTGATACTGTTAACTGTTCCATTTCTGTTGCTAGTATATCTAAACGTTTGTCGAAACCACTCAAGTCTGGCGCTTGATAGCTTGCAATTTTAGCTTTCATATTTCTATAATCATTATAGAATTCAAAGCCTCCCCAAGCGGCGCCACATATTGAACTGATTACTGTTATAACAAGGAATAGTTTACCACCAGTAAACTTTACCCCGCCAACTTCTACTGTTGTTTTCTCACTCATTATTACTCTCCTATTTGTATTGTTCGTCTACCATTTTTTCATGTAGTATTTGACTTGCTAAACCATTTAACAACCCTCTATTATTTTCTGGTACCTTTTTATCTTTATCATAAAACTCTCCAGGTCCATAGAAATCTCTGCCTGGGATTGCTAACTGTCCATAAGCATTAAATCCCGGAACATAATTTATTAATGCTGAAATCTGTGCTTGTAAGGCTTGTTGTTCTTGTAATGATGCTGCGTTGCCCATTACTTCTGCTAATTGCA
>Ga0115008_10003834_pt1 | contig 12452 bp, 11 predicted proteins | sample FraStrMetagenome_FD_87164 | JGI IMG/M metagenome (GOLD analysis project Ga0115008, IMG submission 87164) | Marine eukaryotic phytoplankton communities from Arctic Ocean - Fram Strait ARC3M Metagenome | ecosystem: Environmental > Aquatic > Marine > Oceanic | place: Fram Strait | collected...
ACATGCTGTTGTTGGTTTGTGTCATGAATAATAATGATGAATTCGTCATTGCTGATCTATTTTCGACTTGAAAAATTCGGCAAGATGGGTGCGTAAGATTTGTTTTGAAGCGCGTAACTTTTTTCCCAAACGCGTAACCTCGCGTAAGAAACGTAAGATGCTTTTCAAAATCTTACGCGGCTAACAGAGGTTTAATTTAGTCAAGCAGTTAAAATCGCGTAAGAAACGTAAGAAACGTAAGATTTTTGGTTTGACTGGGACTGGAACCGGCCTAAAACGTGTAGAGTTCAGAAAATAAATATTCGTCCGTCTGTAACTCGAACGAGAGATCGATCTAACAACCCCTGTACGTCTGTACGTACTTGTATGTACGAGTTTCCATCGACTGACGCGTGAATCGGCACCTAACTTGCGATCTGCGAGTGAAAAGTTTAATCGAGAAAGATGAAGCGATATACGAAAGCGATTCATTACAACATGTACATGTACGAGTAGTCCATCCTTTCTGAAAGACCTCCACCAACACAAACAATGTTAAACTCCTGGTTCGTTTTCCTTATTTCGCTGTCAACGTCTGTCGCATTTTTCCCAACCTCGGCATTTCAAAAAAAGAGTTCGAGAGGTCTTGAAATGGCTGCTTCTAGTAGTAGCGATGTGCCATTTGCAACTATTATAGGAGCGGGAAGGATCGGGTCTATGCTCGCAGAACATGGAGAATGCTTAGTTTTAAAGCGAGGTGATGTTGTTCCTGCTGACGGATCGGGCCCGATTTTTGTTGCCACTAGAAATGATAGTCTTGAGGGGATTATCGATTCGACGCCAGATAATCGAAAGAAAGATTTAATGTTTTTGCAAAATGGATACTTGGACGGTTTTCTGGAAGAAAAGGGATTATCAAGTAATTCTCAATGTTTGCTGTTTGTGGCAGTTTCATCGCTTGGGGCAGAGCCTATTGATGTTAGTTAGGTGTCGTTTTTTACTATGAGTGTTTATCAATGATCTTACATCAATAATTGTTTCTGTTGCATCTCAGGGAATAACCGCAGTAAATCCCGAAGGATTGACAAGCGCTATGGGAAAGCATGCAAAAGCTTTACAAACACGTCTGAATGATGCTGGGATGAAATGCAACTTGCTCTCAAATGATGAATACAAACCAGCCATGTTCGAAAAACTTATTTGGATATGTACTTACATGTTAGTCGGCACGGCAAACGAATGTGCGACGGTTGGCGATGCTGGCAAAGATTTCCCTGATCTCGTCAAAGAAATTATCGAGGAATTGGTTGGTGCAGTCAGCAAGAAAGAAGGGATCACCTTCAAAGAAGGAACCGTTGATAGATTGCGCGCCTACACAGACGTTGTGGCAAGCTTCCCATGTGGTGTGAAAGAATTTGAATGGCGTAATGCATACTTTTGGAATTGCGGAGACGATCTTTGCCCAGAGCATAATTCTCTCATGAAGGATTGCAAAGAAAAGGGATTCATTTCGTTTGAGCTACCATGAAAATCGTCTTTTTTGAATATTTTGATTTCTGCTCTAAATTAGGTATTTGTAGTTGCTGAAACGATCATGTTGGCTAGAGAGATGACACGTCCAACCTGTGACTGGATTCTGTTATATTGTAACGTTTTAGCAAAAAGCCGTAGATGCAAATCCTGAGGTCTCCCCCTACTTTGAATGCGCATCTGGCCCGAATTTCGTTTACAAGTAACGGGTGGATACGTATAGAATTTTTTACTGGTGTATGCATTACTTTTATTTGTGTAAGCTATTGGTAATTTTATAGCTTTAAGACATCAGGTTCATTTTTTCACACTCGTATTGGACAAGGCGATTATTCAATCGATCGTTCTGATCTCTGAGTTCTTCGTTATCCATCAGCAACATTTCCAATTTCTTACTCAATTGCATAATTAATTTTGAGTCACTTTCTTGCGTACGTTTCTTTTCTTTCATCTCTTCGTTGACACCATCCAATTTACCACGCAGAGTTAGAATCTCATCTTCTTTGTCTTTAACGTCTGCGTTACCCGAAAGTAACATGATGAGCAAGCGATCGTAATTTTCCCGCTCTTTGTTAATCTCTTTTTGTACCATAGAAAGCGATACCATCAAGTTTTCAGGTGCGACATTATTGTTTAGCATTTCACTAGCAATTTGCGATGAGTCTGGTCCATGGGAAACATACCCCATTCGGCTTTGTGCTTTAGGTGAATTTGATCCATTTGTCGAAACGTTGTGAACAGTGGATATGCTCACACCTTCTTTTACTTGTAAATTAGCTAACAAATGCCGAACACTGAGCAATGCATCGTTTCGTGACGTCCTCGATTTGAATCGAATGAAAAACATACGCTGTGATGCCATCGGAGTTGGAGACGCAGAAATAGTCATGAAGAGGCTACTATGTTTGTTTTCACCCTTGCCTGACATTCGTGGCGTTTTACTCTTCGCAGATGGCAACTCGTTCGAATCAAACCCAACACAACCGGGTTTGACATCAATCAAGTCAAGTAATGGTATTGGTTCAAGCAAGTTTTTATCTCCTGCAAAAGCGAAGCATCACACCCATTAGAAAATCTTTCAATATAAAGAACTCTTTGTGATAAAGAAAACATACCTCTTCCTAGAGCTTTACTTAAATACCCTCCGCGAGCGGCAAACAATATTTGAGCCCGAATCAATGATTCTTCTTTCGACTCAAGCTTCACATGTACCGGTGTTGCTTTTACAACAAACTCAGGTTTTTCATTAGTTTCGTCATTCCTATGCAGTTGCCACAGTGTACCATCGAGACCTCCAGTCAAAAAACTCTTGCTACTCTTCTTCTTTGTTTCAAACCGTTTAACTTCATCAAATATATTTTCTTCTCTCTCTCGTCGTGAAGTAGCGTCTTGCTTCCATCCTGACGACATGACCTTCTCTTCTTCTTCTGCATGCACAGCCCCACGCCTAACCATTGGAAAGTAGTCAGTTGGTGAGAATGGAGTCATTGCTGGTTTTGGTGTAACTTCAATTTCGTTCATTGTGTCAGACAAACTTCGTGTCGGGATTGGGGTCACATTGATGTTATCCTGCGCCACGGGCGGAACAACGGAAGTTCTTGATGGGGAAGTTGTACTGCTATATATATATATACACAGACAATAAAACAAAAAGAAAACAAACAAATACAAGATACAAACAATAAATATAATGAATGAAAACATGTAAAAAAATGATTATTGGATTTGAAAATGAAATAGTCAAAACATCAACATTGATTTGATTTTCATGGGATTATGTAAAACAATGAGTTTGTAGGTTGATTTGAGAACATCAATTCGTCGTCAAGCGTTGAAGATGAAATCGTTGACAAATCAAATTTGTTGAAAGTAGATGTCACATCAAAGTAAAGTTGATCAGATGGAGATGATAAAAGTTGTAGCAAGTTTGTCCGAAGGCGATGAAGGAAAATGATAGAAAAGAACAGATACATCAAAAGTAGTAAGAATTTTCTATCCCAAGTTAGCATTTCTTTGAGGGAGAAATTGATCATTCGAACCACATCAACATACCTCATCACCGATGCACGTTTTGCGAGAGCCTTAAAGCTGGCACCAATGTTTGCAAGACCCTGTGCCTTTTTCTTAGTTGGTGTCTCCTCCACTTCTGTGCTTCGAAAGGGAGTGTCATTGTATCCAGAATTCATTGCAGGTTCTTTGCCCGTTACATAGTTCTCCAACTCTTCATCCGCTAACTCGACACCTGCCATCTTCGCCTTCAGTTTTACTACCTGTGCATCAACAATGCGATGGGCATATCTTTCCTGTTCAAGCTCTTCCTCCAATTGCTTGATCCTCGCCAAGTGTTTAGCTAACTCTGCAGAATCTACCAGATTAGCATTGGAAACAGCATTCGCGTTGGCATTTGAAGTAGTATCGGGATACACAGGAGATAACGGGGGAGGTGGTGGAGACGGCATTGACATTGTGGGTGATTCCAAAACCTTCTTGGCAGCTATGGGAGTAGGCGACGAAGGTAGTGGCACTGATGATGCTGCATATGATGCCGCAACGGGAGGAGCAAGGGAGGGCGCTGCAATCATTGGTCTGTTTTTCATTTCTATCTCCAATTTGGCCACTGACTCCTTTTCAATTGTCAACAGTTCTTCTAACTCTTTCACACGGGCTTCGAGACGATCAATTTCCGCTTGTTTCTCTGCAAGTGCAGCTTGGTTCATTTGATCATTCGCAGCGCCGTCCGCTTGGGCTTTGAGCATAGCACGAAGACTTGCCATTTCTGCCTTCAATTGTTCATTATTTTGCTTCAGCTTTCCAATGTCCTTCTGTTCAGCTCGAAGAGAGGCGTAAATAGCTTGCGCCATAATTGTACGTTGCATATTTTGCAAAGTGATGACGGCAGATCGCAGTTTCGTAAAAGCCGCAAGTCGCACGAACCTACGATAGACCGACTGTACCTTTGTTGCCGCAACAATTTTGCGTACCATGCGTCCTCGAAATTGGGCCTGGAGACAAACCGTACCCCTTCGTTCCACAATAAATTTATTTCGCAAGAGCAACATCCGGAACACCTTAGTAAGAAGTAGTCCTGCCTTGGCCTCGCGGAGAACCCACCATCGCGTACGACCGATACACCCTCGATACCACCTTTGCACCAACGAAGTTGCAGATAGGAGGATTAGGTGACGCTTGCGCTGTTCGAGTCCACGAACATAAGTTTGAAGAATCGTTACACTTGCATTCTGGTGAAATACCCGATGTGCTTCGAGCGCGTCGTGAGGTGGTTTACGCAGGAATACCTTGTTATTTCCCAATTGAACATCTCGTCGAGGAAAAGCAATCGGATCCTGGAGGAAATAAATTGGGAATTCGGATTAGTTTTTGCAGCTACAGAAAAATTTAATAGTAAGACAAAAAATGCATACCAAAGCCTTCTGCCGAAGACGGATGCGCAAAGCAATACTGCTATTCTTCGAATACTTTTCTTCGTGACTTTCTTCTCCATCCTTCAAAATGGAATCAACAAGTTGCGTACAAAGCGACTGAGGGCTTATATTGCTTTCATCGACCGTCCACGGCAGATTACTGGACGGCAAGAGAACTCGATATCGCGTAAAAAAATCGGCATGAGCCAAACGAACGGGATAACCCATACGAGCTACACGAACGGCTTCGAGAACACCGCCGTACCTCAATTGTTCCGTAAGTCGGGAACGAACGAGGAGTTTCGGTTTTGCTTTATCGTTCGGTTTCAAGCATCGAATGTAATGTGGTTCTGTCGTCTCGACTTTCTTCATAAGATCGAGAAGTTGATCTTTGAATTGTGCGCCTACAGTTCGTGTTTTTGTGGCTTTCTTTCCTGAAGCTGTAACTGACTTTACTTCAATTGAACCTAATTGAAGTGCATATATGTCTCGCACAAGCTGGTTGGGAGCTGTCTCAAACAAGGCCTTTGCGGCCAAAGGAATTTCGTCTTTGTTCTTTTCTAAAAATCCAGTTTCCGAACTGTATGCGACAACACCGGCAAAATGACGAATGCAAAACATTGCCTTACTCTTTTGAATGGCAGACGCGATGAATCGTGGTTCTTCTTCGCCTTCGACCATTGCTTCTTTCTTTTTACCATCCAAATGCATCTTGTACAATCGATTCGCCCAGTTTCGGTCACTACCTTTTGGCAAACGACATTCGTCGTCCAACATGGCTAGAATACCATGTGGCCTACTTTGAATCAAATCGAGACAGTCCTGATTATCTGGAAAGTCAATAAATGCCCATTCGATCTTTTCTCGTTCATACTCTGCTTGTTCCATTTTAAAAATAAACTTATTGAATTGTTGCTGTAAGGCTTCGTTGGTAAAATTGATACAAAGCTGTTCGAAGGAGTTCACAGCAAAAGATTCGAAACCAAAAATGTCCAACACGCCAACGCTATTGACCTTGTCTCGATCGTTGCTCCAAATGATGCATTCGTTGACTTGTTTTACAACCCAAAGAAACAATGCACCGTAAATAGTTTTTGTCAAGGCATCACGAGCATCGAGTGCTCGGGCACAATTCAAAACGAGAGTCATTCGTTCTCCACGTGCTTCCATTATACGTTGTGTGAGTGCTGATCGAATCGCATCGAGGTCCACACCAATAAGTTCGGCGGCGTATTGGAGAATTTTATCATCTTCGATCTCCGAAGATTCTTCTCCATTCACTTCACCAGCCGCGAAGGTAACCTGTCCAAGGTGGAGCAATCCGGCTACCAGCGAAAGCACATTATCAATCTTTTCCTGTGGCCAATTCATCTTCTTCATAGCTTTTATTGTGTAAGCTAAACCTTCCTCATCGGTGAATTCACGAAGTTGTGGTGCCCCTCCTTGACCGGTGTAGTGAAAGTAATTGGCCAATTCTAGACCACCTGTATGCCCTTCGTTGAAGTGAAACTTAGCATGCTGCTCGGGTGTGGCACCTCGAACGACTTGATAGAAAATGTGATAGTTACGTTCACCGCTGGCGTGAAAACCGAGTCGAACCTTTTCCAATAAATAGGTATCCACCTTAGCACCAAGCAGCTGACCCGATCGGGAAAAACCAAGTTCGATGAATTTACCGAATCGAGATGAATTATCATTACGAAGTGTTCGGGCGTTACCAAATGCTTCTAATATTGGATTTGATTGCAATACGCGGTCCATAATGTCCATATTTGCTTCACCACCAGCGGAGGAGGTTACGGCTGTAGAAGATCCTTCGCCTGCGGTACTACTACCCATGCTGGCACTTCCCAAAGTAGTAAGGTAAAGCATGACAATTTTGGTACTCTCCGTCTTACCTGCACCACTTTCTCCACTAATCAGTACAGCCTGAGGCTTTCGTTCAGTGCCTTCTCCCATCATCTGTCGGTAGGCTAGATCTGCAATTGCATATACGTGAGGTCCAAGTGGTTTGTCACTGCTGGACTGCAAACCTTGAGATTTGAATAGGCCCTGTCGTCGATAGGCTTCCAAAATTTCCTGTTTGACATTAAAACAATGAAAATGGTTATTAAGACTCGATCAGATTCAAAAAAAATTTGATAAGAGTATAAAGAGCAGAGACGTTCTACCGGTAGTCGTCTTCGTAAATCTTTTGAAACATCGGCGTGTCTCGACACGAAACAATTCAAGGAATGCTTGACAGGAGATTCCAAACATCCGACATCCACACATGTCATCAACATATAGAGGTTACTAATCTCACAATATTCACATCCAGTGGAAACCTATCCACTCTTGAACACATTCCTAAATCACATACACACGAACGCACACACACAACCCCCTAACTAACACTCACCGAGGTATACAGCGGCAACCTCTGAAAAGGATTCACAGCAATCAACACTGGACCCGTCCACGTATAAATCTTCCCATACGAAAACCTTTCATTCACAGCCTGTAAAATCGCCGGTTCATGCAAATGAGGCAAGGCAATTAAATTCTCCGTCGCATCTCCACGTGCCGCCTCTTCCTCGCTCAACGGAGCATTGGCCAACTCCACACCTTCATACTTCACCGCAGACGTAATTTTCACATTCCGCTTTCGCACCTCGGTACGTTTGGGATTGTCCACGTGGGTGACTGTGAGTTCGTCATCCGTTTTCTTCACGACGCTACAGAGGATCCACGCCTGTTCTCCTTCCGATTCGTTGACCCATACGTGTGCCCCGTTCTCCATCTTGAGTTGTGTTTGTTTTAGTTGAGGAAATCAAAATATGGCAAGATGGAGCGGAGGTGTTGTGTCAAAGGTTTATCTGATATACGGTAACTATATTTTATAAACAAAAATATAAATGTGAATGAAATGATGGAGTGAAGACACCTCGTTTCTCCTCTTTCACTCTTTGAACTTTTTCGAGTGTAGATCTACTCTCTAGGTGTACCTCTGGTGTATGTTATGTTCCAATGTTGTACGCTCTCGATGTATGACGACGATAGCCTCTCGTCTCTCGTGAGAGTGAATCCCTCAAAGAGAAGTATAAATCAGTGTGTGAACTGTATATAATATGTGAACTGTACGTTCCTGTATATTTATATTGTGTAAATGCATGTGTGAAAAGTGTCGTCGCTAAGATGTCATCGGGCATCGGCATCACAGTAGAGACGCGTACATATATACATGTACATGTACATGTTTCAGTTGAGGTTTCGAAAAAGACCCGTCGCGCCTCGCGCCTCGCGCCGCGTGTGCGTGAAATTAGAAATTAGGCGGGGTCTTGGTGGAAATGTGATTGCGAATTTCGAGAGGACAACGAGAACTTGAAACGAAATTGCGAAATCCATTCATGGACACACATACATTTTTTTCGGTTATCGTCGTTGGAGAGAGAAAATGATGAGATTATAACATGGCGGGAAAAGTAGATAATAATGTTCTCGCACCGTTTAATCCGGTGTCGGATGCTGCGATGGCGATTGCATTAGAGCTGCTGCAGGTAAATCATTGAAGGTGTGATGTGTTATTATTTTTTGTCGGGTGCCATGTTGATGTTAATTTATATGTTAGTTTTGGTGTCCATTTTGAAGAAGGCACAATCTACGACAACAACATTTTAAAGTCTTCAAAATTGTATCGTACTGCTTACAATAATCGTATTTGTACACAGTTGAAAGTTGATACGCACGAATATGTGTACGATTTGGGATGTGGTGACGGGAGATTTCTTACCGGAGTTGCCAAAGCTCACTCAAATGCACGATGCGTTGGTATTGAGCTCGATCGATTATATTTTGAACGCGCACTTTTACGTACAAAACCATACGAGGATAGAGTGACTGTCGTACATGGCGACGTCCTCGATATCATGTTGGCAGACGACTCGTGGCACTTAAATAAGTGTACTGCTGCTTTCGTTTACTTACTACCCAAAGGCTTGAAAGTAATACTACCTATTCTAAAGAATATTAGGCAACGCAATAATGGACGAATCGTTTCCTACATGGTAAGTTTTCAATTTTTGTTATTCTAGAGATGCCTCTAATCAATGCGGACCTCACTCGCTCCATCGAAACCACCTGTATTTGAAAAGTTTCAAATTCCTGGCTGGATACCCTCTGAGTGTAGAGTTGTTGACAACGCCTCGATTTGTAAAGTATATCTATATGAATAAGTTTCTTTTCTACCTGCAAGTAATAACGGTCAATCTAGATGTAACAATAATCTCCTTGCAAACATCCGAATCCGAAATCTACATCATCACTACCTGGAAAAACCCTGCTACCAATTACACCAAATCGGGTCAAAACCAGAGCAAAAAAAGGTTGTGCGAAATATTACAGAAGAACGCGGAAGGTTATCATGGACCTGTAGAATACCGCTTTCCTCCTTTTTTCGTTCATCAACGTAGGGTTACATACTATTCATTCTAATTTTTGAGCTTTATATCCTTAACCAGCGTAACATCTAGCGACCTGCTTCTTGGAGTACTTTCTCTTCATCGAAAAATCCATGAACCAAATTCTACCAAAAGCAAAGTCAAGTATGAGCGAAAAATGAAAAAAAAATGGTGACAAAGAAAAATATGTTTGACGTCGAAGACACGCATCAGCAAAAGATTATCATCGAACTGAAGTATACCGTTTTGGTCTTACGATGTCCTATCATTGTATAAAACCATCATATGCGTTCAAACTTAGAAGAAACTTTCCGCTTTTAGTAGTACATACCATTTCACTTAAGGGCAAGCTTCTAAATCTTGCGCCAGTTCAACCCCGGCGCGATCAGCTTCTAAGAGTACTTTTCTCCTCAGTTTTTCCATTATAACTTTCGAATCAAGGAGATAACTGTCCATACCGATAAGAAGCCTTCTGCAATTTTCGTATTCTTCTTCGCTCAAATCTACTTTCGTTTCAGTGTCTTTCGACCACGACCTTTGCATATTTTTCGATCGCGAGATCACGTCAGATGCAGATTCTTTCCACTGAGATACTTGTGTTTCCCATCGCTTCAACTGATTGAAGTAATCAGATTCTGCTTGTGACATTGACGGTGCCAAATCTCTACTGGCTTCAAGAACAGCGGCACATCTCGAAGCCAGTATTTTTGAGTTGCTTTCCAAAGCAGTCTTCCTTGCGTCAAACCTAGAAAGGCGGGTTTTTATTTCATTAGAGGCTCTTCTTATCTTCTCTAACTGCTTCTGTTGACCTTCAAGGTTTTTTCGTAATTCATTCTTCTTTTCATTTGTCTTTTGACCCAATGCAAGCAGTAAAATGCGTGCACCATCAATTTTTTCTTTCATTGATATTAGTAGTGCAACTTCTGCCGGTCCCGCATCTCTCACCATTTTCGAGGATCCCGATAATTTACCTATAGAAGCTGCAGAATTAAAAACTTCCGATATCATGGGAGCTGTGATTGTTGAAAAAGCCGAAAGCTTTGCGATATTTGTTTCGTTCTCCGTTGAAACTGAATGATTTCCTCCGTTCAAAGCTTCACGGTCTTTCGAAACGAGCGTGGCTTCACTAAGATACTTTAAAGATGTAACGTTGATAGATTCTAAGGTACCTGCAAACATCAAAAGTTAGCAAGTATTATGTAGTGTTGAACATTATGATTGCACAAACCTGACGACAAAGCGCAGAATAAAACATGACCGCATCTAGAGTCAGATATCACGTTCAAACCCGTAACAAATGTTGGTCGGGTGACTTTCATACAAGACCACGCAGAAGGACGAAATTCAGGTCTTGCAGTAGCTTGTGAGTAGACCCATCGCTCAAAACCATGAATGACTCCAGTCATGACCGAGAAAACTCCTTGTTCATTAGCTACGTGAACTAAATCAGGTGTCAGTGCATCCGTGATCAAAGATAGAATGGACCCTTTATCGTCTCCGTCATAGGAGTCGCTATCACTTCGTTGGTCGAAGCAAATTGTTTGCATTACTGCGCCAGAGCCAATAGTATAGTTGTCAATGTCTTCACCTCTTTCCAAAGCGAAACGCATTTCGATACCACTAGAGAGAGCACAAATATCAACTTGTCCACTATACCGCCCAACCGCAAAAAAGACGGTGGGCAACGACTGTGACGTAGCAGTACCCCTCATGCATTCAATAATGAATGCAGGCGGGTTGCTCACACCATCATCAATTTCTGATCGACCATAAAGTAGTGGACCTTGAACCTGTAGCGGACATGAAGAAGCACCCTTGTTTGATAACATGCCAATCCTTGCCGACAAATACAACATTTTTACGACCGAAAACTCTTGCAAATCACCAAATACCTCGTTTATCCAAAACAATGCTGTTTTTATTTGTCTCCAACGTGCTTCTTCCTCCGTACAAACTTTATTTCTACGATATCTTGAATTCGTTGAAGTCATAGAGGGCGGTTTCAACTCACTCAAACAATGCTCCAAATATTCAATCTGATCCAGGACAGAAGTTTTATGAAAGAAGGTCCCATCAAAGCATACAGGCGATATAGCGTAAACATCACCACTCCTTCGAAGAAGAAGAACAGTCAACTCGCCAATATATCCACAAGCATATTCGCCATCGCCCACACTACTGCTGTGAGCAAAACAAAAGTCCACCAAGGGATCATCGTCCGACTCTAACTCACCCTTCATAGAATCATAGCAATCATGCTGTGTGATTTTCTTGAACCTATTTCGATGATGGTACAACGCTAACACGCCATTGGACAGCATCATGGCCATCGCTCCAGGAGGGGCAATGGTAACTGAACCGCTAATTGCAGGCCGGACTCTGCGGATAAACGTCCCACCATCATTACCAGCAAGTAAAAGATCTTCAAAAGGTTCTGAAATTTGAACAACCCTCGGCATTTCATTCCCATCCACAAACAGATAAATGAGCCACATACGCGACGACGAATGGAGTCCAAATAATAGCAAAGGCGCAGCTCCTCTTTCCCGATCTTCACCACCATTATGCTTAACGCTGTCAACATCTTCACCGAGAAACATTAATTCCACAGGAGAATCTACGTGAAGAGCTCTAACAATGCTTTGAGGTAACTCGGCACCATCCGAGGACGATGACGATGAAGCTTCAGAACCATTGGACGTCAGAGCTCGAATGGATATCTTAGCTGAAATAAGCTCATCTTTCGCATGCTCGTTTTTGTATTCAAGCTTCAAGTGATACAGTTCCCGCTTTGTTGTGTTGATGGTTGAAAGAGAACGTCGATTGATTCTTGTATGGTTCATGTCCCTGCTTGATGATGATGTTGATGATGTTGATGATAGCCACTAAAGTAATGTTGTGTTAATTGTTAATAGGGGTCGCCAACTAACGAAATATGAAATATGAATATGAATATATGTGGACAAACTTCGCTGTACTTACGTGCACCGCGCGTATCTCAGCCGGTCGTAGAGCAGTGGGTGATGTGTACCCTTTGTTTAGATGAAACTGCTGTCTAACCAGTATACCATGTAGAAAGCAA
>Ga0115008_10003835_pt1 | contig 12451 bp, 9 predicted proteins | sample FraStrMetagenome_FD_87164 | JGI IMG/M metagenome (GOLD analysis project Ga0115008, IMG submission 87164) | Marine eukaryotic phytoplankton communities from Arctic Ocean - Fram Strait ARC3M Metagenome | ecosystem: Environmental > Aquatic > Marine > Oceanic | place: Fram Strait | collected 2012-06-18
AATCCACCACGTGTAGGCATTTGCCGTTCGTTTCCTTCCCAATGGATGGCTGTATCAAACCATACTCACAAGATACGCACGTTTCAATTCAGATGCGTGGCTGCAATCTACTCCATTTATTTGCGAGAATCGAAATAAACATAAAAATGTTATTTTTGGGCATTCGTAAGGACTCCATTTCCATACTAATTGCACGTAGGCAGTAGATTATCTTGTTACTTTTTTCTTTGATACGATGTACGTTAGATCTCACTATTCCAATCCTCCATTTTAGTCTTTTGTAAATCGTGATATCCAAGATGGGAGCTCCTAAGTTTGATGTAAGCACACCCAAGGGCCTTGCTGCCTTCAACGGTTTCATGGGTTCCAAGAGTTATGTCACTGGATGGCAATTTTCTCCCGATGATTCCGATTATCTCGCAAAATTCGAAGCATGTCCGGATGCCAGCAAATTCCCCAATGCTTACCGTTGGTACATCCACATTGCTGCCGTGCAAGGAGTACGTGGACTTGCTGTAGCTGCCCCTGCCGCAGCCCCTGCCGCCGCTCCTGCTGCCCCCGCAAAGAAGGAGGAAGAGGATGATGACTTCGATGTCTTTGGAGATGATGATGATGAAGATGACGCACCCACCGAATCTCGTGCGGATATGTTGGCTCGTCTTAAGAAAGAAGCTGAGCTTCGTACCATTGCCAAAGAAGCCAAGCAACGTACTCTTGTCGCTATCGAAATCAAGCCATGGGATACGGAACAAGATTTGATGGAATTATGGAAGAAGATCACAACTACTGTAGTACAAGACGGTTTGAAATGGGCTGAGGCATGTTCTCTCGCGGATGTTGCATTTGGAATTAAGAAAATTGTGACTACTTTAGTTATGGGAGCCAAAAACTCCTCTGATGATGTTGTAGAAGCTATTGAAGCTATGGAGGATGAGGTACAATCAGTGGAAGTTGTTTCCATGAATGTTTTGTAAGGGATTGATCTTTGATCGTGCTTGAGCTAAATTGTAATGGAATAGTGTTACGTTTCTTGCCTTTTTACATCTATCTTGAACATGTTGTTATGTACATTTTGATTTGAAAGATTTTGAGACTCGTTGGAAATAAGGATTCGATGGAACCAAATGTCTCTGACGAATAAATTAGAATAACATCTTATGTTTCATTTCTATTCTAATTTTGATGATGAATATGCTACATTATTTGACGCATTATTGAGTATGCAAAATGAATGATATGACCAATAAAAATACACTTGATAAAATGTAAATATTCCTCTTTTATTAATTATATCGAGAATCTTCTTCCACATCCGCAAGCTCTATCATCGACTCAATGCTGTTACCATCCTCAAGAATGGAATCCCTAAATGATATTACAACTAACGCAAACGATGAATAAATAAACGAAAATATCAGAAACAGATACGAAAACGTCCGCGCAAACGATTCCACTGCATATGGAGGCATATTCTCTTTCTCTCTCCCTTCCATATTATCGAATACCTACAGAAATTGAAATCAAAGCAAAGCAAAGCAAATCAATTCAATGAGTATGGATAAATAAAAATGTGCTTGGCGTAATATAAGTTTGTTCCAAATCAAGAAAAAAACGTACCCAAATGTTGGAAAAGATCAAAGCACAGACCAATGATAAATTAGCGAATACGAATAACATTCCCACAAATATACCTAGATGCAAGGCTGAATTTGATCCTCCTTTTGCCAGAAATGGTTTCACATATCTTCCTGTGGGTCCCACAAATCCAACAACATATGCTGAACCATACAAGGTCACCAATCCAACCAATACGCTGGAATACATCGTACATATCAAAAGTGGAATACTCTTCACCGATGCTAGAAGATAGTATATATAGTAAAAATCTTCGTTTCGATCACCGCTTCCTCCATTATTATTATTATTATTCCCGTTACCATCATCTTGATATCCATAATAAGCATCGTCATTCCTGTTCCCACCATCATCATATCCATAACCGCCCAGCATGGCATTCTTTGCATATCCAGCCCGCACTCGACTGGAATATACGAAGGTTGCCACAGTGCAGGTGATGGTAATGGCCATTACCATCGACCATATGAATCCAACAAGGTTGCGTTTTGATTCTACTGCTCCGCTGAATAGAGTTGGCATTCTTGTATTCTTGTGAGTATACTTTGTTTCACTTTAAGATCAATATGGGAGAAGTGCAGAGATGTGTGAAATAGTTGCAAGGATGGCTTGATGGAGGAAAATAAAAATGTTTATCACCATTCGGTGTCATTTCCGTCCTTAAGTAGAAAAACATTGTGAATGTGTCACATGGAAATTCCCTTATTTGAACAATGGAAATAAAATCTATATCAGGAATTATGGATTTTACTTAAGGGCATAGCTGTTGGTATCCAAATTCAAAATTGGAAAGATACAATGCTGCTCTATTTATCTGAATCAAGGACGTCGTTTTGATACAGGAGTGTATACGTAGTACATATGGCAAGAAGAACAATTGCGCTTGAATTCAAAATTCAAAGAAAGGAACTCAAAGTCGATGGAACAAAATTACATTAGAATCTTAGTTTTTATGAAAATTATATATAAAACGAATTAAAATATCCTTTATCTATATATATTGTGTTTTCGAAACCTTTCATTCATCAATTCACATATATAGGAAGCTGATTCTTCCACAGCCCTACCTGTGACATCTACTTCCGTCCATCCTTTATCTTCCGCCAGTTTTCTAGCATTTTTCAGATCTTGCAATACATAAGCACGATCGCCATAATTCGATTGTTTGTCAGATCCTTCCATCCACATCTGTTTCTCATACGCTGGTATATTGCGTCTTTCTAATCGAGTCCTTCTGATACGTTTTAATTCTGTAGGAGATATTGTCAAACAAAATACACGGTCAGGATTCAATGCACTTAATTCAGATGGAAAAGGACATTCGAGGACCAATGGAACATTTGCAACTTTAAACCCCTGCGTTTGTGATAATAAAACAGAGAGGGGTGTTTTTCCAGTACGACTAACTCCTACTAACACAATATCAGCATCTTTCAATAACCATGGTGCTTGTCCATCATCGGCCTGCAATGTGAATTCTACAGCCTCAATTCGTCGATAATATTTTTCACTTAGTCCCTGCCGGTTTGGTTTGTTATCTGCTAAGGAAGGAATTTTGGAAGGTGAAGGTGGTCGTCCCAAAAATGTAGTCAAACTGGATAAGGTAGGTCCTAACAAATCTACGAAGGGAAGATTATAATATTGACATTTTTGCAACAAATAGTTTCTCAACGGAGGATCTGCCATGGTAAATAACACCATGGGTGTCTCTTCTTGTGCTTTTTGAAAAATAGAGTCTAATGTATCCATATTCTGTACAAAGGTAAAGATTCGGGTATGGACATTGCAAGGTTTTCCGTCGGAATCATCATAGTCATTTTCAAACGATGTCGTTTCTTCTAGAATATCATAGGTATATCGATCATCGCAAAATTCAAATTGAGCCAACGACGATTTTAATACTGTCTTGGACAATGTTCCCATTCGATCACTGATTAAATATATGTTCTTTTTGGTTCCGAACAAACCCTTAATGTTGCAGTCCTCCTCATCTTCCTCATTTTGTGCATCATCTTTGTTGTTATTCTGCACTGTTGCGTCAGAGGAGGATTCACTTCGAAAGGAGGATGATGGAATTGGTTGGATGGGAGAATTATATCTCAATGATAGATGTGAATGGATGATGGAGGGGAGTACGAATGATGATGTACTGCATAGATTTAGGAAAGAATAACAAAGACAGATGTGAAACGCCGATAATTTCATTGGGTCTATGTTAATTTCCTTAGGCTTCGGATTCCAATGGAATGTTTTCAAAAAGAGGCGTATTGTCCTAGGATAAAAAATTCTGTTTATGAAATAGGATTCTTATATCATTCCATCCATGATGATAAAAAAGATCCCGGCATTGAAAGATATAGATGGAATCACTATGTAGATCTTGGAAATTCGATAACACCATCTGTTTGGTATCAAATTCAAATGTGAATCATGCATCGTCATAATCATCTTATGCCAATTTCGTTCGAAAATACTTACAGGCTGCAAGAGTCATTTTTGTCATCATGTTGCATATAATATGAGCTGACGCGCGTGTTTCAAAAGAATACGGGCGTATAACAGGTATGACGTCAATCCAACTTGCGAACCCTTTCCTCCTATTAATTTACGAGTATGCTTACTGAACGATAATCCCCCATTTTCATCTTCTTTCCGGAGGTACGACTCACTTTTAATCGTAGGCATTTATTTAGATATCATTGTATGTCTACCTACTTACTGGTAAGTAGGACAATATCCTTACTGTATCAAATATAGTGAGGTGTGTCAACTGATGGGCGCCATACTTTTGGCATCACATTCCAAACAACTTGTGAATGGAAACTGCCCAACCTTTTCATAAAAAATTAAACAGAGAGTTCTTTTGAACACCAAGACTTGCAACTGTTTCAAACCATAATGAAGATATCCAGTCTAACATTTGTCACATTCGTGAACTATCTCACAGCAATTGATGCTTTTCACACTTCAATTCCGTTCGCCCGAGCTCCATTCTACGCATCACCATCCGTAGAATCGACTACTATTATAAGCACAAGCACCTCTCTAGCCTCCGAAACTATTTCTAGCGATTCTACCCAAGCCGCCCCTCAATTTCGTAAAGATGGATTGTCGTATAAACCCATTTCTCTCTTTGGTAAAGGCCATGGAACGACTAAGTCAGACAAACAATTATTAGGTGGAAAAGGTGCAAATTTAGCCATTATGTCCGGAATGGGCCTAAGTGTCCCACCGGGGTTTACTATCTCAACTGAATGTTGCCATCAATACTGTAATGAATGGAGTCAAAAACTTCCTGAGTCAATATGGTCTGAAATCCAAAATTCTCTTCTTACAATTGAGGAATCTATGGAGTGTCAATATGGGAATCTCCAAAACCCATTATTGCTAAGCGTTCGTTCTGGAGCAGCTATCTCCATGCCCGGAATGATGGATACCGTGTTAAATTTAGGTATGAATGATGACGTAGTGAAAGGATTGGCAGAAAAAACTTCCAATCCACGTTTTGCATGGGATTCCTATCGCCGATTTTTGGAAATGTTTGGGAATGTTGTATTAGAAATTCCTCGTACTGAGTTTGAAGATGAAATGGACAATGTGAAATATGAGAACAAGGTTGACGAGGACTCGGATTTGAGTGTTGAACAATTGCAAGAGATTGTTGAGAGATTTAAGACTATTTACAAAGAAAACGATTTAGAATTTCCTCAAGATGTTTATGAGCAGCTCCAATTGGCGATTGGAGCTGTGTTTCAGGGATGGATGGGTCATCGTGCGGTGAAGTATCGCCAAGTGGAAAATATTCGTGACTTGTTGGGAACGGCTGTAAATGTTCAAGCTATGGTATTCGGAAACATGGGCAATTCGAGTGGCACTGGAGTTTGTTTCACGAGAGATCCAAATACAGGCGAAAAAGAATTGTTTGGGGAGTTTCTAATCAATGCTCAAGGTGAAGATGTAGTGGCTGGGATCAGGACTCCGAAACCAATTTCTGAGCTGGAGAATGAAATGCCAGGTGAGTGAGAATATTTCTTGTAAAATTCAGGAACTGCATAGACCACAGACAGATTCCAACAACTTCTTTCTGCATAACTTTATGATCATTAGATGTATACCAAGAATTTCATAAAAATACACAAATCTTAGAAAAACACTATGGAGATATGCAGGATATTGAATTTACCATCCAAGAAGGGAAATTATTCATGTTGCAAACCCGTAGTGGTAAACGAGGAGGAGGAGCAGCTGTCAAAATTGCCGTGGACTTGGCTCAAGAAAACCTCATCACCAAGGAAGAAGCAGTTGGAAAAGTCACCCCTGACCATTTGGCTCAATTGTTACATCCCACGTTCTCCGAAATATCTAGTAAAAAGTATAAGGATGCTGTTTTGGCAAAAGGATTACCAGCATCTCCAGGGTAAGAGCAATTTATGTGTTGATACTCATTTTTTTTCTTTCGAATGACAATTTCTCATTATTTGCGTTGCTGTTCTATCATTTTTCAGAGCTGCTGTTGGAGTTTTGGCATTTACCAATGAAAAAGTAGTTGAGAATGAAAAAAAAGGTATTCCTACAATTTTAGTTCGAGATGAGACAAGTCCAGATGATATTGAGGGCATGTATGCTTCTGAAGGTATACTTACAGCTAGGTAAGTTCTTCATGCTTATCTTTTGCACCATAACGTGTATATACCTTAGCTCAATTATTTCATGGCATTTCTACAAAAAGAGGTGGTATGACATCTCACGCAGCAGTCGTTGCAAGAGGATGGGGTCGACCTTGTATTTGTGGATGCAATGCGATTACCATTAATGAATACAGTGGAGAGATGAGTGTCATTGCCACAGATGGTTCCTCCATGTCATTTGTAGAAGGAACTATGATGAGTTTGAATGGGGCTACAGGAGAGGTACTGTATGGAAAACAATTGGTTGCCCCTCCTTCTATCACTGGTGATCTGAAAGTTTTCATGGATTGGGTCGATCAATTGCGTACCATTGACGTTTTAGCAAATGCCGATACTCCTGATGATGCCAAAGAGGCGGTGAAAAATGGAGCAAGTGGCATTGGGTTATGTCGTTCTGAACACATGTTCTTCCAACCTGAACGAATTCGTCAAGTAAGGCAACTTATTTTAGGAACTGCAGAACAGGAAGAGTTAGCTCTACAGCAATTGTTAAATTATCAACGTATTGATTACTATGGAATATTTAAGGCAATGGATGGAAAACCTGTTACGATTCGTCTATTGGATCCGCCTTTGCATGAATTTTTACCAGATGTAGACGATGATGAAATAATCAATAGCTTATCACAACAATTGGATATTAGTCCAGAGGAGCTTATTGAAAAAGTGGAATCAAGCCAAGAGGTAAATCCAATGTTGGGACTACGGGGATGTCGATTGGGTATCACTCGACCTTCCATTATTGAAATGCAAACGCGGGCTATTTTGGAAGCGGCGTTGAATGCGATTGGGGATGGAATCGATGCTAAAGCCGATATTATGATCCCTCTAGTTGGAAAAGTAGAGGAATTCCGCCATCAAGCAGCACTAATACGCGAAACTGCTAACAAAGTCTTTGAAGAAAAAGGGAAAACTTGTGATTATCAAATCGGAACAATGATTGAGATTCCTCGAGCAGCATTGATTTCTCATATCATTGCCAAAGAGGCTGACTTTTTTTCCTTTGGATCAAATGATTTAACTCAGATGACATTTGGATATTCACGAGATGATGTAGGGACATTCTTGCCTGATTATTTAGAAAATAATATATTATTGGATGATCCATTCGTTACAATTGATACTGAAGGTGTTGGGCAATTAATTCAAATGACGGTAGAAAAAGGTCGATCAGTCAACCCAGACTTAAAAATTGGTGTCTGTGGTGAACATGGAGGAGATCCCCGTTCGGTGAGATTCTTCAGCAATGACGCCAATTTGACCTATGTTAGTTGCTCTCCATTTAGGGTCCCCATTGCAAGGCTCGCAGCCGCTCAAGCAGCGGTAACAAAAGAATAGTTTCAATTCCTATTTTCTCATTTGTAGTATTCTCGTGGAATTTCCTCTTCTCCCATAAATGTATAAATTAAGAATACTTTGGATGATATTGTATTTTCATAGTGAAAGTGAAGGCAGCAGTATCATTATATATATGCCGATTTTTGTCTAAGGTGTTGAAATCCCATTCTCAATGTTTTTAATGATAACTCATGTAATCATAAACATATAGATCAAGTCAACGAAAACACGTAATTATGAAGGAAAGCTACAAAAAAGTTTTATAATTTGAAGAGAAACAATAAATTCTGTTTGACATAATTGTTGTATTTATTTCTATCATTTGGTTTTGAATTATTTAATAGTTGATGTGAAATGAATCATCATTTGCACCCTGCTCTAGAGTATAATTATCGAATTTTTTCTCATATTATTATCGTACTTTTGTTTAATGTATATTTTTTTAATATCAAAAGGCACCACAATATCAGGTCCGTCATAGTATAGTGGCTAGTATCCCCGCCTGTCACGCGGGAGACCGGGGTTCGATTCCCCGTGACGGAGTTATTTTTTGTTTGGAAGAGGAATAATCCATCTATTCGTTACAATATAATCTGGGAAGAAATAATGATACACAAGTCGGGCTAAGAGTGCCCTTCCGCAAAATAAGGAATGCAGCTAATACAGAAGTCAAATCATTTGAACAATATTTGTCAGAAATTTTTTTTGCACTTGAACTTGCTACGAGTTCAACTGTGGCGCCAAAATTAATCATGATAAAACTGGCTATTTACCTAGAATAAAAGGGTAAAATATAAAACAATATAGCCCTGCTGCAAGAGTTTTTCCACTTTTATTTAAAAAAATTAATAGTCACACATGCTTAATCTTGCTGTTGTAGAATCGCAACAGAAATTATTTTCCGGAATAGTGGGAATTTTGTGTATTTGATTATCGCTTTAAAGCATATTTAAGGATATTTTAGCCCCCCCCACACGTCAAGAAACGAATGAGACCATGTGTATGCATTAAATGTTTGAAAGACAACAGAATTATGGACGAAATACTCACATAACAAGAAAGACATGATACTGAAATAAAAATTCAGTTTCCGAGAAGGAGCAACACTAATATAAAATTAAATTGTGAATATGTCAAGTGAACCTTATTATACCACAGATTCCTATGGAAAACCACAGGCTTCTGGTTATAGTCACCCTAAACCATACGTGCAAACAAATCAAAAAGAGGCTCCGAATCATGAGCAAAATTCATCTTCTCCATCACCAGTTCTAACTTCTCCTTATGAAAATGATCAATACATAGATGGTGCTGATCTCGAGCAACAAAGTGATCCGTATAAGTGGACGAAAGGCGAAGTTCAACCAAAACGATACAATGATTTGTTCTGTGGTATCTTATTCTACACTCACTTGGTAGTCATGATGGGTTTAGGCATCAAGTTTATACCTCTACTGTACGATGATTTGAGTCAACAGTTCGGAAATCGAAGACTTTACACACCTACAGCAAGCTCTGTGTCATCTTTGCTAGAAATGTCTAGGTTTGCCGTGGAAAGTATATTAAATAAGCAAATACGAAAACTCGAAGACATCAATGATTCTGACTTTGATATGAATGAAATCCTTATTATGGTGGCAATAGCTGGAGGAGCTGGTTTTTTCCTAGCAGGGATGTCACTTCCACTAATGATTTTTCTACCTCGAACTCTTATCAAATTCTCACTTCTATGGAATCTACTGGTACCTCTTGCCATTATTGTCATTGGATATCTCACAAATTTCCATTTATTAATCCTGGCTGGATTTTTAGCATTTGTTCTTCTAGCATGGTATACCTATTCTCAGTGGGAACGTATTCCATTCGCTGCTGCAAATCTCGGTACGGCTGTAACTGCAGTACAAAATAATTTGGAATTGCTGGTGCATGCCTACTCCTCGATAATCCTTTTATTTGGTTGGAGTATTATATGGATATTGATATCCGTATCGGTTTTGTATGAAGTAGGAGATTGCAATGGTGGATTGAACTGCCAAAACGATATAAATCTCATGGTAGTAGGTGGATTGTTATTTTCATTTTATTGGACCTTTCAAATAATCAAAAATGTGGTTCATGTGACCGTTGCAGGTACAGTGGCCTCTTGGTGGTTCACAAACCAAAAGCATTATTTATGCTGTTTTTCTCCAGCTGTCTTTATGTCCTGGGTACGCGCAGTCACTTATAACTTTGGTTCTATATGTTTTGGAAGCATATTTGTTGCCATTTTAGAATCTATTCAATCAATTATAAAAAGCCTCAGAGATGATGATTTAGATGATAACGTCCTTTTTTGTTGTCTAGATTGTTGTTTAGGGTTTATGGCGAGGATCACAGCATGTTTCAATCAATGGGCATTTGTTTTTGTATCTATTTATGGGTACAATTTCGCAGAGGCGGGATGGAATGCGACACGCTTATTCAGAACCCGTGGATGGACAACAATTATTACAGATAACTTGGCGGATAGTGTGTTGTTCATTATGAGTCTTGGCGTGGGTCAAATTACAGGTGCGGTCGCAGTTATTACTGCTAGAATGTTGGAATTACATTTAGGCGACGTAATTCCTTTAAGCTTAGGGGCATTGATTGGTTTTGGTTTGTCAAGGTATGTTCTCGTGATTTTTGTGCAAAAACATAAACTACCACTTATATACACTAAATCTTTATCGAATTTCTGTTTTGTGCTGTCATTATGAAAGCGTTCTCATGAGCGTCGTGGGTTCAGCTGTTAATACAGTAATTGTATGTTATGCAGAAGCACCAACAGAATTTGAGACAAATCATCCCGAACTAAGTTGCAACATGCGCAATGCATGGCGACTTGCTTTCCCTAGGAATTTTAATTATTGAGTATGATAGTCAAATAAAACGTTTTACACAAAATCCAGAGAAGATTGTAATAAAAGAGGATGCAGATAATGCAAATCTCTGGGAAATTCATGGTAGTTATCAAAAAGGATTCGAATTGAACAATGAGAGAAAGAACGCGACTTCGCCTATTTGATTCTATGGTTTCATTCTATTTTAGTTTCGTTTAGTGTAGTTGATTTATATGAATTATACATCATGTTTGGCAGATGTAGTATATAATAATAAATACATCATGTTGATGTATCCAAAAGTTTTGCAATGATCTTTTAAGGAAACATTGTGAGGCTTACCTCATCATGAATCAATATTTTCAATTTTGATATCATTTAATTCTTCTTTGGACTGTTCATGCAGACCCATGAGAGTATAAAATTCTAATCCACCAACTCTTTCGTGATTCATTATAGAATCATCTAAATCGTCTTCGACATGATTTTCAAAATCAGGAAAATGTCTTTTTCCAAACGAAATAGCGACACATGGGCTTTTCATGAGAGGAGACGAAGAAGAAACAGAAATCCCATTCGGAGCATCATGAAAACCATTCCATTCATGTTGATATTCACCTGTGGAAGCATTAAATATGCGAATGGAATATTCATTCTGATTCTCTTGACAATTTTTGTGTGTAGGTGCATAAAGCAGATTATTTTCATGATCAATGTCAAATTGCAATCTCTGATTGGTAAAACAAGTTTCTCTTTCAAACGTGACAGGGGAGGGTATAGAATTATTGATTTGATACAGCAAAGATTTAGATGTGTATTCCTCGGAGGATCCTAACATTCGTAAATCCCAAGCCATGATTGTGTTGGATTTTCTAGCCGAGCTATATAACAAATGAGAATTATGGGAACCTTTTCCAAATTGAAGCTGATTAATACCTGTCCCTTTTGCATTTGTTTGATACCAATTTTGTTTAGCTTTCGAGAAAAAATCAAGTAAATTTTCATCCTGATCTGTCACACCAAGTGTATTATTGGAAACACTTTCTTCACTTCGTTTCCGTTTCATTCCAGTTGATTTTTGATACTTCCGAGAATGCCGTTTACCATGCCTCACAAGAGCATGTGAGTCTAAACTACTGAAGGTATGAATCTCACCAATAGATTGATCAACTCGATCGTCATACAAATAAATAGAAGATGGGCTCCTTGTACCCACTGCCACTATATTGTTTGCTCCTATCATGGAAGTCATTGCCATTGTCGATATCATACCCTTTTGTCCATCTTTTGATTTACGTGTTTTCCCTAATTTCCATGTATGGCTTTGTTTACCGGGAATCATGGTATGAAAAATGGATATCGATCTTGCCGATGAATGTTGGATATCTCCTGCTGTTAAGATACGTGTCCCGTCAGGTGAAAATGCAGTGCAGACAGGTGATGACAATTCGTCTTTATCATTGTAAGGGAGATACGATGCCCTAAGTTCAGACGTGTAGGCATCAATTAGATGAAGTGGCTGTTCTCTTAGGGGAAGCAACGTTTGAGAATGTTCAAATTAGGCACGGAGTCAAACAGGCACAAATATGGGATATGAAAAAAACTCACTTTGTGGTGGATAAAAACACACATGTGCTTGGATCGTAAGAATTCATTTTTGGATACCAGCTATAATCTCGTATGCAATCTGCTTCCTTGAACGATAAAACTGCCGGTTGCTCCAATGGAGGATTTGTTTCCGCTGGACCTTCTTGTCGTGATGGGGTATTGTATAACCGAAGAATGTGATCAGATGCAGTGGAGGTTAACACACAAAGTCCATCCGGTGAAATTTGACAGCCCTGAGCATAATTTTCTTTGTTGTTTGGTAAATCGGAAGCGTTTCCTAATTTCGAAAATTCCCATTTTGTGTTTGATGATGATGATGAT
>Ga0115008_10003836_pt1 | contig 12451 bp, 14 predicted proteins | sample FraStrMetagenome_FD_87164 | JGI IMG/M metagenome (GOLD analysis project Ga0115008, IMG submission 87164) | Marine eukaryotic phytoplankton communities from Arctic Ocean - Fram Strait ARC3M Metagenome | ecosystem: Environmental > Aquatic > Marine > Oceanic | place: Fram Strait | collected...
ATTTTCTTTTTTAATGATGATTCGTCGTGGAATACGAAGATTTTAAATTTATAATTACTGTAATCGGTTAATATATTTCGAATTGTAAGTCGGGAAACAATTTTAAGTTGAGGCAAATAGACTACATATTGAAATAGCCCATCACTGCGTTCCAGTTTGTCAAATATATAACCATTGTGTTCTCGTTCACATATTTTTGGTTTATTGGTACACATTTCTAATAGAGTACAATCATTTTGAATTTTACGAATAGCACGCATAGTATTATTAATATATTCAAGACGCTCTGTCCAATGGGTTTCAAACTTTTCAAATTCCGTAGAATAAGCAGTGAGCGACAAATTCTGCTGAAGTCTGGCCATATTTAATAGGTCGACCAACCGACGAATAGGAGATGTACAATGAATATATGCGTCCAATTCTAGCATTTCATGTGATTTTCTCTCATTATATAAATCATATTGTCCAGCAGAACTATTCCATATTTTTAAGAAATTATTCACATCGTCTGGTAGTCCGGCTTGTTTTTCAACATCTTTATTAAAATTCACCGAACGATAAATTCCATTTCCGTGTTTTACCATTTCAATGGCCGTATAATAATTCATTAAAATCATCAAATAACTAACCAAATCACCACTCGTCTTAATTTTGCTGGTATATTTATATACATTGGACAGTTTATCTACGACATCAAACATTTTCTGGTGATTTGTATCGGCAAGAAGTTCTTTACTATCATAGACATGATTCTTATAGACTTTAATATAAGTGTTTTCAAATTTATATCCAATAATCTCATTATTAACGATGGTAATATCTAGAGCAAATGCTAATCTTACTACATCTTCACATAAACTACATACACAATTGGACAATGGATTAGGCATCATTGGTCTTTTTCTGTCGGGCAAATAGATCGTGGATATTCTCTCTGAGAATGCATTCCATAGGCCTAAATCTTCCATCCATAGAGGAACATTGGCTATATAAATACTAATTTTGTATGCATTATGTCCACTATTTCCACACGACACATCGGTTATACTAAATGCGTCATCATAATCAGTAGTATCATGTGAATCAATGCTATATATTTTTTCATTCGTTCTATCGATTAAAGAATATTTTTCAATCATATCATTAATAAATTCTGACTCTGTCTTTTTCTTAAGTGCGTCCGATGTTGTCTTGTTAAATGTGTTGATTGATGCGTATAGACTTTTGCAATACAACTGATATTCATAATAATTGGCCAATATATCTACATCACCCAATACATTTAAAAGGGTGCCTTCTGGATGTTTCCCGTTCCAATTATCAAACTGAAAGAGAACATATTTATTGTCAATATTTTTAGAGAAGCCGATTTTTAAAGAATATGGTATAATAAACACTGGAATTCGTTTATCATCTGGAATACACTTATATAAATATTTATCGCTAGCTTTCCCACTAGCTTTCCCGCTAGCTTTCCCAAAGGTCTTTCCTCCCTTTAATACTAAAATCCCAGGTATATTCACACTCGACCGTAATGTTGAGTGAATTCGATTTACAGTCTTGGTACTTGTATTGTATTCAAATACATCTCCAGAAAACAACCTCTCGACACATGGGTCTATAGGTAATTTATCTACTTGATTTAATGTATTTGCATCATGCACATTCCATTGAGCATAATTTCGGTCATCTATAATTATTTTATAATTGTTTGTAGTAACATTGTCGTCAAATTCGGTCATTCTCTTCTGGTAGAGTATAATAGTAATAGTAGTAATACTGTGTTTATATTACTACTATTGTACATCAATTTTTAAATTAATCGCTAATACTTGCACCAATACTTGCACCAATACCTGCGCCAATAAGGTTACTAGTTGTTCCTCCTATTTCGCCAATAGGTGTAGATTCTACATTCACAATGTTATCGTCCGTCATTGAAGCTGGAATTGGAATTGGATTTGTTTTTTGGTTTTCGTCAGTAACGCTAACTGGGTCAATCACAATACTGTCTACTGTTTCATTAGAACAAGCAGATGTGTTTTGCTCAATTTGTTTTTTCTTTACACTATCCCTCTTGACATTTTGATTTTGAAGTAAATTAACTAACAAATGATTTGAAATAGCTACATTGTTCATATAAGTTTTATACTTGAATACACATAAACTTGTATTCTCGCTAAATTCAAAACTATACCACCAATATGCTGGTATAAATATAATTTGACCTGGATTGATTACAACCTCTAATGTTTTCAATTTATCGAAATCAGCTTTAAATTGTGGCTGAACATTCCATGGATTCACAGGAGAGAGAAATTCAAAATTCTCATAATCCTTAATAGTGTATAAATACTTGGATGATTTTGGAGGAATTAATTTGACAGTGAGTTTACCTTGAGTCACCAAAAAATAATTACGGTAGTTCAGTTCATATTTTAACGATGTTTTCGTGTTTGTAGAAGAAAACATATAATCGTATTTACAATTACACAATGAATAGGGTCTTAAAAATATGTCATTATATTGAAACTCTTTAACTAATCCGGTCTCTTCTAAAAATTCCGAATTATTTTCACTAACATATCGTTGATCCGAATCCTTTCTAAATATTTCTTTAGCGGTACCCATAGTAAGTGGTAAATACATTTCGGTCACATCATCATATTCTTTAACATTTCTTACTTTAATATCAAATGCACCATAGTTTTGTTCGATTGTATTTAAATTACACTGTGTCATAAGACCATCAATGTTATAATCAAAAATCACTGGTTGGCGGATATCACAAATTTCTTCCAATTTGTCTTTCGATGGTTGATCAATTTCATATACTTCTAAATCATCGCTCGTCCGCAAATGAAAATTTATATGTATATAAATGAATAAAACAATACAAAAAATTAAAACAGTAAACAATGATTTCATACTAGTTTATTTTTATAATAATTTTTTCGTTTTTTTACACATTGTTAGTATATTTTCTAATGTCACAATTATGTTTTACACAGCTAATATCGAATGTTGTTATTCCGTTGTCTATAGCACCTTCGTAATTAGATAAATTATCTTCATCTTCAATACCTGTATACTCGCTTACAGAAGGTTCAAATGTAACATTATTTTTCATATTTACAAGCATGTCTGCTGCTTCAAGAGTATCTTTAGAATCGTCTGTAGATGGTTCTTGTAAATGTAACTGTTGAATAACATGAAACAATGTGGTATTCATTTCATTAATAAGTAGTTGTTGTGATTGTACAATTTTGTTTAACTCTTCCATCTCTCCAGCGAGTCTGGTGTCATTGTCGTAAAATGCCTTCAAGTCTAGTTGTGATTCTATTCTATTTATGATCATATCACTAAATTTCGTAGGATCCATTTGTGAATTACCTGTGTCTAATGATACATTTGTTGGAGATGATTCACCATTTTTATCGGAAGTAATCTCATTTATTTTTTTCTCCAATTCATTGATTTTTACATGATGTTGTTGAAGTAACATGTATGGATTCGGCGCCGGAGAATTACCACCTGGTCTAGGTGAAGGTTGTTGTTGGTTTTGTTGTGGTTTTTCTGGAGTGGTGTTTGAAACTGGTTGTTGACCACCTGCTCTTCTTCTTCTTGCAGCAGATAAGGATGAACTTGAACTCATATTAATTATAATTTACACTAAAAAAGACAAATATAATCGCATTTCCCTAAATAGTTGGTCAAATATTTTAGTATAACTATCTGGATGAATAATGGATTACTTGGTTCATAAAAAAATTGATTGTTTTTTTCTAAAACTAGAAAAGGAAACAATTAACAAACAACAATCCGTTTATCATAATTACATTATACAATTAATACAATCATACCATGGATATAGCTAGCATCTTATGTGGTGTTGGATTCATGTTATTCATTGGATATTTAATAAATAAATTAAATAAGGACAACCAAGGATACTAAATTATGTAAAATAGAAAACATAAAAATAGAGTACTAGTATAATACAAATATAGTACATATGGAAAAGGAAAAGGAACTAACCCCGCAAGAAAAACAAAAATTATGGCGACAAAAACAAATCGAGATATTTTACGGTTTTGGCAGACCTTTGTTTAAAATTACTGAGAAAAATCAGTTTATTCGCAAGAATTATGATGGCGAATATTACATAAGAACATTACAATACAAAGATTTAGACAATAAAAATTTTATAAATCATAAAAAGAATAGGTGTACATAATGTATTTTTATTGTCACCATATACTAACAATTTACTATGTCATATAATGAGCAATATTCAAATACATATTTACAAAAAAACAATGATAAACATGATATTGAAAATAATATGGCGGCAACACGACTACCCGAATTTACATTGTATTATGTTACTGAATTAGATAAGATTTATAGACATCATTTACCCTATACAACAGAGATAAAATATCCATGGCACATATATGATTTGGATGAATGTAAATTAGACAATTTAATTTCCATTTTTGAATTGAATGAGCTATTTACAGAACATATAGATAATATAAGTCAACTTACGGATTATGTAAGGAGATATGAATCAATACATGAAAATGCGATGAAGGTGGAAATGTATCGTCAAGAAATCGACCCGATTATAATAAGCGACAAGAAAAATCTGGATACCGTATTAGAAATATTGAGTGGTAATAAATAATTAAATAATATTGAATTAAAATAATATTATTTAATAGTGTATGATGTAGATGATAAATTAGTAATGACTAAAGAAGAAAATATTAGGCCCTCATCGCCGCTTTAATTTGGGGATGATGTTGGTAATCATGAATTTTAAAATCTTCAATAACATAGTCATTAATATTTTCTCTCTTGTTTAAAATTTCTAGTGTAGGAAATGGATATGGTGTTCTTGTTATTTGCTCTGTAACTTGGTCAAAACAATCATCATAGATGTGAGTATCGCCTCCAAAATGTATAAATTCATATGGCTCTAAATCACATATTTTGGCTATTATACAAGTTAACACTGAATATGATAAGCAATTTATAGGAATTCCCAAAAATTCATCGCAAGAACGTTGATAAAGAATACAACTTAATTTATTTTCTTCTGTTACAAAAAATTGGTATAAAATATGACAAGGGTTTAATACACCTTGGTCTAATTGTTCTGGATTCCACACTGATACTACATGTCGTCGGGAGTTTCTTGTTTCAGGATTTTTAAGGTCGTCAATAACTTTTTGTAGTTGGTCAATTCCTTGCCCTGTATAATCCGTTTCACAACCTGTATATTTTGCACCAAAGAACCTGGCCTGAAAACCATACATAGGGCCGATCGAACGACCGGGTTCATAATCTAATCCACATTTTTCTAAAAATTCTTTTGTAGTATTTCCTTTCCATATTCCAACTCCTTGATCGGTAAGAATTTTATTATCGGTTTGTCCTTTAATAAACCATAATAATTCACGAATGCCAGTTTTAACAGCAGTCTTTTTAGTAGTAAATACGGGAATTTTACCACCTTCTAATGAAAAGTGCATAGCACTCCCTACCCCCCTCTTTGTTTTTCCATTTCTACCCTCTTCAAGCGTGCCATGTTCCATTAAATCTTTTAGCAAATTCAAATATTGGTATTCCTCATGATAGTTCTCTTTTGTAGGACGAGGATCTCTGTCTTTGTATTTATTTAGGTCGATGGCATATTTCAACATTATATACAAAAATAAGATTTGTATTTAAATAATTTTAAATCTTATTATAAATCATATGGATAGGTTAGAAAAATCAACTACCAATAGTGAAGGATTTATAAAAACAGTATTTCCCTTTGACGATGATCAAAAATCGCTATTATTAAATATTATTCAATACACAGTTTTAGCAATAATGCCGGTTGTTGTAGTGTTAAAGGTTGTCAAAAATTATGTACCAGAAGTGGATGACGACAAAGCAAGTTTAATGATTTTATTAGAAGTAATTGGACAATCATCATTCATGTTCATGTCATTGTATTTTATTCACAAAATGGTATGTTATGTACCAACATATAGCGAAAAAACATATGGTGATGTAAACATTATTAACATTATCCCCTCTATTTTATTAATATCAATCACCATGCAAAGTAAAATGGGCGAAAAGGTACAAATATTAGTAGACCGATTATGGGATTTGTACGAAGGACAAACCGGTTCCAAACAACAGGTCCAGCCCAAAAAAGGACAAACACAAAATGCGGGTCAAGTCCGTGTTACTCAACCATTATCCCAACAATATAGTGGGAACCCAAACATTGACATTCCACAACAATTACAACCTCAAATGACAAATATGAAAAGTGGAACAAATGAATATTCAATGAATCAACAAGCACCTCAGCAACAATCCGAACCAGATTTTAACAATATGTATGCTGGTCCACAAAACCCAATGGTGGGAGCAAATACTCCCATGATGGAACCCATGGCTGCAAATGACGCATTCGGTGGTGGTTTTGGAACACCATTTTAAATCTTCAATGATGTAAATGAATAATTATACCTACATGAATGTAAATATAATTATTATAACAATTCAAATAATTGTAAATATTCAAAGGTAGTCGTTTTTAATTTCATTTGTCAAATGTGTAGATTTACTAATAGCACGGATAATTTTGTTGGTTTCCTTTTCATCGTCCTCTACATTTGTCATGGAATGAAATATTAGTTTTGTCATTTTCGACTGTAGATTTTCATCTGTACTCCATCCGTGATTCGCTTCTTGCCATTTATTTAATGTAGTGCGTTGTTTTGAAGATATTGTCTTGATACCATGTAGTAACATTTTTAAATCATTATCCTTTTCCCAACTATCATTGTCTTTTACATACATTATTTTCCGTGAAGGGTCAGTACAATGTATTGGTCGCTGTAATAAGTCCAAATCGTTTAGTCCATTTAGAACCATATTCGTAATTGTTTTAGTTAATCCATTCTCGATAGTATTATCATATGTTTCATTTGTAATTGGTAATGAATTGATAAAATCAGTTAGATTCATTGCGTTCTTACAATGTTCGTCCAAGAACATATTTATGTTAAATTGATTATTGTTTGTAGTAGTATTATGACTATTGCTTGTAATATTGCCCTTGATGTGTGGAATAAGTTCTACAAATGTTTTTTGTATTTCCTTATTTTCTTTCAACAATAACAAGACAAGTTCCTTAAATTCGGATTCTTTTTCCTTTGATATTGTAGTGTCCTTATTTGACTCGTCGGATTGACTTTCCGATTCATGGTCCAAGCATCCCTTTTTATGTTTATATAATGAGCTCATATGTATATACGATTTACCACACATTTGACACGCATAATGGTAAGGGGTTTTTTTACTATTATTTTGGTCACTAGGTGTCAGTAAGGTGTTATTTTTAGAATTTGAATTTTCTGACGGATTACCATAAGGGGTTTTTTTACCCATTTCGTCGTTACTGTCATATGGTAACAGGTCTAATTTAGGGGTAAAATAATCTGACTCACATACTAGAGGGGTTTTTTCTATTAGTCCTTTAGTAGTCGAAAGTAGTCGTTTATGTTTTGTAGTGCATAAATGGCGAGCGAAATCTTTTTTGTTGCTACATACGAAGGAGCAAGGTTCGCACGCAAAATTTTTCTTTTCATTTTTAGGGGTTTTTATTAGTCGTTTACCCATATATTAGACTAATAGAATTTTACCCCTAAATTGTTTTCATAAAATTAGATTTTTTTTACAATAACAAATTGAAAATAAAAAAATTTGGATTGTGAGCATTATGCTCTAAATCACTTTTTCACTTTTTTTTTCATACTCTTGACCCATATTTTAAAATTCAACACAAAAACCTTGTGTGTTTTTTTGAAAAGTCAAATGAAGTATAGAAAAAAAGTGAAAAGTAAAATTACCTACATGTATCGTATACAGTGCACTTTTTTCAGTTCATTTTCCTCCCCTACATATGTAGGCAGTCTACTACATCGTCAAGGGACTTGAATAAATTCATACCAATTTTATTGCACTTGACATGTAGTGAAAAAGTCGTTTTTTTATCCCCGTTTTTCCCGAAATCCATAATTTAGGGTGTGGCTACTAGCACTTTTCGTCGATAAAAAAACCCTGTTTTTGGCCACTTTTTTTATTGGACGATTTGGCGAAATTCATTTATTCAACATACATTCGCCTATTTTCGTCGATAAAACACAAATTTCCATCATTTTTGGCGTTTTTCATGTCGACTTTTATGAAAAATAGTGGTTCACTAATCGATATATTTTATCGGACAAAATCGCTAAATACAAACAAGACAATATGTATTTGGCAAATTTCAGGGATAATATTATACATAATATGAATTTTCTGCGAATTTGAAAAAATATCACATCCTACTATATAATGGCTGATTCAAGTTATACAAAATGGCAGATTTCAATCTTCTCCGCGTTTATTTTTATCTTCGTGATACATCCATACACTTACAAATTCACACAACAATTATTAGGTAGATTTTTAGGTAAATTGGCAGATGTAAAGGGTTGTCCAACAACCCTTGGATTATTCGTCCATACAATTGTTTATATATTATTGGTTCGGGGATCGATGGATTTGAACTTGTTTTCAAAATAATAACCATCAATAACAATACTTATGAAAATATAATAAAAATATAATACATTTTTATTATAATGGTTAACGATAGCAATAGCAATAGCAATACTATGACAGAGAACGACGATTGTATAGATACTGATACAGAATTAGGACAATGTCTACAAAAAGCACTAGACAATGAAAACAACGCAAGTGTCATGAATTTAACTACTAGCAAAATCAAGGCTTTAAAAAACGATTATCTTCAAAAGTTACAACTACCACGCGACAAATTAAAGACCTTTCATAAAAAATTACAAGATTATCGTTATGTAGATGATTTAACTGATATTCAATATGGACGATACATTCGATGGATTAATTTAAAAAATCCAGAAAACATTAATCTAACAAATGGTGGTCTTATAATTGACATAAAAATAATATCAACTGGTATACATGTTGTTTGTAAAAATAACATGAATAGGCGATTTCAAATAAAAATAGACGAAAACATTATATTCCAAAAATTAACAGACCAAGAGAGAATACTCATATCAGCACTGGATTATTTGGAAAATTAATATTTCCGTTTTTTCAAGGTTCTTGGTTTTCTCTTAATTTGTTTTTCAAATCGTACCTTCTTGGATGTTTTTGTAAGAGCTGAAGAAGATCTTGTTTTTTTTACTAATTTTGGTTTTTTTTTGCATTTAAAATCATAAAAATCAACATTACGGTTCTGAAATATACTTTTTCTACATACTCCGATCGCCACATCCTCTCTATTTTTTTTCGTTCCACTTATTTTCTTCGCTCCACTTATTTTATTTGGACCAGTATCATTATAAGAATCAACTGATTTAATACATCTACATAATTTAGACGCTAATACATCTTCAGCAATTTCTTTATATGTTTTATTTTTTGATTTAGGGATTTGATAATAATTAGCTATTTTTTTATAATCAGAAGCCGTCAAATCCATAAGAGGAGTATATTTATTGGTTAGATTTTTTATCAAAATATATATTATATTCTATACGCAAATGAATACCCCACATAAAATAGTAGTATTTGATTTGGATGAAACATTAGGTTATTTCACAGAATTTGGTATATTTTGTGATTGTCTAAACACTTATTTTAAAAATAATAATTATAGTGAACAACATTTTAATTCATTACTAGATTTATACCCAGAGTTTGTTCGACCTAAACTTTTTAAAATTCTCGATTATTTGAAAACAAAGAAAATGAACAATAAATGTAAAAAAATAATGATTTACACAAACAACCAAGGTCCTAAATCATGGGCTATAGATATCAAACAATATTTTAATACTAAATTAAACTACAAATTATTTGACCAAATTATTGCAGCGTTTAAAGTGAAGGGTCAACCAGTTGAAATAGGTCGCACTTCACATGATAAAACGATTGATGATTTAATACGATGTACAAAAATACCGAAAAATGTGGATCTCTGTTTTATTGATGATGTCTATCACGACGGTATGGTAGATGATAAGGTATATTATATTCATGTAAAGGCATACAAACATAGCTTGACTCTGAAAGAAATGTTAGATACATATTTGAAATCCGATATAGGTAATAAATCAGTACATGTGAAAGAAAGAACGAATTTTGAGACTATTATGGAAAGCGAATTTAAAAGATATAATTACGATGTTATTAAAAAAACAGAAAAAGAGCAGGAGATTGACAATATTGTTGGGAAAATGATGATGCAACATTTAAAGAAGTTTTTTTACGAACAAACCGACAAAACATACAAGCGTAAACCAAATACAAAAATAAAATCCAAGAATAAAACGGTAAAACGGTAAAACGGTAAAACGGTAAAACGGTAGAGTGAGGGAAAAGAAAAATAAGAATCTATTAGTTATTTCCAATTTTTTACTAAATCTAACAATTCAAATTTTTTGGCATAGTCATTGAATGCTGTTGTAGTTAATAAAAATATCGCGGAGGAAAATACAACTTTTCTATCAAAGTTGGTAAACTTGGTTGTGACTACTGGGTTGAATCGTATTAACAAGAATAGGATAACATAAAATTTCATAACAGACTGTAACATGGTTAGATATTCGGGAGTGTAAAGACCAATATTAAAATAAGCAACGAAATAAAGTATATAAGATAAATACAAGGCGCTTTCAAAAAAGGTTTGATGCAAGTAATGCATATAAATATTATGTATATTAATAATTTACATAATATGTTATTTAGGTATGTTCTTATTTTATTTATTATTACTATAATATAATAATGAGCATTAAAAATACTATATCACAAGTTGTCAATGGCTATTATACATGCAACCATGGGCGTGTAGATGAAATAAATAACCGTATTTCAAGTAGAAATATTCCATCCAATAGTTTACAACCACAATACTCGATTCGTCCAACCTCCACCAAGTATGGATATATGCAAGTATTAGACCAATATAAAAAACCAACAGTTCCTTTGAATAAATATAAGTCCTATTCACCAACTCAAACATTTAATCCAGGTAATGCAACAGCTCCGTGGAGTGGATTTTCTAATAATGTAAATACAGAATCAACATTAAGAAACCAATTTTTTGCTCTGCAAAAATGTGAGCAATCAGAGTGGGTACCATCTAGTAAGAGCGATTTATATGAAACGAAAATCGATTTTGTACCTCAACCACAAACACATTCTCTTTTATTCGATAAACCTGAATTTACTCCATTCAATCCAAATAATATGAATATTGCTAATAAACTTTTTAACAATCATACACGATACGATGTAAAAGACTCATCTAACCAAGACGAGTGTTAAGCAAATGAGTGTAATAATGACAATATATTTTTCATATAAATATGTAATGGATATTTCTATGAATAGTATTGACATTTCTATGAATAGTATTGACAGTATGACATTGTCTTATTTTACAAATAGATCACAATATGAACAAATATTGCATCGTACATTGAATAAGTCAAATGAATTGGAATATACAACAGACAAACGATTTTACAAAAAGAGAATATTGGATTTAAATAAAAAATTATTTAGGAATGAAATCGACGATAGACATTTGGTAAGCCAGTTTGATATGTATATAAAGGGTTGTATAGAGCATTTAAAAATGATTGACACAAGTGAATTGATGCAAAAACAATATCAAGATGTTAGCAATAATAGTAATGGTGATATCAATAACACATGTTTAGATACATGTATAGATATGTCAAATGCATCAGTTTCAGATATAGATTTTATAAATTGTGATCATTTAATGACGAACAATGAAGGTATAAAGAAAGTAAATCTAGACACATATATAGTGAAAACCACATCAACTCCAAAAAAACAAATAATATTGCCTGAAAAACAGAATGTAAATATTAAAACTAGAGCACATAAGACGAAAGGAATAAAACCAAAAGAAGAAAAAATACAAAAGAAGGACAAAACCGATAGTCCAGAAAAAAAGAAAAATATCACTAATAATTATGATGAAGACCAGAAAAAACAAATCAAAGAAACATAAAAAAACTGGGAAAACGCGGGATAAAAAAGTACATCATAATCATGACGAAAAGTTCAAACCACAATGTAGTCCAAATCCGAATAATAAAGGTTATACTTGTTATAGTGATGAAGCATTAACAAAGATGAAGAATTATTGGAATGCTAGACATCCGCACGATAAAATTGTCACGAGTGATACAAAGGAAATATGGAAGTTTTTCAAAGATGCGATGTCAAATATATGTCATCGTGAATCGTGTTGGCTAAGAAGTAAATTTATGGTGGGAAATTTAAATAATGAATTATTAAA
>Ga0115008_10003838_pt1 | contig 12447 bp, 13 predicted proteins | sample FraStrMetagenome_FD_87164 | JGI IMG/M metagenome (GOLD analysis project Ga0115008, IMG submission 87164) | Marine eukaryotic phytoplankton communities from Arctic Ocean - Fram Strait ARC3M Metagenome | ecosystem: Environmental > Aquatic > Marine > Oceanic | place: Fram Strait | collected...
TTCTTGGCCGCCTTTTCCGCTTCTTCTGCTTCTTCTGCTTTTTTTGCGGCAGCATCGAGAAAAGCAACGCAATCACCGAGACATTTTTTGTTCTTGGAACCAGTCTTGTCTCCACATGTTAACTTGCGCTTCGCACACACCTCTGCAGACACCTTCCCAATTGTCTCCGATGGAGTTGCCATCCCTTCCTTAATGCGACCGCAGCCGAAAAGAACATTGGCTGCGAAAAGACCTACAAAAATATCTAAAGTGCGGTTTTTGGTGAAGTGATTTGCAGCGTAAGTTCCAACTGCGAAAAGAAGAATGCATTCCATGGACCCTTGGCTAATGTAACCTAAAAGATTAATAGCTGCCAATACACAGGCAACATAGTATAGATATTTGTTTTTGATGATTTTTTGAATATTCATTTATATAATATCATAATAAAAAAATTGAATATTAATGATTTTTTAATTAATTAAATCATAAATGTCTGAATATAAATTAGGTTTGGTTGAAATATACCATCCAACCATTCATGGTTCTCAAAATCCTAAACTTCATACTAAATATTTGTACTCTCTAAACATTCCAATAGATTCTTTTATGAACGATCACCCCAATGGATGGTTAGACGATATGCAACGGCAACACGATGAAATATTTGAATCAAGATGTTTAACTATAAGACATCCTATAATTAAAAACTATAACAACATTGTGGAAAAAAAAGGAACAACTTCATTGGAAATCATTAAACCAGTAATAGTAATGGATGATGGATATGAAACCTATATGTGCGTAATTAAAACTATTTGGTTGCGGATTTTTCAAAGAAAGTGGAAACAATATTATAGAAATAAAATATTGATTCGAAGAAACCCTAAAGTATTATTGAAAAGACAAATATATGGAAAATGGTGATATAGCTTATTTTCGACCACCGCGGGTCTTTTTGTGTTTCTTATGTTTCTTATGTTTCTTATGTTTCTTGTGTTTCTTATGCTTACGTTTTGTTTTTGAATGCATTTTACGTTGTTTTGAACGGAGATTTCTCGATCTATTAGCACGTCGACTATACAAGAAACCTCCGTTTCTTGCTCCTGGTCCTCCTGGTCCTCCTGGTGGTGCTCCTGGTGGTGCTGGAGGCGCTGCTCCATGATTGATTCCAACAGCAGTTTCAAGGTTTCTTACTTCTGTTTCTAAAGCTTGTAATTGTCTATTTAAATTAGCTGGGTTAATTAATTGAAAGATATTATTTAAAGTGAGTATTTGAGCATCGGTAGGTGCACCAGTTCGAATTTGATTTTGCAATGTCAGTAAATCAGCTGCTGCACCAGCTTGTCTTGCTACAATGGCTCTAACTGCAGCCAAACGAGCAACTATTCCTGCAAAACTATTTGTCAGTGCCGCCGTATAAGGACCCTGTCGTGTTTCAAGTTGGTTTATTCTTCCAGATAATAATCCTAAATTTCTTAAAGCATCCGCTAAATTTTGTGGTTGCGCTTGCATATTTATATATAAATATAAATATAATAAAAATAAATTAGCTTCAATTAGCTTTCAATTGAAATAATATCGTCTAATTCTTGTTTTACTTTATCCATTTCTTCTAAAATTTTATTTTGTGATAAAAGAGCCTTTTGCTTCATTTCTTTTGTCATTTCTAAATTTTTTGTTAAATCTTCAATATATTCAAGTAAAATAGACATAAATTCTTTTTGACGCGTTTTTTCATCAACTATATGATTATAGTATTTCGTATAATCATCTTTTACGTTTTCCAAAAATATATTATCTTTTTCTAGTTCATTTAATTCATCGTATTGTGTTCTGACTTCTTTTTTATTTTTTTTTATTTCATTAAGTAAGCATTTTAATTTTTTATCTCTGTCTGCTAAATTCAATTTCATTTATATATTTATATATTTTTTAAAAAACAAGATCAAATTTAATGATATCATACATTATCTAGTTTTTTGCTTTATTTTTTCTGATTTCAAAATTCTCCAGCAAGTTATTTTATATAAAAATATTTAAATCTATCCCGATATTATTTAGGATGTCGAAAATTGCAGAACCACTTCTTACCGAAAACCCCAACCGCTTTGTTATGTTTCCCTTACAAGATCAAGACATTTGGAAGTTATACAAAAAAATGTTTGATTGTATGTGGAGAGCAGAAGAAATTGATCTTTCCAAAGATTTAATTCATTGGCAAACACTTAATAAGGATGAAAAACATTTTATTAAAATGATATTGGCTTTCTTTGCTGCATCTGATGGAATAGTATTAGAGAATCTTGGTGCACGTTTTTTATCAGAAGTTCAACTCCCAGAAGCGCGAGCTGCTTATGGATTTCAGCTAATGATGGAAAATGTTCATTCAGAAACGTATTCCCTGTTAATTGATTCATATATTAAAGACGAAACAGAAAAAAACAAATTATTTAAAGCAATTGATAATTTCCCATGTATCAAAAAAAAAGCAGACTGGTCGATTAAATGGATAGAAGATAAACGTTCATCATTTGCAGCAAGATTGGTTGCATTTGCATGTGTTGAAGGTATTTTCTTTTCTGGATCTTTTTGCTCTATTTACTGGCTGAAAAAACGCGGGTTAATGCCTGGTTTAACGTTTAGTAATGAATTAATATCACGCGATGAAGGAATGCACACCGATTTGGCTGTTTTATTATTTAATAAATTAAACAACAAATTAAATAAGCAAAAAATAAGAGATATTGTAAAAGAGGCGGTTGCAATTGAGAAAGAATTTATTTGCGAAGCCCTTCCTTGTAAATTAATTGGCATGAATAGTAAATTAATGAGTCAATATATTGAATTTGTTGCTGATAGATTATTAACACAATTAGGTTGTAATAAATTATATAAAGTAACATGTCCATTCGATTTTATGGAAATGATATCACTTGAAGGAAAAACCAATTTTTTCGAGAAACGCGTTGGTGAATATAGCTTAGTTAGTGACAAGAGAAGCGAAGAAGCGTTCAATATTGAGGATGTTGATTTTTAAATAGTTATTAGAATAGGGTTAACTATATATTACAATAGTATATAAATGAATGAGACTTCTCTCAAATCTTTTAAAGTAGTAGAGTTGCGGAGGCAATGTGAAAATTTAAATTTACACAAAACGGGAAAAAAACAAGATCTTCTAGATCGTCTACTTCGGCATTCTGAAGTTCATAATAATAAAATAATAAGACAAGATGATACTCCACCAAAAGCTATAAAGGTTAAAAAAAAACGAATCTCTCCTATTATACGATTTAAAGTATGGGAAAAATACATCGGAAATAAAATAAAAGCAAAATGTTTCTGTTGTTGGGAAAATGACATAACACCATTTACTAATAATAACACATTTCACGCAGGGCATATTTTGGCCGAAAGTAATGGTGGCGAAATAGAACTAGAAAACCTTTTACCAATTTGCCAAGATTGTAACAAAAGTATGAACACTACACATTGGGATGATTGGGTTAAATTTAATTTATTTCCATTGCGTATTTGGGGTAGTAATATTCCAAAGGAAACGCATCTCAAAGCAACTCAAATACAAAAATATTGGAAAAATTATAAAAAATTAAAATTTATTAAAGAAAACAAGAAAAACAAGAAAAACAAGAAAAACAAGAAAAAAGTTAATTATATGCGTCAAACGATTTCTAGCAAGAAAAAAAGAAAATATCAAAATAAATATATATAGTATATTCAATGGGGAATTTAGTTCATTATGGGGATATATTAGCAATCTTTGGATTTATGTTTCTGATAAAATATTTTTCAAGTGTTAAAAATAAATCACTTTTTGAATATTTTTTATTTGTTTTTTCAATTTGTGGATTTATTGTTGATATTTATTTTACTTATTTATTTTTAAGATATAAATCTTCGTAATAACCAATACCATTTGTGTCATTTTTAAATACATATCCGGTTTTTGCACCTAAAAATTTATCACTCGGAATAAAAAATTCTAGTGTCTTTTGCGAATTGTCGGTGATCGTCATATTTTCTCGGGTTTTTTTATAATAAAAAAAACCCAAAACTAATATAATAACTATTAGTGGAATGATAAAACTTAAATTATTTTTTATTATATCATACATTTATTAAATTAATATTGCTATTTATTTAATAAAAAATAATATTATTATATATAATGAATATTTCCAATATTCCCTTTATTATTATGTTTATAATTATTTTACATCACTTTATCAAACACAGAAATGATAAACATTTAAATTTATTTCAAAAAGTTTTTCAAATAAAAGATATAAATAATCATGAAAGTTTTGTTTTGCTATTTTTAGGTATAGGGGTTGGAATGCGCATATAAATTATTTTAAATATAATATAAAAATATCAATTGTTATTATATATGAAAAAAGTTAGATTTTTACAATTTCAAATTGCAAAAGATCAAAATAATTATCAAAATTATGCTGATATGCCAAAAGATGTTTTTTTAAAGACATTTCTCCCACAAGATTGTTCTTATTGTATAGTAAATACTGAAGAAAAGGCAGATATATGTTGTTTTGGTCTTGGCGTAAAAGATGATTCTGTTCTAAGAGAAGATGAATTAAATGTTTTCATCAGCGTTGAAAACACTCGTCATTGGTCCGCCAGGAAATATAATAATGAAAGTTGGCATAATCCCCACTATTATTTTTTTAATAAATATGGATATTTTGGATCAAAAAAAACAGATATTTTTATACATAATGATAAAAGTGAAATAATATCTACATCAACATATAAATGTATACCAGCTATTCATTGTAGAACCCAGTATTATAATAATATGGAAACCTACTATAAAAAATTAATACCCAAAATACCATTTGAAAAAAAAAAGTTTATTTTATTTATAAGTAAGAACATATTGAATAAAAACAAACAAGGATTAATGGAAATTCTTGTTAATAAAGGATATGAGGTTCATCATATATCAATGTATAACAATATTATTAAAAATAAGTCATGTTATCATTCAATTGAACTACTAAAAATTTTTAGTCAATATAAATTTATTGCTGCTTTTGAAAATTCCCAGACAGATGGTTATATTACAGAAAAAATTTTCAATGTTTTTTTTGCAAATTCAATTCCTATTTATGATGGCGCTAATAATATTTCAGAGTATATCAATCCAAAGTCTTATATAAGACTTGATAAAAATATTATTAATAATATAAATAAAGTTACAAATAAAGATATATATGATAAAATAATTAATACAAATAAAATACAAGAAAAATATAATAATATTCAAATAAGTTTTGATAAATTATAAATTAATTCTTCTATTGTATATTTTTTAGTTGTCAATGTTTTTATATAAAAGCAAGAAATATCTCTCTAATTCTATATCAGAACAATCTGACATAGCATAACATTTCATTCTATCATAATCTTTTGATTCCAATATCATTTGTATTTTTTGGGTTGTAATATTATTATCTAATACTATGAAATCATTTAATTTATCTTTATATAACTCGTATATTTCAGGATCATCTAAATTTTCTATACCGATCATGCATATTTGTTTGGTGTAATCCACATTGATAATTTCATTGGAATACTTATGACAATAATTATTTCTTTTCCATATTTGTGAACATGATTTCCTGTATTGAATATCTTCAAATCCGTTTTTTTCTTTCATTACTTCATCGACATTATATTTTTCATAAAATTGTGTAGATATATAGTTCGGTCCGATTCTATTGATCTCTCCATTGCGAATAAGAGAGAAATTGTTATTATTATTATTCAAAAATTGAATATATGCAAGTTTATCAATTTTTACAACTTTTGTATTTATACAACTCTTTAAAATTATTTCATAATCATCACATATAGGAAGCATTTCATTAAAACTCCCCAATTCCATTAATGTTTTACGTCTCCAAATTCTAGGATGATTGGGACAACAAACTAAATGTGATAATGTAATATTATTGATATTTGGTGTCAAATAAACATTAAACCAATGACCATTCACTTTTTGTGTTATATATCCACCATAACCCTTGCATATAAAGTCCCCATACGAAAAATTTGAATAATCTTCACCTATATTTGTAGAATGCATATAAATAAACCCCACCTCTTCATCTTTCTCAAATACTTTAAACGCATCGATCAAACAATCTGGTAAGATTACGTCATCGTGGTCCAGTTCTATAATATATTTTCCTCTACATAATCCAATGGTTTCATTTTTAACATTTCCTATATTTCCACTATTACAAGCTCTTTTATAAAGCCTTACACGTTTGTCATTTTGAAATATTTTTTTAATATATTCAAAATGTTTATCATCTGGCGAATCATCCATAATTACCCATTCCCAATCTTTTAATTTCTGCGATTTTACACCCTCGTATGCGCGCAGAATTTTTTCATACGAATTATAACAACTGGTAAAAATAGAAAATTTTGACCTAACAGAAACTCTAGGACGTATTGCATTATTAATATAACAATAAGTTACATTATAAGAAAACAATTTAATATCTTGTATTGACGTTTTGTGAATCCATCTAGAATAAAAACGATCAACCATGTGTGGGTTTACTGCTTTGATACATTCATCACTATCGCCATAAGTAACTAGAATATGATAATTTTCTGAAAATAATTTTTGTATATCTGCTGCATTTTCAGTGATCTCTATAGTACAATCGAATTTCTCTCTATTATTTTCAATAAAATCATCAATTTCGTGTTTGTGTTTTACATTTCTATAGAATAAAACTTTTGGATATTTCATTTAATATAAATGCAATATTTGTCTTTAATTATTATTAAAATTAATAATTAAAGATCTGTCCTCAATTATTTCTATATGGATATTGTTATCAAAGAAATAGATAAAAAAACTATTTGCTTAAATATGATAGTTAAAAATGAAGCTCATATTATTTGTCAGACATTTGATAATCTAACAAAATGTTTTGATTTTGATTATTATGTTATTTGTGATACAGGTTCAACCGATGGAACGCAAAAAAAAATTGTTGAATATTTCGAAAAATTAGATATATCGGGAGAGATTCATGAGTGCAAATGGAAAGATTTTGGACATAATCGAACAGAAGCTCTTGAAAAAGCATATAATAAAACAGATTATTTGTTTATTTTTGACGCGGATGATAAAATTACTGGAAATTTTAAATTACCTAGTGAATTGGTAGAAGATACATATCACTTGCAATTTGGAGATTGTAACGGCGGATTTGTTTATAAAAGACCTTTGCTTTTAAACAACAGAAAAAAATACAAATATGAAGGCGTTTTGCATGAATTTTTAGTTCCAATAGACCATCACCCCACTGAAAAACTTATTGAAGGAAATTATGGTGTTCATTCAGGAAGAACAGGTGATAGGAGTAAAGATCCAGATAAATACAAAAAAGATGCCAAAATATTAGAAGATGCATTTTATAATAAAGAAAATGAAGGACTAAAGCACAGATATGCTTTCTATTGTGGACAAAGTTATAAAGATTGTGGCAATATCGATAAAGCAATCGAATGGTACGAGAAAACACTCACACTTAAAAATTGGAATCAAGAAAAGTATTATTCATCATTGCAATTAGGTTTTTTATATAAACAAAAAAATGAAATAGAAAAAGCTTTATTTTATTGGCTTAAAACTATGGAATACGACAATGATAGAATTGAAGGAGTTGTGTTAGCTTGTGCCGAATATAGTTCTAGAGGAATGCATCAAATGGTAACAAATCTTTATAACAATTTTAAAGGTTACAAATCTAAAAAAAATAATTTATGTGAAAAACTTTTTGTAGACACAACACGTTACAATAATCTATTAGAATTTTATTGTTCAGCATCAGCACAACATGTTGGGAATTCTAAAATGGGATACGATGCTTGTAAAGAATTTTTGATTACAAACACGCAAAATACACATATAACATCATTATTATTATATAATTTCCAATTTTATATGCAATATTACAGCGATGATCCGGATTTAGAATTATTTTATTCTGTTGATAATATTATTTCTAAATTTGATAATATTGAAGATCGTCATATAAAAATATGGAATTTTATGTTTGATAAAATAAAACATAAATTAACTCAAAAAAAGGAACTATTGGACTTTCCATCAAATCCAATAAAATGTGAAAAACCTTGGATAATAATTACTTTTACTACATGTAAAAGATTCGACTTATTTAAACAAACATTAAATTCTATATTAAATAATTGGGAAGATTACAATAAAATAGATTACTGGTTTTGTGTAGATGATAATTCTTCCAAAGAAGATAGAGAGAAAATGAAAGAACAATTTCCATGGATTGATTATTATATGAAAGATTTAAATGAAAAAGGACATAGAAAAAGTATGAATATTATTTGGGAAAAATTAAATACATTAAAGCCCAAATATTGGATTCATATGGAAGATGATTTCTTATTTCATAAGAAAATGCCATATATAAAAAAAGGGATTGAAGGATTAACTAAATTCAAAAATGAAAATATCAAACAAATATTATTTAACAGAAACTATGCTGAAATTATAAGTGGATATAAAATTAAAGGGCATAAAAAATTATCAGATGAATTTTCTATTCATGATCATAATCACGAGCAACATTCATACCCCAATTGCCATTATTGGCCTCATTATAGCTTTAGACCAGCCATTATAGATGTTGAAACTATACTATCGTTGGGTAATTTTGATAGTGAAAACCATTTTTTTGAGATGGATTATGCAAAACGTTGGTATAATGGAGGTTTCGTTTCAGGATTTTTTAATTTTATTACAAATAAACACATTGGTAGATTAACTTCAGAGAGAAATAGCACTGAAAAAAAAAATGCATATGATTTAAATAATGAAGGCCAGTTCACAGCAATATCTCCTTATATTAAAGTTATTAACTTAGAAAGGCGTCCAGATCGCAAAGAAAATATTATGAAAAAATTAAAAAATAATAATATTGATTTTTTTGAATTTGTGAAAGCATTGAATGGTCAAACATTAGAACCCACTTTAGAATTAAAAGAACTATTTGCAGGTAATGATTTTGGAAATAGACGGGGCGTCATTGGATGCGCATTGAGTCATTATAAATTATGGAAACAATTATTGGACGATAAAGATAACGAATTCTATCTCATAATGGAAGATGATTTCACTCTGTGTAAAGATTTTAATCAAAAACTTGAAAGTATAAAGTCGGAATTTTCACAAAAAGAGTTGATATTTTTAGGTTATTCTATGTTTGAAAAGGAGAGACATAAAGTAAAAGATATATACAATAGTGAAGAATCGGGCATTAATATACAGACATTAAATAAAAATTTATATATAGGTGGTTTTTTTTCATATACAATAAATAAATCTGGGGCTCAATTCTTAGTTGATTATATTAATGATAATGGTATAAAACATGGGATTGATTATTTAATAAAGATATCAGATATAAATGCATATGAATGTGTACCACAATTAATTTTTTCAGAATGGAATGAAGATGGTAAGAAAATTGATACTGATGTACAAAACGATTATACTAGCGTCGATTTTTCAAAAATAAAAGATGACTTTATTTTTATACCCGACCTTGATCAGACGGGTCATGATTTTCATTATAATATAACATCCTTATTAGAAATGAAAGATATAGCATTAAAAAATAATAATTGTGTTGCTTTCAATACACTAGGATTTTTTAAAAATAAAATAGATAAATTGACATGCTCAAAATATTTTGGTAGTACGGATGGTATCTATATTAAAAAAGAATACTATGAGAAGTACCAAGCTGAAAAAGAGCAAAATAAAAGCACTTATCGAGTCAAAATGCTTTGCAATTGGTGTTCTTCCGAGCAACTATGTAAAGAATGGTCTGTTATGTGTGAAGAAGGTCTTCGTTGGAAAGATATTGAAATCACCAGTGAAGATGAAAATATAGATTATTATGTTATTATAAATAAACCACCACCTAACGCACATTATATTCCAGAAAAAACTATTATTTTCCAAATGGAACCATGGGTTGAGGATATATCAAAAAATTGGGGCGTTAAAACATGGGGAGAATGGTCAACGCCCGATCCCACTAAATTTTTAGAAGTCAGAGGAAGAAAGACAGAACATCATAATAATGCATTTTGGCAGTTAGAATTATCCTTACCAGATATTATTGATTTAAAATATGATAAAATTCCAACAATAAGCTCAATCTGTAGTTCAAAATATTTTGATGTAGGACATATACACCGAGTGGATTTCTTAAAGTTTTTAGAAAGTAAAGGGGACATTCCATTAGATATTTTTAATCAGGATAATAAGCATAACTTTACCAATTATCGGGGTAAGAAAACACCATATATAGATAAGAGCACAGGGATTGTCCCATATAAATACTATTTTATGGTTGAAAATAACTATGAGAGAAATTTTATTACTGAGAAATTATGGGAACCCATTCTATGTGAAACATTAATATTTTATTACGGATGCCCAAATATAAAAGACTATATTAATGAAAAGGCTTTTGTTCAATTAGATATGAACGATTTTGAAAAATCATATGAAATTATTAAGAAAGCGATTAAAGAAGATTGGTGGTCCCAAAGGATTGATATTATTAGAGCGGAGAAGAAGAAATTATTGAATGAAATGGGTTTTTTTCCCGTTATTGAAAAAATTATTAATGAAGATATTGGGACAAAACAACATAATTATTGTTTTATTCATAGTTGTACTTTACCAAATAAAGGAACTTATAGATTGGAATATTTGATTGAAAAAATAAAAAAAAGCAAAGCTATTAACATATTTGAAAAAGTTTTTATAAATAATATAGGATTGCCCATTGATAATAATTATGGTAATAAATTTGAAGTTAGTAATTCTTCGAATGATCCCAAATTATATGAAATTCCCACATTAAATAAAATAAAAAGATTTTCTGAAGATCATCCCAGTTGTAATATTCTTTATTTACACAATAAAGGGATATCTTACGACGACAAAAATCAGTATGTGAATGATTGGATAGATTATATGCTTTATTTTATGGTCGAAAGGCACATAAAGTGTATAAAATTACTAAATAACTATAATGTTATAGGATGTAATTATGCTGATAAACCATATAAACATTTTAGTGGAAACTTTTGGTGGGCGAATTCAACACATTTAAAGAAATGTTCAATCATTTCCGAAATAAATGTTAATAAAATGCAAGGCGAATCTTGGCTAATGGAAAATGTAAATAATATGAGTCATTATAGTCTACATCAATCCAATATTAATCATTATCATCAAAGATATCCAGAAAAAATATATAAACATTTTGTATGCAAAAAAGAACTTCCAAAAAATAATAGTTTAAAAGAAAATCTAGATATTAAATTATAATGTCAGCGCAACAACAAATCAATAAAAACCCAGAACAAAAAGAAGAAGTTAAACAAGTTAATTTACTTGATATTGAGATTAAAAATGAAAATGACGCATTAAATGTAATGGTTGGATTTCTTGGATTGGCACAAAAACGCGGTGTGTTTGCAATTAATGAAGCTTCGAAGATTTATGAATGCATTAAAAAATTTCAGAAAGATCAATAATTATTCCAAAATATTAAATATAGTCTAGCTCTTTTAATATTATCCACTCGTGATTTGTAAATATCCCAGATTATTTGATAATTCCTTCCCGGTATCGAAGAAGTAATTATTTTCCTGCGCGGTATTATATTATATTTCGAATTATCTTTTATTATTACTTTATTATTTTTTATTTGAATATTGACTTTCCCTTTTAATAAGTATACTTTTTCATTTTCAACCTTCATTGTTGCTCTTACAGGTTTATTGGTAATAATCCGTTTCCATTTAATTAATTGATAGTAAAATTTAAGAGGATTATTTTTAAAACTATTTTTTAGTTTCATTAACTCAATACGTTCACTTTCGGGCATTATCAATAATGTTTTACTACCTACATATGACCATATCATCATATAAATATCTTTATTTATTTTTTCCATTTATATAATATTATAATATTATATAAATTAATGACATCACTGCTTACACAATTGGGTAAGAGGGTTTGGTTGCAATACCACAACTATTATTGCGATTCCTCGCCATCCAAATATATCCATTGTTCCCCCATCCTTCGCCCCAACTATTCTTTACCACCCAATAGTCAGTTCCATTATCGGTACTATTATATCCAACAACCAAAACTCCATGGTCTAACATGGTTGTTGAACAATCGGGATTATAATAAACTCCTTCTTTGTAAAATTGAAAATCAGACATTGAAGCATCAATCGCAACAGAAACAGGTCCTACCTCTGCAACCGCTTTCTTCAAACCAGCCTCTCCACCAAGAACATCCGTATAGTTCGAAAA
>Ga0115008_10003840_pt1 | contig 12444 bp, 16 predicted proteins | sample FraStrMetagenome_FD_87164 | JGI IMG/M metagenome (GOLD analysis project Ga0115008, IMG submission 87164) | Marine eukaryotic phytoplankton communities from Arctic Ocean - Fram Strait ARC3M Metagenome | ecosystem: Environmental > Aquatic > Marine > Oceanic | place: Fram Strait | collected...
TATTTATAAAAATGAGAAACTTTATTATGGGCCTTGATGATGCGTTTTGTGAGGAGCGTGTTGAAAATTGTGAAGACCTGAACAAATCACAAAACACATCAAGCAATGACAATAACGTAGAATTGATACGTAGACAACCTACGTATGCTGAGATAGCACGAAGAGCAGTAAAATGATCTGAAGAGATCATTCTTTTTAATAAACCAGCGTTATTCAACTTAGTGTACTTATTAGGAATTCAACAGCCATTATCCTGCTCTCGACACAGGAATACATCTACGTCTTATAGACTACGATTGTGAAAGAGAACGGAAAATTAACACACTAAATGTAGCTGGCTAATTCATTTTGAACGAACCTAAATTTCAGCTGGTCTTCAACTAATGCACGAAGTGCATTTGCATCGTCTACACAAATACCGCTCTTTATTAAGCTAATGGCGAACCTCTTCCAATAAGGTATCAGAATCCGTTTTCCACAAAAACACCACTAACTTTTCCCACTCAATTTTTGCAGATTCTGAATTTAAAAATCTGCTTTAGAATTGACCAGAACTGCGACAGGATGACGAAGTTTGCGCGTTCTCCGGCATTACTTGTTAAATGTGAAAGGCAAAGATTTAAGAGCCAGTCAACTATGTATGTTGGAGAAGAAAATTAAAAGTAATTGATGAGGCATATGTCAGGACATGTATGATAACGTAATGACCTTTTGATCGTGCATGACTCACAAGTAGATCGTATAAGACACATAAATCGATCGCTAACAGAGAATCATGAGCGATTTAGGCGACCATATATGTAGATAGTTTTAGTTTACAAATTTAAAATAATTCAAGTGTTATGCAAGCGTAAAGACGAAAGTAACTACTTTGTAACTAATTGGAAATTGTGCATTAATTTCAGAAGAAGAAATTTAAGGTAAAAAAATTATATCTAATTAATTTATTTGGCCGGCTTAAGATGAAGTCGAAATTTAAGATATTTGATCATGTCACACCGTGGATATTCGAAGTTTAGAAATGCAGGCCGAGATAAGGGAGTTACTTTTAAGAAAAAGAAAACAATCGAAGATTATGTTTACTACGTAGGCAGCGAGCGTCAGGCAAGTGATTAAGAAATCACAACTGAATTTGTGAATTATCACATCGGGAAGACATACACCGATGGTGAGGATATTGCAACAGCTCTCGAAATACTCCAAGATATCGATGTAAAGGAATGGAAACCAAGAATTGAAACGAGCATCGATCTTGATGATCAAATAATAGTTACTGAGCAAATCAATTTGACATGGAATACAAGATGGAATACGGCAATTTTATAAAACGAAAAAAGTCGTATAAAAACAACAAAACCAGAGCGTATGGATCAATTTTGAAAGATGTACAAGAGCAATGGCACAAAAGATTCAAGCACGGAAATTTTTTGATGAGTCTATTAAAGGTGATCAGATTGTATTATTGAAAGCGATTCGAGAACATTGTTTGAATTATGAAGAAACAAAATATGACATGGCAGTAATGACTGAGTCTATGAGAACTTTGTGCTTGACTAAACAAAAAGAGCACGAATCACTAGTTGATTTCATGAAAAGATTCAAGGTAGCTGCAGACATTTTTGATGAGTCTATTCAAGGTGACCCGATTGCATTATGGAAAGCGATTTGAGAACATTGTTTGAATTATCAAGTAACAAAATATGACATGGCAGTAATGACTGAGTCTATGAGAACTTTGTGCTTGACTAGACAACAAGAGCACGAATCACTAGTTGATTTAACGAAAAGATTCAAGGTAGCTGCAGACATTATTACATCTCACATTGGTGGTCGATTTATTTTAGTAAAATAGTCGAAGAAAAGCAGAAGCAATTGATGAAAATGACACAGACGAAGTAAAAGAAGAAAAACGAGCAAAGAGATAACAATTTATTAAGAACACTCACGAGAGATGTTTAACGAACATGTACCTCGAAAACGCCGATGAAAAGAAATATGGGAGTCTCTGTAAGAACCTGAATACACAATATGCATTGGGGAATGACCATTTTCCGATGACCATCCCCGAAGCAATTAACATATTAAGCGCATACAGGATGGATAATGCAAAAGACTTTAGCAAAAATCATAATCGATCTAATAAGAAGAAACCAGAAGAGACATTAAACATATCGTTCGCTCAAATGAACGGTTTGTGTTACTGCTGCGGAAAGAAGGGACACTTATCAACTGATTGTCGGTATAAGAATAAACCGAAGTCCGAATGGTTTATAAATCAAGAAGCAAATAAAGATGAACGTTCTAATGTTCAAGATGAAATGGGCAATTCAGAAATACATGAATCAAAGAAAAGTATTGGGTGGGCAGGAGTGCACCTAGAACATCAATTTTATCATAGTTATGATTTGATAACCTGGATCCTCTTGGATAATCAATCCTCAACAAATAGTTTTTGTAACAAGGATTTGGTTAAGAACATCAAGAATGTTAAGAGCCGGATGGATCTGAATACTAATGCAGGCACTCTTACTTCGAGACAACAATGTACTGTACCAGATTTTGAGAAGTTCGACGAAGTGTGGGTCAATGAAGATACGATGACGAATATTCTTTCGTTCGCCAAAGTCAGAGATTTGGGCTACGAAATTGAATATGATTCGCAAGCTGATACTTTTACAGTCCTAACACCAACCAAGAAATACATTTTTGAACGAAGTGGTACTAACTTATATTACTACAAACCAGAGAACGATGGAATGTGTACAGTGCGCAGTCAAGCTAAGGAGGTCCAATTTGTGGAGACGTTACAAGAAAACAGAAACTTTTACACACATCGCCAGTTCAAGCGTGCAAAGAAAGCATCACACAATAAATTGTCCTTCCATCCCAGATTTGTTAGCCATTCTAAGGATGAATTTAGTCAAGAATTGTCCGATCACATTAGAAGATGTGAAGATTATGAAAAATATTTTTGGACCAGATATCGGTGTGTTAAAAGGTAAGTCAGTCAGACGAAAACCACGTTCATTTTGTACGAAACTTCCTATGACAAAGCAAGTCATCGATCATGTAAACACTATTGGAAGTAATCAAGGAATGCCCACTGGTTTAAAAATTGAAAACAGGTACAAAACGACGTTGTATGACAGCGATTGGATTGCAGAAGTCGATTATGCCGATACGAATGATAATAATGAAGACTCAGACACTGATAGTGATGAATCAGAAGATAGTGATGAATCAAAAGATAGCGATGAATCAAAAGATAGCGATCGATCAGAAGATAGCAGCGATGATAATGACGATTTTTACAAGACCACGATGACATCGATCAACAGGATATTAGTGATCTAATGGAAAATAACAAAGAAGAGACACACGATAATTATGATGACAAAAATTATGAGACCGTTCTTGAAGAGAATGTACAAGAATCCGTTGGAAACGAGACAACAGAAGAAGAAGAAAATACAAATGAAAATGATATTCCCGAAATAACTATAAGATCCGGACGAAGAGTGACTAGACCAACAAGATACACAGCCGACGAAGGTTATAATTATTTTTTGGATGAATTAGATGATAAGATCGAAAAGATTACCGAATATGATTGTTTTGAGGTGAAAGTAATCGGAACTTCTATGATGCACTATCAACAAACATGGGAAAACAAGTTTTCATTTATACATCAATATGAGTTAATGAAAGGTCTAAATATTTTTTGCGAAAAAGTTAGACAGGCTGCATTGAAAGAAGTAAAGCAACTACATGATAGAAAAGTATTCGAACCTATATCGATCGACGGATTGACAAAATTTGAGAAAGAAAGAGCAATGGAGAGTATTGCATTCCTAACAGAAAAACGCAATAAAACCATCAAAGCGAGGATGTGTGCGAATGGTAGCACACAACGGGAATATATCGACAGGGATGATGCGGCTAGCCCAACTACTAGTACCGACTCTATTTTGATAACATCAGTTATTGATGCCAAACAAGGTAGAGATGTTATGACGGTTGATGTGCAAAATGCATTCGTTCAATGCAAAGTAAACCAAATTAATGGAGAAAGAATTGTGATGAAGATTCGTGGAGCTTTGGTAGATATATTGGTCGACCTCGATCAGTAATTGTATGCAGATCATGTTGTGTACTATGGAAAAAGCAAAATACTCTACGTATTGATGCCAAGGGGGCTATATGGAATGCGAATCTCGTCACTACTATATTATCGCAGGTTTGTGAAAGATATAAGGAAGATAGGATTTGTATTGAACCCATATGATCCATGTACTGCGAATCGAATTTTAAATGGGTTACAACATACTATTGTATGGCATGTGGATGACATTAAATCAAGCCATCAAAATAAAGAAGTGAATGACAATTTTTTAAAATGGTTAGAGAGGACTTATGGCGAAAACGAAAACGAAATTGAATTGAAATACTGTCCGACTCTCAGCGTCCGCAAACTCATCGTTCTCTTTCATCGTTGTGATGAAATCATCATCGAATCATAGTACGATGTTGTGGTAGGCTCGCTTCCACGCATCCTACGATTTCTTCCACTTCTTTCGCCACTCTTTCTGTACCTCTTTTAATGTTGAGAGTCTAAATTCCGACCACTGGTCCTCATTGTAGCCGTAAAACGTTTCGATCTCGGGGTTGTGGGCGATGGGATAGCTTTTATTAAATCCGTGGATGTCGAAAGGCGGATGGACCAGTTGCGTTCCGGTTGATAATGCGCGCCCGACCTCTTCATACCCTTCTTTGGCACTGAACTGTTGCGTGGCGAGTTTAAAGAATTTATCGAACTCGCTGGCCTTTGTGTTGATGGTTAACTTCTTGTCGACACTCAGCACGCTGGATGTCGATGAACGCGATTTCGTGTCTTCCTCGCTCATGTTGCTTCTGAGCGATACAACTAGCGCTTGTTCCCGCGTGATATAACTAACACCTGATGTACAATTAATATTATGTTAGGGCGCAATGGTTTAACTAGATCCTGTGGAAATAATTAATTGATTACACTTGTATTAAAATATTAATTATGACCTTACGTTACTCGATACAGCTCTCTGATCGCGTTTGAAGAATCTGTACCTTCAACTTGGACCGGACAAGATTCCTCCTGACCAAGTTGGAGGTACAGCTTCTTCAACCACGTCCATAGGGCTGTTCACCGCCCATGCACTCTCTATGCTTATCAACCATCATGTTCGGGTTTTCACAACAGTACTCGTTCCCGATCTGCCAAAGAACACGCACGTGCACTGTCTAAGGTTATTGACGTGTATAATAACAGAGGCCTCAATATCGTACAGGCCGACTGCGATAACGAGTTTGATAATGAGCATGTGCGGGCTGTCATCGCTACGCGAGTGTTAGATGTTACTGGCAGGGAGGAGCATGTGGGACATACAGAAAGGTCAATAAGGACGGTAAAAGAGAGGGTTCGTTGCATCTGCCATTCACTTCCATACAAGCGGCACACCAAAGTAGTTGTAAGTTCGTTAGTAGAAATTCTTGTTTTTTGGCTAAAAGGTTTTCCAGCAGTTGATGGCGTTTCGGAGGATATTAGTCCGGCTGCCATTGTTCAAGAAAGACCACATCCAGATTTCTCTGGCAACAAGATTTTTTTGACCAGATGCTATTGTTTATGCGGGTACCGCAAACAATATGCATTAACGTGGGGAGCGTGGTATCGTACTTCGTGAAACGGACCGTTCAGGGTATTACCGTTTCATGAGCCTTGACACTGGGCGTGTCATACACTCTCATTTATGGCAGGAGATTCCTATATATGATTTTGTAATCAGTCGTGTACATGACCTTGCCTCACGCGAGGGGTAACCGTTGCTTATTGATGGGTATCCAATTTTTGAACTTTTTTCCCTTTCCGACTTAAAGCGGGCGCAATAAACCTTAACAAGTACTCCTTCGTTATTACAAGGTCCCCCTTACCACGAGGGGTATCGTGGCGGGGCGTGACCAACACAGTTTCATAGAATCTAGCCTCGGTCGTTCAGTCGTGTTAGCCACGGTACTATATGGATCACTCCTCACCTATTACTTCGAGTGATACTGCGAGATCCGGTCGACCCTATTTCAGTCGCCTCTCTCCTCGCTAAAAAACCTTCTACTAGTGGTTTCTCATGATCGAATTCGCTTCCAACCAGCTCGCTCTCCCACTTTAATTCGAGCATAAGCCCTAGTCAGTCTCTTCAGTACGCGGATCGCCTTAGCCTTGCGGCCTTTGATCCGTGAATCCAATTTTTGAACTTGCACCGGGCGTGCCAGTCCACGACATTGATCAAGAGTTGCCGGGTAATATTGATCATTTATTCGTTGAATATGATGATGATGATGATGATGATGATGATGATGATAGCAACTATTCATATCATTCAATAAATGACGATCAAGGAGCGACAATACCTGACAATTTGGATGACAATTCAAATGACGCTGCATATGATGATAATTTGGATGACAACTCAAATGATGAAGTTGACAATTTAAATGAAGTTCCAGTCGTGGATACTGATGGTGCCACGTTTGTAGATAACTATAATGAGGCTGCTGATAAAAATGAAGTTACGGACAATGAAAATGATGAAAATGAGGACATTAACTGCAGTAATGGAGACGACGATATTGCTGATAACGGCAATAATATTTAATCATTTTCAGAGCCAAAACAGCGTGGACCAAGAGCGGGCACTGAATACAACAAGAGTAGACCTCAACGACGAAATGCAGGAGCGGGGTGGACAGGCTAAGTCCCAGGTTCAGTGTTAAGTCTTATAAATCACGATCGGTAAATTTTCACATGAATAGGGCAACAGGAGTATTCTTTACCCAAATGTCGGCTAAGAGGGGCATACAAATTTTTGGGGAAAGAGCAGTACCAGCGATGATAAAGGAATTCAAACAAATCCACGAAGGGCCTATGCACGGGAAGCCTGTTGTCAGGCCGGTGGATTCGCACACGTTATCATTCGAGCAGAAAACAAGCGTTAGAAGCGGTACCATAATCAAAGAAAAGGGGTCAGGAAGAACGTGCGCAAATGGAAAAAATAGAGGTTATACCTAAAAGAAAATGAATCTCACTTCTCCCCAACGTTCTCCCTTGAAGGGTTGTTAGCATCGTTAGTGAGTGATGAGGAGGAGAAAAGAAAGGTGGTAATATTCGATGTTCCAGGTGCATACTTACACGCAAAAATGCCCGAAGATAAACAGACACTAATGGTCCTTAGAGGAGATTTTGCCGACATTATGTGTCAAGTCAATCCCGAGTACAAACGATATGTTAAGGGCGAAGGCAAAAGCAAGGTTCTATATTTACATCTGCTACGAGCATTATATGGATGTATTGAAACGGCGTTGCTGTTGTATAATTTATACGTGGATACTCTCAAAGACATAGGATTTGTCCTAAATCCGTATGACCGCTGTGTTGCAAATAAGAATATCAACGGCAAACGATGCATAATATGCTGGTACGTGGTCGACAACAAAGTGTCGCACGAAGACGAAGAGATTGTGACGAGTATCATAACAGTAATCTCGAAGCATTTTGGTGAATTGACAGTAACCAGGGGTGATAATCATTAATTCTTAGGAATGGACATACACCTTAATGACAACAAAACAGTATCACTATCGATGAAGACACGTTTTAAAGAAGCTATTGAGGCGTATGGAGATGATGTGTCAACCAAAATAGCAACACCCGCTGATAGAAACTTATACGCTGTTAACGATGAATCGGAAGAGTTAAAGGAAGAAAAGTCGGCAATTTTCCATTCAGTAATGGCAAAATTGCTGCAATTATCCAAAAGAGCGAGGCCCGACATAGAGCCAACAGTTGCTTTCTTCTGTACAAGAGTAAGTAAATGTACTGTGGAAGCTTTGAAGAAGCTTGGAAGAGTCTTAAGGTAATTAAATGGCACTTTAGACATGGAAAGGATAATAAGAGGGAAAGATATATTTTCTCTACATACATGGGTGGATGCAGCTTATGCAGTACACGACAATATGAGGAGCCACACTGGATGATGCCTTTCTTTCGAACGGGGCATGGTACATACAAAATCCTCGAAGCAAAATTTGAAAACGAAAAGTTCAATCGAAGCTGAACTAGTAGGACTCAGTGACTATGTACCGTACACGTTATGGATGAACAATTTCCGTGCTGCTCAAGGATACAAAATTATGTCAAGCAAAGTTTATCAAGACAACCAAAGCGCAACAAGAATGGAAATTAATGGGCGTAACTTTTGTGCTGGGAACTTAAGACATGTTGACATAAGATATTTCTTTGCTAAAGATAGAGTAGACAGAAAGGAGATCGAGATATCGTATTGCCCAACGGAAGCTATGCTGGCGGATGTTTTTACGAAACCGCTGCAGGGTACATTGTTCAGAATTTTCAGATCAGTGATCATGGGACATGAAGACATATCCGTTTTATTCAAATTGCATAGGATTAAGAAGCGCGTTGGAAAGGATATAATCCGTGGAAATTTGAATTCGAACACAAGCGGGACTGAAGATGAGTCACGCAACGACGACGCTCCGAATGAAGACCTGGCATTGAAGGAATCTTTGAAATCAACATCTTGTGATGACGACGTAGAAAAAGAAGATACATTGAAGAGATCCTATCGATTGGTGTTGATCGGAAGAAAGAAGTAATCCTCTTTAAATACAATTAATCCCGACTGTAAAGCATAACTATAATAACAAAGTCTTACAAGTCCGATATACGAACAAGTGTATATATGGAACATCATTGGTAAATTGCCTCTGAATGATACATTCTCAACGTATTTTTCTAACACTGGCAATGAAGGAGTAAATGCAGTGTACTGCTTATCTGCTATTGATAATAACATTTGGCATAAGTTTATGTGGATGTAAATTGAGGTAAAGTTTTATCAGAACGTAGTGGTGAGACATTTCTGGGCGCGCTAATGTTTTCTAATTTTTTTAACTGTATACTTATCCGGTTTGAATCGATGTATGGGCACGTGCGCTGGTTTGACTCTATTAGATATTGATGCTTGTGATACGCTTGGGCACAACATAACAGTTGAAAGAAAATTACTTTATTGACCATAAGCTATGTTTTCGAAAGGAACCCGCCCTCATGCAAAAATCAATTGTAACGGTATGTGCAACTTTTTAAGACAAACAATTAACACTCATACACTATATCTGATTATAAGTATTTTTGAATCCTGAATCCAAATGCCTCTTCCAGTGTCATAAGCCAGAACTAAGACTTTGCAAACTGTTTTTGTAGACCCAAATACTATACGGTACTTACCAATGATCTTGAGATATACACTACCCAACTGCCATAGTCAGAAAGGTCATTCCCTTATTCACGGGATATACAACTCTCGTAAGACGATGATGTATCCGATACATTTGAAGTATCAATGAGAAAGTCTTCTCCGGATTCATCGGTGGCGTCATTTTTAGTATCTTTGCGAAGTCCATAGCTCTCGGTAATAAGACGCATTTGATGATGCTTGTTTCCACTGAGAACTGAGCTGAGCTCAGTCCGAAGTTTCGCCTCGTGAATTACGTTTGCAAGATGAGGCGACCCACAAAACGAAAGGAGTGTCTTACTGAAGAAAGGTGCAACTCCTGCACCTGTCTCGCTTATACGATCAATCATAGTTTGATCCATCAAATCTTGAATTTTCGGGCGTTGGCTCTCCACGATCCATGATCGAGGGAAATCATACGCTCCATTGGAGATTGAGTTACTTAGCTCCCCGACTATTGATGTTTTGCTTTTATCTGTGCAAAATATCGAAATCTTACAAACACGCTGTGTGGCCTCCTTACCCCACTCCTTTGCTAGAGAACTCCAAATTGAGTTTATTTCGGGTGTAATTTCTTTTACTAGAGATCGCGATCTAGTAATAAAAACGAGATGGAGCTTAGAAAAAGTTAACCTGTAACGATACATAATGAGACAAAAAATCGCTTTTGTAACATTTCTATTGCGTAAATACTTACCTTTCCTTTCCTAGTAAGGCTCGAGGACTTCCACCCTTAATTCGATCAGATACACAGTAGTACCACGATCTGAAAAGCATGTAGCCAGAAAGTAAGAAGAATATAACCAATTGATCAGAGTCAAATTTTCCCCATCGTGATCCTGACGTCCAATATGTATCATATAAAGCCGATATAGATAAAACAACAAAGTCAATATAAATCATTTGACTCTCCTTATTATGCAGAAAGAATGCCTCAAGTAGATACATGAATTGAAAAACAATGCTTCCATACATAAGACTCGAACTCATTCCATCAAGTTCATTGATTGGCTTTTCAATTCCCTTCACTTTTATGACATCATTAGAGAGTAAATTCCAAGATACCGAAAAACTTAAAACAGCAGTACCAACTATAACTGTTAGCAGTCTTGCGACGCCAAAGTATACAGAGGAAACTGCTAACCTCGTTGAGGACTTTATGCTTTCAAATAATGCAGCCTCTTCTTGATCACCTGATACAACTTTCGACATGTCTACGCTCAATAGAGCTGGACTTATATGTTTCGAGGGAATAAACGGTGACGAAGATGATTTGTCCCGTATGAAAAATGGCGATGCAAACGTCTCAAACAAAGTTTTCGATGAAAACTCTTTTGCTTTATATTGCTTGTTTATCTTCATAGCATGTTCTTGCTCTTCACGTAAGTATGAGTCTCGATCAAGTTTTGAAAGCAAGTGAATATGTTGTTTGAAAAAACTAAGCATAGGAACAATTCCTGTATTTTGAGAAATACAAAGTGAAGAAATTTTGAATGTAACTACAAAAGAAAGAAACAAAGGAATGATTTACCAGTGCCCGTCCCGATAACCAAAGCGTGCGTATAATCCGATGTGTTACCGAGGCTGCATCCATAAGGACCCATCAAATCTATACACAAGCAAAGGCCTTGACGATCGCTTAAAGATTCCTGATCACTTATATGGCCTACACGTTTGTCGATGAGACTCCAAAGTCTATCGGTCCACGAGTCATTCCCACGAACTTCGACAATAAAGTCAAGCCAATCTGAATCAGAACCTGATGCTATCGAAAACGGATGCCAGGTATTATCTATGGCACTTACACGTATGTAGGCATCTGCGTATTGACAGTTTAGATACATATTTATGTAAGACCACATTAACAGAGATAAGCTTACATTGACCGGGGCAAAAATTGAATTGTGATGGTTTCGTAATCTTCAGCAACACCATTTTTCGCGTACCGTGTCTACAAATAGAACTGGCGGAAACTATTTTTGATGAATAGGAATGATTCTGACAAAGAAACAAAAAAATAAGTGGCGCGCTTATAAAAATCATTCATTGAAGGCAACTTCACTCCAACTGCACTGACCATTCGCATTGACATTCGATCACTTAAATAATAAATCAGCGAAGCAGTAAACCATTTGAAAGTTTGACTTCTCGCTTGACCTTGCCTGTTCATATCATCAAAAGTATGTAACGCAGTGACAAAAAAGAGAGCAAATACCAAATGATGGATTAGGTAGAACCTCTCGTATTTCATATTGTGACGAAAAAATGAAGTTGCACCAATTATCAGCAGCAACCCAGCGATACAGTATCCAGTGATCATAATTTCGTCCGTAAACTTTTCACAAAAACTTTCCTGTTACGAGAAAATAAGTATGCGATCAACCATTATGAATGTTACAGTGAATAAAAATAATGAAAGATCGAACCTCGCCATCGGCACAAAGCTTGCCAAAGAATGTAAAAAAGACAATTGTAGCAATCCACACTAATGACACCATCACATAACCCAGGTAAATATGAAACCCAGTCATTCGGTGCAATGGCAAAAAGTCCGACGCTACAGTTTTGCTTAACATAGATATTGTCAGTCGACACATAGTCAGCGGAAGCAGTGACATTTGAAATAAAATCGAATGCATGAGTCCAAACTCAAACGTAGGTGTATAAATCTTCCAGTAATAATTCGGTGCCATTTCCGGGACTTTTTCTTCTTGGGTCTGAAACTTTTTAATGGCAAAATGCATCCATATGGTAGCTGTAAGAATCAGGTGGATACATATAAATAGCACAATCTTCCGTTCAGCGAAGATAAACGATATGACCTTTTGCGCAGACGATGTTGGGATCAGACTTCTTGTCTTTGTAAATAGGGTCCGAATGTCCTCTTTAGCCGAATCCTCACTATCATCTTGGATGTTCGATACTTCCAAAGCCATGTTATCATGAAGGGATAAGCTGGAAGATACTCTCATTAAGCCTTCGAGCTTTTGGATGCTCTCTCGGCTCAGTCTACTTGAGTTTCTCATGACAGGTTTTTTGTGATCAATCTTACATTGTTTTTGAACTGCTTTTGCATGGTTTCCTACAATCTTCAATGATAAAA
>Ga0115008_10003841_pt1 | contig 12443 bp, 10 predicted proteins | sample FraStrMetagenome_FD_87164 | JGI IMG/M metagenome (GOLD analysis project Ga0115008, IMG submission 87164) | Marine eukaryotic phytoplankton communities from Arctic Ocean - Fram Strait ARC3M Metagenome | ecosystem: Environmental > Aquatic > Marine > Oceanic | place: Fram Strait | collected...
AGAGCGAATGGCGCGGTTCACGCCTCGCACAACAGAGAGAGTTTGTGTCGAGTCGGGTGAAAAAGATAATGGACTTATAATGGAAATAAGTAAAAGGTCCGCCGTGCACCGTCCGGCAGCACACCGGGTCGGAAAAGACGGAAGCGGTGTGTGTTGCTGTGAGAAAAAAGTGTGGGGTTCTGTGTGGCTGTGGGGGATGTGGGGGATGTGATATATTAATTGGATGGGCGCCGCATGGTGCGATATAACTGATAGAGATAGCATAGTCGCGAGGGGTCGTCACACGGGCGGGTGCTAAAGAGTGATGATGCCGCTCTCCTCCTCCTCCCACCCGTGTTGCCTCCCCGCCATCGACGCCGCCGCCGCCGCGGCGGCCTCCTGTCGCCGCTGCTGCGCCCGCGCCTGCTTGGCCGCTTTGCGCTCCGCCTTTCGCAGGCGCGCCGCCTCGATCGCAGACGGAGCCACCGCCTCCGCCCCATCCGCCGCGGCCGCGAAGAATCCCGCGAGGCGGTGCCCGTCGCCCGCGCCGTTGCACTCGCCGCCTCTGCCCTCGCCCTCTCCCCCCTCGCCACCTCCGCCACTGCCGTCGGCAGCCGAGGGCGGCGGCGGCGATCCGTCTGGCTCTCCGCCCCGCCTGCCCCCTCCGCCATGCCCTCCCTCTTGCCTGCCCTCCTCGCCGCCGCCCAGCGACACCGCCCGCATGCGCGTGATCGCCTCGAGGTAGGCGACAGCCCCGTGCGGGTCGCCGCTGCACGCCTCGAGCGCCTCTGCAACCTGGCGGGGCGAGGGGGCGGGCAGGGAGTGGGCAAGAGGGCCGGCGGGAGAGGTCCAGGCGGAGGGGTGCGGGGGGAGGGGAGAGGTGCAGGGGGAGGGGAGAGGTGGGCGGATGGATGCCGAAGAGGAGAGAGGTGCGGGGGTAGAGGGCGAGACGGAGGGAGCGAGCGCAAGCGGCCAACCTGCTCCGCGCTGACCTCAAAGCTGCACCCCGAGCGCACGGCCGCCTCAGCCGCCGCCTCTCCCATCTCCGATCCGCCGTCGCCCTCCGCATCGCCATCCGCAACGCCGCAGCTGCCGCCACCCTCCGCCTCGCCGCCACCGCCGCCCCTGCTCGATCCACCGCCCTTGCCGTTGCCTCCGCCCCCGCCCCCGCCGCCAGGACCCCCACCTCCCTTGCCATTGCCCTTGTTTCTGCTCGCGCCGCCCTTCGCGCCGGCCGCGCCCTCTGCGCCGAAGCCGGCGCCGCCCCGCGCCTCCTCGGCGGCTGGCTGCAGGACGGCGTTGTAGTGCTCGCCGTCGTGGTAAGAGACGCGGACGCAGCCGGCGGCCCTGTCGGCGCACTCGATGCGGTAGGACGGCCTCTCCTCCTGGTAGACCACCAGGTGCACGCGCAGCGCCTGCACCGCCGCAAGAAGCTCCGGCTGACCCGCCCACTCGCCGTCCCGCCGCATGCGAGAGAGGTACTGCTCGAAGTCGGCGTCGTCCTCCTCGTCGCCCTCCCCGAAGGTGAGGAACGGCGTGTAGTCGTCCGGATGCGCCTCCATGTGCGACACCACCCTCTCCCGGTAGCTCGCGTGGCACCCCTGGTGTTCGCCGAGCCCGGTGGCAATCGCTCGGAAGAAGCAGTTGCCGTCGCGCTCGACCTCGAACAGCTTGAGCCCCGAAAGCCGCAGGCTCCGCGCAAAGTTGGCCATTCTCTTCTGATCCGGCAACGCACTCGCCGCTCGCTCCGCCCGGCCACCTTTGCCACCCCTCTTGCTGCCGCCGCCGCCACCGTTCTTGCCGCCACTGCCGTTCTTGCCGCCACCTCCGCCGCTGCTTTTGCTACCACCGCCCTTTTTGCCGCCGCCGCCACCTTTATTCTTGCCCATCGGTGTCCGCGGGTCGGTGCTACAGCACAGCGAGCGCGTCGTGCGCCCGCACCAGCGGGGCTGCAAAAAGAATTCCAAAAATTTCGCTGCACAAAGTACGCTCCTCATCGCAAAGCCTGTCAGGCTCCTGCTGAGCTGCTGTCAGCAGTCCACCTCCGGGAGTATTGGACCCCAATACAATAACCTGCCTACAATGAGCACCCAATATCTACTACAGGAGCACCAAATATCTCGTGGGTAGAGCGTAGTGCCGTGCGCTCACTCGGGTTTGTTTGTGTGGCAGGCTGTGTGTCTTTGCTCTTGTGAGTGTCTTTAAGTTAATCGATCGTAAGTGCACACACTGAAAACTCTCTCGGCAAACTCTATAAAAGCTGAATAAGAAAACGGAGCGACGAGCTGTTACGCCCGGCCGCCGGCCTCGCCAGGCACGAGTCGCGCTGCAATGAGACCCGATCGGCCCTCGTTTCGGCAGGTCGGCAGGGAGAAGAGGGGGAAGCTGCGCTCCGGGCCGCTCACGGGGCAGCGGACTGGTGCGCCGACGGCTGCCGCATCGATTCCGAGCAAGTTTGAGACGACGCTATGCCCAAACACGGGGGCGCGCAAGGGCTTTGGCTCTTGCGCACACCGCTTCACCGAGGTTGAAAACGACCTGCCCGGACCAGGGTCGTACGAATCCGCGCGCGCGGCTGTCCGCGATGATCGCGTCTACTCGAAGAAAGGTTGTCCGTCCCAGTCCAGCACCCCACACCCGTCAACGTGCAGCACCAGCGATGAGGGCCACTGAGCTTCTTCCTCAGGCCTCGGTGTCGGCTTTGTGTCCAAGACGCAACGCAAGAGCTTGGTGCCGCGCAACTACACGCCCGCTCCGGGTTCGGAGAGAGCAACCCTCCAATGCGCACCAGCCACCCTCTCCAAGACCCCACCCCGCCGTAGGTGCCTATGAGGACCCGCGGTCCTTCTCACGCGAGCTGCGCTCGCGCTACGCCGCCGGCGGTGGTACATCGTCCTTCAGGCCACCGTCACAGCGGCCTGTGGAGGTTGTGGATGAGCCGGAGCCAGGTCCTGGCGCATACTCGGCGCGCAAAGCCAACCTCAGTTCCTATGGCTGCGCCCCAATACCCGCGCTTCGTTCAGCTCTCCTGCCCGCCGTCAGGCGCCCGATGCGCTCGAGGCACGGCAGTCTGCCATCCGAATGCACGAGCGATTGAAAGCAGAGGCGCGCGTGGCAGCCGTCGCCAAGGCGGAGGCGCGCCAACAAATGGGGTTTGCGCAACGCCGCGCTGCGCCACCACAGCCCACCTCGAGGCAGTCCACTCCGGCGCCCGGTCAGTACGAGCCGCGTCGGCTGCCAGAAGGAGGACACCTCGCGTCGGTCAGTTTCCGATCCAGAGTTCCACTCTCGACGGAAGCTCCATCGTCGCGTGCCACGCGCGAGCAGCAGCTGGGCATCTTGCCACGCCCCCAGTCGGGGCTCCCTGGCCCTGGCCAATACCAGACCGACCCACCCGCGCTGCAGCGGGCGCTTCCGGCGGTCCACATCCGCCCTTCAATGATTGATCGCTTCGGCGTCCCACTGCCTGGAGCGACTCGAGTGCCCCGCGTGGCCGAGCCGTCGCCCGGCCCGGGACAGTACCATCGCGAGGTGATCTCTTCCCTGCCCCAACTCGCTACCTGATATCCTTCCTGCCCCCGTGTGCCTGCCTGCGTGATAGCTCAAGCCACACCTCTCCCGCGACCCTACCGTCGCAGGAACGGCGCGACACTGCCCTCATCTCGTCTCCCGCATTCATGTCCAACAGCGCGCGAATCGGAGGGCAGGCGCCAGCGCCAGGAGCTGGGCCGAGTGAGGCTGCGACCGGCGCGGCGCCGGCGGCAGTTGTGAGGACCTACCTGGTGAGCAACGGGACGGAATGGCTCATGGAATGGGGACGTTGATTGGCTATTTCATTACACTGTGTACGAAGGTGGTACTCATGAATCACTGTGGAACCGCAAAACATCGTACTCTCGTGAGCTGTGAACAGACGCACTTGCCTTCGGGGCAAGTACCCAAATCCGCTAGGTTGGGCGTGCTTTCACAGCCTCACGAGAGTACAAAACATCGCGGCGCCAATGCGCACGTCCACACAGCCATGCCGGGGCCACACAGCCCCCCGGCCATGCCAGACGCCAAATTCGCCGCGTTCCAGCGGAATTATCTCACCGTCTACGCCCTTATGATCGCCGGCGACTGGCTTCAGGCAAAGCCGGTCCCTGAGCGCTGTCCACAACCGCAGCAAGCCAAAACAGCCCGGCCCTGTCGCGTGTAGGGCCCTTACGTGTACAGGCTGTACGACTACTACGGGTGGTCCATTGCAGAAATAGGACACCTCTTCATCGCCGGCTACGCCTCCTCCATGCTCTTCGGGACCCTCGTAGGCTCGCTCTGTGATCGGGCAGGTCGGCGGGCAGGCTGTCTGGGATACGCAGCCCTCTACATCCTGTCCTGCCTCACAAAGCACGGGGGGGCAGCCGCCTCACCGAGCACGGGCTACTTTCGGGTTTTGCTCCTCGGCCGCCTGACCGGCGGCATCAGCACCTCCCTGCTCTTTTCCGCTTTCGACGCGTGGATGGTGACAGAGCACAAGCGGCGCTTTGAGGGCAACGATCTCTCACAGACCTACTCACGAGCAACCATCATCAATGGTCTGGTTGCTGTGGCCGCTGGATGTCTTGGCCAGTGGGCAAGCGATATCGCCGGGCCCGTTGCGCCTTTTGACCTGGCAATCCTCTTTCTGCTGCTTGGCGCCGTCCTGGTGAGCGCGACGTGGCCAGAAAATTACGGCGATGACGCCCCTGCAAGTCCTCACAGCGGTGTCTCCGCATCCTTGAAGATGGCAGTAACGCAGTGCCGCGCCGACCCAGCGATCGTGGCTGTATGTCTGCTGCAGGCATTCTTCGAGTCGGCTATGTACACTTTCGTCTTCATGTGGACTCCCGTCGTCGAGAAGCGCTTCACCTCGCTTCAGCCCGATATGATACCCTTTGGTCTCATATTCGCGGGGTTTTGTGTCTCGATGGTTTGCGGCTCCGCGCTCTTTGACCGGCTGGGGGCGCGCGGCATGCGCCCAGAGAGCATGCTGCGCGGCGCGCTCATTGCCAGCGTGGCCGCTTTCCTGGTCGTGATGATTGCCTCCGACGTCGCAGTGACTATCGCGTGCTTTTGCGTCTTCGAGGCATGCTGCGGGGTCTACTTCCCATCGATTGGGATGCTCAAGGCCGAGTACCTTCCCGACAGCACCCGCGCCACAATAGTGAACCTTGCGCGTGTCCCGCTCAACATCATTGTGTGCCTGACTTTGGTTCACGTCGGTGACCTCTCGCACACGACGGTGTTCTCTTTGGTGGCCCTTTGGCTGCTTCTCGGACTGGCGTCCCTGTGTCGGATTCGGCACGCCCCTAAGGGGCGCGTCGGCTCTTATGGTGAGGCCGAGCTCGAGGGGCTCGTGGGGCTCAAAGAAGAGGGGGATGACGTGTAGGGAGGCTAGAAATAAATAAACGGTCAAATTCTGACTAAGGGGCCCCTCTCGTAGCCGCAGCCGTGCCCCGTAGCCGTGCGCAGCCCCAACTCTTGCGCCGCTCTTCTGTGTCAGGTTGTGACGAGGGGTGGAGGGGACGGATTGAAGATCCCTCACACTAAGATCGTGCAGGGCGGGGACACATGTCCCTAAATCCCATCTCGCCTCATAGTTTCACCATTATATTTTTATTCACACGACGCTTAGCGTGTGCGCATGAGCGTGTGTTGTTTGGGCACGATGCTTGTGATTTTCCGCCATATTGATAGACTATATACGAGCGCCGACGCAGTGCGGCCGCAGATGTGTGCAGTGGTATTCGGGAGCGCGTGCAACATTCAAGATGCAAGCTCTGACGACTCGCACCAGCTCTAGCTGTTGTGTAGACTAAGACCGGTGTGCTAACCCCGCGCCAGACCCGCCAGGTTAGCACCGAAGGCCGCTCGCTAGGACATTCATCAGCTTCCGGATATCCGCATCGCTCAGGCGCGGCAGCTCAGACACTATTAGCGCCTCAAGCTCAACCGCCGCGCGACTCGGCCGTGGCGTGAGGCATGAGCTCCGCATCGCGCGCCGCATCACGTGCACCTGGTTCCCCTCGCCATCAGCGACAAAGACCTGGTCTCCCCGCGCGCAGACGCCACCAAGGAGCATCGCTCCAGGGAACGATAGGACCTGCAGCGGCTCCCCGCCGAGGCTCAGCACCTGCAGCCGGCTCTTGCGGTCGGTGACGAGCAGGCGGTCAGAGCCGAGTAAAGCGACTCCAAAGGGGTACTGAAACTGGCCAGGAGAGGGGCAGGCGCCGGGAGAGGCGCCGCCCGATCCAGCGAGGCGGCGAAGCTCGCCCTGCAGGCTGAAGACCTTGATGCAGCCGTCAGCGACGAAGATCTCCTGCCCCTGCGATGCGATGCCAAAACAGCCCGCGCGTTGCTGCCCTTGCCCAAGCGAGAAGGAGCGCCGCCAGGAGAGGGTGTCGGCGTCGAGCAGCACAACGCGGTAGTTGCACTGATCGACGAGGGCAAGCCCACCGTCCGCCGTCAGGGCAATGCCCTGAGGGCTATTGCACAGATCGACGCCGCCTGGGTTTGCCACCGACGGCCCGCCATGGCCACAGGCGGTCAGAAGCAGCTCTCCGTCGAGCGTCAGCTTGTGAACGCAGTGGCGGCCGGCGTCCGCGACCCACAGAAAGATACCATCCGAAGCCACTCCCGTCGGATATCGCAGCCAGTGCGCGCCCAGCGTCTTCATGTGCATTCCTTCGCTCGAGACGATCTGCAGCCTGTGGTTGTTCAGGTCGCTGATCACGAGATCGGTAGGCGTCGCAGCGAGGAAGAAGGGTGCGCTGTACTCGCCCGGGCCGGCGCCCCTCCTCCCAAACGCCTCCCCTGCGTGCTCAATGGCTTTCATCTTCTCAAGCGCAGCAGCGCCTGCAGCCTGAGCTACACGGCACACCTCCTGCCAGGCACAGCAGACGAGTAGGCCGGCACGCTCCAGCATGAACTCGACCACTTCGAAGGGGATGTCGATGCCGTCGAGGACGGTCAGCGGGTCTTCAGGTGCCTTCATGACGCCAAAGGTGAGCCAGAGCCTGCAAAACCACTGCAGCACAATTTAGGGCGCGCTTCGCGAAAAGCGCATAGAGGGGCGCTTGCCGAAGGGGAACAAGTTTGGTTATCATGCTTGGACCGATTTCTCGGCCGATCGGCCGGAATAAGCCGAAGCCGGGTACCCACTTCAATGGCAAAATGAATTCACGGGAAGACGCAGCAGGCGCGAGGGGTTAACAACTGCGGCAACACACCCCACATCACAACACGCACATTACAGTGGGCACATCTTGGCTCGTGTCCAGCGCGTCAAGCACCCTCATCTCGTGCTGGCTCAGTGACCAGTCAAACACGTCCAGATCAGATCGCATGTGACCCTCGGACTCGCTTGACGTCACAAGCGGATGGCCGTGCTGCAGCACCCAGCGCAATGCCACCTGTGCCGCCGACTTGCCGTGCGATCTCCCGATGGCAGCGACAGTGGGATCGCGCAAAAGTGAGTGCTCTCCATGCGCGAGCGGGCGATACGCTTGCACTCGAGCGCCACCACGCGCAGTGGCACTGACGAGGCCGGCAGGGTCGGCACCAGGCATGCCTGCGTGCAGCTGGAACTGGTTTACGTGTGGCGCCACCGTCGCGGTCGAGGCGATGCACTGCAGACACGCGTCACAGAAATTACTCACGCCGATCGCGCGGGTACGTCCAGCGGCGTAGAGTTCCTCCAGCGCCTTCCACTGCTGCCGCATCATCTCGCACGGCTCTGGTGCAGAGCAGTGACAGAGGCGGGGGTAAACCAGATCTTGCGCGGGGTTACCGATGCACCCCTCGTTCCAGCGGGCCCCTGGCACACATGGAGGTGAGTGAAGCAACGTCAGGTCGACACGGTCGACACCCAGCTCCGTGAGGCTTGCGTAGAAGACTGCCAGCGAGTCACGGTAGCACGAGCCGCGCCGGACCGGCGAGCGCGGGTCGACGGAGTTGCCGCAGCCTTCAATTTTGGTCTGGAGCCACACATCAGCACGGTGGCCCGCTGCACGCGCCGCTGCGATGCCGCGAGCTACGCCGCGATGATTGCGGTAGTGATTTGCCGTGTCAATGCCCGAGAAGCCCGCGAGCAACGCCTTCCTGACGGCTGCCTCGGTCTTGGCCTCGTCCATCCAAGTGGTCGCGCCCGTCCCGAGAAGCATTGAAGGCATGCCCACACCATTTGGCAGAGTGGTCTGCCTGCCCGCGGCGGGAAGTGGTGGAGGGGCCGCACAGCACTGGTACGAGCCGCCCTCGAAGCCAAAGCAGCTCCGGTGAGTGCGCACGGGAACAAGTCCATCCCCGCACGTCGCAGCCTCGTGTAGTTGTGGCGGGGCACAGCAGTCGCCGCCGGGGCTCGTGCAGGCAGAGTCGTCGCAAAAGGGAGGGGGCGATGGTGACAGGGACGGCGGGGGCGGTAGATTTGACGGCGGAAGGAGTGATGGCGGTGACGGCGGCGGTGGTAGTGGGGGCGGCAATAACGACGAGGGGAAGATCGCCGGCGGTGGTGGTGGTTCGGCAGGTTGGGGCGTCAACCATGTTCCGGTGTAGCTCGTGCCATTCTGCACCATTTGTGAGGGCGTTGGCGCACGTGCGGACTTTAACAGTGCCACGGCGAGGAGGAGGCTGATGAGGCCACACACAAGCGCCGTGGCCTCGCGGGAGCCGAGAGCACGCTTCTTTGCGGCGGGTGGCTCCTCCGCGGCCAGGTCCACCTCACCCTCTGGATCTTCGAGCCCGTCGTAGCGGCGCGCTGCCCTCTCGCTCCGCAGGGACTTGCGCCGGAGCTCGAGCGACATCTCACCACCGGCAGCGCCGCTCTTGGTCGGGTCAGCCGCACTCGACTCGTTCGCCTTGTCGGCGAGGCTACCTATCCACCATGAGTTGCAGCCCCACACCGCACTCACGGCCAGAAGGATGTACCGCCGCGTGTTCTCGCCCATGCCCCCAGCGAGTGCGGCAGCGAAGTAGGCTGCCCCAAGAAGCGACCCGAGTCGGTAGACGAACGTGTCGAGCAGCGGCTTCGCGAGCAGCTGCGCGTCGCGAGACATGCCGGTGTACAGGCTCTCTTTGGTCGGCTTAACGATGGCGTAGTGCACGACCTTCCTGCCGCCGTCGAGGAGCGCGATCGAGAGCAGGCCAGGACGTATGATGCTCGCGGCGAGGCCCGCTGACACCACAAGCGGCTCGGCAAGGAGGGTCCCTCTGGCGCCGAGGAAGCGCAGCGACCGAGAGAAGAGGCACGTTTGCAGGACGAGCGTCGTGACACTGGTCACGGCGTTCAGCGTTGAGAAGAAGTCGAAGCGCGTCGCGTCGCTGGCAAAGGCCACAGCCACGGCCGCTGCCCGCTCGTACCAGATGCCCGCGGCAAGGAAGGTGATGAGAAGCGAGTGGGCGGTGAGGCCGCGCAGGAGCGGCGTGGAGATTAGCACCCGCGCGGCCGTCAAGCTCGAGCAGCAGCCACGTGTCGTGTCACTGGCGGTGGCGGTGGCGGTGGTGGTGCCGGTTCCAGCGGCTCCTGCGCTTTGTTGGGCGCTGTCCTCGAGGCGGACGCTGTCTTCGCGGGCAGAGGTGGACGCGTCCGCAGCTGCGGCGTCTGCATCAGCACTGCCGCTCCGCCAGCGTACAAAGACAATGCACGCGCACAGCAAGAGGGCCGACCCGAAGATGATGGAGCGGCCCATGAGCGCATAGAGAGCGGGAGCCGCCAACGACGAGCCCAGCTGGCCGAGCGATGCCGCGGCGGCGATGAGGCCAAACACACGGACGGACTGAGGCTTGGAGTGAAGCGTTGCCATGCGCGCCCAGAAGGTGGTGGTGAGGAAGAGCGAGCAGGTTTGGACGAACACGACGAAGCTGAAGCCGAGCACTGTGTTGCGTGGGTAGAGCGAGAGGAGGGCACCAAAGAGGAGTAGCAGCGCCGCAACGAGGATGTAGAAGCGCGGCAGCACCGACTGAACAGGGGACGCAGCGACGAAAGCGCTGTACATGGGCGTGACCGCCGCGATGATGCAGAGGGTCACAGCTGTGATGGCTGGAGTCAGCTCGAGGCCGGCCTGCAGCGCGAGGGTGTCGGAGAGGGGGACAAGGAGAAAGTAGGCAGCGAGGAGGGAGAAGGCGGCTGCGGTGCTCCATGGCAGCCCGCCTACGTCAGAGCGATTGAGCGCAACGAGCTGCAGGCAACGGCGGCCGAAAGCGGCCTGCATGGCGATGGTGCCCGCCGCACACTGCGCACAGTTTCGGGTTTAATGATAGTGATTCACGACACCGTCACAGCTCACGCTTCACAGGCCTAACACACATAGAACGAAGGTGCGGGGCACGGCTTTTGGAGACACGGAGGCTTCCAGTCGAATCGCACACCGCCCCTCGCCTCGCCAGACGCACCCTTGCCATCCATGCCGTCAAAGCTCTGCGCGCTGCCTCGCCCCCGCCAGTCCAGTCGTACCTTCGCTCTCGATCCACTCCATCGTCTGCGGCATGTAGTCCGCCACGATCTCGTGCTGCGCCCACGCCACGTTGAGCACCTCCGCCACCGGAGAGACGTCGTGCACGAGCGCATCTGGCTCGCCTGGCCGCCGGCCGGGCAGCAGAGCGCAGAGGCCCTCGTCGGCGCAGAGCGTCTCGCGCCACTTGCTCCGGCGCGGGTCCTGCTTGAGTCTCCTCTCGCCTGCAGAGACGCCGCAGGGTGAGATGTGCGCGGTGCGTGGCACGCCGCGGCAGCGGCAAGGGCGGCCATTGAGGTGCGGCGACAGCGCGGCGGCGATGCGGGCGGAGAGCGGGCCGCCGACGCCGGGTATGCGAGTGAAGAAGGCGTCCGTCACGGCGAGAGGCGGAGCGCCTGCGGAAGGGGGAGGGGAGGGCGGGGCGTGGGGAAGGCGCGTGGGGGGCGGCTGCGGGTTGCGGCGCCGCGCCGATTTCCGCGACGGGCCGGCCCTGCTGGGAGAGCCTGCCAACGCACTTGCTGACGAGGGCGGCGGTGCGCCCGTCGCGAGGCATGTGGAGGAAGAGAGTGGGCGGGAAGGGCGTGCCGTTGTAGCCCTGCAGCATCGCGGGCGGGAGGGCCATGATCTGCGACACCACGGCCCGCAGAGGGAGCTCGCGCGCAAGCATCAGCACAAAGGCGCCTGCCGCGCGGGTGGGGGCCGCGGGTGGGGACCCTTCTGAGGGGCTTAGCCAAGCTGCCGCCACTCGAAGCAGAGCGGCGGCAGCGGCGCAGCACTCTGTCGCCTCCAGACGAGGCGCCCAGAGCGGCGGCGGGCAGCTCGTCGAGTCCGTGGCGGTGGCGGAACTTGGAGAGGGCGCGCAGCACACGCGGCCCGTCCACCTCGAACTCCCAGCAGCGGCTCATCTCGCGGTCGGCTGACGAGAATGCGACGGCCACCCAGCCTGCAGCGACGATGGCGCGAGCGATGCGCACCTCCTACACCGACCGGCGATCCAGGTCTCAGCAAAAGGCACACTCATACACGCACAGCAGTCTCTGGGAACCTCTGGAAGGCCAATGCACTCGGCGCACGCGGTGCTGTGCGGCCAGAAATCTGTCGCCGAATGCTGGCAGCCGTGGGCCAGGACGACGATGCCACGAGCCGGAGACGCAGGCTTCTCGTACACTGTTTCGACGTTGGCTATGATCTCGCGGGTGCCGTTTCTTGCGAAGGCGACGGTCAAAACGAGGCCGAAGATCGCGAAGTTTAGCATAGACTGCTTCCCTTAGTCGACGGCTTCCCGCTTAGTCGGCGCCACGCCGAAGTGGAGCAAGAACTCACCCGTATCTCAGCCCTCTCACCCCGCCATCCGCATGGCGCCGCCCGATGGTGCCAGCAACCCTATTCCGGAGCGGTTTCTCCTAGGGTTAGCGCCGAAAAAGCCGGCTCCTTAGCTCCGGCTAGGTAGGTAGGGCTACGGGGCCTCCGAAGCCGACCACGAGGAAGGGCCGACTTAGGGTTAGTATAGCGGGCCGAGAAGGCCGCCCACACGCGCGAGGATGGTTGTGTGTTTGCCTCCCCGACTCGGACGGCCGCCTCAGAGGGCGGGCATGCTTCCTCTCGCCCTCTCTCACCCGCGGGAGATGGCCGAGTCCGCGGCCTCACCGCACCGCCACGCACGCCCTTGCAGCGGTGCAACTCGCGGACTTCCACCGAATAATACTCATCTGCACCAGCGTTTTCCGGTGAAATCGTTAGCAGAAATCGATTCTACGGGGGGCCTCTTGCCTAAACGGGCGTTTGTGCGGGCTGTGGAGAAGGCTGCCTCGCGAGCCGGGCGTGCAGCAGACGAGCGCTAGTCGTGGCAAGCGTGACCAGGCTGCCCCGGATGCTACCGCTCGATATCGGCCCTTTCAGACAGCATCAAGGCCCGTCTGAAGGCTGTACCGATCGGGCCGGCCACCCACCAGCCCGAGGTCCTCCCGGCCCAGTCTCACCCCTGAGGGTACTCCCAACACA
>Ga0115008_10003843_pt1 | contig 12439 bp, 11 predicted proteins | sample FraStrMetagenome_FD_87164 | JGI IMG/M metagenome (GOLD analysis project Ga0115008, IMG submission 87164) | Marine eukaryotic phytoplankton communities from Arctic Ocean - Fram Strait ARC3M Metagenome | ecosystem: Environmental > Aquatic > Marine > Oceanic | place: Fram Strait | collected...
ACCAATCTCAAGTTTCACTGGCTCTCCAATTTCAGGATGTGCCCCACTAAGTGTGAACTTCGCAAATAGCAGCATTAATGGCACGAGTTACGAATGGAACTTTGACGGCACAATTGTAAATGCACCAACAATGGCTTCACAAACTCACGTATTCACAACAAGTGGACTTGTTCAATTGGTGGCCTTTGACGATGGAGGTTGTTCAGACACAACAACGATCTCAATATCAGTTACTCCTTGTGGATGTACTGACCCTGCGGCAGAGAACTACAATCCTCTCGCATCGATAGATGACGGATCTTGTATTTACGCGCAGCCAACTGTTGTTTGTCCAAATATATTCACTCCAAATGATGACAACCTAAATGATGTTTTCAAATTGGATGTGACGAACGCAATTGACGTAGAATTCACGATACTTAACCGTTGGGGTAACGTAATGTATGAGACTTCAGGGTTAGCTCCATTTTGGAATGGTGAAACTCCGTCTGGAGCTCCTGCAGAAGATGGGACTTACTTCGTGAACTATACTGTGACAGGAATCGATGGAACGACTCAGATTACGGGTCATGGTTTCGTACAACTTGTAGCAGGAGACAAATAGAAAATTAAATCCGAATTACTGGAAAACGTCCTCGCGACTAATACAGGAAATTGTGGTACGGGTAGCGAACTTGGAAGATTGTCTTTACCTCTTCATATAGAAGCTCTTTGAACTCCTCGACATTTTCTTTTGTATGAGCTGAAATGAAGACACATTTGGTGTCGTTCAGTTTACCCATCCATGACTTCTTCAATTCATCAAGCGTCAAGTTTTCTCCTTCAAGAAGAATTTGATCCTCTTCTCGCTCTTCAAATTCATACGAGTCAATTTTGTTAAACACGACGATTGTCGGTTTATCACTTCGATCAATTTCTGCCAGCGTATCGCAAACAACATCGTAATGCTCCTCAAAATTTGGATGAGAAATATCAAGCACGTGAATTAATAAGTCAGATTCTCGTACTTCATCAAGTGTAGATTTAAAAGAATCGACCAGTTGGTGAGGAAGTTTCCGGATAAAACCAACGGTGTCGGCCATTAAAAAAGGAAGATTACCAATTACAACTTTCCTAACAGTTGTATCCAGGGTCGCAAATAGTTTATTCTCGGCAAAGACATCAGACTTACTTACCATATTCATAATGGTACTCTTTCCAACGTTTGTATATCCAACAAGTGCGACTCGAACCAGTTGTCCACGATTACCTCGTTGAACTGATTTTTGTTTGTCTATTTTCTTCAACTTCTCCTTAAGAAGCGCAATTTTAGCTTGGATAATTCGTCTATCCGTTTCAATTTCTGTTTCACCTGGACCTCTCATTCCAATACCACCTTTCTGTCTATCAAGGTGTGTCCATAAGTTTGTCAATCTAGGTAGCAAATATTGAAGCTGCGCCAACTCAACTTGTGTCTTGGCATTTGCTGTTCTAGCTCTACTCGCAAAAATATCTAAGATGAGATTGTTTCTATCGAGAATCTTCGTTTCCAATGCCCGCTCGATATTTCTCATTTGAGATGGACTTAATTCATCATCAAAAATTACAAGATCAACATCATTCGCATTAATGTAATCTCGGATCTCCGATAGTTTTCCTGAACCTACAAAAGTTTTTGAATTCGGCGCGGTTACCTTTTGAAGAAAGCGCTTAACAGTAGTTGCTCCTGCAGTTAATGCAAGGAACTCCAATTCATCAAGGTATTCCTCGGCTGAACGCTCGGTCACTCCTTGAGGAATAACTCCAACAAGCATGCATTTTTCTTCTACCGCATCAACGAGTACGTGTCCTTCTGCCATAATATTTAGTCTCTCAATGAGATTACGTGATCAACAACTGCGTTTCTCTCCTGCTCGGAAGAAATGATGTATTCAAATGGAGGCATAACTCCCTGCCCCTCAATAATAAGTTTATAAACTTTTGCAGAGTCGAGCTCAGAATTAGCTAAGTCCTTAGCTCCTGTAACACCCGCCTTTCCTTCAGGGCCGTGGCAGGCTGTACAATTAGCCTCATACAACTTTGCTCCATTTGGACTGTCTTCTGATGACCCTAAAGAACTCCCTGTATCACCCGAGCAAGCTGTAAATAAGCCAAGAAGTGCAACTACGAAAATCGTTTTTACATCCATGATCCCTTCAATGCTTCTCTGAATGGCCAAGGTATTGACACCAAAATCAGAATAAGTCCTATCGTATAGGTAACCAAAATCTTGTGATGCTTATTACGGGAACCTTTCATTTTCTTTTCTGCACTACTTCTGCCCATTGTGATCACAGCGATCGCGCATACCATTACTAGAATGTGTTCCATCCCATAGAATCGATACATACCTCCTGCTACATCACTGGACATCCATCCTTCAACATATGCCACTTTACTTGACAAGAACATTAATCCAATTCCCAGAAGTAATTGGATATGCAAACTCACCATCGTAAACAAGTTTAGCATCTTGTCTTTCTTCAGGTAATTACCAGAAGACTTTGAACGAATCGCATTAACAATTGCAAATAACAACAATAGAAGTGCTATCCATCGCATTCCTGAGTGAGCTCCTTGTAGGATATTGTACATAATTTATTTTTCTGTAAAAATACGAAAATGGTCCATCCAAATGGTATTTTCCTCAGGCATATCGTGTCAAATGAGTAAATTCACGGCATGAAAAAATTGATACTCGGAAAATCAGTTCTTGTATTTTTCATTTTTTGCACGGTTTACTCCATGACATTTGGGCAAGAACCAAAAAATGGAATGGTTGAATCGAATGCGGCATATTATGCATTTACGCATGCAACAATAATGGCTTCACCAGGTGAAGTTATTACCAATGGAACACTCCTGATTAAAGGCGATGAAATCGTGAAAATTGGCAAGCGCGTTTTAATTCCTAATAACGCTGTTGAAATCGACTGTGAAGGACGAACAATTATCCCATCCTTTGTTGAGCTTTCCACGAGTGTTGGTGTTCCCGTGGCCAAGAGCAAAAAGACCGGCCGCTCACCTCAGCTGGAATCCATGAAGCAAGGTCCATATTACTGGAACGAAGCCATTCATCCAGAATTAAATGCTTCTGAGTTATATACTTCCAATCAAACAGAAAACAAGGCACTTATTAAAAGCGGATACGGTTTTGCGATGACTCACCAACAGGACGGAATAGCTCGAGGTAAGGGCGCATTCGTATCGCTCGGAAGATCTTCGATTCATGAGGAGATGACTAATTGGACGAGTGCTAGCTTCTATTCCTTCGAAAAAGGTGTTTCTAGGCAATCGTACCCATCTTCTCAAATGGGTTCAATCGCGCTTCTACGCCAAACATTCTATGATGCAATTTGGTACAAAGATGAATCCAAAAAAGAACCTAACCTTTCCCTTCAGGCAATCAATGATCAATGGGAAGAATCTAGCTTCTTTTTCACGCGATCAAAGTGGGAAATTCTAAGAGCGCAGAAAATTGCTTCCGAATTCGACCGAAATTTCAACTTCATCGGTTCCGGTGATGAGTACATGATAATTGATGAACTTGTTGAAATTAAGAGCACAGTTGTGGTCCCAATTGATTTCCCAGAAGCATACGATGTAACAAATCCCTATGTCGCTCGGCAAATTCCACTAAGCGACATGAAGCATTGGGAAATGGCTCCATACAACCCTTTGATACTATCAGAAAATAATATCCCCTTTTGTATTACGTATGCCGGCCATAAGACTCCGAAAGATTTCTGGACACATCTGAGGTCAGCCGTAAAACATGGTTTGTCTACTTCAGATGCCTTAAATGCACTTACACTTCAACCAGCGAAAACATTGGGCATTTCTGAATCAATTGGTTCGATTGCAATTGGTAAAATAGCGAGTTTCAATATCTACGATGGGAATCCATTTGAAGAAACATGTAAACTTCTGCAGTCATGGAATCTTGGTGAGAAAACAGAACATGCTCCATATCTAAAAGAGGACATCTCAGGGAAATATAACATAACTATTGACAAACGACAATTTCCCCTAACCATCAAACCTGCTGGAAAAGGAAAATGGAAGGGAACTGTAGAGACATATTCGACGAATGAAACTCTTAAGATTGATACTGTAAATCATATTACAGTTGTTCTTTTAGATCAAGGAGATATTACTTTACAATTCGCTATTAATGATACCATCTGGTCTGGAAGCATCAATCTCCAAGGGAAGATCAATACTAAATTGGGGATTTTTGAAGGCAGTGGGATGATACCTACAGGTAAGTGGGTAAAATGGTACGCCGTAAAAAGTGGTAAGGCCAGTAGAACGTCAAAAAAGAAAGATACACCTTTTGAAGTTGATACACTAGCTGTTCCATGGTTCCCAAACATGGCCTATGGTTTTGATTCCATTCCTGAAGAACTCCCATTTGTAATTGTAAATGCTTCGGCGTGGACGAATGAAGAAGAAGGAATCATAGAGGATGCAACGATAATCATTGAAGATGGAAAAATCACCTACTGCGGCACAGAGCCTCCAACACATCCTAAAGATGCCGATGTGTTCGATGCGAAAGGAATGCACGTAACATCAGGAATTATTGACGAGCATTCGCACATCGCCATCTCAAGAGGAGTTAATGAAAGTGGCCAGGCTATTACAGCTGAGGTTTCTATTGGAGATGTTGTTCATCCGGATGATATCAATATTTATCGTCAACTTTCTGGTGGCGTTACGGCATCGCAGCTCTTACATGGCTCAGCTAATCCAGTAGGTGGGCAATCTGCTTTGATTAAATTGAAGTGGGGATCTACACCGGAAGAAATGTTGATCGATGACGCTCCGAAATTTATCAAATTCGCGCTGGGAGAAAATGTAAAACAGTCTAATTGGGGTAGCTATAATTCTGTACGGTTTCCACAAACACGAATGGGCGTAGAACAGGTTTATTACGATGGATTCGAACGCGCTAGAAAGTACGAAGATGCTTTGTCGAAATTCAAGCTGGGTGAAATAAAAACCAAACCACGTGTCGACCTTGAGCTAGAAGTACTTAGTGAAATTCTGAATAGTGAGCGGTTCATTACATGTCACTCATATATTCAATCGGAAATAAACATGCTCATGCATGTAGCGGATTCTATGAGGTTCCGACTCAACACATTTACACATATCCTAGAAGGCTATAAAGTGGCTGATAAGATGAAAGCTCATGGGGCAGGCGCCTCAACATTCTCTGATTGGTGGGCTTACAAATATGAAGTTAATGATGCAATACCTTATAATGCAAAGATGCTTCATGATCATGGTATCACCGTTGCCATCAATTCGGATGATGCAGAGATGGGTAGAAGACTAAATCAGGAAGCAGCGAAAACAGTGAAGTATGGTGGAATGAGCGAAATAGAAGCGTGGAAAACAGTCACACTTAATCCAGCCAAGTTGTTGCACTTGGATGATCGTATGGGCTCGTTGAAAGAAGGGAAAGATGCTGATGTTGTGATCTGGTCGAATAACCCACTTTCTGTTCAATCTCAAGTTATATCAACTTTTGTTGACGGTGTTCTATTGTATGATGCGAAACGCGACATGCAACTTTATACACGGAATCAGCAAGAGAAAGCTCGTCTAATATCAAAAATGCTCAACGCAAACATTGGAGGTAGTAAACGTGATTTTGTCAAGAAGAAAAAGGGACATTATCATTGTGATACAATTGGAGAAGAAGCGTCATTAGAAGAAAACACACATTAATATGAAGGCACTAATTACACTTGTTATTGTTCTAACCTTTGTTGGAACGAATACAGCACAAGAGGCAAAGTCGATTCTAATTACTGGAGGACATTTACATCTTGGAAATGGCGAGAGCATCATTACTGGAGCAGTAGGAGTCCGTGACGGAAAGATCGTATTTGCAAAAAATTCGCTGACTTTTACGGTTGATAGAAGCAAATGGGATACGATAATTGACGTTTCGGGAAAACATATCTATCCAGGCTTTATTGCTCCAAATTCAACGCTTGGACTAACAGAAATTGATGCTGTTCGAGCAACTCGAGATTATGATGAAGTAGGAACATATAATCCCCATGTTCGATCTCAAATTGCCTTCAATGTTGAATCGAAGGTCATGAGTACGGTGCGTACAAATGGTGTTCTGATGAGTCAAGCTACACCTCGCGGTGGAATTATTTCCGGAACTTCTTCAATCATGGCCTTGGACGGCTGGAACTGGGAAGATGCTACAATATCTGTAGATGACGGAATTCATCTTAACTGGCCGTCTAGCATGCAAGGCGGTGGATGGTGGGCAGAACCTGCACCCAAGAAACGTAACGAACGTTACAACGATCGCAAGCAAGAGATCTATGAGTTTTTCGAGATGGCTAAAGCTTACTCAAATATTCGTATACACGAAGATAAAGATCAGCGTCTAGAGTCAATGCGTGAGTGCTTTAAGGGGGTGAAACGCGTTTATATTCATGCGAATGAATTACAAGAACTTGTCGACATTATAGAGTTCTCTAGAGCGTTAAAACTAAAATTCCCTGTGATCGTCGGTGGTTATGATTCACATCTCATTACTCGTCAACTTGTAGATGCAAATATCCCTGTGATGGTGTTGCGACCTCACAGTCTCCCACAGAACGAAGAAGATGACATTAATCATCCTTATCGATTAGCTAACCTATTACATGAGGGAGGCGTTAAATTCTGTATTCAGAATGCAGGAGGAATGGAAGCAATGAATGCTCGTAACTTACCGTTTTTGGCAGGTACTGCTATGTCCTTTGGCTTGTCTACAGAAGAGGCAATTCGCTCAATTACGCTTTCGCCTGCGGAGATTTTAGGAATTGATGAGAGCTTTGGTAGTATCGAAAAAGGTAAATCTGCCACTCTCTTTGTATCGGAGGGAGATGCTCTTGACATGAGAACCAATAAAATGGTTCTTGGGATGATAAACGGTAAGTTCATTTCAACAAGTAACTTCCAAACCGAGCTATACGAGAAGTACACAAAGAAATACGCTGAGGAATAGGGTTCTTAATAAGGGCCGCCCCGAAGATTAAATGCCCAAAAAAAGGTGCTATAACCAAGCTTTAACACCTTTCAAGTATTGGTAAGTGATCGACTACATCATGTCTTTCACTGTCTTTTCAACTTTTTCCTGAGCATCCTTAGTTGCATCATCGAGCATCTCTCTACCTTTCTTTGTGGCTTCTTCTACTCCGTTTTCAATAGCATCTGTTGCCTGCTCCATAAGACCGTCAGTCATGTCACCAACTTTGTCTTTCATCTCATCCATAACACCACCATCAGCATCAGCATCAGTGTTATCCTCAACAAGCTCTTCTAGCTCATCAGTGTTGTCTGTTACTTCAACTTCACTCGAGCAAGAAGTCATTGCTAATCCTGAAACAATTGCTGCAACCAGCATAAAATTTCTTTTCATGTCGTTCTGATTTATAGTTTCTCTAAATTACGAATTCTTTAGACTATTTTAATCATTTTAACGCTATTTATGAACGATTAACTTCTTTGTGAAGCTATTGCTGTTCGTGTTCACACGTACAATGTAGGTTCCATCAATTATTTGAGAAAGGTTGATAACATTTGTTCCTTTCTTATCTAAATATCTCGAAATTAAGATCCGTCCTGCTAAATCAAGAATGTCAATCGAACTTACCTCATCGGATTCAATTTCGACCATAAGTTCATTGTTGGCAGGATTAGGATAAATATTCCAATCTAGATTTGAAATAGCTTCAAATCCGACAGTTACGTTTTGATCCGTAGAAGCATACACGCAACCAAAATCATCCATGACTTCCACATGATAAGTACCGGCAATTCCTGGCACACACACTTGAAGAGTGTCATTAGGAATAGCTACTCCGTTGACATACCACTGAATATCGCCAATTGGGTCAGTAACTATTAGGTTACTGTCACCATTCACCTGCACATTAGGAATGTACGCTGGATCACAAAAGATAGCCATGGCTGTATCAGAAAACGCAACGCAACCACTAGCATTGACTGCTACTATATAATACTCGCCAGAATTCATGACGACATGAGAAGTGTCTGTTGCACCAGCAATTGGACTGCCATTAAAGTACCATTGATACGAATAGCCCATATCGTTAACCCATACAGTATGCGGAATTGAATCCCAAGTTACGGATGGAGCTATTGGATAACCATTCACGTGCACAGTATCGACAGATATCACCGATGGCGTAGGAAGAATTTGTTGATATGAAACAGTGTAATCTATAACTGATGTTCCAACAGCGCAACCTATGCACCCACTCAAGCTTAAAGGTGCGGACCCCATGAAGTCATCTGCCCCAAAGCCTATCTCACCAGCATCAGATTCCCATATCTCGATCGTATAGGACTGTAATGGATCCAACAAAATGGAGGTATTCCAACCTACTGGTAGGAAGGTGTCTGCATACACCCCAGATTGATTATAGACTGCTGCATTTTCATAAATAATAAAATAGGGGTCAGGATTCTCGAACGCCGGGAAACCTCCTCCATAATTCGACATACTTTGTATTGTCACGTTGGTTAGGGTATAAACATCCAAAGTATCTAAATTATCCCAAGCTTGATAATTCACAATATAATCTCCAGGAGTTGAATAAATTTGAGGTGAAGGATTCTCGGCAGAAGAATAATTTCCGTTTCCAAAATCCCATGTATATGCGAGCAGTCCAGGGTTATTGTTTGCAAAGTCAACTGTTTGTGGGAAACAACCAGTAGCACCCACCATACTGAAACCAGTATTCGAGACAGGTACGTTGCTAGGTAAAATCTCCAAGAAGACAGAAAATGATGATGGTAACCCAGATGCTATAGACAAGTCAGCGATCACAGTAACATCGACCTGATATTGACCCGCTAAGAGTGGTGTACCTTGAATATTAACACAACCGTACTGGCTAACAGCAGGATCATAATCACAATTAGATGCCGAATTATTACACTCCCAAGTCAAACCGACAGGCAATGCAATAGACAATATATGGAAGTTCAAAAAGGGAAACCCACTAGTATCTAGTGGCATCACAAATGTAATGTCTTCATTATATGCTGCGCCAACATATCCCGTTGGCATCGTATCTGGATAAATCCCTGGGGTTGTCTGTGAGTAATCAATAGTGCAGACTTGCGTCATCCCAAAAACAGGAATCATGCATAGAATTAGTAATAGTTGCTTCATAGTTTTCTAGTTAATTAGTCCCAAGATACGGAATTTAGAATGATTCTTCTTTATAGCGGTTTGAACTTCAAATTGTCAAGCCGAATTTGTATTTTTGGACATAATCATTTTAAATAGATATATTATGGCTTTCGAGTTACCACAACTAGATTACGCGTACGACGCACTAGAACCACATATTGATGCAAGAACGATGGAAATTCATCATTCAAAGCACCACGCAGGATATACAAGCAAATTAAATGCTGCGGTTGAAGGAACTGAATTTGCTAACATGAGCATTGAAGAGATCCTAGGGGCATGTAAAGATTCACCAGCGGTTAGAAATAACGGTGGAGGATTTTGGAATCATAGTCTCTTTTGGTCTGTAATGAGTCCAAACGGAGGAGGTCAACCTTCTGGAGACTTTGCTGACGCTATTGATGCTGCATTCGGATCTTTCGATGCATTTAAAGAAGCATTCTCAAAAGCTGCCGCAACTAGATTCGGTTCTGGATGGGCTTGGCTTTGCGTGAACGATGGAAAATTAGAAGTGTGTTCTACGGCAAATCAAGATAACCCATTGATGGTTGGTGAATGCGGAGGATCGCCAATCCTAGGGTTGGATGTTTGGGAGCATGCATACTACCTTAACTATCAAAACCGTCGTCCAGATTACATCAACGCCTTTTTTAGCGTTATTAATTGGGATAAAGTTTCAGCTAACTTTGCAGCTGCGAATTAGAAATTAAATCAATTTTATTTAAAAGCACGCTCATTGAGCGTGCTTTTTTTGTTCATAATAAATAGATTGGGAGATAAATACGTAACGAAAAATAGAGGTAACTGTTATGATAATAAACCCTACAGTATGAAAATGAAATCTCTCCTCCCAAAAGCAGTCATTGTAGTGTCTGCACTCTTTTTAATCCTCTCATTTGTAGAACGTAGTGAAACAACAGAAGATGTAAATTTGAAAGACGCTCTGCGTTCCAAGCAAATATCTGCAGACATTATCTCAAATGGTAAGTATAGTGGTAAGTCGGTCAAACTTAAAGTGACTAACAATACCGGTAAAGAACTCAAAGTAAATATTCCCGCAGGATCCGCCTATATGCCAGCAGATGATGGTGAACAGACTTTGGTTCAACTAGAAGAGGATTTTATCGTTCTTGCTCCAAATGGCGCAGGAAACATAACAATCGCCGCCTTTTGTTCCGAATCTTCAGATGGATGTCCGAGTTCCGATAGTGATTTTACACTGTCCAAAACAACAAACAAGAAATTAAATCAAATGATTGCCTACATGAAAGGTAAAAAAATCAGTAAGATGGCCTACCAGGACGCTGTATGGGCTATAACTGACGGGAAGGCAATATCTAACATTCAAGCTAGTGACAAGGTGACCAAAGACTTTCGTCAATACGTTGCAAAGTTAACGGGGAAAGAGAACACGTGGTATACTTCCCCACAGAATTATCAAGTTGATGAGCGTGGAAATATTAATTCAGAAACAGTAATTATCCGGGGTGAACTGAAATTTCCTTCAGATGGAGTAACTCCAATTCATGAGGAGATATGCGATGCAGATGGCACCATGCTTTACCGAAGCAATACGTCCCAACCGAGAAAATCAGCAAACGTAACTATGGAATTTAGTGTTCGTGTGAAAGGTTGGGAAATCGGAGATTACATGGTCAAGGTTATGGAAAGCGACAAAGAATTAAAGCGCTTTCTATTCAAGGTGTAAGCACGTCATGATAGATAGGTAGTTGATTGATTAACCTAGCGAGAAATCGATTGGTGTTTAAGCCGTTGTTGATTGATCAACTGCAATTACCGCCTTTACCTCAGGAGCAACTTTCTTGACAGCTTCTTCTAAGCCTGCCTTAAGTGTCATAAGCGACATCGAACAATCACTGCATGCACCTAATAAGCGGACTAAAACCGTTCCATCATCTTTAATTTCAACGAACTCCATATCACCGCCATCTGCATGCAGAAATGGGCGCAACTGCTCCATTGCTCCTAATACTTTGACTTCGATGCTTTGCTTGTCCATAAGATCGGCTTTATTTTTTGTCCTGAATGGACTCAACTTCCTTCACAAAAGTACTAACTAATTCTTCAAATGCCTTTGATATTGGCGTGTTTTCCTGAAATACAGCTGGCTTTCCTATGTCACCAGCTTCTCTCACTCCTTGAACTAATGGAATATGTCCCAAAAATGGAACCTCCATACCATGGGCCAAGTTCTTCGCGCCATCTCGACCGAAAATATAGTATTTATTCTCAGGAAGTTCTTCTGGCGTAAACCATGCCATATTCTCCACTATTCCTACAACGGGAACATTGATTGTGTCCAGTTTAAACATATTGACACCACGACGAGCATCTGCTAAAGCAACCTCTTGAGGAGTGCTCACAATAACCGCACCATCCAATGGAACGGTTTGAACTAATGATAAATGAATATCACCGGTTCCCGGTGGAAGATCAATTAATAAATAATCTAGCTTCCCCCAATAAGCATCTGTAAACATTTGGGTCATTGCCTTGGCGGCCATTGGCCCTCGCCAGACAACAGCATTATCTTGCTCTGTAAAGAAACCTATTGAAAGAATTTTTATCCCATAGCTTAGAACTGGATTGATCTTAGGAATTCCATCAATATCGAGCATCGTTGGACGATCATTTACCACATCGAACATCGTTGGGATTGATGGACCATAAATGTCGGCATCCACAATTCCTACTTTGTATCCTGCTTTTGCCAATCCTCCGGCAATATTAGCTGTAACCGTTGATTTACCGACCCCTCCTTTACCTGAGGAAATTGCTACAATATTTTTTACTTCTGGTAGTATTTTCCGTTGAGATTTTTTAGCGTCAGCAGGTAATCCTTGAACTGAAGCCTCAATTTCGATGTCGTCCCCTAACTTGTTTTTAAGGTTAAAGTCGATCGCTTCCTGCATCCGTTTTTTGGCATGCATTGCGGGATTTGTAACGAAGACTTTTAATGAGATTTTGTTCCCCTCAACTGTTAAGTCTTCAACTAAATTTGCAGATACCAAGTCTTTCTTTAAATCTGGTTCTAAGATTGACCCCAATACTTCGAGGACATTTTCGCGAGTAATTTCCATGTATAATAAGTTCGGGCGATTGCCCAACGAAAGGAGTTAGCTTAGGCCTTTCCTCTCTCTTTAAATGACTTGATTG
>Ga0115008_10003844_pt1 | contig 12436 bp, 9 predicted proteins | sample FraStrMetagenome_FD_87164 | JGI IMG/M metagenome (GOLD analysis project Ga0115008, IMG submission 87164) | Marine eukaryotic phytoplankton communities from Arctic Ocean - Fram Strait ARC3M Metagenome | ecosystem: Environmental > Aquatic > Marine > Oceanic | place: Fram Strait | collected 2012-06-18
TATGCGGGAATTCATTTACCTCACCGGCGTTAAAAATATCAGCGCGATAAGGCATTTCAATAGTATCAGGCATATGACATGTCGCAGAACAGTCTACTATGGCTAAATCAATAGTATTATGTGGTAAATCTAATACTTCACTAACCAAAACTCCGCTATGGATAGCAATAGCTTCACCGGGCTCTAAGTACACTTGTAGATCATACTTCTCCTGAAAATGCTTTATACGCGTAATTAAGCCCTTCAGGTTATAACCTGGTTTAGTAATATGATGACCGCCGCCAAAGTTCACCCAGTTAAGTTTAGGTAACCAGGTTGAAAACTGTTGCTCTATTACATCTAGGGTTCGAGAAAGGGGGTCAAAGCCTTGTTCGCATAGGGTATGAAAATGTATACCGTCAATACCTGCTGTAGCCAGTTCATCAAGGCAATGATGCTTGAACTCTGTATAAGGAATACCCAAACGAGAACCAGGAGCACAGGGATCATAAATAGGATCGGCACCTTCAGAATGAAGTGGATTAACGCGTAAACCAAACGTTAAGCTTGGCCGCTGTACTTTTACAGATTGAATCAGTGGCTGAAAACGTTGCCATTGAGCAAAAGAATTAAACACCACATGGTCAGAAATTTTCATAATTTCAGATAAATCTTGGTGGCTATAAGCCGCGCAAAACGTATGTACTTCGCTGGTACCATCTTTGTTTGTGAACTCTTCTCGTCCCAGTCTTGCCTCATACAAACCACTTGCGCAAGCTCCTGATAAATAGCTACTTATTAGTGGTGCTAAGTTAAACATAGAAAAAGCTTTAAGGGCTAATAATACTTTAGCACCTGACAGTTGTTGTACTTGCTGTAAAATTTTTAAATTATTTTCTAACGCAACTTCATCAATAACAAAGCAAGGCGATGGTACACGTTTTGGGTCAAATTGCTGAAACGTTTTACTATTTATCATAAACAAGTATCAAAAATGAATATTGGGAAATGTGACATCCCCATGAACAATAAAAATTAAGGTGAGTATTATTTTACTAAGTTAAAATCTGGCGCTTCAATAACTTGCCAAGGTAAACCAAAAGCGTTCATATCTGCCATAAATGGATCTGGGTTAAATTGTTCCATGTTCCATACACCCGGTTTTTTCCATTCGCCTTGTAAAATCATTTTTGCACCTATCATGGCAGGTACACCTGTAGTGTATGAAACTCCTTGTGATTGAACTTCAGCGAAACAATCTTGATGATCTTTCACATTATACAAATAGACTGTTTTTTCAACCCCATTTTTAATACCTGTTACAACACAACCGATACAAGTTTTACCTATAGTACGAGGGCCTAGGGTTGATGGATCGGGCAATAACGCTTTTAAAAATTGAATAGGTACCACTTTTTGTCCCTGAAATTCAACAGCATCAATACCAGTCATACCAACGTTACCCAACACTTCAAGGTGTGTTAAATAACGCTCACCAAAACTCATCCAAAATTGTGCTTTTTTCAAGCTTGGGAAGTGCTTAGTGAGTGATTCCAACTCTTCATGGTACATACGATAAATGTTAACAGTGCCAACGTTGTCTGGACAAGTAAAACTCTGTTGCGTTGACATTGCAGGGGTTGTTATAAATTCACCATTTTCCCAATGACGACATTCAGCGGTTACTTCACGAATATTAATTTCTGGGTTAAAATTGGTTGCAAATGGGTAACCATGATCACCTCCATTTACGTCAATAATATCTAGTGTATGCATTTCATCAAAATAATGTTTTGCTAAATAAGCGGTAAATATATTAGTTGCACCAGGGTCAAAACCAGAGCCAAGTAAAGCAGTTAAGCCTGCCTGTTTAAATTTTTCTTGATAAGCCCATTGCCATTTATATTCGAATTTTGCAGTATCGAGCGGCTCATAATTAGCCGTGTCCATGTAATGCACTCCCATATCTAAACACGCATCCATAATAGTTAAGTCTTGGTAAGGCAGAGCTACATTGATAACTAATTCAGGTTTAATATCAGTTAATAATAGGATTAATTCAGAGACATTGTCGGCATCAACTTGGGCTGTTGCGATGTAACGACCTAATTTTTTCTTAATTTTATCTGCAATAGCAATACATTTTGATTCGGTACGGCTAGCTAATACAATCTCTGAAAAAACGTCTGCTTGTTGGGCACATTTAAATGCAACAACTTGGCCGACACCTCCGGCACCAATAATTACAACTTTACTCATGATATTACTTCCGATACTGTGTTTTCGTCTTTTGACGCTATGTGGGGTTTATTTGCTAGATTTATTTTTGAGAATTTCTCTTGTAATTCAAACCTTGGTTGCCCTGTATTATTAACAGACTGATTAGCAGCTTGATTAAGATTTTCTTTTTCGTAATAGGTATAACCTTGCATGCTGGCATTGAAGGTATTAATCATTTGTTGTCGCTCGCGAGCACTGATACGTCCGTCTCTTACTGCGGCTTCAACCTTATTACGAAAACGAATTTTCATTTCGTGTGGTTGATATTCAACATAGCTTAAAACATCTTCAATGGTATCACCGTGCACTTCTTTAACAAATTCAAAGCTGCCATCGTCATTCAAGCGAACACTGACAACATGGGTGTCGCCAAATAAATTATGTAAATCTCCAAGTGTTTCTTGATACGCACCCACCAAAAAGACACCTAAATAATATTCTTCATCTGATTTCATTGGGTGAAGTGGCAAAGTCCGCTCTTCTTGCTGATCAACAACAAATCGCTCAATTTTACCATCACAGTCACAAGTAATATCTGCTAATATTGCTCTGCGATTGGGTTCTTCATGCAAGCGATGAATAGGCATAATTGGAAAGAGTTGATCTATTGCCCAGCTATCTGGTAACGATTGAAATAAGCTAAAGTTACCATAATAGATATCAGCCAATGAATCCTCTAGCCCTTCAAGCTCCTCCGGTATCCTTTCCATATCAGTAAGAGTATCTTTAATACGATGTAAAATACTAAAATACAGGGTTTCAGATACTGAGCGCATTCGCAGTGTTACTTGCCCACGTTTAAATAATTCACGCACTTCATCTCGATAAAACTGCGCATCATTAAAACACTCCTGAATTCGTTGAGGTTTTAAGTAGGTTAAAATTTCACGCATATTACTCAGTAATTGATGTTCATTATCTTGTTCTTCTGGAAAGCACTTCGGTTCAAAATTAACGACATCAAGAATGTTAAATAGTAATACAGAGGTATATGCTACGGTTGCGCGGCCAGACTCTGTGATGATAACTGGGTGCGGCAAACCTTGAGCGTCCATTGAGGTTTTAATGGTATCAACGATATCTTCACAATATTCGGCTAACGAATAATTTCTACTTTGCCCCGATGCCGATTTTTTACCGGTATAATCTACCGCTAAACCACCCCCTAAATCGATATAAGCCAAAGCAGCACCTTCAGCGCAGAGATCTGAATAATATCGACACGCCTCAAGTACACCACCGCGAATATCACGAATATTGGGTATTTGCGATCCTAGATGGCAATGTAATAACTCCAGACAATCAAGCATTTGATGATCTTTTAGGTAATCAATAACTTGAATTAACTGGCTTGAAGATAATCCAAAAACACTTCGTTCGCCGCTTGTCGCTCCCCAGTGCCCACTAATTTTAGTGGTCATTTTACAGCGAACACCTATATGTGGACGTACCCCTAAAACCTGGCTACGTTCAACAATAATAGGCAGTTCTGTTAAAGTTTCAATAACAAAAAAACACTTAAAACCTAACTTAGTAACTTCTAACCCTAGGTCAATAAACTCTTGATCCTTATAACCATTACAAATAATTAAACTGCCAAGCTCCTCGATAGTAGATAAAGCTACTATCATTTCTGCTTTGCTACCCACTTCAAAACCGTGTTGATAACACGCACCAAATTGTGCTATTTCTTCAACAATTTGTGCTTGTTGATTGACTTTAATAGGGTAAACGCCTTGATAACGATTTTGATAACCAACATTGTCAATGACTTGGTTAAAAGTATCATTTAGAACACTTATACTTTTATTTAAAATATTTTCAATACGGAGTAAAACCGGCATCTCAAGTTCACGTTCGCGCATGCCTTCAACAATTTTCATTAGTGATACGCTGTTATTTTGATCGTTGTTGGGGTTTTTAACTACAACATCCCCTTCAGGAGCAATGGCAAAATAATCATTGCTCCAATGATCAATCCCATAGGTTTTTTTTGCCTGTTTGATGTCCCAAGCGCTATCTGTTTTTATAGGTGTATGTTTTGTCATTAGGAATTCTTAATGTCCCAGGTTAGCGTGCGATCGGCTTGCGTGGCAAACCTTAAAAAGTGGGTGTTAATACAGTCAATAATTTCTAACAATTCAGTCTGTGTTTTGGCACCGCATCGAAGGTTTAATTGTTGATATTCTGTGGTCATATCACAAAAACCCATAGCAAACTCGATATAGCCTTGATGCTCATCCCACCCTGCTGGAACTTTATGAGAAAAATGTTTACATAAGCGTTTAAGCATTCTCAAACCATCAAAGTTGGTTATTGTTGCAAAGGCAGTGAGCGCTGTAGATTGTTTAGCTTGAACTTGATTAATATGCATATTTCATCGTTATTGGTTTGGTTAATGTCTTAGCTACTGTTTAGTTCTTCTTACATTATTAAAACTATTTACTGTGAAAATTCACTTAAAAACAAATGAGAACTATTTTTGATTGGGTATTATTGTTATCAACGATTAAAAAGAAATGTTTTTTACAATTGTTACAATTTAGCAACAATACACTAAGAAAAGCAGTAGCCCTTTCCATGCAGGGTTTTTAAACGCTCAGCGGACATACCTTTATCAATAAGTTTTTTTCGTACACGGCTTAAATGCATTTCTAAACTACGATCGTAAGGATAAAATTCTCGATCGAGTATTGATTTATACAAATAAGGTTTAGTTAAGGTTTGATTGCGGTTTTGTACTAACATCCACAATAAACGAAATTGAATAGGAGTTAACATCAAATCATGTCCGTCATAATTAACCTCTTGCTTCATTTTATGCAGGGTTAATTGGTCGACTGAAATGATTGAAGTATTTGGCCTCGTTGATTTGTGGCGCTGTAATAGCACGTTAATACGTAATTTTAATTCGGTAAAATTAATAGGTTTGGCTAGGTAATCTTCTACCCCTTGCTCAAGGAATTTAATCCGTTTGGCAACGGAATTATCATTAGCTAGTACCATAATGGGTGTTGATTTTTTATTACGAATACGACAAACCTGCTTAGTGTCATCTTCTGCTAATGGATTAATGCCCAGTAAAATCAGATCAAATTTAGTCGTTAATGCTTTATTTACTCCCTGTTCATCATCAGTGTAATACTGAATTTCATCTTCATGTGCTTGTAGAGTATTAGCCAATTTCTCAATTAACTTAACATCTTTTTCTATGATTAATATACGTGCTATACCCACAATAACCTCATAAAATTTATATAGCAATTTTCGAGGGTGCAAAGCTTAATGATAATTAATATCATTTGCAATAGAAAAAAATATTATTATACTAGCACCTTCATTAACCTAGCTAACTGTATAATTTTAATATTTTTATCAATTAGTTATACCGTTAACCCAACAAGAAGTATTTATGTCTAACAATAACCCTGCCCTTTCTGGTCGTGTTTTTGGCACGTTTTTCTATTATGTTTTACCATCTATAATTGGTTTAGTTGCTATTACTAGCGCCAATTTAGTAGATGGTATTTTTGTTGGTAATGCTATTGGATCTCACGCACTTGCAGCAATCACGTTAATGATCCCTTATTTTACGTTATTAATTGCTGTGGCGTTAATGTTAGCCATTGGTGGTTCAGTTAGTGCAGGTAAAGCGATAGGAGAAAACAACAGTAAAAAAGCCAGTGATATTTTTAGTCAAGCGTTGATCGCTGCTGTTATTATCAACAGTTTGTTTGCTTTTGCTAGCCTATTTTTTGAAATACAGCTATTTTTACTATTAAATATTCCATCAGAAATCATACCGTTAGCCGCCGAATATTTTGCTGTTATTCGTTGGGTATTTATTTTGCAGCTCACCACCATGGTACTGTATTACTTTGTCCGTGCTGACGGTCATCCTCACTTAGCAACTGGCGCTTTAATTTGTGGCGCTTTACTTAATATTATCTTTGATGCATGGTTTATTTTATCGCTAGAGATGGGACTAGCCGGTGCTGCTTATGCAACCGCTATTGCTCAAATTGTGCAATTTTTAGTGCTGAGTCGCTATTTTATTAGTAAACATAAAACATTAATTTTTAATTGGTATCAGAAAAATTTAAAACTTTTCAAGATGTTAGCTTATAATGGCATTTCAGAATTTATTAATGAAATTTCTGTTGGGGTTATCTTCTTTATTTTAAATACGTTAATACTTAATCGATTAGGTGTTGATGGTGTTGCTGCATTTACGCTAGTTAATTATTTTATCTTTCTCAGTATTATGCTTAGCTATGGCTTTGCTGATGCTTTGCATCTCGTTGTTAGTCAAAATTATGGTGCTTCTCAATTACTTAGGGTTAAATATTTTCTTAGGGTTGCAGTATTAAGTACGGTAACTTTAGGAGTCGTTATAGTCGGCTTACTTAGTTTGTGGCCTGAAACGGTTTTAGGTTGGTTTGTTAATGACAACGAAATGAATATATACCAGGTCAGTAACCAGTTATTACCACTGTTATTACCATTATTTTTAATTAATGGCACCAATATTGTGCTCACTTGTTATTTAACGGCAATCCATCAACCTAGGCCTTCAGCCATTATCGCCTTAACACGAAGTTTACTTTTACCTACTAGTTTATTGTTTATTTTTTATAATTATTTACCTATAGAAGCTAATAGCTTTTCATTTTTAATTGCCCTTCCCTTAGCTGAATGGATTGCATTTGGTTTGGCTATCTGGTTTTGCTATCAATATCGGCCAAGCCGATTATCAAAAAATATGCATTAATTAAGTACTACTTTGCGCCATAAGAAAATAATGAAGTAGATATTGGTGATTTATTTTTCTCTCACTTAAAAAATAAATCGCTGTTTTTATTACTTTTATAAAGGGTTTTATTTAATAGTAACAATTGTAAAGCCAATTGCTAATGAGAATTAATATTATTAACATAATTTAATATAATATTTACAATAAATTTTCATTAGGAGAGCGTAACCATGCTCCACACGGCAAATCAAATAGCTGAAAAAGCCTCTTTTCAAGCCTTTTCAAATTGTTATTTACGCGAAGTTGATGCTGGCGTTTGGCATAAACAAGCCGATTGGCAATGTCAAACCAGCGTATCCTTAGATCAGCAAGAGTGTTATGCACTCGAGTTGCAATTAACAAATGTTAATGAACATTTAGTGTTTGCAGCTAGTTATCGATCTATAGTGGGTCGTCATGTTTTTACCCGAGTCTTTCGTAAGCAAGAAAACATCTGGAGTTGGTATCCAGTAAACTTTCTTACCGCAACAATGTTGTTAATTGACAATATTTATGCACATAAAAACAGACAAGGTAAAGTGAGTGAGCAAAAACTAGAGTTATTAACGCGGACATTAGAAAGTCAGCAGATCATGAAAGATTACCTAACGCAGCGATTCAATGATGACAAATTAGACGAACTTGATTTTATTGCATCAGAGCAGTCTCTGTTATTTGGTCACTGGTTGCATCCTACGCCAAAATCACGTCAAGGCATTCATGCCTGGCAACATAAAAATTATACTCCTGAATTACAAGCGAAGTTTCAACTTCACTTCTTTGCTGTATCCCGAAAACTTCTCGAACAAAATTCATTAATTGAAGCTTGTGTTGAACAAATTATTAATCAAATGGCAGAAGTCGATAACAACGAAATTGCTACCGATAAGCAATTAGTGCCGGTTCATCCGTTACAAGCACACTGGTTATTGCATCAAGATTATGTATTACAATTAATAGAAAGTGGCGAGATTGAATATCTTGGTGCAATGGGAAAATTATTTACGCCAACCTCCTCAGTACGTACACTTTATAACGCTGAATTAGCGTATATGATTAAACTATCAATTCCAGTGAAAATTACTAATTCATTACGCTTAAATATGGTGCACGAATTAGAGCCAGGATTAAACGTTAGCCAACTCATCAATAATAGCTCTTTCAATAAGCACTTTCCAAAATTTAACATGATCGATGATCCCGCTTATATAACGGTAAAATTACCTAATTTACAAGAAACAGGTTTTGAAACCATTATTCGTAGCAATCCATTCTACAATACGCAATACAGTGATAAAAATCATAATACAATTTCAATTGCCGCCTTAGTACAAGATCCAATAATTACTGATAGCGAGAGTAAAATTACCCAACAAGTTAAGGCATTAGCTAACGACAGTAATATAAATATTAAAACAGCAGCCTTGTTGTGGTTTGAAAGTTATTGGCAGTGCGCTATCGAACCGGCTATTTGGCTATATGAGCTTCATGGTGTGGCGTTAGAAGCTCATCAACAAAATTCACTATTAACGATTGTTAATAACTGCCCTAATCAATATTTTTATCGCGATAACCAAGGTTTCTATTTATCCTCATCGATGAAGGCTTCATTGTTGCAACGGGTACCCGCATTAAACAATAATTTAGATTTATTCTATGAGGATGACATGATTGCTGATCGTGTTGGCTATTACATGTTTGTTAATCAATTATTCTCAGTTATTGGACGACTTGGTCAAGACGGTCTGATCAGTGAACAAGAATTATTACAGCTTTGTTATAACAAACTTAACGTGATCCACAGTAAGCTCAAAGGGGTTGGAGCAAACTTTATCGACAACATCATGAGTAAGCCTTCAATACCTAGCAAAGCCAACTTATTAACCCGTGTTGATGATGTTGATGAATTACAAGCCGAGCAAGAACTTGCCGTGTACACCGACATTAAAAACCCTTTTTATTACTTTCACCTGCAAGCAAATAAAAACAGTAACCAAGGTAAAGAGGTGAACCTTGAATCGGCATAATTTAACGTCTCATGCCAGATTATCCTTGCCAATAGAAACATCGGATGAGCATAATTCTGTAGAAAATCGAGTAATTCGCCAGTTACTTGAAGCATTACTATTTGAAAAGATTTGCGACTTTGAACATCAATTAGGCTATTTTGAATTTATCTTAGGCGAGCACAGTTATCGAGTACAAGGCAATGTTTCAGGCTTTAGTCGTGTTCGTATTAACAGTAGTGACATGCAATACCGAGTTGGCGACAACTGGCAAAAAGTTTCATTAGCACACTTGATTGCTGATTTACCCACTGAACAATCAGTAAAAAACCGTTTACGCCTAGAACTTGACCAAACTATTAAATTATCTTGTTGGAATCAACATAACTTAGACCGCATAGTTAACCGTCGTGAGCTTAACTATAACGAACTAGAGTCTGCTATTGATGAAGGTCACCCCTATCATCCTTGTTTTAAAGCGAGGATAGGTTTCAGTGAAAAAGATCACCAATGTTATGGACCAGAGAGTGCCCAGCATTTTCAATTGCATTGGTTAGCTGTTCGTCGTTGTTATTTAAAACGTCGTTTTAACCTGCTATCTGAGACACTATTTTGGCAACAAGAACTTGGCAATGATCACTTACATACATTACAACAGCAATTAACTCAGCAAACAGATGATGTAACTGCTTTTTCATTAATGCCAATCCATCCATGGCAATGGCAAAACATACAAGAACAACTACAAACAGCACTCTCTAAACAACAGTTATTTTATCTGGGTGCTGCGGGTGATTTATACCAAGCAAGTATATCTGTTCGAACGTTATTAAATGTTAGCGCCCCAAACAAAGCCAACATTAAATTACCTTTAAATATTATGAATACTTCTTCGTTACGAACCATTGAAAGCCATTCTATTTGTACGGCTCCTGATATATCAAACTGGCTTATGAAACTTTATAATAATGATAATTATCTGCAAGAAAAAATGGTGTTATTGGAGGAATATGCCGGTATTCGCATTGCTAATGATGGACCTGAACACCAAAATTGGATAGCAAATTTAACCGACCAATTAGGCGTTATCTTTCGAGAAAGTTTAACGAATTACTGTTCGCCACAACATAGCTTGCCATTTTTAGCATTAACTGTCATTGAACAAGATAACAAACCATTTATTGATCCGTGGATAAAGCACTATGGCTGTCAACAATGGTTAAAACAATTAATTGAAACCGCAATTATTCCTGTTTGGCATTTACTAGTGCACCACGGTATCGCTATTGAAGCTCATGGTCAAAATATGTTAATAGAGCATAAACAAGGCTGGCCATACAAGGTTATCATTCGTGATTTCCATGAAAGTCTTGAATATGTAGAGAGTTATTTAGCCAAGCCTGAATTAGCTCCCATTTTTACTGAACTAGAAAGCTGTTATGAGCAAGGTCAACCAGATCAATATTATTGGATGTCAAGTGTTGAAGCGCTTCGTGAATTACTAGTCGATACACTGTTCGTTTTTAACTTAACCGACCTTGCGGTAATGCTTGAACATCATTATCAGTTTTCTGAGCAAAAATTTTGGCGCACGGTTTACCAAGCCATAGTTACTTACCAAAAGTCTGGTTTAACCAGCCCTGAAAGGCTTGCAAAAATAGAAATTTTTAAACCTAAAATTAATACCGAATCGTTACTAAAGAAGAAATTCGATGGTAATAGAGCGGCAGAATATCATCACACCGTTGATAACCCTCTGGCATCGGCTCAGCAAGAAGCAGCTCCTGGTAACTCAGGCACAGTATTAAAAGAAATAGAGAATAAAACCCCATGCTTTCAATAAACGATGAATTTTATACACAAGCAGAATTTAGTAATCAACAAGCGAGTTATAGTAAATTACCGCATATTAACGAGCATAGCTGTATTGCGGTTTGCGTTGAAGATACTTTTACCTGGTTAACCTTATGTTTATACTTTAAACAAAATCACCTATCGACAATGCCAATTCATGCCAATATTCCTCTAGCGACAGCAAGAAATATGGCTGAAAAAGCAGGTTGTAGTTTATTGATTTACCGCGAATTAACTAACTTTTATGAGCTTAGTGGTAATAAATTATTAGATAATAGTAAGCAAAATACTGGCATTATTCAAATGAGTTCAGGTACTACTGGCGAGCCTAAATGTATTTTGCGCAGCTGGGCAGATATTGATATTGAAATAAAAAGTTACTGCCAAACGTTTAAAGATGCCAACGACATGACGCCTGTTATTGCCTGTCCAATAACTCACTCATACGGGTTAATTTGCGGTGTAATGGTAGCGTTAGCACGTAAACAGACACCCAAAATTATTAGTAGTATCAACCCAAAGTATTTAATAAAAGTGCTTAAAAGTTGTCATCAACCGTTACTTTATAGTTCACCTGTACTGCTGCAGGGGTTATTAAGACTATGGCCAGCAGGTGATAAATTATTTGCTGCAATGACGTCAGGCTCAACTATGTCTGCACAAGTCTTTCAGCAAATATCGCCTAAAGTCGAAAAGCTGTATCAACAATATGGTTGTTCTGAAGCTGGCTGTATTAGTCTTAGTCAAGACTTACAAGCCGCTAACGACTTAGGCCAACCATTACCTCATGTTGCCATTGATTGTGGTGATGGGCAGCAACAAGCACGCGAAATCATTGTTAAAATCAACACAACAACGGGAATTAAATCAATAGCAACGCAAGACTTAGGTTATTTTGATAGCAACCAAAATTTACGCTTTTTGGCTAGATTGGACGATACGATTATTGTTTCGGGTTTAAATGTTTACCCAACCGAAGTAGAAGATATTATTTTACAACACCCAAAAGTAAGTGATGTCGTTATTTTCAAAATAGAAGATGCTTTTGCTGGTTTTCGTATCTGTTTGCAATATGTTGCCAGCGAGGAGATATCTCCCGCAGATTTGCGTCAATGGTGCAGCCAACAGATGGCAACTTTTCAAATACCACAGGTTTTACAACCAGTGTCTGAAATTGCTCGAATGGCGAACAGTAAAGTTAATCGCAAGCAAATAGCCCAAAAGTATCACGCTGATATTTCAGTTAACAGTGCCCTAACCGCTTAATTCACCAATAGTTACGATTAAATAGAATGACCAAACAACACACAAAAATTATTAATGCAATACACGATGTACTTGCCAATGAGTTAAAAATTGCCAATATTAATGCCTTTAGTCTAAGCGCTAGGCTCAACGAGGATCTTTATCTTGACTCCGTTTTAGTATTACAAATATTAGTCAGTTTAGAATTAAAACTGGGGATTGATGTACCCGATGATGCACTAAATTCAGCAGATTTTGAAACAGTAGAAACCTTATGTAA
>Ga0115008_10003846_pt1 | contig 12432 bp, 11 predicted proteins | sample FraStrMetagenome_FD_87164 | JGI IMG/M metagenome (GOLD analysis project Ga0115008, IMG submission 87164) | Marine eukaryotic phytoplankton communities from Arctic Ocean - Fram Strait ARC3M Metagenome | ecosystem: Environmental > Aquatic > Marine > Oceanic | place: Fram Strait | collected...
AAGAAGGTGGATGAATTCGTCGAGATGCTTAAGAAACTGCGCGCCGATCACCAGTAAGTGGATGCGAAAATTACTATCGACATATAAATTTACATGTTGCAGCATATTATTAAGTGTACAAGCAAGAACGAAACGAACGAATTGGTGTTATTACTCGCTAGTAGGACATTAATATAAGTGTATAAGCAAAACGCATGTTCATACCCTTAGTTTAAAAGAATTTTTGAATAGGACCAAGTTGGGTAGGATTCCCACCACTCGGCGGTTGATATATTAGGTGCTCGTACTCTTCTTTCCAATCCCATACGAAGCCAATAGAGTTTAGCTTCTGAACTTTCAACTGTTGAAACTTATTTCCACCACCGTTGCGAAACATTTTCAGCGAATCGCGCTGCCAGTCGACCCATTTCATCATCTTATGGTCAAGACTGTCGGCGCATTTGTTGTGAGACAACGGTGGGTAGCAATAGTTATTTGCTCGCTCGTATCGTTTGAAAACACTCAACCCTTCGTCAAATCTGGCCCTGGCCGCCTCACGGCTCAAGTCAAGCTGCATGAAGCAAACACGATCCAACTCCTCCCGGCGCTCTTTGTAGAGAGCATCATTGGCGTAAAATCTCTGATTGGCTGCGATCCAGTTAGAAAGCCTCTTGAGGCGGGCATCTTCACCTAACTTGTGCCTGTTGGCGCCAGGCTGCTCACCGTTGTCATAAGCGTCTAGAACTTCTCGCAAGGTCTGGAACCACGGGCCGTCGTCCCGAAGTTTCCCCCAAACGCTCCCGTATTGGCTGATGCCTCCCAAGTCGGCCAGGTGCGCTATGGTTACGGTTACGATTGGGGGTGACAAAGTCGAACCCTCTCCCGTAGAGGCCGTTATCTCTCCCAAGCCCTTCTTTGACAAGTCGGCCAGGCCCGTCTCCAGGACCGCCAAGCCAGCTGCCAAGCCTACGTCCAAGAACGACGCCAAGCCCGCGGCCAAGCCAGCTGCCAAGAACGAACACCGACGGCGCCGACAGCACCAACGCCTCCCGCAAGAGCCGCATCCAATACCCTCATCTTTCGCCGGAAGCGCGTGAGAAGGCCAAGATCAAGTACGGCACGGACCACCAAGAGCTCATCGATAAGATTAGAGAGGTTGACCCGGAGGCAATCGACGACGACTACAAACCATGCACTGAGGATTGTCTCAGAATGCTCAACTACTATGATAATTCTGAAGACTTCGAGTGGGAGTGGACCTAAGCAGCAGCACCGCAATACCCCGGGGATCATTGGTATCCTCTGCTGTTTTGGTTAGGATTTCCTGGTGATGAATGATCGCTTACGATAGTTTCCTCTTGTTTTTGTTTGAGTAAATTTGTTGATCGATAGCGGATTCTTCCCCCTACATCTCTCATGTAGACAAATCTGGCCGATTGGAATGTATCCTTCTTGCCTGAAGTAGTCTACAAGATAATATGCACAACAATAGCCACATTGTATCAAAGAAAAATTTATACGTCGGTATTTACTCGCTCTAGCTAGAGCGAGTAAATTCTGAATGCTTTTCGTTTTTGCCTTTTACTTATATACACTTAAAAATACTATACTGTGATACGTAGATACATACACCCATCTAGCTGTGTTCATTCGAGCATGGAGTCATCTGCCGCTAAAAATGGAAGTCGAGGCTGGAACAAGGCCACTCCCGGTAATTTCTCACGATGATGGTCTTTTGCTGAGGACTCCCGGTGGCGCGTGTCGTCCCTGCGTCGAGACTGACGGCGATCCTCGGCATCATGGTCGTTGTGGTACTGACTACGACGGTGGGTTCGGCTGCGCGAACGGCGTCGGTCGTCGGTGGGATGGTGATCCCTGGAAGATTCACGGCGTCTACTGCTGCTTCTAGGAGGCCGGTCTTCTCGGCGACTGCTACTTCGAGGAGTGTGCTCTCTCTCTTTGGGAGTGTACTTTTCGGAAGTACGTGGTTTGCCACCATATGTGGACTCGTAGCTTGGGCTTGAGTCAAGGTGCTCCAATGCGGACTGGTCGGGTTGGATTGTGGTTGGTGTGGTGATTCCACTCTCCACGGACGTTAAGACATGGGGACCAATGTCTTGAACGGGAGGATTGTGGGCGGTGTGCTCACTTTCGACCTTGGTCTTGGTCTTGGTCTTGGTGGATCGTACTGCTTTTATCTTTTCTCGGACACTCGCCTTGTTATGGCTTTGGGTAAGCTCTCTCTGCGAGGGTTGAGAATTGCCAGTGCTTGCACCACGGCTACTATTATTGGCGACGGATGCCTCTGAAGTGTTCGCGATACTGGCCTGCATTCGCATCGGTGTCTGCTCCATGGCAATGCCAAAAGAATTTGTGCCAATACCCTTATCGTCGCTGGGAGTGGCGTGTGCAATGAGACGGCCGGCCCTCGGTTTTGTGCCCTTGCGAAGCGATGATTTCACCGGCGCCGGCGCTTTGGGTTTACGCTTGGACTTCATCGTACGGCTGGCTGGCACCGGTGCAGGTGCAGGTGCTGGCGCAGGAACGACTTTGGGCTTACGCTTGGACTTTAATCCTGTCGAAACAGCTGTTCGGCTGCAGCTACTCGTCTTGGTCGCCAAAGATGGCTTGGTCGCAACAGTGTTTGATTCGCTTCTGGAGATGCTGCCGGATTTCGATTTCGTTGATCCCGAGAGCTGTCGCTCGACTCCAGCCTCAACACTGACAGCATCCTTCGTCGTATCTGAGCTCGGAATAGCCGAGAGTCTACTAGGAGCAGCCAGCAGCGTGGATCTGTCACACGTGGCGGTCTTTTCAATGCATGTGCTCCCCGCATCAACGGCATTCCAGAAGCAGTCAGGGTTGTCGCTCCGGATGGATTTGCTGTCCTTGGACGGGCGAGACGATTCCACCGTAGATTCGCTGATTAGAGAGGCTTGGCCACGGAGGTCGCTGGCTTGGGCAAGGGACGCCAATCCCTTGGTTTGCGGGCCAAAAGAAACGTGGGAGGCACCCGAGGGGGAGCCCTGTCCTCGCAAGATTCCAGATAGTTGGGTGTCGACCGTCGGCACGGCGGGGGTGCCGTCTTCAAGGTCAATATCTTGAACTGAAGCGGCGACTTCCTGCTGTTTCGGCTTTTTCGTGCCGTAGAGAAAACTAAAGAAGCCCGTCTCGGCAGGATTCTCAGTCGCAGCCTCGACCTCGGGACTAATAGTACACACAGCTTCGACCTCGGGAGACACACCTGCCTTGTTGGTGCCCTTGTAGACCAGCTCTTCCTTACGGTCGGGGTTGCGAGAGTGGACGGTGCCTTTACGAGAAGCCGAGCCATTGGAGCCGCTGTGGGAGACATTGAGGACAGGGCCGAGGCGACTTCCTAAATTGGGTGTCTCATCGAAGGTATCGGTAATATAGGTATTGGTATTGGAACGGTCCACTTCAGATTTGGCTGCCTCCATGGCCGGAATCCAATGGCTAGTGCCGATGCATCCAAATCCTGATCGACCATCCCGATTGCCCTCGCCGGAGTGTTCCTGGCCGCACTTTTCGTCGTACCAGCAGAAGTTCCTCTTGGCAGATCGAGGAGAGGGTGCCCGGCCGATTACGTCGCGGACCTTGTGTTTTTTGCCCTGCCGAGCCCGCTGGATGGTCTCGAGAGCTGCCCTCTCTAGCTCCACTTCGACGTTGCCAATATCCTTGGTGGCCATGGTGATATCATCTCTCAGGATCTGTTTGGGCCGGGACGATTCGCTGCGGTAGCCTTCGTTCGGCCCTTGGCCTTCGTAGCGCTTACACCACTCGAGATCCTGCCGAAATTTACGCCCCTCTCCTCCATCCTGCCCCGCTTTCAACGACCCGGCGACGGAGTCCTTGGTCTGGGGGCGGGAACCTCGATCAGCCTTGGCGAAGAGGATGGCGGCCAACGCGATAAATGCCACACCGCCGGAGGCGATACCAGCAATGACGTAGATTGAGAACACAGACCCATCTTCTCCGGACTCATCACCCTCCTGCTGTGTTTGTGGCGGAAGGCCGATGCGTGCATCTGCCTTGGGGACAGCAATAATGGGACTGGTGGGTGCCGATGATGTTGTCCTCGTGGGAGCGGCACTCGGGGCAGCGGACGGCTGGGCGCTGGGACTGGCGGTGGGAGTTCCCGTCGGGGCTGGTGTCGGTGGGATAGTGGGGGAGCGGGTAGGACCGGCCGTCGGTGCCATCGTAGTGGGACTGGCGGTGGGAGTTTTCGTCGGGGCTGGTGTCGGTGGGATAGTGGGGGAGCGGGAAGGACCGGCCGTCGGTGCCATCGTAGGCAGCATTGTCGGTCGGTGGGTGGGCCTCTCAGTGGTACTCTTGGTGACTGTGACGGTGGGCGATTCAGTGGGCGGCGTCGGCGACAGGGTGAAGGTACCGCATTCCACATTGCAGCTGCAGGGGCAGTGCTCGACGAGGTCCATCACCTCGAGCTCGGTGAGTCCAATATTGAGCAGCGCCTTGCAGTCGACGACGGAATGCGACCAGCACGGCAGCTCCAACTGAGGCGAGAAGTAGTTGGGATCGTCCTGGCAGAGCGGTCCCCACCCAGGAACGCATTCCTCTCGCTGCTGCTGGAGGTCGCGCGGTGCCTTGTCTTGGACGTTCTTCCTCCTCACATCGACGATATCCGCCCGCCCCTTGAGCTCCTCCATCACCCTGGGTCGGAGCAGCTCCCTCCGTCTCGTCATTTGTTGTTGCTGTCGTCTTTGTCGTTGTCTCTGACCGGCAGCGCCCTCGCACGTGCCGCAGCTGACGGGACAGTTGGTCAAGAGCTCGTCGACCTCCTCCTCGTCGAACCCGGCCGAGGCAAATCCCTCGCAGTTCCACGCATTGTGATGAGCGCAGGTCAGGCCGAGCTTGGTCTGGTAGTTGGGATTGTCGATGCAGTCGTCGCCGGTTGGAACTGTCGATGCTGCTGCTGCTGCTGCTGCCAGGACGGAGAGGCATTGGGACAGAACGATGAGACCGATACCGGCAGGGAAGAGATACATCGTGGGCCGGCGTGTTGTATTAGAATATATGTATGTGGTTTGTTGCGAAAATATGCTGCTCGATTGGTTGGCTGATCTTGGTTATGCTTTGCTCCGTAGCGTCAACTTGGTTGGTTGGCCGTCAAAGTACAATTGTAAAGTAGGGGCGAGTATCTTATGTTCAGTCAGCGAGTGTTTATGGTTCTGAACCAAGAAGAAGTGGAGGCTCGAAGTCAAAGAGTAGTGGAGAACAAGTCGCCAACCTCTGACGCCGTGGAAGAGACTGCGAAGGAAGTGAGCGAGGCATTGTGAGGAGGATACAGCCGTGGCGGATACGGAGGATGGTGATGTGTTGATATGAGCAGTATCGGTGGGGGTGGGCTTCAGCAAAGCGCTACTATCGTCATCACCGCTTCACTCTCCTCGGTTCTGACGGCCAAAGCGATCTGCAGAAAGGTGAGGCAGGCTTTTTCGGTACATGTATCGGTCGAACGAGTCAAAGTCAGGACCACAGGAAAATGGTCCCGCCAATAATTTGAACTGCATCAGCTAATAAAATTGCATCGCATCATCGCGGTCAGATCAAAAAAATTTCGTTGTTTTTGCCATCCTCCCGCAGATCCGCCTTTGCTGCGCTGCCGAAGTGTGGTCATAATTCCTCTGCGGCGGTTGTGGCCTACGTGTACTGTAGGAGGCGGCTTTGGGCATTGGCGGCGTGACTGTGGCTTGGCTTGGTGGCGTTGTTATTGTTGCCTCCGAGACCTCTCGCTACGCAGGCCAGTCAGTCTGAGTACGAGTATCGGCACATCTCGTGCTGCCTGCTGCCCCTTACTTATTATTGTCGGCGAACCTCTCGATTTGAATTTTCGTTGGGCAGAAGCGAAGCAGATACCGATCAACTACGAGCCGACAAATAATTGTATTCCGCCACAATGACCAAGATGCGTATGCTCGGACGGATGGGCCGAACGTCCTCCTCCTTCCCGTCTGCTGCCGCCGATGATACTGATGCGTCGGCGTATCTGTTTCAACATGTACGTTCTGTATCTGAAACGGCCAAGGCCGAGGCCGTCGCCATCTCCAACACTAGTAATGCAGATGACCCACCCCCGTCGTCGTCGTCCAAGCCAAGCAAACTCATGGACGAGAAGCACAAACTGCTGCAACAGAAGCGGCCGAAAAATACCAAGACGAGACGCCAGAAGCTGAATACTGTCGTTCGAAGAAGCGTCCTTCCCAAGCTGAAAAAGAATCTGGCCGGAATCATTACGAGTACACGTAGCAGCAACCCATCCTCCATGCCGACGCCATCTGCCTCGCTCGCGTTGTCTTCTTCCTCCGGGGACGTCGACACCTCCTTGTCCACCCAGGAGAGTTCCGATTCTGCGGCGTCCGGCGCTGCCGCTGCGGATATCATCATGTTGTTCGACCATTCCGACGAGGTCGAGGTCGATGACCAGAGCTTCGCCACTTCTGGGACCACCGGCGACGTCACCACCGCCACGGGCGCCACGGCCCAGGTTGGCAACCTCACCAACGACCCCGGAATGAACGTGCTAAGTGCCATCCTGGATGTATCTGCTGTCAATATGTCGTGGGATGATCGCCACGGCAGCGATGATAACAGCTGCGACGACGACGACGACGACTTTGATGACGACGACGATCTCATCATCATCGCGGGGTCGGCGGTGACCATCGACTACGTCTACCAAACCAGTTCACCCACCCGCCTTCCATCTCCGACGGGTAGCATGTTTGTTCCCCGCACTGCCAATGCCAACCGAGAGAGAAATTTGAACCAACGCCAGCAGCCAACGGAGGGGGGCATCCTCGATCGGTTCTTCGATCGCTTCTCTTGTGGCGGCGGATGCGGTGCATATTCCATCTACGACATGTGATCTAGCGAATCGATACGATCGGTACATGTACGAAGGTCACAATGCGGATCGACCGATGATTCCTCGCCTTATTTAAAAAATCTTGCAGCAGCATTTCCAAGGGCATTCCCAGGGAGGGAATGTTGCTGGCCGGCGGCCTGGACTCTTTCGAGCACAAGCTTCAGCTATAGGGTCGTATCCACACTTAACTTACTTATCTCCGCAGGGACTCCTCGTCTCGAGTCTCTCATGAGCATGTCGTCTTGATAACAACCCACATATGCGCTCTAATTATCTAATCTAAAGTACAAGTAGGAGATATTTATTTCATTACGTTTCGTTTCGTTTACATATATATGACATGCAGGTGTTCGGTTTCTGGAGCTTATTATCTGATTGGTGCGCGTTGTGTTCCATAGTCAATAAATCTAGTTCGCGCCTTTAGCGCGTCCCTTCTACACGTCTACACCGTCTACATCAGAGTATTTTTTCAGCAAACGTCCCAAAGATACGCTCTTGTCTTCGAGAGTCTGCGCTTGTTCATTGAGGAAACCTTCAAGCCTGTGCCCAAGAGAGCTGTTGTCGAGTTTCTCCAATTGTTCCTCCGAGACTTCTTTAAGCAGAGCAGCAAGGGTGGCTCCTCTTTTAAACTCGACAGATCCCGCCGTACTTTTACTCTCGTTGTCAGAGCCGAGCGTATTGATGTCGTCGGATCTAATGCTGTAGCTTCCCTCCTCTTGGCCATGAAAAGCCTGCGTAAGAGTTTCACCTCGCCTAAAGCTGAGGGTGCCAGAGCCGAGCGTATCGATGTCGTCGGATCTAATGCTGTAGCTTCCCTCGTCTTGGCCGTTAAAAGCCTGCGCAAGAGTTTCACCTCGCCTCGTGCTTCTCGTGCTGAGCGTAAAGTCGTCGGCTCTGACGCTGTAGCTTCCCTCGTATTGGCCGCTCTGACGAGTGTCGCGCGTGCTCATTGTGCGAGTCTTATTGCCAGTCAGCGCCAGTTCGGCATTATTCCGCAACTGTTTCGCATGCTTTGTCGAAGCGGCTGTACTGTGAGAGAAGGTAGACTGCTCGTCCATGAGGGGGGAGATGACGGCCTGAAGAGCCCCGCCACGTTGTTGTTTTTTGATCATGGACGCTTGTTCGGCAGTAGTTAGCGTATTGAATGTGCCGAATGTGCCTCCAGACCTGGTACGACGGGTGCTCACAGTTTCATTTAGAGTGGAAACGTCGCTGCTTTGGTAGGTGTCGTTCTGCTTGATGGCGGCGGCCTTCTCTGCATACGAAAGTTTTGTGATGGATGTATTATCGATCTTCTCCGTTCTATCGGTTTGAGTGCTGTACATGGTGGTTCTGTCGGTGCGATGACTACCATCTCGGACGCTGCTACCTCCACGCTTGATGCTGCTATCTTGTCGACGCAGACCCTTCTTGACGGACATACGAGACCGGGTTCCAGTTGCACTCGACTTCATAGACATGTCCTCTTCACTGAGCGCCAGAACGTCCTCTAGTCCCATTTCCTCTTCTACTCGGCGCAGCTTACTAGCCGAACGAGAACGAGACTGGGACCGGTGGTTCTTCTGTGATGGTTGGCTCCGGTGAGAGGTTCGGCCTGCGGATCTTGAACGAGATTGATGGCTCTTTTGCGATGGCATGTTGCGATGAGAAGCCTTGGATTTGCTGCTCTTGCGGGAGTAGTGAGACTTGTCTTCGGGATTAACACTGCTAGAGGCCGATGGTACATTGTGTGGGACGTCGTTGGCCTGCTGAGCAACATTTGCAGCATCTTCTTTGCTACCCAGCGACAAGTATGCCGACAGGAGGCTCGATACCTTGCCCTTGCTGTCATCGGTCGGGTCGATCTCATCTTCACGATAGACAACAGGTAGGTCGTCAGTCTGATCATGGTAGGTTGAATAGGAGAATGTCGAGATCGCATCGAGCTCGGCGCTACAGGCGCTGAAGGATTTGCCCGATTTTGAGCCCTTCTTCTCAAGCTCAGCCTCTTGTGACCAAGGGGCTCGCGAAGGATCAGCCCCCTCTCTAACCGGAGGAAAAGGAGAACGCGAGGTCGATTTCGTCGACTTCTTACTCTTGGCAGACTTCTTGCTTCCATCTTGACTGGTACGAATAATAGAATTCTCCACCGTTGCGGCCATGTCGTCAAGGAAGCTCGCTCGGACTTGAGAGACCTCGCGAAGGTCGGGCTCATCCTTGGCGGGCTCGCTCTTATGGGCCTTCTTGCTGAAGAACTTGAATATGCCAGATTTCTTTTTTGGTTCGACCACGGGCTTGTCCTTTCCCGTTTCTTCTGACTCCCGACGAGTTTCGACAGTGTTAGTGTAGGATGATGCTGTCGACTGGGAGTAATAAGATTGAGAGTTGCGGCTCGACGATCGGCTCGATCTCGACCTGGAAACGGATGCTGAGCGCGATGCACTAAATGTACCGTCATCGAGGCCCAGGAGGGGCAGCTCAGTCAAGGGACGGAGCACAGTGGGCTCTGAGGTTAGAGTTTGGGTATAAGTCTCCTCGTCGTCTCCATTATCACCACCAAGCTTCGGGGTAGCAGCGATGCGCATACGGTCGTGGACGCTGGGCGTTTTCATCTCAGCCTCGGGCTTGCTCGTCGACGCGTCAGCTCCCTCATTGACGACGACATCAAGGTTCCGGAAGAAGGTATTGAAGGTGTTGTTCGAGATCGAATAGGTGCTCTTGTTGTCGTCGATATCTTTCTTGGAAGGGAGGCTGGCCTTGTCCTCCTTCTCGAAATAATCATTCGTCTCGGCAGGAAAGATGACACTGGCAACGGACGTGAAGAAGGTGGATGCCAGCCCCTTATCGTTGGGCTCCTCCTTGGGGCTCAGCGTTACCTCGACTTCATCATCGCTGTTCAAATCGATTACCTCCATGTTATCGTCGTCGTCGACTTCGCCGTTTTGGCCCTGTGAAGCGTCACCGGCCTTATACTTCTTACGCAAGCTTCTGCTTTTCACAAAACTGAGTGGGGAAGATGGACGTCGGACGTTGGCTTCGAGATCCTCGATATCATTGTCGTTGTCCTTGATAGCGCTGGGTCGGCTTTTGGATCGATCCTTCCGAGACCTCTTGCTCCGGCTCTGTGTTGCATCTTCAGCCTGACGCTTCAGCCTCTTGTTTCCAAGGGCATTCTTGACGAGGAAGAAACCAACGATGAAGGCAGCCACGGCGACACCTACAGCAGCCGCAGAGGAGTAGACAATCCAAAGAGCCTCGCCTTCATCTGCATCACTATTGTCCGCTGACTGGGGAGGCAACTCGGTCCGAGCTTCAGCCACAAGTAGAGACCCGTCAGTGGTTGACGAGGTCGTTGGCGACTTGGTGGGGAAGGACGTCGTTGGCTTCTTGCTGGGGGAAAAGGTCGAAGTCAAAGTCGGTGTGTTCGACGGACGAGGAGTGGGCGATGCCGAGGGTCCGGGGGTCGGAGATGTCGTGAGGATCATCGTGGGACTTGGCGTTGGCCAAGTTCCGCTGTGAGATTTAAAGAAAAGGAGGAAGAGGAAGAAGAGAGGTAATCAGATACACGTATTCATGTGAGCCAAGGGAAAGAACGTTATTGAAGCATACCAATTCTCGCATACATACGCAACTCTCTCTCTTACCATTCAATATTGCACGAGCACGGGCAGTTCAAGATGAGCTCCTCCATATCGGCTTCCGTGAATCCGATCTTGGTCATATCCTCACAGTGGACCACGACGTGCATGGAACAGTCCAGTCCCATGCGAGTTTTGTAGAGCGGATTGTCCTGGCAGCCCACACCCCACCCGGGATGGCACTCCTCGGTTCGGATCAAGTCATTGAGCAGATTGGAACTGGCGATCTTGGCATTGTAGTGAGGCTGATTGCCGTGGTGAGTATCAAGTTGCTCTTGCAGCTCTGCTGGAAGGTCCCGGCCACGTTGCTGCTGCAGGTCGCGGTCGTTTCCAGCATCAGCATCAGCAGGAGCATGGCCGGCGGTGGCGGCAGCCATCGCAAGAGACGCGGCGGCCAAGAGGGCAGTTAGAGCAAAACGAGGCATGGCAACAAACTGTGATCAATCGATATGTCGAGGAACTGTTTGGTCCACTCCACCACGCTTTCACCCGCGTCGCCAACACAAGTGAAACGACTCAGGTGTGGCAGTGTGAGATTGTATCCAACGCCAAGGCAGCCAGTGAAACGTTCCCTGACTGCGCAATCTTTGCATTGACTTCGTCTCATTCCCGCTCTCCCTCTCGTCGCTACTTTGCTCTGCCTTGGACCATTGTGATGGCTGGGTATCGTCCTCGGTGGGTCGCCAGAGTTCAGAGTTTCCGGGCCGGTGCGCAGTGTTGAAATGGAAAAAGTATTATCCGGATGTTGTTTTTGGGAGGTTGAATATCTTTTTCACCACTAGCTAGGAAATTAGTCTGTCCATCGTCCGTCATGTCAACAGACCATTCATTCTCAGCTTTTCATCAGCACACCATTTATTTCCAGCCACCGGCGGAACGCTGCTGCCGGAGGCCCTGGCATGAATTGTGCCAGCCGGGGCATCTCTTGACGACGCCATATTTATCTTTTTGTTATTTAATGGCTCGCGGCGCGGGAGGCAGCGATATTCTTTGGCATTCCTCAGCACCATGTCCATCTACGAGGAGGTGGAAGTTGAAGATCTGGACTACGATCCCGCGACGCGGACCTACACCTACCCGTGTCCGTGCGGGGACAAGTTCAGCATCACTCTGGAGGAATTGTGGGACGGGGAGGACATTGCCACGTGTCCGTCGTGCACGCTGCGCATCGAGATTATTTACGACGAGGACGACCTGCCGGACTTGCCGGACAGCGATGACGAGGGCGACGATACCGGAGAGGAGGGCGCCAAGAAGGAGGATGACGGCGAGAAGAAGGGGAAGGACAATGCCGGTCAAGAAGAGAAGAAGGAGGACGACGATGACGACGGCGAGCTAGCCAAATCGGCACAAAAGAAACTCGCTATTTGATATATGTGCGAGATTACAATATTCGCGCAAGAGGTAAGCAAACATGTGCTGCTTTTTTGATTTTATTTCTCGGGAAGGAGGAGGAAGGAAAACGCTAGGCCAGCTAACCAAGGAGCAATCATAAATAAACATATCCACGCTCCTAGGTCCGTTCAATCCAAGCAATAGCAACCAAACCATTGTCGATGGTCTCACTGCCATCCGTCGTGTTGTAAGATGCACGGCGGGGCGACGTCGGCGTCAGCGGGGAGCTAAAATGGTTCCTCGAGATTGTAGACGTCGACTTGACCTGTCGTCTTTTGGACATCACTCACAATAGCCATTCAAGCAGCTCCTATTTTATTTCAAGTCGTCATTCTAACGTGGTTTATCCCTATCTACTATACTCAACCTTCTCTGTGTTGCCCGAAGGTGCACGTAGGAGAGAAAATGCTGAAGCATTAGACCCAGACACCAGATGACTTGGTTTGACCCATCTTTTCCCTCACTCCGCGGCAAACTTGACAATCCGTCTCCTTGCAGAGGTCGTACTGCGAACGACGAGTGGTTTCGCGGACGATT